>LNFM01001060.1_pt1 | contig 120171 bp, 113 predicted proteins | sample 596031 | NCBI WGS metagenome assembly LNFM01 (sample SAMN04254537, study PRJNA301005) | activated carbon metagenome | isolation source: dual media filters at the Ann Arbor, Michigan drinking water treatment plant | place: USA: Ann Arbor | reverse complement strand
GCGCGGTCGGCTTCGACTTCGAAGCCGGCTGGGCCACCCACCACAGCAACATCCACCAGAAACGCGACTGGTTCGAGACCGTCGTGCAGGTGGCGTTCGTGGCAGCCGCCAGCTACTTCACGGCTGGTGCTGCAGCAGGTGCCGGATGGGGCGTGGTGGGCTCGGCGGCGGGAGCCGGTGCGGCAGGATCGTTTGTCAGCGGCGCCATGAACGGCGATCTGAGCTTGAAGGGGGTTCTGCGCGGCGCGCTGAGTGGTGCCTTGACTGTCGGCCTGGTTGGCCCCGTCGGCGACGCCCTCGGCGGCGGCGCGGTTGGCGGTCTGGCGGCGCGCATGACCGTGCAAGGTGGGATCCAGGCGCTTCTGGGCGGGCGCTTCCAGGACGGAGCGCTGGCCGGTCTGGCGTCTGGACTCGCCACACTGGCAGCTGGGCAGATCAATGCGAGCATCGGTAAGGCAGTGGAAGCGAAAACCATGACAGACGGCGAGGCCTTCGCCGCCAGGATCATGGGCCGAGTGGTGAGCAGCGCGATTCGCGCCATGGGCGATCCAGACGACCCAGGATTTGCCGTGGCCAGCGGCTTTCTGAACGACCTGGTGACGGACGGGCTGGACTCGGCACAGCAGGCGCAACGGCAGCTGGAGTGGGAGGCAAGCAACGATGCCATCATGGCCCGGCGTGGCAATGAGTCGGGTGCCAACCCCGTCGAGCCGCATGCCGGTCACGAGCTCTCGCCCATCGTCCCACAAGGCACTACGGAGGCGGTAGCGCCTCATGCTGGTTTGGCGCCAGCGCCCAGACTGGCTTTTGACGACGATGGCAAGCTGATACCCGATCCTTTCGGTGGGGCACCGGAAACAGACGACCGTACCGCGGCAGAACGCATCGCTGATCAGCTGGGCGTGCCACGCGATCAGATCGTCAACGCTGGGTTGGGTGCCGAGCTCGCTCGATCGGCCGAGGTGCTGGCAGGGTTTGCCGAGGGAGCAGGCATTTCGATCCTGGCGACGGGCCAGGCCTTGGTCGAAGTCGCGAGCGCCCCTATGCAGTTTGTCAACGGCGTTCGAGCGCTGCTGACGTCTGCGGAAGCCAGAGGCCAATTCAGGCAGGACGTGATAGATCGAGTCCGGGTGGACATCCAGATGCTGGAAGACGCGTTCAACGCTGGTGATCTGCGTGGAACGGGACAGCAATTGGGCAAGCTTACAACCGACCTTGCGCAAGTCGTCGGTGGGGTGGAAGCACTTGCGCGCCTGGGTGTCTCAGCAAGCACAGCTGGGGGGCGGGTGCTGATCAGCGCCACCCAATCGGTGGTCACGCGCGTGGCGGACATCCGTAGTGCCTTCGCGGGTGTACAGCTCGGCGATGACATTGCAATGCGCATCGCCAACAACTTCGGACGCGACGGCGACATGTTCACGCAGGCTGCCCAACAGATGGCAGCCGCCCGGGCTGCTGGCTGGCGGACTTCAGATGGCAAAGTCTGGTGGCCGCCGGGAGATGGCGCCATTCCCGGCACACAGCTCCAGGCGACGCTGCAGCCCGGCACCCGGCTGGACCGGTTTGGCGGTACAACCCCTACGAGCAGCTTCTTGTCGCCAGTGGAAGTCGCGGTCGACCAGCGGGCGCTGCGCCCCAGTGCCAATCTGGGCATTCGTGACGAGTACATCGTGGTGAGGAGCTTCACGGTCGAGCAGAGCAACGTCATGCCTTGGTTCGGGAAGCCCGGTATGGGCATACAGTTCGACACCGCGAAAGGCATCGGAGTGTCGATTGCGGATCTCGAGAAACTTGGGTACATCCGCAAAGTCGGCCCATGAAATCAGTCCTCCTTCCAGACTACGCCGCAGATGCGATGACATCTGGCAAGGCGCGCAGCGGTCTTGCACCGGGATCGACGGTGCAAGATCTCAGGCGGGTATTCCTGCTGATTGCCGATGCTCTGGATGGCGTTGCCCACCCCGAGTGGAGGTTGGACCAGGCCCCTGACCTGGGTTCTGCTGTGCAAGACGAGCCCTACGGGTTGGATTGCTTTGCGGGCGGCGTTTGCGTCTATGCTGAAGAGCGTGGCAAGCGTGCAATGCTGGCGATCTTCGAAACGCCGTCATTGGCGGCGGACTACTTCGTATGGATCGTGTCCGGCGGGCAAAGGAAGATCGACTGGCAAAGAGTCTTGGCCGCACCGAGCTGAGTCACCGCGAAGACTTCGAGCCCTTCGAGCTGCCTGAACATCTGCCGCCCCACTGCCCCCGGCCGCTGACGACTCGCTAGCGGCGCCGCCACCGTCTTCATCGCCGACCCCGGCGCCGGCCCGCAAGTCATTGGCTACGACGAAAGCGACCCCGTCTATGGCCAGCCGGCCGGCCGCCACGTCGAATTCAGCGAAGCCGCCTTCGCCGGCCACTACCGGGCCCAGGTCGGTGCGCCATGGGCGACCCCGACCGCTTCACCGCCTGGTACCTGCAGCAAAGCGGTGCGGCCCACCAGGCCTTCGCCAGCTTCTACGGCCAGAGCCACACCACCTGGGCCACCGACGAAAGCGGTGCACGTGTCGTCAGCCACATCGGCTTCGACAACCCGAACCCGGCGGGCCGATGAGCCACAACGAACTGCGCAGCCTGGACCCGAACCATGCGCCGCGGCTGAACAACGACAGCGCGGTCGGCTTCGACTTCGACGCCGGCTGGGCCACCCACCACAGCAACATCCACCAGAAACGCGACTGGTTCGAGACCGTCGTGCAAGTCGCCTTCGTCGCCGCCGCGGCCTGGGTGACGGGCGGGGCCGCGGCCAGTGCCGGCTGGGGCGTCATCGGCTCGGCGGCGGCCGCCGGCGCGGCCGGCTCCTTCGTCAGCGGCGCGATGAACGGCGACCTGAGCCTGAAGAACGTGCTGCGCGGCGCGCTCAGCGGGGCGCTCACCGCCGGGCTGGTGGGCCCCGTGGGCAACGCCCTGGGCGGCAGCGCCGCAGCCGGTGTGGTGGCGCGGATGACCGTGCAAGGCGGCATCCAGGCCCTGCTGGGCGGCAAGTTCGAAGACGGGGCCATCGCTGGCCTCGCCTCGGGCCTGGCCGAACTGAGCGGTGCCCAGATGAACAGGAGCATCGACGATGCGGTGAAGGCCGGCACGATGACGGCGGGCGAAGCCATCGCCGCGCGCGGCATGGCACGCGTGTTCTCCTCGGCCGTGCGCACCCTGGGCAGCCCGGACGACCTGCAGTACGCGTTTGCCAGCGAACTGGTGGGCAGTGTCGTGAATGCCGGGCTCGATGCGACACGGCCCGCGCCGGGGCCCACGTTCAGGGGCCTGTGTTCGATGACGATGGCCACCTGATGCCGGGGATGGTGGATGCGAACGACCTGGCGACAGAGCAATACCGGCAGCTGCAAGCAGCGCTGGCCACGCAATGTCTGCCATCGGACCTCGAGCAGTCGCTGGCCCTGAACAACGTGGTCGCGGCTGGCGCTGACGCGCGCACGGTGCGGGGCTACTCCGTGCCCGACGAAACGCACGACGTGGCACTGAAGGAAGTCCTGCCTGAGCGCGCCGCGCTGGGCGCGGTAGAACCCGCGCCACCCGACGCGGAGGTCGAGCCGGACCCGGTTCGGGTGGGCGAGAACGGACAGGTCATTCAACTGCCCACGGTGACGGTGACCGGCCGGCGCATCACGCTGCCCGATGACCTGGCCGAGCGACTCGGAGGCCCCCTGGGCGACCTGTACCAGCAAGGCAAGTACATCGCCGCGCAAGGCCTGGACCTCGCAGCGGAGGGCCTGAGCTTGCTGGACATCCCGGCCCTGCAGGACTTCCAGCAGCGCACGCGCGACTACCTCAACGCCCAGGCCGAAGCCGGGGGGCTGAGCGAAGCCGAAGTCATCATGTTTGGCTCGCTGTACGCGCTGAATGAGGCGCTGAATGAGGCGCTGATGCCGACCAATGCATTGGACCTTGCTGGCGGGGCAGGCAAAAGCATCACCGCGGCGGCCGCGGCGATCCGCACGGGCGGCAATGCTGATGATCTGGCGCAGGCCGTCAGGGCCGAGAGCCGGGTCGTCGCGGCGGCGACAGAGGCCCGCGTTGCTGAAGTCAGTAGCCGAGCCCAGGCCGTAAGGCTGGAACTCATCATCGCGCGCAACGGCTCACGCGACCACTGGAATGCGGCGCTGAATGGCCAGCTCAGGCCCAATGCCACCTACTTGCTCGACAACGGCCACGCTTACGTGACCGACGGCGCGGGGCGCGTGCTGCGGGCCGAAGGGGTGCTGGATGTCAGCCGCGCCGATCGCAACACCTGGCAGCAGGCGGCGGCAGGCCATGCCGGTGGCGAAGGCTGCGATGGCGACCATCTGATTGCCACGCTGTTTGGTGGGGCGAGTGAGCGGATCAACCTTGTGCCGCAACTGTCGAACATCAACCGGGGTGAATTCAGGCAGATGGAGCGGCAGCGGGCGCGGCTGAGGCTGCAGGCGTTTTCGCCGGCGTCCGGCGCTGTCGTTCCGCCAGGCCCCGTGCGCAGGCCGGCCTTCCGGTGGCCTGCGCCAGCGCTACTGTGGCGTGAACCCGCTGGCCTGGATGATGCGCGCCCAGGTGCCGGTGTAGGCGCGCTCGCGCGTGGCCAGCTGCGCGGCGGGCATGTGGGCGACGTTCAGGCCCATGGTGGTCAGGCGGTCACGCACCTCGGTCTGGGCCAGCACCTTGGCCAGGGCTGCGGAAAACGCCTCGATCTTCGTGCCGGGGGTGCCGGCGGGGGCGAACACGCCGTAGTACGGCAGTTCCTCGAAGCCGGGGATGCCGGCTTCGGTCAGCGTGGGCACTTCGGGCAGGGCGGCCTGGCGTTGCGCACCCATCACCGCGGCAATGCGCAGCTTGCCGGCGCGGTGGTTCTCGATGAAGTCGGGGATGCTGCCCACGCCGGCAGCGATCTGGTTGCCCAGCATGTCCTGCATCATCGGCGCACTGCCGCGGTAAGGCACGGGAACCAGGTCGAGACCGGCGCGCTGGGCCATCACCTTCACCAGGAATTCGGGCACCGACGCTGGCGCCGGAATGCCCACCGAGCCCTTGCCGCCGCCGCTGCCCTTCACCCAGGCGAAGTACTCGGCCAGCCCCTTGGCCGGCGTGCCGCCGCTCAGCGCCACGGCGTTGGCGAAACTGGCGAAGCCGGCCACGGGCACGAAGTCGCGCGCCGGGTCGAAGCCGGGGTTCTTCACCACCAGCGGCAGGATCGACACGGTGTGGTCGTGGCTCAGGAACAGCGTGGTCCCGTCGGGCGCCGCGGCCTTCAGCGCCTGCGCGGCCAGCTGGCCGCCAGCACCGGCCTTGTTCTCGACGATGACCGGCGCACCGAGTTCGTCCTTCAGCTTTTCGGCCAGCAGCCGGGCGATGGCGTCGGTGCCGCCGCCGGGTGGAAAACCCACCAGCAGCCGCACTGGTGCGGCGCCCTGGGCCAGGGCGGCCGCGCCGGGCAGGGCCAGCATGGCGCTGGCACCCAGCAGTTGCAAGATCTGGCGGCGCTGAAGTGGGTTCATCATCTCTCCCGTGCACGGAACGCGATGCCCCACTCTAGCGCGCTTCCTCTCCTTCACCACCCCCCGCCCACACCATGAACCAAGACCTGTTCGACCGCGGCCTGAACACCCGCCGTGAAGTACTGGGTGCCGACTACGTCGACGCCGCCATGGCCAACGCCGACGACTTCAGCCGCGACCTGCAGCAGCTGGTGACCCAGTACGCCTGGGGCGACATCTGGAACCGCCCCGGCCTGGACCGCAAGACCCGCAGCCTGATCAACCTGGCCATGCTGACCGCGCTGAACCGCCCGCACGAACTGCGGCTGCACCTGCGCGGTGCGCTGAACAACGGCGTGACGAAGGACGAGATCCGCGAAGTGCTGCTGCAGACCGCCATCTACTGCGGCGTGCCGGCATCGATGGACAGCTTTCGCCAGGCGCGCGATGTCTTCAAGGACATGGGCGTCTAGCCGCCGCGTTCGCCGCGCCACAGCGGCCGCAGCGCCAGCACGCCCAGCAGCGGCCCCAGCCCCAGCCAGGGCAGTACGGTGGCCAGGGGTGCCTGGGCGGCCCAGCGCACGAAGAACTCGATGCTGACGATGGAGATCGCGAAGCCGATGCAGTTGGTGAAGGTGAGCACGCTGCCCACGGCGTGCGCAGGCGCGTTGCGCGCGGTCAGCGTCGACAATTGCGGCGAGTCGCCGGCCACGGTGATGCCCCACACCACCAGCCACAGCGCGAACAGCAGGTCGGGAGCGCCCAGCGCCCAGGGGGCGATGGCGCAGCACAGGCCGCTGGTGGCCAACTGCACCGTGGCCACGCGCGCACTTCCGCGGCGCCGGGCGACGATGCCACCCAGCACGCAGCCCAGCATGCCCGCACCCAGCACGAAGAAGGCCGCCCAGGACAGCCCCGGCCCCTGCAGCCGGGTGGCCAGGATCAACGGCATCAGCACCCACAGCGTGTACAGCTCGACCATGTGGCCGAAGTAGCCGAAGGCCGAGGCGCGCACCCGGCGTTCGGTCCATAGCGACCCCAGTGCGCGCAGGTGCGTGCGCAGGCCCGGCCGGGGTGGCGCCATGCCCGCGCTGCCCGCAGCCGGGGCCCCTGGCGCATCGGGCAGGCCCAGCGCCACCAGCAGCCCGCCAGCCACCGCCAGGGCCGCCACGCCCACCATCACCCCGCCCCAGGGCAGGGTGTCTGAGGGCAGCGCCGCCAGCAGCCCGCGCAGCGCATGCGGGCTGGCCGAGCCCAGCACCAGCGCCCCCACCAGCCAGCCCAGCGCGTTGCCCAGCCCGCCGCTGTCGGCCCCGCCGCCGGGCCGGCTGGGATACCACTGCGCGGCGATCTTCATGCCCACCGGGTAGATGCCGGCCAGGAAGAAGCCCGTGGCAGCGCGCAGCACATGCAGTGCCGCCAGGTCGGCCGCCCAGACCACGGCCGCCAGCGCCGCCAGCGTGCAGCCCGCCGCCGCCAGCGCACACAGCAGGAAGACCCGGCGGGCGTTGTAGCGGTCGGCCACGCCGCCCAGCGCAAACACCAGCGTGCCCAGGATGAAGCCGAACTGCACGGCCGATGTCAGCGTGCCCAGGGCGCTGTCGGGCCAGCCATAGGCCTGCTGCAGGTCGGGCATCACCGCGTTCACCGCGAACCAGGGGGAGGTGCCCGCGAACTGCGCCAGCACCAGCCGCGGCAGCACGCGGGGGGGAGCCAGGGCGCTTGTCATCCCGGCATTGTGTGGTGCGGCCGAAACCAGCACGGAGCCATGCCCGCCGCTGGGATACTTGGGCCATGGATTTCGTCAACGTTCCCCTGCTTGCTGCTTCTGCCCTGGTCTTCTTCAGCGTGCTGGCCGGCCTGTTCTCGGCGCGCATCGGCTTTTCCTTCCTGCTCGTGTTCCTGCTGGCCGGTGTGCTGGCCGGTGAGGACGGCCCCGGCGGCTATCGCTTCAACGACTTCCGCCTCAGCTTCTGGGTGGGCAACCTGGCGCTTGCCATCATCCTGCTCGACGGCGGCATGCGCACCGCGTTTTCCACCTTCCGCACCGGGCTGAAGCCGGCGTCGCTGCTGGCCACGGTGGGCGTGCTGCTGTGTGCCGGCATCACCGCGGCCGCGGCCGTGCTGTTCCTCGACCTGGGCTGGGGCCAGGCCATGCTGCTGGGCGCCATCGTCGGCAGCACCGATGCGGCGGCAGTGTTTTCACTGCTCACGCGTTCCGGCGTGACGCTGAACGAGCGCGTGGCCGCCACGCTGGAGATCGAGTCGGGCGTGAACGACCCGATGGCGGTGTACCTGACGCTGGCCTTCATCGCGCTGCTGGGCGGCACCGGGGTGGTTCAAGGTGCGGGCGACTCCGCCTGGCTGACGATGCTGAAAGGCTTTGCCCAGCAGTTCGGCCTGGGCGCGGCACTGGGCATCGGTTCGGGCTTCGCGATGGCCTTCCTGCTGCGGCGCGTGGCAGCGCGCGACACGGGCGGCGGCATCCTGGCCTTGCTGATCGGCGCAGCCGGTTTGTCGGTCTTCGCCGCCACTGGCTGGTTGGGCGGTTCTGGCTTCCTGGCGGTGTACCTGTTCGGCCTGATCGTGGCCAATCGCGCCGCCGAGGCCGTGGCGCCCACGCTCGCGGCGATGGACGGCTACGCCTGGCTGGCGCAGGCCGGCATGTTCCTGCTGCTGGGCCTGCTGGTGACGCCATCCGACCTGGCCGAGAGCTGGCTGCCGGGACTGGCCATCGCCGCGGTGCTGATCCTGGTGGCACGGCCGGTGGCGGTGTGGCTGTGCCTGTGGCCTTTCCGCTTCAGCGCCCGGGAGACCTGGTTCATCAGCTGGGTGGGCCTGCGCGGCGCGGTGCCCATCGTGCTGGCGATGTTCCCGCTGCTGGCCGGGCTGCCGCAGGCCGGGCTGTTGTTCAACGTCGCTTTCGTCGTGGTGCTGGTGTCGCTGCTGACCCAGGGCACCACGATCGGCTGGGTGGCGCGCAAGCTGGAAGTGGCCCTGCCCGACGCCGGCGACGAAGTGGCGGTGCGCGCCGTCTTCCGCGACTTCGCGCTCGACCCGAACCTGCCCGTGGGCCAGGTCTGCGACTTCTACGGACTGCCAACCCCGCCACATGCCGAACTGCCACTGGCCGAGTGGATTGCAGAGCGGCTGCGCCGCCCGCCGGTGGCCGGCGACAGCGTGCCGCTGGGTGGTGCGACGCTGGTGGTGCGCGACATGCAGGAAGGCCGCATCAGCCGTGTTGGTCTGGGCCTGCCCGACTGACCGGACACGCGGCGCTGCAGCCGTCGGTCTTCAGGTCTTCGGCACGATCTCGGTCACCAGGTACTTGCCTTCTTCCTTCACCGCCCGGAACTGGATGCGGTCACCCGGCTTGACCTTGTCGAGCAGGGCCTTGTCCCTGACGCTGAAAACCATGGTCATGCCGGGCATGTCCAGATTCTTGATCTCGCCATGCTTCAGGGTCAGCTTGCCGCCGTCCTTGTCGATCTTGCGCACCTCGCCGTCGGCCAGGTCCTGGGCGAAGGCGGGGGTGACTGCGATACATGCCGAGAGCGTGGTCAAGGCGGCGAAGGCCAGATTGCGGATGCGTTTCATGGGACTCCTTGTCGAAAACTGGTCGGGGTGCGGTCGTCGGGCTTGCAGGGCTTGCAGGGCTTGCAGACTTGTCAGTGTCCGCCATGTCCCTTGTGGCCGGCGGCGGGTTTGCGAATCTTCACCTCGGTGCCGGTCTTCGTGGCCGCTGCCGGCTGCGCCCGGGTGGGTTCGGCCAGCGTCCCGGTCCATTCGTAGGCCACGGTGCCGGGCGGGTGCTGGTACCAGCCGGGGTCGCTGTAGTCGCCGCGCTTCTGGTCGGCGCGCACTTTCAGCACGCTGAACATGCCGCCCATGCCGATGGCCCCGAACGGACCCTGCCCGGCCATCATCGGTGCGGTGTTGTCGGGCAGGGGCATTTCCATCTCCGTCATGTCCTTCATGCCGCGTTCTCCCATCACCATGTAGTCGGGCACCAGCTGCGTGATCTGCCGCGCCACCTGGCGGTGGTCCACGCCGATCATCGTGGGCACGTCGTGGCCCATCGCGTTCATCGTGTGGTGGCTCTTGTGGCAGTGGAAGGCCCAGTCGCCGGGTTCGTCGGCCAGGAAGTCCAGCTGCCGCATCTGCCCCACCGCGATGTCGGCGGTGACTTCGTACTGGCGCGCCGTCTTCGGCGTGGGGCCGCCGTCGGTACCGGTGACCAGGAACTCGTGCCCATGCAGATGGATGGGGTGGTTGGTCATCGTGAGGTTGCCCACGCGGATGCGCACCTTGTCGTTCAGCCGCACCACCAGCGGGTCGATGGCCGGGTAGATGCGGCTGTTCCAGGTCCAGAGGTTGAAGTCCAGCATCGTCATGATCTTCGGCGTGGCGCTGCCGGGGTCGATGTCGTAGGCGTTCAGCAGGAAGCAGAAGTCCCGGTCGACTTCGTCGATGAGCGGATGCCTGTTCTTCGGGTGCGTGATCCAGAAACCCATCATGCCCATCGCCATCTGCACCATCTCGTCGGCATGCGGGTGGTACATGAAGGTGCCGGGGCGGCGCGCCTCGAACTCGTAGACGAAGGTCTTGCCCGGAGGGATGCCGGGCTGGTTCAGGCCGGTGACGCCATCCATGCCGTTGGGCAGGCGCTGGCCATGCCAGTGGATGCTGGTCAGCTCGCCCAGCCGGTTGGTGACGAACAGGCGCACGCGGTCGCCTTCCACCACTTCGATCGTCGGGCCGGGGCTCTGGCCGTTGTAGCCCCAGAGGTGGGCGCGGAAGCCGGGCGACATCTCGCGCACCACGGGTTCGGCCACCAGGTGGAATTCCTTGACCCCATTGTTCATGCGCCAGGGCAGGGTCCAGCCGTTGAGCGTGACCACCGGGTTGTAAGGCCTGCCGCTGGGCGGCAGCAGCGGCGGCGCGGTGTCGGCGCTGGTCTGGATGACAGGCTCGGGCAGGGCGGCCATCGCCACCTTGCTGACACTGGCCGCGGCCAGGGTGCTTGCGGCGGCCACGCCGCCGCGGCCCAGGAAGTTGCGTCGGGAAACCATGGTTTCAATGTCCTTTGGCGTCGGTCGGGGCGGGGCCGCCGGGGGCGAGGCTTGGCAGCGCGCCGGCCGGCCCCACCAGGGCCTGGTCCAGCGCTGCCTGGGCCAGCCAGAAGTCGCGCAGCGCTTCGATGGCGGCGTTGACGCTGGCGATCTGCACGCGTGCGTCGGCCAGCAGCTCGAACACGCCGATGAGCATGCCGTTGTAGCGCAGCAGGTTTTCGTCGAGGATGCGCTGGCGCAGCGGCACGATTTCGTCACGGTGGTGGCGCGCGATGTCCCAGGCCGTGCGATAGGCGCCGTAGGCTTCGCGCACTTCGCTGCGGGCGTTCACGGCCACGTCGGCGGCCTGGTGCAGGGTCTGGCGATACACGGCTTCGGCCTTGGCCACGCGGGCACTGCCGCTGTCGAAGATCGGCAACTGGAATTCGATCTCCCAACCGCGCTGGGTCGGCGCTTCGTTCGAGCTGTTGCGCATCAGGCCCAGTTCCAGCACGTTGACGAAGCGTGTGGCCTGGGTCAGGCCCAGGTTCTTCGCGGTCTGCTCGGCCGCGCTGCGCGCGGCCTGCACGTCCAGACGCTGGGCCATGGCGCTGCGTTCGATGTCGGGCTGGTCGGCGGGCTCGGGCGGCAGGTCGGGCAGGCGTGGGGGCAGCGTGAACGCGGTCTGCGTGCCCCACAGCCCCAGCAGCCGGATGAGCTTTTCGCGGCTGGCGGTGCGGACCTGCTGCGCGCGCGCCAGGTTCAGCGCGGCTTCGGCATAGAAGGCCTGTTCGCGGGCCTGGCTGAGCTTGTTGAAGTTGCCCACGGCGGCCATGCGCCGCGCCAGTTCGGCGCTGGCTTCGGCGGCCTGCATCACTTGCTGCATGTAGCGCAGCGTTTCTTCGGCGGCCACGGCCTGGACGAAGGTGCGGCGGGTGTCGGCCGCGACCGCCAGCACCTGCAGCGTCACATCGCCCTGCACCCGTTCGAACTGGCGTCTGGCCATCGGCTGCACCCAGGGCAGGGCGATCAGCTGCGCCAGGTTCAGGTGCAGGCCACGTTCGATCTCACGCTCGTCGCCTTTGGTGCTGCGGCCGAAGCTGAAGCCGGGATTGGACAGGCGAGCGGCCTGCACCCGGTCGGCGTCGGCGATGCCCAGGTCCTGCAGTCGGGCCTGCAGACCGCGGTTGTTGAGCAGCGCGATCTGCACCGCGGTGTCGGCGTTCAGCGGGCCGGCCAGCAGTTCGGTCACCCGCTGGCTCACGCGCGCCTGTTCGGCGGCGTTGCCGACCAGCGGGAGTTCGGCCCCCAGGCGCGACTGGGCTGCGCGCTGCACGGGGTCGATCGCGGCGTTGGGGTCGAGCGTGGCGCAACCGGTGAGCAGCACGGCCAGCGTCACGGCTGCCAGGCGGCATGAGCGCGGCAAGCTGCTACCGGCCATGGCGATGCTCCGGTGCCGGCTTCGGCCCCGCCAGGGACGGGGTGGCGGGTGCCTGCAAAGGTGCAGCCGTCTCGGGCGCGGCGGCTTCGCGTGCGTAGGCCCGCCAGCCGCCGATGCGGTTGACGGTTTCGTTGGCCTCGCGCCAGGGCACGGGGGTCATGTCGCTCAGCGGGCGATAGCGCGCGAAAGCCGAGCGATGAGCGACGGCGGGTACGCTGGCCTGGGCCTGGGTGGGGTCGGCCGTTGTGGCCGGCACCGGCGCAGGCTTTGCAGCCGAAGCCGTCACCGGGCCGGCGGCCAGCGCCAGGGCCAGGGCAAAAGGCCCGGGCAGGCGGAATAGTGGAAGCATCTTGGCCTCGTGTCGTAGAAGGGCGGGACGGCGCCTGGGGCGCTTCGCAGGCTGCGCGCCGGGCCGCTGGCAGCAGCGGCCGGCAGGGCAGCAGACTTCAGACGAAGAGGCGTTTGGGTGGGCGCTCGAGGCCGGCTTCGACGACACCCGCCCAGCGTGCCGGCGGCGTCAAGACGCCGGTGTCGCCCGGGTTGGCTTCCGCTTTCCAGCGGCTCTGGCTGGTCATGGCTGCGGCAACGCAGCAAGCGGCACAGGCGCTGCAGGTCGATTCCGCCGATGCCTCCGATGCGTCGGCCACCTGGCCCACCGGTTCATGGCAAGGTGGCTGCGCGCTGGCTGGTGCTGCGGCCATCGCAGCGCTGGACATCACTTCTGCCATGCAATGCCAGCCCGCGCCGGCAGCCAGGCCCTGCAAAGGCAGCAGCAGGGCCAGACACCAGACCAGGAACAAGCGCCACGGGGACGCGCACGACTTGCGCATGGGGGCAATGTAGCAGGGACGCGCCGCTCAGGTCGCCTGGCCGGTCACCAGCTCAGGTTGGCCTGCCTGGCGGTGAGCTTGCTGCCGCGCTGGCCGCTGCCGGTGGCCACTGCAGCGTCGATCTGGCGGAACTTCGGGAAGGCCTTGAACAGGCCGACCTCGACTCCCTTCAGCGCTGCCGGGTTGGCGCACTGGAAACGCACGGTGGCGTCCAGGTCGGCATGCCCGTCGCTGCTCTTGGCAGCAGGCGCGGTGCCTGCAACGGCAGCTCCGGCGACGGCCAGCAGGGCCGGGTCCAGCACCTCGGACACGAGTTCCGACCCCTGTGGCGTGCAGTTGGCGGCCGCGGTGGGCGTGAACAAACCCAGCGGCGCGTGGAACCGCTGCGCCATGCTGCGCACGGCTTCGCGTTCGGCGTTGGTGCGGGGCGCCCGTTCGAAACCCAGCAGGTTGTCGAGCGGGCTTTCCAGGGTGATTTCCAGAGCGTTGCCATCCACCGCCACAGCCAGCTTGGCCACGCCATGCTGGTGGGCGCCATGCTTGTGGCCCTGGCTCTGGGCCTGGGCATTGCTGACGCACAAGCCGGCCAGGGCCGCACAGGCCAGGGTCGAGGCGAAGAAGTGCAGATTCATCGGGCGGTCTCCGGACAGGCGGCGCAGCGGCCGTACAGGGTGAGTTCGTGGCGTTCGACGGTGAAGCCCGGCGGCGCCATGCGCGCCAGGTTGCCCGGGCACTGGTGCACGTCGTAGACGCGTTCGCAGGCCGTGCACTGGAAATGGTGGTGATGCCTCAGGTGCGCGATCTCGTAGCGCGGGCTGTCGCCAGGCAGGGTCACGGGGGCGACCTCGTGTGCGTCGACCAGCAGCTTCAGGTTGCGGTAGACGGTGGCCAGGCCCAGTGCCGGCACATCGGCCTGCGCGGCCTCGAGCACTTCCTGCGGCGACAGCGGGCGCTGGGCGCGTTCGATGGCGTGGCGGATGGCGCTGCGTTGGCGGGTCGATCGTTCCATGGCTTGAACAGGGGTGAGTCACCGAAGCCGAATCATCACATGCTACGATAATGATAATGCGTTTGCATTAAACCCAATTCCGCGATGCCGCGATGCCGCGATGCCGACTCCGACCCAACCCCTGCCGCGCCAGCCACGCCCCAGTCTGCTGATGTGGAGCGCCGGCCAGAGGCTGGCCGCCGCAGCGCTGCTGTTGCTGGCCTTGTGGCTGGCCGTGGCCTGGGCGCTGGGCGACTGAGCACCCGGCCGCCAGAACGACATCCCCGCCCGCCCTGAAGCCCAAGCCCATGAGCACCGCCGCCATCACGCTGAACCAGCTGCACCTGTCATGGCGCCATCAGCCTGCGGTGCGCGACCTGTCCGGCAGTTTCACCGCCGGTTCGCTGACGGCCCTGGTCGGCCCGAATGGGGGCGGCAAGTCCAGCCTGATGGCCGCGCTGACCGGAGAACTCGCCCCCCAGCAGGGCCGGCTGCACATGGCCGCCTCACTGCAGGGCAGGGCAGCCTACCTGCCGCAGGTTTCGCAGATCGACCGCAGCTTCCCGGTGCGTGTGCTGGACGTGGTGATGCTGGGCCACTGGGGCCGGCATGGCGCGTGGCGCGCCGCCACCCGGGCACGCAGCGAACAGGCCTCGCAGGCGCTGGCCACGGTGGGCCTGGCGGGCGTCGAGGGCCGCAGCCTGAGCGAGCTGTCCACCGGCCAGTTCCAGCGCGTGCTGTTCGCTCGGCTGCTGCTGCAGGACGCGCCGCTGATCCTGCTGGACGAGCCCTTTGCCGCGATCGACGCCCACACCACCGCCGACCTGCTGGCCATCGTCCGCCGCTGGCACGACGAAGCCCGCACCGTGATCGCCGTGTTGCACGACCTGGACGCCGTGCGCCGCCACTTCCCGCAGACCCTGCTGCTGGCGCGCGAACCCGTGGCCTGGGGGCCGACGGCCGAGGTGCTGACGCCTGCCCACCTGCGGCGCGCACGCAGCCTGTCCGAACGCTGGGACCGGCGCACGCCCTGGGCCGCCGACCACCTGGCCGCAGCGTGAGCACCGACCCTGGGTCACTGCAGGAGGCATTCTCGGTCCACGCCTTCTTCATCCAGCCCTTCGTCGAATTCGGCTTCATGCGCCGTGCGCTGGTGGCCTGCCTGGCGCTGGCGATCAGCTGCGGCCCGGTGGGCACGCTGCTGGTGCTGCGCCGCATGAGCCTTGTCGGCGACGCCATGGCCCACGCGCTGCTGCCGGGCGCGGCCATCGCCTTCATCGTGTTCGGCCTGTCGCTTTCGGCAATGAGCCTGGGTGCCTTTGCCGCGGCCTTGCTGGTGGCGGCGCTGGCCGGTGGCGTCGCCCGCGTCACCCGCCAGCGCGAAGACGCGAGCTTTGCCGCCTTCTACCTCATCGCCCTGGCCGGTGGCGTGATGCTGATGTCCACCCATGGCAGCAGCGTCGACCTGATGCGGGTGCTGTTCGGCAGCGTGCTGGCGGTCGACGACGCGGCCTTGTTGCTCGTGGCCGGCGTCAGCAGCGCCAGTCTTCTGGTGCTGGCTGCGGTCTGGCGACCGCTGGTGGTGGAGTGTTTCGACCCGGGCTTCCTGCGCCAGGTGGCCGGCGGGCGGGCGCTCGGGGGCTGGCTGCACCAGTTGTTCCTGGTGCTGCTGGTGGCCAACCTGGTGGCCGGCTTCCAGGCCCTGGGCACGCTCATGGCGGTGGGCCTGCTGATGCTGCCGGCGATTGCAGCACGCTGCTGGTCGCAGGACCTCACGCGCATCGCGCTGCTGGCCAGTGCCATGGCCGCGGCCTGCGGCTACGGCGGGCTGCTGCTCTCGTTCCACGCCGGGCTGCCCTCGGGCCCGGCCATCGTGCTGCTGGCCGGCGCGATGTACCTGTTTTCACTGTGCCTGGGCTCGCGCGACAGCTTGCGCAGCCGCCGCGTCCGGGCGCCCCTGCAAGGTTCACCTTCGACATGAAATTTCCGATTTCGCGTCGCCAGGCCTGCCTGGCGCTGGGCGCCCTGCCACTGGCACTGCAGGCGCAGTCGACCACGGCTGCGTTGCGCGTGGTGGCCAGCTTCTCGCTGCTGGCCGACATGGCCAGCCAGGTGGGGGGTGAAGCCGTGCAGGTGACGACCCTGGTCGGCGCCGATGCCGACGCCCATGTGTTCACGCCCACGCCAGTCCATGCCCAGCGCCTGGCCCAGGCCGACCTGGTCATCGTCAACGGACTGGGCTTCGAAGGCTGGCTCGACCGCCTGGTGAGGGCCGCCGGCTACCGTGGCCCGGTGGTGGTGGCCACCGCCGGCATCACCCCGCGCCAGGGCGGCCGCCATGCCGACCCGCACGCCTGGCAGAGCCTGGTGCATGCCCAGCGCTATGTCGAGAACATCCGCGCGGCCATCGTGCAGCTGCGCCCTGAGGCCGCGGCCCAGGTCAATGCCCGGGCTGCGGACTACACGCGCGAACTGGCCGCCCTGGACAGCTCGATCCGCACCCGGCTGGCCACCGTGCCGGCCGAAGACCGCAATGTCGTCACCTCGCACGACGCCTTCGGCTACTTCGCCGAGGCCTACGGCCTGCGTTTCCGCGCAGCCCAGGGCTGGAACACGGCGAGCGAGGCCTCGGCCGCGGACGTGGCGAAACTGGTGCGGCAGCTGAAGGCGCAGCGGGTGCGCGCCCTGTTCGTCGAGAACATCAACGACCCGCGCCTGATCGAACGCATCGCGCAGGAGACTGGAGCCAGGGTCGGCGGCACGCTGTACAGCGACGCGCTGTCCGCACCCGGAACACCCGCGGGCACCTACCTGGGCATGATGGCGCACAACGCCGACAGCCTGCTGGCGGCGCTGCAGCCGGCCGCGGCGCGCTGAGTCTTCAGCCGGCCGCCAAAGCCTGCGGCGCCGGCGCTCCTGCGCCAGGCTCATGCAGGTGCGCACCGAACACCGCGGCCACGTCCACGCGCGCCTGCAGCTTGGAACACAGCAGGAAGCTGCCGGCGAACTTGCGTTGCAGGAACACCAGGTCGGGCGGCGGCGTGCGTGCGAAGCCGCTGCCGCCCATCACTTGCGCCCGGCCCTGTTCGAAGACCGTGCCGACCAGGGTCGAACGGCCGAAGTCATAGGGCCCGACATGGCGCAAAGGCTCGCCCGACAGGCGCATCAGTTCGATCACGGCCCGCGTCTGCTCGGGGGGGTCGCTGGCATCGATGAAGCCGGCGCGCAGCGCCGCGGCTTCGAGCCGCGGGTGGTCGTCGTTTTTCAGGGCCAGGCCGAGCTCGCGCAGGTCTTCCACGCGCGAGACCGGCACCGCTTCGGTGGCGCCGAAGTCGAGCAGGGCGATGCGCCGTGTGTCGGCGTCGAACAGGTAGTTGCCGATGTTCGGGTCGGTCTGCACCAGGCGCATGTCGAAGAACTCGCGCACCGACAAGCGGCACAGCGCCAGCGCGATGTGGTCGCGTTCGGCCTGCGGCCGCGTCGGGCCCACCCAGTCGGCCACGGGCCGGCCGCTGGCAAATTCGGTGGCCAGGATGTGCGGCGTGCAGTGTTCGGGCACCACGGCCGGCACCCACAGCACCGGGTCGCTGCCCAGCCGCGCGCGGTACTCGGCGGCATGCGCGGCTTCGCGCGCGTAGTCGGTTTCCAGCAGCAGCTGTTCGCGCACCCGCGCCAGCAGCGGCGCCAGGTCCAGGTGGCCGGGCACCAGCCCCGGGGTGCGCAGCAACAGGCCGATGTTGGCCACGTCGCTGTCGATGCTCTCGCGCACGCCCGGGTACTGGATCTTCAGGGCCAGCACCTGTCCTTCATGCGTTTCCGCGCGGTGCACCTGGCCGATGCTGGCCGCGGCGACCGGTGCGAAGCTCAGGCGCCTGAAGCGCTGGTGCCAGCCTGCGCCGTACTCGCGTTCCAGCACCTCGGTCAGCTGGGTGGCGGGCATGTGGTGGGCCTGGTCGCGCAGGCTGGCCAGCAGTTCGGCAAATTCCGGCGGCAGCACGCCCTGGCCGTCCATCGACATCAGCTGCCCCAGCTTCATCGCAGCACCGCGAAGCGTGCTCAGGCGTCCGGCCAGACGGCGCGCGTTGGCAGGGCTCAGCATCAGCTGCTGCAGTGCCGGAAGCTGACCTCGCGCCAGCTGTTGCAGGCTGCCAGCCGCGGCGCTGGCGGCCATCTCGCCCACCGCCCGGCCCAGGTGCAGGAAACGGCGCGTGCGGCCCTGGGGCACGGCCAGGCCGGTGCGGGGTGTCTTAGGTTCGGTTTCGTCGCGGCTGGGCATGCCGTGGATTGGACTGCAGAACCCGTGCCGACTCAGGCACTGCGGCATGCAGGACGCGGCGTTGTCCCACAGGCGGCACGGTTCGTGCCAGCTAAGCTCGCGGCATCTCTGGAGACCCCCATGCGCATCCGATTCGGCTACGAGCTGCTTTACGACTGCCCCCAGCCGACGCCGATGATCCTGATGTTGAACGTGCACTACTCGCGCACCTCCGACCTGCTCGAACCCGATCACGTGCTGCTGGCGCCTTCGATGCCGATGTCAGGCTACCGCGACGGCTTCGGCAACTGGTGTACGCGCATCGTCGCACCGGCCGGGCGCACCCGCATCAGCACCAACGCGCTGATCCAGGACCCGGGTTTGCTGGAACCTGTCGTGCCGCAGGCCGCGCAGACGCCGGTCGAGCACCTGCCTCAGGAAACCCTGGTGTTCCTGCTGGGCAGCCGTTACTGCGAGACCGAGCGCTTGCTGCCCACGGCCTGGCAGCTGTTCGGGCATGCGCCCACCGGCTGGGGCCGGGTGCAGACGATCTGCGACTACGTGCATCGCCACATCCAGTTCGGTTACCAGCACGCACGGGCGTCGAAGACGGCCTACGAGGCCTGGCACGAAGGCGCCGGCGTGTGCCGCGACTATGCCCATCTGGCGATCACGTTCTGCCGTTGCCTGAACATTCCGGCGCGTTACTGCACGGGTTACCTGGGCGACATTGGCGTTCCGGCTGTGCCGGCACCCATGGACTTTGCGGGCTGGTTCGAAGCCTGGCTGGACGGGCGCTGGTACACCTTCGACGCGCGCAACAACGCGCCGCGCATCGGCCGCATCCTGATGGCGCGGGGCCGCGACGCGGCCGACGTCGCCATCAGCACCAGTTTCGGGCCGAACACCCTGTCCGGGTTCAAGGTCTGGACCGACCAGGTCCACGCGTTCTGATTCAGGGCGACTGCTGCAGGTCGTCGGCGATCGGCACGCTGGCCAGCACGGCCAGCAGCAGCGCGATCGGCAGCGTGGCAGCGTAGCTCAGCAACTGGAACGACAGCGCGCCGGCCAGGCCGCCACCGGCAAAGCAGCACAGCAAGGCGGCGTGCAGTTTCAGGCGACTGCGGTCGGCCTTGACGAAGTGGGTTTCGGCGGGGCTGCTGCGGCGGTTCCAGTACAGCAAGCGGCCGATCTCGATGCCCAGATCGGTGATCACGCCGGTCATGTGCGTGGTGCGAACGACGGCGTTGGAGATCTTCGTCACCAGGGCGTTCTGCAATCCCATGATGAAGCACAACAGCGTCACGGTGGCCGGCACCAGCAGCGTGGTGTGCAGCGCCAGCGAAGCGCCCAGCACGCCGAAAATCAGCAGCAACACGGCCTCGAGCAGCAGGCTGAGCGCGTATTCGCTGTGCATGCGACGCTGGCGCGCCCAGTTCACCAGCAGCGTGGTGGTGATGGCGCCGGCCACGAAGGCCAGCAGCAGGCCCAGTTGGCGATTGGCTCGGAGAGTGCGTTCGCGCCCGGTCAGGTTGCGCAGGGTCTGTCGGGGCATGGTGCAGCATAGCCGCCACCCCGGCGTTCACAGTGCGCTGTCGCGCAATCGCTTCGAAGCCTCGCGGTTGGCCAGCAGCTGGGTGCCGTCGCGCATGTGGATGTCCAGCTGCGACTGTTCGTCGGGTTTCATCGACTCGACGAAGTCCAGGTTGACGATGGCGCTGCGGTGCACGCGCAGGAATCGTTCCGGGTTCAGCCGCGGTTCGAGGTCCTGCAGTGCCACGCGCACGAAGAAGTGCTGGCCGCGCGCGGCCACCAGCGTGTACTTGTTGTCCGACTTCAGGTATTCGATCTCGGCCACTGCCAAGGGGAAGATGCGCCCGCGGTCGCGCACCAGGATGCGTTCCAGCAGCGGGCTGGCTGCGGGCGGTTGCAACGCGGCCAGCGTCTGCTCCACGGGCGCTGCGCCTTCGGCCAGCACGCGCGCCACCGACTGTTCGAAACGCTGCTGCGAAAACGGCTTCAGAAGGTAGTCCACGGCGTTCAGCTCGAAGGCGGTGACGGCATGCTGGTCGAAGGCCGTGGTGAAGACGATGGCGGGCCGCACCTGCATCTGTCGCACCACGTCCAGCCCGTTCAATTCCGGCATCTGGATGTCCATGAACACCAGTGCCGGTGCCAGCGCATTGGCCATCTGCAGCGCCTGCCGGCCATCGCTGGCCTCGCCGACGAGTTGCAGCTGGCCATGTGCGGCAATGAAGTCGCGCAGGGTCTCGCGCGCCAGGGGTTCGTCTTCGCAGACGAGAACGGTGGTCTTCATGCGGGCAGCGAAAAGGCGGCGCTGAAACCGGCGCCGGGTCGGGTGTCGATGTGCAGGCGGCTGGCGGCGCCGAACTCCAGGGCCAGCCGGCGCGAAACGGTCTTCAGCCCGAGGCCGGTGCCGGTGTCCAGTACGTCGGGGCTGCTGCCCGGGCCGTCGTCGGCCACGCTGACCTGCAGGCGTTGCGCTGCCCGGTCCAGCTGCACGCGGATGGTCAGCAGGCCGGGTGCGCTGCGCGGGTTGAAGGCATGCTTGATGCTGTTTTCCACCAGTGGCTGGATCGACAGCGCCGGCACGCTGTGCGCCAGCGCGGCATCGTCCACGTCCCACTTCACCGACAGCCGCGAACCCAGGCGCAGGGCTTCCAGGCCCAGGTAGTCGCGCGTGAAGTCGAGTTCCTGCTGCAGGCTGACGCGGTCGTGGCCGCTGCCTTCGCGGCCCTTTTCCGTGTCCAGCACATAGCGCAGCATGTCGCTGAACATCAGCAGGGCGTCCCCGGCGCGTTTCGGGTCCTTGCGCGTCAGCGCCGTCAGCGAATGCAGGGTGTTGAACAGGAAGTGCGGGTTGAGCTTGTTGCGCAGAGCCGCCAGTTCGGTGCGCGCCAGCAGCGCCGTGGCCTGGGCGCTGGCGGCGGCTTCGGTGCGGGCGCGCTGCACGGCACGGAAAGCCGTGAAGCCGCCGGCCACGGCCCAGTACATCATCATCCCGAACATGGTTTGCCAGATGAACCAGTTACGGCGCGCGCGCTCGGCCGTGGCTTCGCCGAACAGCACCCAGAACATGGCGTACAGCAGCAGGTGCCAGGCCACGGCGAACACCAGTGCCATGCCGATGTGGTTGAGCAGCACGCGCGTGGTGCCGAAGCCCCGGCGTTCGAGCCAGCCGGTGTAGGGCCAGACCGCCATCAGCAGCAGGAAGGCCGGGCCCAGGCTGCGCCCCAGCCGGCCCAGGGTTTCGATGACTTCGATGCCACGCGAGAAGTCGCCGTCGGTCTCGTTGGCAACGGCATAGACCAGACCCAGCGGAATCCAGCCGATCAGGTAGGCCTTCATCACCGTCTGGGGCGGCATCTGCGGGTGCTTGGTCGTCGGCGAAGATTCCATGGGCGTGGATTCTTGCGGCAGCCGGGCCCCTTCCGCCAGCGATCAGCGCCGGTTTGATGCTGGCGTGGTGCCAACTGCCGGGTGACGGTCGCGAAACGAATGGCGCCCCTGGCCTCCTGGCTCGGCCTTGCGCCTGTGCGCGGCCCGGGCCGGGCAAGGCCTATTGCACCTGCGAACGCGTGCGCGTCAGACGCCAGACGGCCAGGCCACCGGCGAGCAGCAATGCCCATTGCGATGGCTCGGGCACGGCTTGCACGGCGGTCCAGTCGTTGCTGGGCACGCCTCCGGTCCAGCTGCCATTGATCATGCGCAGGCCGTCGGCGGTCACGAGTGCGCTGTAGTCCCCCAGGACGATTCCGTTGGCAGGCTGGACGATCTGCGTGCCATCCAGGACGATGCGCCTGTCGGCGAACAAGGTGCCGACGAAGTTCTCGCGGCCGAAGGCGCCGTTCGAGGCGATCCAGTTGAAGTAGCCGCTCAGCGCGAAGTCCGGGCCCGATGCCACCTGGCTCTGGAAGGTGATGGTCGAACCGCTCCAGGTCAGGCCGGAAACGTCGGTGGCGCTGACATGCCAGATCGCGGCAGTCAGGTTCGGCGTGGTCGCCATGGCTGGCGCCAAGGGCAAGAGCAGGGCGCTGGCGAGTGCGGCTTGGCGCCACAGGGTGTGGATCGAACAGGTCATGGTGATCTCCTCGGAACGTGGGAAGGCCCGGCAGTAGCGATGCGCAGCCTGGGCCAGGCGCAGCGGGGCGGCCGGTGCTGCGGCGGGCGCGGCAGGCGCACCGGGCAGGTCGGGCAGGTCGGACAAGTCGGGATGGGGTGGGTCGGGATGTGCCTGGACGTGAAGCCTCCTGGCTGCGGGTTGGGATGGGGTTCATGCTAGGAACCCAACTCCTTCCCGGCATGGGCACCGTCACCCAGTTTTCGCCCGCCCTGGCCCCAGTTTTCGCGGACGGACCGCAGCCGCGGGCAGCGCGTGCCGTGACCGCCCGCTTTGCTTGCTTCGAACGTTGAGTTCAAGGCATCTCAACGGTCGCGCAGCAGTGCCTGCCCTTGACGTGGCGACCCCGAAGCGACGCCGCTTTGTTGTCGTTGCGACCTCAAGAAAGTTGTCAGGTCGCAGGAACCTGCGCGACCCAGACACATCCGAATTGCCATGACATGCGTACAAAAAAACGCCTGGCTTGTCGAGCGGTTCAACCCTGAATCTACGGCACTACAAACCCTTCATACAAAGGAACCATCATGGATAGCAAAACCCTTCTGACCGCCGCTGCCACCCTTGCGTTTGCAGCCTGGGCCGCCACGGCCACCGCAGCCACCCCCATTGGCGACGCCGATCCGGGTTATCCGGGTCTGGTGAACGGGCAGATCGTGCCTGCGAACTCGGCCTCGAAGACCATGCCGCGCCTGTCCGCCGTGCGCATCGATGCGCCGCTGGCCCAGGGCGAGGCTTTCTACTTCCCCGAGGCGGTGGGCGAGGTCAAGACACGTGCCCAGGTGCGCGCCGAAACCCTGGAAGCCATTCGCGTGGGTGCCATGAACCAGGGTGAGCGCTCCACTTTCGCCACGGCACAGCAACTGGAGAGCATTCGCCTGGCCGGCCTGCGAGCCGTGGCACCGACCTTGGCCGGGACGCGCAGCGAGGCCGGCGCGAACTGATGTGGCATGCAGCCCCGACGCGGGCTGCATGAAAAAAGGGGGCCCGCCGCAGCGAGCCCCCTTCAAACGCGCTTACTCGGACAGCAGGAAACCCTGCGATCCGGTTTCCGGCGTCACCGAGTCGATCAGGACGATGAAACCGCCGCTGACCGCTGACAGCTCAGCCACGCTCAGTTCGCGGACTTCGCCTTGAACCACGGGGCTGGCTTCCTGGGCGCCAGAATTTTGCTCGAAGGACATGTGAACTCCTGTTGTGTCAAAAAACCACCTCGGATGAGGCAGGTCGACAGTAGCGGCAGCAGCGCTGGTCGCCATCTGTAGAACCTTACAGGCGTCGCCGACAAACGACGCGGCGCCCTGCCCCGGTGGCGACAGTCGTTCAGCCCGCCAGGCGTACCGCCAGGCGTTGCCACAGCGGGCGCTTGCGCCAGGCGCGGCAGGCGCGCTCGGCGAAATCGCGGCCTTGCGGCGTCAGTTTGTAGTAGCTGGCGTGATGAAAGCCGTGCGGGTTGTCGTACTCGTCGATCAGCCCGAAGCGAAGCAAGGGCTCGTAGGATCTGTAGAGCACCCCGCCATCGAGAACACAGCCCCCGGCGGATTCGCCCACCTTGACCAGGACATGACCGCGGCGCAGCCGGTCCAGCGCGTCGATGAATTCGGCACGGTCGGGGATGAGGATGGGGTCGGACATGGGGCGTATGCCTTCTTCGGCCACGGACATGAATCAGTATCGGCAGGCTGGTGCCGCCGCCAACGTCTGAAATCAAGGGGATTGGCTGAGCAATTCGTGATGCGGCCGGTTGCGGGTGGACAACTGCTGCCTGCAGCGGCAAGCTTGCATGCATGAACCCCCCTCTGCGCGGCCCGCTGTCGGGCCTGAAGGTCCTGGAACTCGGGCAACTCATCGCCGGCCCGTTTGCGGCCCGGACCCTGGGCGACTTCGGTGCCGAAGTCGTGAAGATCGAACCCCCCGATACCGGCGACCCGCTGCGCAAGTGGCGCCTGCTGAAAGACGGCACTTCGGTCTGGTGGCAGGTGCAGTCGCGCAACAAGCACAGCGTGGCGCTGGACCTGAAGGATCCGGAGGCGGTGGACGCCGTGCGCAGGCTGGCGCTGGAAGCCGACGTGCTGGTCGAAAACTTCCGCCCTGGCGCCATGGAAGGCTTCGGGCTCGACCCGGTGCAGTTGCTCGAAGCCAACCCGCGCCTGATCGTGTTGCGCATCAGCGGTTACGGCCAGACCGGCCCTTACCGGGACAAGCCCGGTTTCGGTGTCGTGGCCGAAGCGATGGGCGGGCTGCGCCACCTGACGGCCGAGCCCGGGCGCACACCGGTGCGCGTGGGGGTCAGCATCGGCGATACGCTGGCAGCGCTGCATGGCGTCATTGGCGTGCTGATGTGCCTGCACGAACGGGAGCGCAGCGGCCGCGGCCAGATCGTCGACGTCGCCCTGTACGAGGCGGTCTTCAACTGCATGGAAAGTCTGCTGCCCGAGTACAGCGCCTTCGGCGCGGTGCGCGGGCCGGCCGGCAGCGCCCTGCCCGGCATCGCGCCCAGCAATGCCTACCGCTGCCTGGACGGACACGCTCTGGTGGCCGGCAACGGCGACAGCATCTACAAGCGCCTGATGGCCGTGGTGCAGCGCCCCGACCTGGCGGGCGACCCGCAGCTGGCCGACAACACCGGCCGCGTGGCCCGGGTGGAAGAGATCGACGCCGCCATCGGCGCCTGGACGCAGACCCGCAGCGTCGCCGACGTGCTGGCCGCGCTGGACGCCGCCAGCGTGCCCGCCGGGCGCATCTACACCGTGGCCGACATTGCTGCCGACCCCCACTACCAGGCTCGAGGCATGCTGCAGCAGCTGCCGATGAGCGACGGCAGCCTGCTGGCCGTGCCGGGCATCGTGCCCAAGCTGTCGCGCACCCCCGGCGGCCACAGGCGCAATGCACCTGAACTGGGCCAGGACAACGCGGCAGTTCTCGGGCCTTCGGGCAAAACCTGAGCGGCCTTCGCGCCCCACTTCCGCCTTAAGCTTCGCGCCATGAACAGCCTCACCGACATCACCCACGACCCCGCCCTTCGCAGCTGGGTGACTTCGGCCAACGCGCCTGACGCCGACTTCCCGGTGCAGAACCTGCCGCTCGGGCGCTTTCGGCCCAAGGCAGCCGCCGGCGCCGAACACCATCCCTGGCGCGTGGGCGTGGCCATCGGCGACCAGGTGCTGGACCTCCGCCTGGCACACGCTCAGTGTCCCTGGCCCGACGAGATCTACCCGCTGCTGGGCTTGCTGGCCCAGGACGAATTGACGGCCTTCCTGGCGCTGGGCCGGCCTTCCTGGCGCCGGCTGCGCCTGGCGCTGTCGATGGCTCTGGCCGAGCACAGCGAGCAGGCTCCGTTCCTGGACCTGTGCCTGCATGCCCAGGCCGACGTCGAGATGGGCCTGCCACTGACCCCGCGCGACTACACCGATTTCTATGCCGGCATCCACCATGCCGTCACGGTGGGCAAGCTGATGCGGCCCGACAACCCGCTGCTGCCGAACTACAAGTGGGTGCCCATCGGCTATCACGGCCGCGCCTCTTCGGTGGGCCTGGGCGGCGGTGTGCGCCGGCCGCGCGGGCAGGTGAAGAGTTCGGCCGATGCGCCGCCCATCTATGCACCCTGCCGCCGGCTCGACTATGAACTGGAACTGGGCCTGTGGGTGGGCGTGGGCAACGACCTGGGCCACCCGGTCAGCATGGCCAGCGCGGAAGATCACCTGTATGGCGTGAGCCTGCTCAACGACTGGTCGGCGCGCGACATGCAGGCCTGGGAATACCAGCCGCTCGGGCCTTTCCTGGCCAAGAGCTTTGCCACCAGTGTCTCGCCATGGCTCGTCAGCCTGGACGCCCTGGCCCCGTTCCGGCGGCCAGCGCAGCGCCCCGAAGGCGATCCCGAGCCGCTGCCCTACCTGGACAGCGATTTCAACCGTGCTTTCGGTGCCGTCGACATCACGCTCGAAGTCTGGTTGCAGACGGCGCGCATGCGCGAAGGCGGGCTGCCGGCCGTGCGCCTGTCGCAGAGCAATGCGCTCGACGCCTACTGGACCCCGGCGCAACTGCTCGCCCACCACACCAGCAACGGCTGCAATCTGGCCACCGGCGACCTGCTGGGCACGGGCACGCTCAGCGGTCCGGCTCCGGCGCAGGGCGGCAGCCTGCTCGAGCTGTCGCAAGGCGGCAAGCAGCCATTCACACTGGCCGGCAGTGACGAGAGCCGCAGCTTCCTGGAAGATGGCGACACCGTCACCCTGCGCGCCTATTGCCAGGCACCGGGGGCCATGCGCATCGGCCTGGGGCAGGTCAGCGGCACCGTATTGCCTTCGTTCTGAGCCCGGACCGAACAGGACATGATTTGACCGGCCTCGGGCCGGCTGTTCTGGTGATCGGTGCAGGCCCGGACCCGAACAATCGGGTCCACCATGGACGAGCTGCGACCTGAAGAGCTGGCCGCTGTCATTGCGGCCTGGCATAACCGGCACCCGCTGGCGCGGCGCATCACGCCGGCGCAGGTGCAGGGCATCGGCTGGGTGGCCCTGCCTTTCGTGCAGCGGCCCGGTGCCAGGCCCTGGGCGGCGCCCGATGGTGGCTTGCCGGTGCTGCACCACCCGGTCGACGAAGCTGCGCCCCCTGCCCCGCAAGGAGTCGGCGCGCGCCTGCGCGATCGCGCCCAGGCACGTGCCCAGGGCGCGGCTCCGGCGCGCCAGGACGCCGCGGGTGCAGGGCTGGCCGTGTCTGTTTCCGGAGCCTGGCCCCGGCTTCTGGCGGCCCTGAAGCAGGCCCTGCGGGCCGGCCTCGAGGCGCCGGCGCGGCTGCGCGCAGCGCTGCAGGCCGCATGGCAGCAGCAAGCGCGGTGGCGGCTGCGCACGAAGGCCCTGCGGCCGGCCTTCAGCGAGGACTTCATCGCGCCAATCTCGCCCCGCCAGGTGGCAAGCTGGGCGCTGCGCCACGGGCAGTTGCATGCCCGCAGCGGCAGGCTGCCCGTGCGTGAGGTTCGGCCAGACGCGCAATGGGGTCGGCAGGACACGGGTCTGGTCACTCTGTACCTGGCCACCGCCGCGGTGGAAGTGGGCTCGCGCCGAGCCCGTGTCTTGCTGCCAGCCAGCGGGGCCGGGGCCACGCTCGGGCCGCGCCTGCTGAGCCCGCAGCGTGCTGCAGCCGCCATGGGCGTTCTGGTGCTCGTCGGCCTGGGCATCGCCCGGCCTGCGGTTCCGCCCCCGGCCGACTGGCCAGGCGTGGCGGCGGCCCAGGCCGTGCTGGAGCGCTGGGCGGCGCTGGCTTCAGGCGAATCTTCGAGCCCCGCCGACATCGGCGACCCGGCCATGGCAGCTGCTTCGGCCGCTGCTGACGACGCCGCGTCGGCCGCCTGGGCTTCAACGGACTCGGCCGCATCGGCCCCAGCCTCCGCGCCCGATGCCTGGGCAGAGGCGGCGCAGCCTGCGGCCGAACCTGCGCCGGTCTGGGCCGCGTCGGCCCCTGCGCCCGAGGCCGTGATGGCCGCACCGAGTGCAGCGGTGCTGGCGGCGCCCGCCACCGCAGCCGCTGCCAGCCAGGCCCTGGCCCTGGCCCCTGCCAGCCCGCTGCTTGGTGCCGATCCCGATGGCGGCGCCAGCACATTGCCACCCGACGACCCCCCACCGCCGCCCCGGGCCGAGCCCTTCAGGCCCGGCCAGCCCCTGGTTCGTCCGCTGGACGAAGCGACGAAGGCGGCAGCGCGCGAGACCGTGGCCGCGCTGCGTGCTGCACGCGGCGACCCGCCGCCCGGCAAGGCGGCTGCGGCCGGCCCGCTGGCCGTCGCACCCATGCCGGCAATGCTGCCGGACGCCGACGCCGCCGCGGCCCTGGGCCCGGCCTTTGCGTTGACGACGCGGCCCTTGCGCACCCGGGCTGAATCCGAACAGGTGCAGTTCGCCGTTCGCGCGCTGCTGGCAAAGCACTCGAATGAACCGCTGCTGGTGGAACTGATGCCCGCCGGAGACGACTGGCGCGTCGTCTGCTGGCCATTCACGCGGCGCGAGGATGCGCAGCTGGCGCGCGCCCTGCTGCTGTCGCGGGGCCTGCGCCTGGAAGCCATCGAATTCTGAAAGGGCCAGCCCGGGCCGGCCAAGCCTCAGTCGGCGCTGAACTCCGTGGCGCGGCGACCCTTGAACGGCGCATAGAAGCGCTTGATCTCGGCCATGTCGGCCTCGATGTCGCCGGTGGGCACGAACACCGGGCCCAGGCCGCTGAGCTTGCGCTCGTAGTCCATGTAGGCCAGCACGATGGGCACCCGGGCCTGCAGCGCGATGTAATAGAACCCGGTCTTCCAGTGCCTCGTCTTGCCGCGCGTGCCTTCGGGTGGCACCACCAGCTGCAGCGGGCCGTCTGCGGCGGTGATGGCCGCTGCCGATGCCGCCACCAGGTTGTTGCTGGTTTCGCGCCGCACCGGAATGCCGCCCAGCCAGCGCATCACCGGCCCGAACGGCCAGCGGAAGATGCTGGCCTTGCCCATCCAGTAGATGTGCAGCTGCAGCTGGAAAGCCACCATCAGGGTATAGGGCAGGTCCCAGTTGCTGGTGTGTGGTGCGGCGATCAGCACCGACTTGGCGGCACCGGGCGGCAGGCTGCCTTCGATGCGCCAGCCCAGCAGGCGCAGTGTGGTGCGCGAGAAGGCCCGCAGAAGGGTGTTCACCACCGGTGTGTCGAAAATCGTCCTGTGCATTCCGCCGGGCGAGGCTGCCGCGCCCGCGCTTCGATTCAAAAGAGTGCGCGATTGTGGGGTCGTTGCAGCGGCTACGATCCATCGGTTTCCCGCAGACACGGAAGGACCCTGTTCGATGACGCCCGTGCCCGCCGAGCTGGTGGCCCTTTCGGGCGAACGCTTCGAGTTCAATGGCCGCGCCGGCCGACTGTGCGGCTATTTCGACGCACCAGCCGCTGCCAATGCAGCCACTGCCGCCGCGGCGCCGCTGCTGCTGGTGCACAGCATGAATGCCGCCGCCTCCGCAGCCGAGGTGAAGCCGCTGTTCGACCATGCCCGCCGCAGCCGGCCCGTGCTGGCGCTGGACCTGCCGGGATTCGGCCTCAGCGACCGCAGCGACCGCGCCTACACCCCGCGCCTGATGACCGACGCCGTGCACGACGCCCTGGACTGGCTGGCGCGGCGCTGCGGGCCGCAGCCGGTCGACGTGCTGGGGGTGTCGCTGGGCTGCGAATTCGTGGCCCGCGCGGCGGTCGAGGCGCCAGCGCGCTGCAGGCGCCTGGCCCTGGTCAGTCCCACCGGTTTTCGTGGCAGCAAGCTGCGCTATGCCCCGGCGGGCGGGTCGGTGGGGCCGCCTTGGTTGCTGAAGGCTTTCCAGGGGCCGGGCTTTCACACCGGCAGCGGCTGGGGCGCTGGCCTGTTCCGGCAGTTGACTCGGCCCGGAGTGATCCGCTACTTCCTCGAACGCACCTGGGGCAGCAAGGCCATCGACGAGACCCTGTGGCGTTACTGCGTGGCCACCACACGCCAGCCGGGTGCCCATTTCGCGCCGCTTCATTTCCTGGGTGCGGTGCTGTTCAGCAGCGACGTCAACTCCCTGTACGAGGCGCTGTCGCAGCCGGTCTGGATGAGCCACGGCACGCGCGGGGACTTCACCGACTATCGCGGCAAGCACACCGTCGAGAATCGGGCGAATTGGCGCATCCGCGTGTTCCAGGACACCGGCGCGCTGATGTACTTCGAGCAGCCGGCCGCGTTCTGCGCCGAACTCGACCGCTTTCTCGACTGAACAAGGACAGCCCACCATGCCCGCATTCGACGCTGCCTCTGCCGACGAGCCGGGCTTCGGCTCCGGAAGCCCGCTGCTCTACAACCTGGTGTACTGCAGCCGCGCGGCCCCTGGCGTGGACGATGGCGTGGTCGACCAGATCATCGCCACGGCCCGCCGTGCCAACCCGCTGCATGGCGTCACCGGCATGCTGGTGTTCGGCAGCGGCATCTTCTTCCAGTGGCTTGAAGGCCCGCGCACGGCGGTGCAGCGGCTGATGGGTCTGATCAAGGCCGACCCGCGCCACCTGCAGGTGGTGACGCTGAGCGAGACCGAAGAATCGCGCGAGCGCCTGTTTCCCAGCTGGGACATGGAACGCGTCGAGCCTGACCACATCCGCGACGTGCTCGCCGACGCGATCGACGCCGCCGAAGACGACAACAATGCCGCGGCCCTGCGCACCCTGCTCATCGAAATCGAGACTAGAGCGCTTTTGTCGCGATCCTGAAGTCCGGGTCTTCGGGGCAGGGCCCGAGCGTGAAGCCCAGGCTCGTCATCAGCCGCAGCATGCCACCGTTGTTGGACAGGATCAGACCCATGATCTCGGTCAGGCCCTTGCTGCGCGCCTGCTCGATGATCGCGGCCATCAAGCGCGAGCCCAGGCCCTGGCCCTTGAAGTCGTCGGCCACGACCAGGCTGAATTCGCAGCTGGCTCCGTCGGGGTTGGTGACGATGCGCGAGACACCGATCAGGCGTTCGCTGCCTTCTCCACCGTCGGCCGCCGCCTGCTTGACCACCGCCACCAGCGCCAGCTCGCGGTCGTAGTCGATCAGCGTGAAGCGCGACAGCACACGCGCCGGCAGTTCGTTGATGGCGCTGGCGAAGCGGAAGTAGCGGCTTTCCTGCGACAGCCCGCGCACGAAGGTCTGCAGCATCTCGGCGTCGTCGGGGCGGATCGGGCGCACGTTGGCCAGCACGCCGCCCTTCAGCGGCCATTCCTGTTCGATGCTGGCCGGGTAGGGCAGGATGGCCAGGTGCGGGTAGGCGCCGGTGTGGCCACCCGAGCCGGCTTGCGCCGCGTGCGGCAGGCTGTCGATGACGATGCGTGCGTCAACCGCCACCGCGCCGTGGTCGTCGACGATGATGGGGTTGATGTCCATCTCGCGCAGCTGCGGCAGCGCGCAGATCATTTCGCTCACGCGCAGCAGCACCTGTTCGAGTACCTCGCTGTGCGCGGCCGGGGCCCCGCGCCATTCGCCGAGCATGGCAGCGGCGCGTGAGCGCTCGATCAACTGGCGCGCCAGGAACTGGTTCAGCGGCGGCAGTTCCAGCGCCCGGTCGCGGAACAGTTCGACCATGGTGCCGCCAGCGCCGAAGGTGATGACCGGGCCGAAAGGTTCTTCCGTCGACAGGCCGACGAAGACCTCGCGCGCCGGCCCGGCCTGCGCCGCGCCGGCACCCGGCCGGGCCTGGGCCTGCGCGGCCATGGGCTGCACGGTGATGCCGTTGATGCGCGCGCCCGGCTGTGCCCGCGCCACCGCGGCCAGCATCTCGTTGTAGCGGTCGCGCACCTGGGTGGCGGTGTGCACGTTCAGCATCACGCCCTGCACGTCGCTCTTGTGCGTGATGTCGGGCGAGTCGATCTTCAGCGCCACCGGGTAGCCCAGCTGGCTGGCGATGAGCATGGCTTCGTTGGCGCTGCGCGCGAGCATCGTGCGCGTCACCGGGATGTGGAAGGCGGCCAGCAGCGCCTTGCTTTCCATCTCCGTCAGCACCTTGCGCCGTTCGGCAAGCACCCCTTCGATGAGCAGGCGTGCGCCCTCGGTGTCGGGTTCCAGCAGGTGCGACAGCGGCGGTGGCGTCTGCTGCAGCAGCAACTGGTTGCGGTAGAAGCTGGCGATGCTGTGGAAGGCGTCGACCGCCGCTTCGGGGGTGCGGAAGACCGGCATCTGGCGGGCGGCCAGCAGTTCGCGCGAAGGCCGCGCCGTGGCCTCGCCCATCCAGCAGGCCAGCACCGGCTTGCCGGCCGGCGCAAAGGCCTCGGCCACGGCCCGGGCGATGGCCTCTGGGTCGATGTCCTGGCCGTCGGCGCCGATGCGCTGCTTGGGTGAATGGATCAGCAGCACACCGTCGACGCCGCGGTCCTGCACCGCACGTTCCAGCGCTGCGACGAAGGCCGGGCCGTCGGCTTCCTCGCCCAGGTCCTGCACGCCGGTCACCTGCAGGCCGATCTCGTCGGCCCAGTCGGCGGCCAGCACCGCCGGGCCGCCGCCGTTGGTGACGATGGCCAGGTTCTGCCCGGCAGGCCGGAAGCGTGAGGCCAGGCACTGCGCGGCAGAAAACAGCTGCGTGAACTGACGAACCCGCACCACGCCGGCGCGGCGCAGCGCGGCGTCGAAGACCTCGTCGTTGCCGACGATGGCCGCCGAATGTGTCAGCGCCACTTTCGACCCCGACCTCTGGCGGCCGGCCTTCATCACCACCACCGGCTTGGCCGAGGCCGCGGCGCGCAGCGCGCTCATGAAGCGGCGCGCGTGGCGGATGCCTTCCATGTAGACCAGGATGCTCTGCGTCTTGCCGTCGCTGGCCAGGAAGTCCAGCACCTGGGGCAACTCCACCGCAGTGTTGGGGCCGAGTGAGACAACGGTGGAAAAGCCCACGTTGTGCTGGCGCGCCCAATCCAGGATCGACGAGGTCAGCGCACCCGACTGCGACACCAGGGCCAGCGGTCCAGGCGGTGCCAGCGGCCCCAGGGTGCTGGCATTCAGCCCCAGGCCCGGCCGCTGCAGGCCCTGGCAGTTGGGTCCCAGCAGCTGCACACCGTAGCGTCTGGCCGTGGCGTGGAGCTCGGTGCACAGGGCCGGCGGCAGGCCGGTGGTCAGGATCAGGGCGGCGCGGCAGCGGATGCGGCCCACGACTTCCAGCGCCGCCACCACCTGGTCCGGGGCCAGCGCCACCAGTGCAAGGTCGGCGCGCGAACTGGCCAGGTCGGCCAGCGTGCCGGTCATGGCGATGTCCAGCCAGGTGACGGTGCCGCCGAAGCCAGGGCTGCCGTCGGTCTTCGCGCCGGGCGCCAGCGAGCGCCGCAGCGCATGGGCTGCAGGAGTGGGAGCCGGGCCGTCGGGGTCGCCGGCGAAGACGACGATCGAGCGAGGGTCGAACAGCGGTGTCAGGAAATGGCGGTCCACGGTGGATGCAAAGCAAGCGGCCTGCCAGCATAGGGCACCCGAACCCCTCTTGCGATGACGATTCGCGATCTTGCGCGTGGCTTGATTTGCTGCGGTTGCGGCCGCCAGCGTGGCACCATCCGGCCCCATGACCAACCCGCGCACGCCGCCCACCGTTTCAGAGCCGCTGCAAGACAGCCTGTTGCAGGCCATTGCCGACCGCGGTGGCGTGCGGCATTACCCGGCCAGCGCCGTGCTGGTGACGGAGGAAGACCACAGCGATTCGCTCTTCATCATCCTGCGCGGTCGCGTCAAGGCCTACGGGGCCGGCAGCGACGGCCGCGAGGTCATCTACAGCACCCAGGGTGCTGGCGAGTATTTCGGCGAGATGACGCTGGACGGAGGTCCACGCTCGGCCAGCGTGATGACTTTGGAGGCCACCACCTGCGCCGTGGTTCCGGGCGCCGAGGTGCGCGACTTCCTGGCCCACCACCCCGACTTCGCGCTGCATCTGGTGAAGAAGCTCATACGCCTGGCTCGCGCGTCCACCGACCAGGTCAAGAGCCTGGCGCTGGAAGACGTGTACGGGCGAATCGCCCGGCTGCTGCGCACGCTGGCGCGCGAGGAGGACGGCGTGCTCGTCGTGCCCGACAAACTGACCCAGCAGGAGATCGCCGAACGAGTGGGCTCGTCACGGGAGATGGTCAGCCGCATCTTCAAGCCGCTGACCAAAGGGGGCTACGTGGAACTGCGCGGCGGCCGAATTGTCCTGTTGAAGAAGCTGCCGTCGCGCTGGTAGGGCGGGGCGGTGGGTCTGCTGCGGATCGTCGGCGACGCCGCCACGCATCACCTGGCGGCGCTGGCGGTGACCCTGGCCGACCCCTGGCAGCGCCTGGCGCTGGGGGCGGCGGTGCTGGCTGCTGCGCTGATCGTCGTCAGTTCCTTCGTCAAGACCATCATTCCGCTGCGCTGGCTGGCCGTGGCCAGCAACATCGGATTCATCGTCTACGGCTACATCCACCCCAGCCCGCTGATCCTGGCCCTGCATGCCACTTTGCTGCCGGTGAACCTGTGGCGGGTGCTGGAAATGGAGAGGCTGACCAGCCGGGTGCGTCGCGCCAGCGCTGCCGACGACCAGTCTGGCCTGTGGTTGCAGCCCCACATGCGCAGGCGGCGCATGGCCCCGGGCAGCGTGCTGTTTCGCAAAGGCGACGCCGCCGACCGCCTGTACATGCTGGCCGAAGGCGAGATGGAAATCGTCGAGAGCGGCCGCAAGATGGAAACCGGCCGCATGTTCGGCGAGATCGCCTTCTTCGCGCCCGACCGGCGGCGCACCGCGACGGCGCGTTGCACCACGGCCTGCATCGTGCTTTCGATCGACGAAAGCACCTTCAAGCAGCTTTACTACCAGAACCCTGAATTCGGTTTCGAAATCGTGCGCCTGATTGCCGGCCGCCTGACCGAAGACGTGCAGCGGCTTCAGGGCGAACTGGCGGCGCAGCGCCGATCTCCCTGAGCCTGCTCGTGTTTACACTCCGGCCCACTGCGCTCCCGGCAGCAACAGGCAAGAGCCTTCCAACCCAACCACCGCATCACCATGAACCACGCGTCGAAGCCCATTGCCGCTCTTGTCTTGCTGGCCAGCCTGGCAGGTTCTGCCTGGTCCCAGGGTGCCCGTAACGTCGAATTGCTGGACTATTCGACCCGCTCGCTGATTTCCGAGGAAGCGGCGAAGAAGGTGATGGGCGAGCTCATTCCTGAAAAGCTCTGGAAGATCTACCCGGCCAGCAAGTACGTGTTCATCAGCCAGGTCGAAGGCGGCATCACTCCGGCCGGAGCTTGCGCCGTGACGGCACGCGTGATGTTGATGCCCTTGACGCCCACGGCCAAGGCCGTTTTGTTCAGGCCGCAGAAAACAGCCACCAGTTTCGATGCCTTGCCTTCGGCCACCGTCGACCAGTGCCAGGCGGCGGCAACCCAGAAGCTGAAGGAAGCCACGAGTTCGGTGGTGGCAGCGCTCGTCAAGATCTGAGCGCGCGCGGTGCCAGGCCCGGCTGAGGCCTGGCCGGGTCAGCCTGGCGCTCGGCTGCGACGTCGGCCCACTGCCCAGGTGATGCCAGCCAGGCCGGCCAGCCACAACAGCCAGGTGGACGGTTCCGGGATTTCGGGTACCGGGGGGTCGATCAGGGGTGGTGTCGAAGGTGGCAGGAACGGCGGCAGGATGCCCCCGCCTCCCACCGATCCGCTGCCGATGGGCGCGACGCCAGGCGGCACATCCAGCGCACTTCCGCCGGATCCGGGCACAGGCGAGCCCCCGGAGATTGGCAGGCCGCCAACCGTTGCAGGCACAGGGCTGCCTCCAGCAGCGAAGCTCGCCATCGGGTCCAGGGTGACCATCGGCTGGCTGGCTTCGGCGAAGCTCGTGCCGGCACCTGGCGGATCGAAGACAAGTTCGCCCGGTCCGGCGGCGTCATTGGCAGCAAGCGCCTTGGCCGGTTCCTCGGCGACGGGCGCCGGGTCGACCGGGCCCGCAACCAGGATGCCTGGCAAGCCGCCTGCGCCACCCGGTGCGGCCACGGGCGGCCCCGGCAGACGGGTGACCCGGCTGACGTTGCGGCACACCGTGGGGACGATGATGCAATGTTCGGCTTCGCAGTACACCAGGCCGCGCTCGACGGTGTCGGGGGCCCAGCGGGTGCGTGTGACGGTGCGGCAGACCCGGCCCTGGCCGAAGTGCATGTCGCGGATCTCTTCGCTGTAGCGGTAGCGACCGGTGATGCTGTCGCGCCGGATGGTGGCGATCTCGTCGAACTGGCGCTTGCTCATGCGCGCCTTCAGACGTTCGCGCACGTCGACCGGGATGTCGGTGTAGCGGTCCACTGCTGCAGGCACGTTGCCCATGAACGGATCCACGCCTGGCCGGTCCCAGGAGCACTGGGCGACCGTGGCGGTCGGTGACAAGGCAAGCGCAGCGACAAAGGCCAGGGACATGGTGGGTGCGAGCGTCGGCTTCTTGCGTTTTCGGTGAGACCGGGGCGGATGCTGTCGGGTTCCCGACTCCCCAAGTTTAGGGGGTGCAGGCAGCTGTCACAGTTGTCCCTGGCGCAGCTATGCCATGCGTCACGGTTCTATGTCACGGCCGGCGTCATCTTGTTTCCGGATGCATCGGGCGAGCCAGCCTGCCCTGGCCGATGTCGCCAGCCCTGGTCTTGTCGCGGGATACTCGCGGTCTGCTTCCCACTTCTTCAAACTGCGTTTCGCCCACCATGCACTTCGACTGGACCAATCCCTACCCCACCGTCCGCAGCCCGTTGTTTGCGCGCAATGTCGTCGCCACGTCGCAGCCGCTGGCGGCGCAGGCCGGCCTGCAGATGCTGCGCGCTGGCGGCAACGCGGTCGATGCCGCCATCGCCACGGCCGCGGCCATGACCATCGTCGAGCCGGTGAGCAACGGCCTGGGCAGCGACAACTTCGTCATCGTGTGGGACGGCCAGCAGTTGCACGGGTTGAACTCCTCGGGTGTGGCGCCTGCGGCCTGGACGCCGGAGTATTTCGCCAAGGTCCACGGCGGCGTGTTTCCCATCCGCGGCTGGGACAGCGTCACCACGCCCGGCGCAGTGGCCGGCTGGGTGGCCTTGTCCAGGCGCTTCGGCAAGCTGCCTTTCGCCGATTTGCTGCAGCCGGCCATCGAGTTGGCCGAGCGCGGCTACGGCGTGGGCGTGGTCACGGCCGACAAGTGGGAACGCCAGGTGCCGGGCCTGTTCGACCAGCCGGGCTTTGCCGAGACCTTCATGCCCCGTGGGCGCGCGCCCACGCCCGGGGAACGCTTCGTCTTTGCCGACGCCGGCCGCTCACTGCGCCTGATCGCGCAAACCCACGGTGACGCCTTTTACCGGGGCGAGATCGCCGAAAAGCTGGTCGCCCACGCCAGGGCTCACGGCGGCGTAATGACGCTGGCCGACCTGGACGCTTACCGCGCCGAATGGGTGACACCTATTCAGAAGGACTTTGCCGGTCATACCGTGCACGAGATCCCGCCGAACGGTCAGGGCATCGCAGCCCTGATGGCCATGGGCATGCTGGAACACACGAACTTTCGCGACTTCGCCCCCGACAGCCTGGAAAGCCAGCACCTGCAGATCGAGGCGATGAAGCTGGCCTTTGCCGACACCTACCGCTGGGTGGCCGACGAACGCTACATGACCGAAGTCAAGGCCGCCGACCTGCTGAGCAGCGCCTACCTGGCCGAGCGGGCCCGCCTGATCAGCCCGAAGCAGGCCGGCGACCCCGGCCATGGCCAGCCGCCGCGGGGCGGCACGATCTACCTGACCGCGGCCGACGAGGGCGGCATGATGGTCAGCCTGATCCAGAGCAACTACATGGGTTTCGGCAGCGGCGTGGTCGTGCCCGGCACCGGTGTCAGCCTGCAAAACCGCGGCCATGGCTTCAGCCTGCAGCCTGGCCACCCGAACCAGGTGGCGCCGGGCAAGCGGCCGTTTCATACCATCATCCCCGCCTTCCTGACGAAGGACGGTCAGCCGGTGATGAGCTTCGGCGTGATGGGCGGCAACATGCAGCCGCAGGGCCATCTTCAGACCCTGGTGCGCATGCTGGTCCACAAGCAGCAGCCCCAGGCCGCCTGCGACGCCCCGCGCTGGAAAGTGGCCACCGGCAAGCAGATCGACTGCGAGGCGACGATGGCGCCAGCGCTGCAGCAGGGCCTGCGCGAACTGGGCCACGAGATCGTGGCCACGCCCGACGCCTACATGGACTACGGCTCGGGCCAGTTCATCGCCCGCATGACCGACGACTTCGAGGACGGCTACGTGGCGGCCAGCGACTCGCGCCGCGAAGGCCAGGCTGTCGGCTTCTAGCCGGCCCCCGGCGGCTGCTCGCGCAGCGGGCGCTGCAGCCAGGTGATGTCGTGCCAGGCGCCGAACTTCCAGCCGGCGCGCCGGTAGGTGCCCACGGGCGTGAAGCCCAGGGCCTGGTGGAAGGCCATGCTGGCCGGATTGGGCTGCGCGACCCCCGCCAGCGCGGTGCACAGGCCGCGCTCGGCAAGTCGATCGAACAGCTCGGCATAAAGCCGTCTGGCCAGGCCCCGGCCCTGGTGCGCCGGTTGCACATAGGCCGACACTTCGCAGGTGTAGCGGTAGGCCGCCCGCTCGCGGTGTGCGCCGCCGTAGGCGTAGCCCAGGCAGGCACCGCCTTCTTCGGCGACCAGCCAGTCCCAGCCGTCCAGCGCCTTGCGGATGCGATCGGCGAAGACTTCGGCCGTGGGCACCTCGGTTTCGAAGGACACCGCCGTGCGCTCGACGAAAGGCGCATAGATGGCCAGCAGTTCCTGGGCGTCGGCCGGGGTGGCCCGGCGCAGGCTGAGCACGGCGTGCGGCCTCAGCGGACGAAGTAACCGGTCACCCGCCAAATGCCGTCGGTCTCTTGCACGGTCGTGACGGTCTCCACCGCCTGGGCCTTGTTGGCGAAGACCGTTTCGAACTGGATCACGGCGTACCGACCGTCGGGCGCGCCGGGCAGCGTGCGCGTCAGGGTCGTGGCCTGGTCCTTGCGCGCGCGCACCGGGCCCAGTGGCGCGCGCACGCCCTGGACCGCCTGTTGCCACTGCGTCAGCGTGACGGCGTTCTTGAAGCCCGCGGCGGTGCTGGACCAGGCACCGGCATGATCGCCGGCGTCGGTCTTGTTCAGCCAGGTCATCGCGGCGGACTTGGGTTCGAGGGTTTCGTCCTTGCCCACGGCCAGGGCCAGGGCCAGGGCGGGCACAGCCAGCAGGGCGACAAGCATGGTTCGACGGTCCATCGAGGTCTCCAGGGTCATGGGTTGGGCGAAATCAATCGGTCGAGCAGGTCTGGACCAGGGGCCCTTTCTTGGCACGGCGGTCTTAGGGGCTTGGTAGGCAGGTTGGACGGGCTAGTCCGGCTTCGACACGGCAGTGTGCCAGCCGGCCCATCCCAGCCTGCGCAAGGTTTCCTGGTTGCGTTCGAAGATGGCCTCGGCGTCGGGGAAGGCGGCCACCGCGTTGTCGATGCTGGCTTCGCGCAGCAGGTGCAGGGTGGGGAAGGGCGAACGGTTGGTGCAGTTCTCGACGTCGCCGGCTTCGGTGCCAGCGAACTGGTAGTCGGGGTGGAAGCTGGCGATCTGCAGCACGCCGTCCAGGCCCAGTTCGACCAGGGCCGCGTCGGCGATGTCCAGGAAGTCGTTGTAGTCCAGGAAATCGGCCAGCACGCCGGGGTGGACGAGCAGCGTGGTGTCGACCTCGTCGGGGTCGGTTTCATCCAGGAACCGCAGTTCGCGCAGCAGGTCCTGCAGCAGGGCTTCGGTGTCCGTGGCCGGGCTCAGCACCCAACGGATGCGGTCCTTGGTGTGCACGGCCTTCGCGAAGGGGCACAGATTCAGGCCGATGACGGCAGCTTCCAGCCAGTGGCGTGTGGCGGCAAGAGGGTCCATGACGCAGACTTTACGGCCTGACCGCAGGTGTCTCCAGCGGCATGCCGGCGGCGCGGTGCATCAGCCAGGTTTCGAGCGCCGTGTACTCTTCGGAACCGGGTGCGAAGGGCTCGGCCCGCACTCCCGTCATGCAGTTGCGCAGCCGCCGCTGCAGCGATCCCATGCCCTGCCACTCCAAGCGGTACAGCGGGTAACCCGTGGGGTGGCCCTGCGGGATCACACTGCCGGCCAGGCGACCGCCGGCACGCTGGTCGTGGCACTGCGCGCAGCTCAGTCCCAGCTGACCCAGCGGCTGGTGGAAAAGCGCTTCGCCGCGCTGGCGCCAGGCCTGCAGGCGGGCGTCGGCCGGGGGCGCGATGGGTTGGCCGCGCGAGGTATGGGCGACCCAGGTTTCCAGGCCGAGCAGGGCGTCGCTTTCGGCTGCCAGCGGCGCGGCCTTCAGGTGGCGCACGCGGCATTGCTGGATGCGGCCCTGCAGCGTCAGCGGCTTGCCCAGCACCTCGTCCCAGGCCGGGTAGCGCGGCGCCACGCCGTGCAGGCTGGCAGGCGTGTGGCAACGCACGCAGTCGCGCTGGAAGTCCTGCTCGCCGCCCTTCAGCCACAGCCAGCCCGGGTTCAGGCCGTCGTCGCGCTGCAGCGCCTGGGTGGCGGGCTGCATGTCGAGCAGGCTGCTGCGCCGCGTGTCGGGGGTGGCAGCTGGCGGCGGCGGGCCGGCCGCTGCCAGCGTGGCCGCGGCGGCGGTGCCCAGCACCAGCAGGCGGTGTCGCCAGCGCCTCACGCGACGTCGAAGGCCACGGTCTCGCTGTGCTCGAAGCCCTTGTCGCCGCGCCAGGTCAGCACCAGCAGGCCGCTGGCGGCAGCGCGCAGGTGAAAGGCGACATAGGGGTTTGCCGACAGTGCCGGGTGCATGTCGGCAGCGAACACCAGCTCGCCGTTCAGCCGGGCTTCGAGCCGGCGCACGATATTGCGCGCTACCAGCTCGCCGCCGTTGCCGCGGCGGTGGCCAGTTTCCATGGGGTGCGCCACCGTGGTGCGTATCTCCACCACCTGTCCGCGCTGGATGTCGCGTGGCAGATGGACCAGGGCGCGCGTGCTCATGGGCTCATCCCTCGATGCAGGCGGCGAGCGTGACGATGACATCGGCCTGCGCCTGCCACCAGCTGCCGTCGTTCATCTGCGCCAGCGCCAGCACTCGCTGCGACGTCGCCAGCCGCATGCGCGTGGCGACACGGGCCAGGCCGTTGTGCGGGCCCAGCTGGAACACCGCCACCTCGGGCTGCGGGTTGGCTTCGTTGAACAGGCCGATGCGGCGCACGTGCTCGGCCGCGCTCATCGGGCTGTCCACGTCGACCACCACCGGCACGGTGTTGCCGTTGTCGACCAGGGTGGCGATGTCGAGCTTCACGCGGCCGGTCTGGACCGGGGCGCCGCCGGTGAAGGCCTGCACCGCCGCGCGCATCGACTCCGGGGTGGCGCGTGCACCGGACAGCAGCATCGTGGCGACGATGCCGGCACTGGCATTCAGGAGGTGGCGGCGCTTCATGGTGTCACTTCAGGGTCTGCAGGTAGGCCACGACGTCTTCGACCTGCTGCGCGTCCAGCACCGGCCGGCCGCGCCATGCGGCGCCGACACGCTGCTGCCGTTCGGTCGCTGCGTCGGGCAGCACGTGGAAGGAAGGCATCAGGCTGGCCGGGTTCAGCCGGCGCGAGTCGACCACGCGCAGACGCAATTGCGCGGCGGTCCAGCGGCTGCCGGCACCGTCCAGTGGCGGCGCCAGGTTGCCCTGGAAGCGTTCTTCTGGAATCGGCCCGCTGTGGCACAGCAGGCACAGGCCCTGCTGACGCTGGGCGACGATGGCGCGACCGCGCGTGGCGTCACCGGGCGTGGCTGTCAGCGCTGCCGGCATGCCGTCGTCCACCACCCCCTGGCCGGCCGCGGGCGTCAGGCCGAGGGCTGCGCACAGGGCGATGGCAGCGCGCAGGGTCACGCCCGCTTCAGACTTTGGTTGGCCAGGGGCAGGTCGCGGATGCGCTTGCCGGTGGCGGCAAAGATGGCGTTCAGCACCGCTGGCGCGGCCACCGCGATCGTGGGTTCACCCACGCCGCCCCAGAAGCCGCCAGTGGGCACGAGCACGGTTTCCACCTTGGGCATCTGGTTCATGCGCAGCATCGGGTAGGTGTCGAAATTGCGCTGTTCGATGCGGCCGTCCTTGACCGTACAGGAACCGTAGAGCGCTGCCGTCAGGCCATAGGCGAAGCTGCCTTCGACCTGGGCCTCGACCTGCTGCGGGTTGACCACGTGCCCGGGGTCGGTGGCGGCGACGATGCGGTGGATCTTCAGTTCACCCGCGTCGCTGACCGAGACCTCGGCCACGGCCGCCACGTAGGCGCCGAAGCCGTGGGTCTGGGCCAGGCCGCGGAAGACCTTCTGGCCGTTCACGTCGGGCGCGGGCCGGCCCCAGCCGGCGCGCTCGGCGGCGGCGTTCAGCACCGCCAGGTGCTTGGGGTGCTTGCCCATCAGGCTGCGGCGCAGGGCCAGCGGGTCCTGCTTGGTGGCGTGCGCCACTTCGTCCAGGAAACACTCCAGGTAGATGGCGTTCTGGTTCAGGTTCACCCCGCGCCAGAAGCCCGGTGGCACATGCGGGTTGCGCATGGCGTGGTCGACCAGGATGGCGGGGAAGCTGTAGCCGATCATGGCCTCGCCGCCGCCTTCGTTCAGGCCCTGGAAGACCACCGGGTCCTTGCCGTTGCGCACGTTCTGCGGGAACACGCCGGCCAGGATGGACTGGCCGCTGATGCGCATGTGCAGGCCGGTGATCTGCCCCTTGTCGTCCAGCCCGGCCGTCATCTTGGCCTGGGTGACGGGGTGGTAGCGGCCTTGCGTCATGTCTTCTTCGCGCGACCAGTGCAGCTTCACCGGCGTGCCCGGGAATTCCTTGGCAATCACCACCGCCTGGCGCACCCAGTCGTGCACCGCGCCGCGCCGGCCGAAGCCGCCGCCCAATGGCAGTTTGTAGACCTCGCACTGCGCCGGTGGCAGGCCTGAGGCTTCGGACGCCGCGGCGAGCGCGGCTTCGCCGTTTTGCGTGGGCGTCCAGACCTCGCAGCGCTCGGGGGTGAAGCGCACCGTGGCGTTCATCGTCTCCATCGTCGCGTGGTTCTGAAAGGGGTAGGAATACACCGCCTCGAGCTGGCGCGCGCTGCCGGCCAGGGCCGCCTTGATGTCGCCACTGCGATTGCCGTCGACGGCCTGTTCTGCCGTCAGCCCGGCCTTGACCATGGCGTCGATGTCGGCCTGCTGCACCTTGGCGTTGGCACCCAGGTCCCATTCGATGGGCAGCGCGTCCAGCGCCTTCTTTGCATGCCACCAGGTGTCGGCGACCACCGCCACGGTGTGGTCGCCCACCCGCACGACCTTCTTCACGCCAGGGCGCTGGGCCACGGCCGCGGCATCGAAGCTCTTGAGCTTGCCGCCGAACACCGGGCAGGCGGCAATGGTGGCGTTCAGCATGCCAGGCAGCTTCAGGTCGCTGCCGTAGACGATGCTGCCGTTGGTCTTCTCGACCGTGTCGAGCCGGGCCAGGCTCTTGCCGGCCAGCGTCCAGGTCTTGGGGTCCTTCAGCGTCACTTCGGTGGGCACGGGCAGCTGCATGGCGGCGCCGACCAGCGACCCATAGCTGGCGCGCCGGCCGCTGGCGGCGTGGCTGACCATGCTCTTGCTGGCCGAACATTCGGCGGCCGGCACCTTCCATTCGTTGGCAGCGGCCTGCACCAGCATCATGCGGGCCGCCGCGCCGCCCTTGCGCACGTAGTCCTGGCTCTCGCGGATGCCGCGGCTGCCGCCGGTGCTGAAATTGCCCCAGACCCGCTTGCGTGCCAGGCTCTGGCCGGGCGTGGGGTACTCGGTCGTGACACGGGCCCAGTCACATTCAAGTTCCTCGGCTACCAGCTGCGCCAGCCCGGTCAGCGTGCCCTGGCCCATTTCGCTGCGCGCGATGCGCACGACCACGGTGTCGTCGGGGCGCACCACGACCCAGGCGTTCAGCTCGGGCGCGGCCCCGGTGCCGGCAGCCGCACCCTGCGCCAGCGCCGGCACGTGAAAGCCCAGGACCAGGGAGCCGGCAGCGGCGCCGGCGGCACCCCCCACGGTGCCCAGGAAACTGCGGCGGGACAGCTCGGCGCTCATCAGACTGCCCTCGCGATGTGGATGATGTCCAGGCCCGCGGTCTTCGGCCCGCCAGCGGCTTCCTTGATCGCGGCGCGCACCCGGTTGTAGGTGCCGCAGCGGCAGATGTTGGTGATGGCCGCGTCGATGTCGGCGTCGGTGGGCTTGGGCTTGTCCTTCAGCAGCGCGGTGGCCGCCATGATCATGCCGCTCTGGCAGTAGCCGCATTGCGGCACGTCGTTGGCCACCCAGGCCTTCTGAAGTGCTGCACCCACCGGGTCGGGCGCGATGCCTTCAATGGTGGTGATCCTGGCGCCTGAGCCCACCGCCGACACCGGCATTGCGCAGCTGCGCACCGGATTGCCGTCGATGTGCACGGTGCAGGCCCCGCACTGCGCCACGCCGCAACCGTATTTGGTGCCGGTCAGCCCGAGCTGTTCACGCAGCACCCACAGCAGCGGGGTGTCGGGTTCGGCGTTGTGCGTGAGCACGCGACCATTCACTGTCAACGAGGCCATCGGGTTTCCTTGTGGTGACGTTCAGGATGATTGGATGATGCGCAGACCTGCGCCCCCTTTGCCAGGGCGGGTTTGCTCGGGATTGTGTTGCGGATTCTGCGGCTCGTGCGACTTGCGCGCAGGTGACAGCAGGCTCGACGATCTCCCGGCCGTTGCCCTGCAGACGGCCGAACACGACACCGCGCACCCGGGTTTACGCCGACATGGATTCCAGGCATCGGCTTTGCACAGATTTACATAGCACCGCGTCAACTTCGGCACCGAGCTTTCGTTACACACGGCATGATGCCTGCAATGGATTCCGTTCCGATTCGCTCAAGTTTTCGGATGCGCTGTGGAGCCGGGCTGGCTGCCCTGGTCCTCTTGAGCGGTTGTGTCGTTGCGCCCGTGGGGCCTTCGCGCCCGATGGTGCGGGCGACGCCCGCTCCGGTTCCGGCCGCGTCGCCCCTCTACTTCTATCCCACCCGGGGGCAGACCGAGGCCCTGCAGGACCGCGACCGCTACGAGTGCTACCGCTGGGCCGTGCGCGAAACCGGTACCGACCCGGGCATGACGCCGCTGCGTCAGGCGCCCATGCGCATGGCCCAGGCCGCTCCAGTGCGCAGCGATGCTGGCGATGTCCTGGGCGGCGCTGCCACCGGTGCACTGATAGGCGCCGCCTTGTCGTCGCCGCGCAACGCCGGGGGCAACGCCGTGCTCGGGGCCATCTTCGGGGCGGTCGTCGGCGCCGCAACGGGCGAAGCCCGCAACCGTGCCATCGACGCCGCCCAGGCGCGCCAGGACGCCGCCGATGCGAACGCCCGCGCCCGCGCGCCCCAGCCCAACTTCCGTCGCGCCGTGGCCGCCTGCATGCAGGGGCGTGGATATACCGTGCAATGAGCCGTGCAATGAGGCACCCATGACGCCCCTGACTTCGACCCTGTCCGTCTGCGCGGCCCTGCTGGCGCTGGTCTGGACCGCCGCGGCTCAGCCCGCGTTCGCTGACCGCGGCGACCGGGGAAACCGCGGCGATCGCCACTCGCAAGCAGATCGTGGCGGTTCCGGCCACTGGCGCGGTGCCATCGTCGTGCGTCCGATCGTCGGTCAGCACCGCGGCGCTTGGGCCCGCCCCATCGCGCCCTGGGGCCACTACCCGCGCCATGGTCTGGTCATCCACCACCGGCCGGCGCTGTGGACACTGGTGACGGTGGGTGCGCTCAGCTACATCTATGCCAACGGCGTGTATTACCGCGAGCACGACGGGGGCGGCTACGAGGTCGTGGCGCCGCCCGTCGACGACCTGCCGCCGCCGGCAGAAGCGCATTTCGTCTACCCGCGCCAGGGCCAGGGCGCCGAGCGCCAGGCCAGCGACGAGTACGAATGCCATCGCTGGGCAGTGCAGCAGACCGGATTCGACCCCAGCAGCGTGGCGCTGGGCACGGTGCGCGATGTCAGCGCCGAACAGCGCGCCGGCTACCCGCGTGCCAGGAACGCCTGTCTGGAGGGGCGCGGCTACAGCGTCCGGTGACTGCCCGGCCGAAAGGCCGATGCCTGTTTCGCAGTGCAGGCCGGCATGCCTGGCCAGGCGTCAGTCCGCCACCGGCCCCGATGGCAGTGCACCCGCCAGATGCTGCCGCAGCAGGCCTGCCAGCATCAGGCAGGCCTGATCGAGCAGCGGCCCGCGCGGCCGCTGGGCCGATGTGGCGATCCACAGGCTGGTGGTCAGCGGCTGGCGCGAACTGCTGCCCGCGTCCAGGTGAATGGGCCGGGCGATGAAGGCTGCCTCGCGCCCGCTGCCATGGACGGCATTCAGCGACAGCACCGCATGCCAATTCCTTTCGGGATGACGTTGCACCAGGTCCAGGATGGCCGGCACGCTTTCGATCTCGAGCCCGACACGGGGCGCCAGCCCGGCCGCGGCCAGCACCGCTTCCAGTCGCATGCGGATGGCGTGCGGCCGGCTGGGAATCACCAGGGCCCGTTGTGCCACCTGAGCCAGCGTCGCCGGGCGGCCGACGCTGCCCGGGTTGCCCACGCTGTCCTGGCGCGCGCTCACCAGGTAGAGCTTTTCGTCGAGCACCGGCTGCAGGTGGATGGCCGGAGCCGGTGATGTGTTGTAGACCACGGCACAGTCGATGCGCCCTTGCACCAGCCATTCCAGGGTGTAGGTGGACAGCCCCTCGACCATCGTCAGCGTCGCCTTGGGAAAGCGTTCGGCGAAAGTTTCGACCAGCGGCGCCGTCAGCACACGCCCGATGCTGGGCGGCAGGCCCAGCGACAGCAAGCCCGCGGCGACGCCGCGCAGCTCTTCCAGGTCCTGGCGGGCACGTTCGAGTTGTTGCAGGATGCCGCGGCCATGGGCCAGCAGGCGCTGGCCGGCGGGTGTCAGCGTCACGCCGCGGCCATTGCGTTCGAACAGCGGCTGGCGCAGTTCGACCTCCAGCGCCCGCACCTGGCGGCTGAGGGCGGGCTGGGCGACGCGCAGTGCGCCCGCTGCACGGGTGAAGCTGCCGAGTTCGGCCACCTGCACGAAAGTGGCGATCTGCCTGAAGTCCATGCACCGATTGTCATGCCAGAAGCGATCTCTCTGGCCTGAGGCATGCCGATCCGGCATATCAGCTAGTGGCCGGGTCGGCTTGATCGGCGGACGGCTGGGCAGAAGAATCCGGGCATGGGCATCGATCTCACCGGCATCTCGTCCAAGGCCACGCAAGCGCTGCTGGCCGAGCTGATGCTTGCCTACAGGGACCGCAGCGGACGGGCGGTGGCCATCGAGTCCGTGGGTGGCGTCGACGCTGCCCGGCGGGTGCAGGCAGGCGAGGTCTTCGACCTCGTGTTCCTGGCCTCCGACGCCATCGACAAGCTCGTTGCCGGCGGCCATGTGCACAGCGGCACCCGGGTTGACCTGGTGCGTTCACCCGTGGCCGTGGCCGTGGCCGCAACGGCGCCATTGCCCGACATCGGCAGCGGCGCGGCGCTGCGCCAGGCGGTGCTGAACGCGCCCAGCCTGAGTTTCTCCACCGGCCCCAGCGGCACCTACCTCGGCCAGCTGCTGGAACGCTGGGGCATTGCCGAACTCGTCTCGCCCCGCTTGGTGCAGGCGCCACCCGGTGTACCGGTGGGCAGCCTGGTGGCCAGCGGCCAGGTGGCGCTGGGCTTCCAGCAGCTCAGCGAGCTGCTGCCGCTTCATGGCATCCAGATCGTCGGCACCCTGCCGGCGGACGTTGCCTACATCACCACCTTTTCTGCCGCCCTGCCGGCCACGCTGGACCTGGCCTCTGACCGGGCCGAAGCCGCGCGACAGCTGCTGGCCTTCCTGTGTTCCGACGCCACGGCCACAACCAAGCGTCGCCATGGCATGGAACCCGCCTGACTACCCACCGGACACCCTCCGCATGATCATCGACATTCACGGCCACTACACCACCGCACCCAAAGCGCTGGAAGCCTGGCGCAATGCCCAGATTGCCGGCATCCGCGACGCCGCGCTGATGCCCCGGGTCGCCGACCTGAAGATCAGCGACGACGAACTGCGCGAGACCATCGAGACCAACCAGCTGGCGAAGATGCGCGAGCGCGGCAGCGACCTCACCATCTTCAGCCCGCGTGCCAGCTTCATGGCCCACCACATCGGCGACTTCCAGGTCAGCAGCACCTGGGCCGCCATCTGCAACGAACTCTGCTTCCGCGTGGCGCAGCTGTTTCCCGACCACTTCATCCCGGCGGCGATGCTGCCGCAGAGCCCGGGCGTGGACCCGGCGACCTGCATCCCGGAACTGGTGAAGTGCGTCGAACAGTATGGCAACGTCGCCATCAACCTGAACCCCGACCCCAGCGGCGGCCACTGGACCAGCCCGCCGCTGAGCGACCGCCACTGGTACCCCATCTACGAGAAGATGGTGGAGTACGGCATACCCGCCATGGTGCATGTCAGCACCAGCTGCAATGCCTGCTTCCACACCACCGGCGCGCACTACCTGAACGCCGACACCACGGCCTTCATGCAGTGCCTGACCAGCGACCTGTTCAAGGAATTCCCGACGCTGAAGTTCGTCATCCCGCACGGCGGCGGCGCCGTGCCCTACCACTGGGGCCGCTTCCGCGGGCTGGCGCAGGAACTGAAGAAGCCGCTGCTGCAGGACCACCTGCTGAACAACATCTACTTCGACACCTGCGTCTACCACCAGCCCGGCATCGACCTGCTGACCAAGGTGATCCCGGTCGACAACATCCTGTTTGCCAGCGAGATGATCGGCGCGGTGCGCGGCATCGACCCCGAGACCGGTTTCTACTACGACGACACCAAGCGCTACATCGAAGCCAGCACGCAGCTCAGCGCACAGCAGAAACAGCAGATCTACGAAGGCAATGCCCGCCGCGTGTACCCGCGGCTGGATGCGGCACTGAAAAGAAAGGGGCAATGAGATGTTCGAACTGGGGGTGGTCTATCGCGACATTCAGCGCGCCGATCGCACGGCTGCCGACGGCCTGGGCGCCTTCGGCAGTGCCACGGTGCACGAAGCGCAAGGGCGGGTGGGTTTGCTGCAGCCCTACATGCGCCCCATCTACCCGGGTTCGCGCATCTCGGGTGCGGCGGTCACGGTGCTGCTGCAGCCCGGCGACAACTGGATGATGCATGTGGCGGCCGAGCAGGTCCAGTCTGGCGACATCGTGGTCGCGGCCATCACCGCCGAGTGCACCGACGGCTATTTCGGCGACCTGCTGGCCACCTCGTTCCAGGCCCGCGGCGCACGCGGCCTGGTGATCGACGGTGGTTGCCGCGACGTGCGCGACCTGCAGGCCATGGGCTTCCCGGTCTGGAGCCGGGCCGTCAGCAGCAAGGGCACCATCAAGGCCACGCTGGGCTCGGTCAACATCCCCGTGGTCTGCGCCGGTGCCTACATCACGCCTGGCGACGTCATCGTGGCCGACGACGACGGCGTGGTCGTGGTGCCGGCCGCGAACGCCGGCAAGACGCTGGAAGCTGCTGCAAAGCGCGAGGCGCTGGAGGCGGACAAGCGCGCCAAGCTGGCCGCCGGCGTGCTGGGCCTGGACATGTACGGCATGCGCGAACCGCTGGCCAAGGCCGGTCTGCGCTACATCGACGGCGCACCGCCACGTTGACGTGATGCCTGACACGTCCATCCAGCGCATTGCCGTCGTCGGCTATGGCGAGGTCGGCCGGATACTGGCCGAAGACCTGCGCGCCCGCGGGCTGGCCGTGGCCGCCTTCGACATCCGCGTGACCCCGCCGATGCGCACCCATGCCGCGCAGCAGGGCGTGCATCTGGCCTCCAGCCCCGTCCTGGCGGTGAACGACGCAGGCCTGGTCTTGTCTGCCGTCACTGCCAGCCAGACTGTGGCCGTGGCCGAGGCCTGTGCGAGCGGACTCGCGCCTGCAGCGTTTTTCCTCGACCTCAACAGCGCATCGCCCGGCGCCAAGCAACGCGCCGCGGCCATCGTCGAAAACGCTGGCCAGGGCGCGCGTTACGTCGAAGGCGCGGTGATGACCAGCGTGCCGCCCTATCGCAGCCAGGTGCCGCTGTTGCTGGGCGGGCCGCATGCGCAGGCGCTGCTGGCGCCATTGAACGAGATTGGCTTCTGGGCCCGCCTGGCCAGCGACAGGCTGGGTGTGGCCAGCGCCACGAAGATGAGCCGCAGCGTGATGATCAAGGGCCTGGAAGCCATGGTCATCGAAAGCTTCACCACGGCGCGGCACTACGGCGTCGAAGATGCGCTGATCGCTTCGCTGGCAGAAACCTTCCCCGGCATCGACTGGGAGAAGCAGGCCAGCTACTTCTTCCAGCGCGTCATCGAGCACGGCCGCCGCCGCAGCGAGGAAGTGCGCGAAGTCGCGCAGACCGTGCGCGAAGCCGGACTCGAGCCCTGGTCGGCTGCCGGAACGGCCGAGCGCCAGGCCTGGATGGCCGACCTCGCCGATGCCGGACTGTTCGGTGAACGCGGCAGCCCCGGCTTTGCGCGCAGCCCCGACTGGCGGCTGGAAGCCGACCGGCTGCTCGGCGCCAACCGAAGCCCGGACCTCGCGGCGCCCCGCGCCCCTTCGATCAAGGACCGATCCCCGATGAGCAAACCCACCCAGGGCGACTTCACCAAGACCGCCGGCTGGCTCGATTGGTTCGAGGGGCCCAGCATCCCGCGCTTCCGGCTGCCGCCCGGCAGCGTCGACGCGCATTGCCATGTCTTCGGCCCGGGTGACGAATTCCCCTACGCCCCTGAGCGCAAGTACACGCCCTGCGACGCCAGCAAGGCGCAGCTGTTCGCCCTGCGCGACCACCTGGGCTTTGCGCGCAACGTCATCGTGCAGGCCACCTGCCATGGCGCCGACAACCGTGCCCTGGTCGATGCCTGCCTGGCCAGCGGCGGCCGCGCGCGCGGCGTGGCCACCGTGAAGCGCAGCATCAGCGACACCGAACTGCAGGCCCTGCACGCCGCCGGCGTACGCGGGGTGCGCTTCAACTTCGTCAAGCGCCTGGTGGACTTCACGCCCAGGGAAGAGCTGAGGGAGATCGCCAGCCGCATCGCGCCTCTGGGCTGGCATGTCGTCATCTACTTCGAGGCCGTGGACCTGCCCGAGCTGTGGGACTTCTTCACTGCCCTGCCGACCACGGTGGTGGTGGACCACATGGGCCGGCCCGACCTGGCCCTGCCGGTGGACGGCCCGCAGTTTGCGCTGTTCGAGCGGTTCATGCGCGAGTACCCGAATGTCTGGAGCAAGGTCAGCTGCCCCGAACGCCTGAGCCTGTCGGGGCCGAAGGCGGTGCCGGGCGAACAGGCGGCGGGTTTGCCCAGCTATCGCGACGTGGTGCCCTTTGCCCGCCGCATCGTCGAACAGTTCCCCGACCGCGTGCTCTGGGGCACCGACTGGCCGCACCCGAACCTGAAGGACCACATGCCCGACGACGGGCTGCTGGTGGACTTCATCCCGCACATCGCCGTCACCACCGAGCTGCAGCGCAAGCTGCTCGTGACGAACCCGATGCGCCTGTACTGGCCCGAGGAAAGCTGAACATGGCCTTGCACAAACCGTATCTCGACGTGCCCGGCACGACCATCTTCGATGCCGAGCAGTCGCGCAAGGGCTACTGGCTGAACCAGTTCTGCATGAGCCTGATGAAGGCCGACAACCGCGCCCGCTTCAAGGCCGGCGAACGCGCCTACCTCGATGAATGGGCGATGAGTGAAGACCAGAAGCAGGCCGTGCTGGCGCGCGACCTGAACCGCTGCATCGCGCTCGGCGGCAACATCTACTTCCTGGCCAAGATCGGTGCCACCGACGGCCGCAGCTTCCAGCAGATGGCCGGCAGCATGACGGGCATGACGGAGGAGGCCTATCGCGAGATGATGATCGGCGGCGGGCGCGACCCGATGTGGGGGCGCACATGACGGCACGCACAGCGGCGCGCATCACGGCCAGCGTCTACACCAGCCATGTGCCGGCCATCGGTGCCGCGCTCGACCTGGGCAAGACACAGGAACCCTATTGGCAGCCCGTCTTCGCCGGCTACGAGTACTCGAAGCAGTGGCTGCGCGACAACCCGCCCGACGTGATCTTCCTGATCTACAACGACCACGCCACGGCCTTCAGCCTCGACCTCATTCCCACCTTCGCCATCGGCACCGGGCCCGAGTTCATGCCCGCCGACGAAGGCTGGGGCCCGCGTCCGGTGCCCAAGGTGGTGGGGCACCCGGAACTGGCCAGCCACATCGCGCAGAGCGTGATCCAGGACGACTTCGACCTGACCATCGTCAACCGCATGGACGTGGACCACGGCCTGACGGTGCCGCTGTCGCTGATGTGCGGCCAGCCGCCGCAAAGCAAGTTCGAATGGCCCTGCCCGGTGATCCCGTTCGCGGTGAACGTGGTGCAGTACCCGGCGCCCAGCGGCCAGCGCTGCTTCAACCTGGGCCGCGCCATCCGCAAGGCCGTCGAAAGCTACGACGAGCCACTGAAGGTGCAGATCTGGGGCACCGGCGGCATGAGCCACCAACTGCAGGGCCCGCGCGCCGGCTTGATCAACCGCGACTGGGACAACCGTTTCCTCGACCGGCTGATCGGCGAACCCGCAGCCCTGGCCCGCGTGCCGCACATCGAGTACGTGCGCGAAGCCGGCAGCGAGGGCATCGAACTGGTGATGTGGCTGATTGCGCGCGGCGCGATGAGCGACACGGCACCCGTGTTGAAGCATCGCTTCTATCACGTGCCTGCATCGAACACGGCCGTGGGCCACATGATCCTGGAGAACACATGAACCACAAGCTCGCCGCACTTTGCTGCCTTGCCGAGGTGCCGGCATGACGATCAAGGTCGCCCTGGCCGGTGCTGGCGCCTTCGGCATCAAGCATCTGGACGCGATGAAGCTCATCCCGGATGTCGAAGTGGTTTCGCTCGTCAGCCGCGACCTGGCCAAGACCCAGGAAGTGGCGGCGAAGTACGGCATCGCGCATGTCACCACCCGCCTCGAAGACAGCCTGGCCATCCGCGAAGTGGACGCGGTGATCCTGGTCACGCCCACGCAGATGCATGCCAGCCAGACCCTGGCCTGCCTGGCCGCGGGCAAGCATGTGCAGGTGGAGATTCCGCTGTGCGACGTGCTCGCCGAAGGTCAGGCCGTGGTGGACGCAGCCAAGGCCAGCGGCCTGGTTGCGATGTGCGGCCACACGCGCCGCTTCAACCCCAGCCACCAGTGGGTGCGCCAGCGCATCCTGACAGGCGACTTCCACATCCAGCAGATGGACGTGCAGACCTACTTCTTCCGCCGCAGCAACATGAACGCCCTGGGCCAGCCGCGCAGCTGGACCGACCACCTGCTGTGGCACCACGCCGCGCACACCGTGGACCTGTTTGCCTACCAGGCGCAAAGCCCGGTGGTGAAGGCCAACGCGATCCAGGGGCCCATCCACCCGCAACTGGGCATCGCCATGGACATGAGCATCCAGCTGCAGGCGGCCAGCGGCGCCATTTGCACGCTCAGCCTCAGCTTCAACAACGAAGGCCCGCTGGGCACCTTCTTCCGCTACATCGGCGACACCGGCACCTACATCGCGCGCTACGACGACCTGTTCACCGGCAAGGACGAGAAGATCGACGTCAGCCAGGTGGACGTCTCGATGAACGGCATCGAACTGCAGGACCGAGAGTTCTTTGCTGCCATTCGAGAAGGGCGGGAACCCAATGCCAGCGTCGCGCAGGTGCTGCCTTGTTACCAGGTGCTGCACGCGCTGGAACAGCAGATGGTTTGAAGCAGGGGGTTTTCCAGACCGCATGACCTAAAAGTTTGGTTTTCATGGCATCATCTTTCCTATGAATGCCGTGATGCAGCTTTCTTTAGCCGACCCCACGCCAGCACCAGACCCCGCGATGGTGCTGGGCAAGGCCACGGCCCGGGCCGCCGAACTGTTGGGCTTGTCGGGCGCGGCCCTGGCGCGGGTGGTGGGGGTGAGCGAACCCACGGTGTCGCGGCTGGTGCACGGGCAGCGCGGCCTGAACCCGCGCAGCAAGGAAGGCGAACTCGCTGCGCTGCTCGTGCGTGTGTACCGTTCGCTGGACGCGCTGGTGGGCAACAGCGCTGCGCAGCGCCTGGCCTGGATGAACAGCCATCATCGTGCCCTGGGCGGCGTGCCGCGCGACCTGGTGCAGACTGCACAGGGCCTGGTGGCCACGCTGGCCTACCTGGACGGCATGCGCGCGCCGTCGTGATACCGGCTTCTGCGGCTTCTGCTGCGACCTGGCCACCGCAATGGCTGGCCGAAACCGCGCAAGCCCGCAGCAGCCTGCTCTGGCGCGGCGTCGAAGCGCAGCACATCGTCGCCACCATGCGCCTGGTCGACACGCTGGACGAACAGGCGGTGCTCGAGCAACTGCTCGAAAACAGCAAGCCGGCCCTGCCGGCAAGCTTGCCCGGTCCGGTTGCGGCAGAACTTCCTGAACTGCCCGCCATCCCGGTGCCGCACTACCTGCTGTCCACCCCCTTCCGCTACCGGAGCCCGTTCCCCAGCCGCTTCCGCCGTCCGCACCACGCCGGCATCTGGTATGGGGCCGAGACCTTGCGCGCGGCGGCTGCCGAAGTCGCTTACTGGCGCTGGCGCTTCCTGGTCGACAGCGACGGGTTGCGCAGCGGCGAACTGCACACCGAGCACAGCTTTTTCCAGGCCCGCGTGCAGGGCCAGGCCATCGACCTGAGCGCAGCGCCCTGGGACAGCCTGGCCGCCTTGTGGATGCAGGACCGCGACTACAGCGCCACCCACGCCCTGGCCGACGCAGCCCGCAGTGCCGGCCTGCAGTGGCTGCGCTATGCCTCGGTGCGGGAAAACGGCGGTCACTGCGCAGCCGTGTTCAGCTTGCAGGCGCTGAGCCTGCACCTACCCCACTGGCCGCAGACCTGGCACTGCAAGACCACTGCGCACAGCGTCTGGCTGGTGCGTGAAGAACAACGCTACGCCTGGGCCTTTGCCCTGGCGCCCAACGGCCCCGTGATGTCATGACTCCCACCGCCACCCCCACCCTCCGCCGCATCGGCCCCTTCAAGGTCGCACCCATCGGCCTGGGCTGCATGAACCTGAACCATGGCTACGGCGCTGCACCTGCGCCCGAAGCCGCCGAGCGGCTGCTGCTGACAGCGCTGGACCAGGGCGTGACCCTGTTCGACACCGCCGCGCTGTACGGTTTTGGCGCCAACGAGACCCTGGTGGGCCGCGTGCTGCAGCCGTACCGTGGCCGCATCGTGCTGTGCAGCAAGGGCGGCATGACGGGCCAGCCGGTGGGTCCGGGTGGCGCGCTGCAGCGCGTCATCGACGGCCGGCCCGAGGCCATCCGCCGCGACTGCGAAGACAGTCTGCGCCGCCTGCGCACCGACGTCATCGACCTGTATTACCTGCACCGCTGGGACAAGCGTGTGCCGATCGAGGAATCGGTGGGCGCGATGGCGCGCCTGAAGGAAGAGGGCAAGCTGCTGGCGCTGGGCCTGTCCGAAGTCTCGGCCGACACCCTGCGCAAGGCTCACCGCGAACACCCGATTGCCGCGGTGCAGAGCGAGTATTCGCCCTGGTCGCGCAATGTCGAGATCGGCGTGCTGCAGGCCTGCCGCGACATCGGTGCCGCCTTGGTGGCTTTCAGCCCGGTAGCGCGCGGCTTCCTCACCGCCACGCCGCCTGACCCGGCCGCTTTCGACGCGAGTGACATCCGCCGCACCATGCCGCGCTTTGCGCCCGCGGCCTATGCCGCCAACCTGACCCTGTGGGGCGGCGTGCAGGCGCTGGCAGAGCGCGCCGGCTGCACGCCGGCGCAGTTGTCGCTGGCCTGGCTGCTGGCCCGCGGCGACCATGTCGTGCCGATTCCCGGCACGACGCAGGCGGCGCATTTGATCGAGAACCTGGGCGCCCAGGGGCTGGCCCCGAGCCCGGGCGTCTTCGAGGAACTCGAGGAGCTGATGCGCCAAGGGCGGGTGCACGGCGGGCGCTACAACGCTGCCAGCCAGGGCGAGGTCGACACCGAGCAGTTCCCGGCCTGAGCGCCGGCCTGCTGGGCCATCGACGACAGCAGTGCGAACTGAAATCCGCTGCCCTTGAAATGGCGGCAAAGCCCCTCATCATCCACGGTTGCGCGGCAGGTCCGCCCGCCGTCCTTCCTTCTTGAACCCTGAAAACCAAGTCGCCCATGGACAAGCAAACCCTGTCATTCCAGGCCGAGGTCAAGCAGATCCTGCACCTCGTCACGCATTCGCTTTATTCGAACAAGGAAATCTTCCTGCGCGAGCTCGTCAGCAACGCGTCCGACGCCTGCGACAAGCTGCGCTTCGAGGCGCTGGACAAGCCTGAACTGTTCGAGGACGCCCCCAACCTCGACGTGCGTGTGTTCTACGACGCCGAGCGCAAGACCATCACCATCCGCGACAACGGCATCGGCATGAGCGCCGACGAAGCCGTGGCCCACCTGGGCACCATCGCCAAGAGCGGCACACGCGAGTTCATGAACAAGCTCGAGGGCGAGCAGAAGAAGGACGCCAACCTCATCGGCCAGTTCGGCGTGGGCTTCTACAGTGGTTTCATCGTCGCCGACCGGATGACGGTGGAAACCCGCCGCGCCGGCGCCAGCGCCGCGGAAGGCGTGCGCTGGTCCAGCGAAGGCACCGGCGACTTCGAGGTCGAGTCCATCACCCGCGCCGAGCGCGGCACCGACGTCATCCTCCACCTGCGTGAGGGCGAGGAGGAATTCCTCAGCGCCTGGAAGCTGAAGTCCATCATCAGCAAGTACAGCGACCACATCAGCCTGCCGGTGCTGATGCCCAAGACGAAGTGGGACGAAGAAAAGAAGGACACGGTTGCCACCGACGAATGGGAAACGGTGAACAAGGCCGCGGCGCTGTGGACGCGCAGCAAGAGCGACATCACCGACGCCCAGTACCAGGACTTCTACAAGCAGCTGAGCTACGACCAGGAAGCGCCGCTGGCCTACACCCACAACCGCGTCGAAGGTCGCAGCGAATACACGCAGCTGCTCTACGTGCCGGCGAAAGCGCCTTTCGACTTGTGGAACCGCGACAAGCGCGGCGGCGTGAAGCTGTATGTCAAGCGCGTGTTCATCATGGACGACGCTGAGGCGCTGATGCCTGTGTACCTGCGCTTCGTGAAGGGCGTGATCGACAGCGCCGACCTGCCACTGAACGTCAGCCGCGAACTGCTGCAGGAAAGCCGTGACGTGAAGGCCATCCGCGAAGGCAGCACCAAGCGCGTGCTGGGCATGCTGGAAGCGCTGGCCGACAGTGATAGCGCAGAAGACCGCGAGAAGTACGCCAAGTTCTGGGGCGAGTTCGGCGCCGTGCTGAAGGAAGGCCTGGGCGAAGACCACGCTAACCAGGAACGCCTGGCCAAGCTGCTGCGATTCGCCAGCACCCATGCCGCTGAAGCCGGGCAGAGCGTGTCGCTGGCCGATTACGTGGGGCGGATGAAGGAAGGGCAGGAAGAGATCTACTACATCACCGCCGACACGCTGTCGGCAGCAAAGAACAGCCCGCAGCTCGAGATCTTCCGCAAGAAGGGCCTGGAAGTGCTGCTGCTGACCGACCGCGTCGACGAGTGGATGCTCAGCCACCTGTATGAATTCGACGGCAAGACGCTGCAGAGCGTGGCCAAGGGCGGCGTCGACCTGGGCAAGCTGCAGGACGAGGAAGAAAAGAAGCAGGCCGAAGCCACCGCCGAAGCCTTCAAGCCCATGCTGGACAAACTGAAGGATGTGCTGAAGGACCGTGCCAAGGATGTTCGCACGACGGCGCGGCTGGTCGATTCACCGGCCTGCATCGTCGTCGATGAAGGCGACATGAGCTCACACCTGGCGCGCCTGCTCAAGCAAACCGGGCAGGGCGCGCCGGCGGGCAAGCCCATCCTGGAAGTGAATGCCGAACATGCGCTGGTCAAGCGCCTGGGCGGCCTGGACAGCGGCAACGGCTTTGACGAACTGGCGCACATCCTGTTCGACCAGGCGTTGCTGGCCGAAGGCGGGCAACTCGAAGACCCGGCGGCCTACGTGGCGCGTGTCAACAAGCTGCTGGTCGCTGGATGAGGCAGGCCGTCAGCGCTTGATCGTCACTCCCCGGCTGCGTGGTCCGCAAACTGCGGCAGGGCCTGCAGCGCGGCCGGGTCGAAGCTTTCGTTGCGGAAGAGCTTCGGGTAGTAGAACTCGCGCAGCGCGGCATGGAAGCTGCGCACCCGCTCTTCATAGGCCAGGGTCGACTGCATGTCGGTGCGTGCCAGGGCCTGCAGCCATCGCTCCAGCAGCACCGGTGGCGCGACCAGGGCCAACCGGCCTGCCAGGCGATCGCGCTCCAGCCGCCCCCGGGTGTAGGCTGCCGAAAGGGCTTCGGTCTGCTGGTCGCCCACCTGCTGGAAGGCGTAGTACCACTTCCATTCGAACGGTCGCTCGATCGCCGCATAGGGCGCCCACTGCGGATGGCGTTCGACGAAGGCCGCCATCGTGGCTTCTTTCGGCAGGTCCCAGGCGTCGTTCACGGCTTCGCGCTGGGTCATGACGATATCGGCGCCGGAGGGTAGGGGCACGGCCCGGTCGATCGCCGTCCGGCCCGCCGCCGGCACCAGCACGGCCAGCAGCATCCAGACGCCGATCAGCGCCGCCAGGATCGTTTCCCCCGTCTGCCGCCAGGCCGCCAGGCCAGCGCAGACCAGGGTCCAGAACAGCAGATAGGCCAGCAACAGGGCGCAGGCCGCGAGCAGGGTCGAGGTGGCTGCGCCGCTGAGGCTGGCGGCCACCACCAGTGGCAGCCCGGCGGCAACGAAGACACCGGCGGCGCGAAGCAGGGCGCGCAGCCGCCAGAGCCTGCCCGAGCCCGAGCCCGCGGACGTGGCCACCAGCAGGTCGTGGCGACCCGCCACGCGCTCGCTCGCCCGCAGGTCGTGCAGCATGACGATCAGCACCAGCGGCAGCACGAAGGCGGCGAGAAAGGCGAAATCGAAGCGGCCGACCAGGGCCAGCACCGGATGGCCCGCATCGCGTTCATGCACCTGCCCTTCCAGCGCCAGCATGCGCAGCCTGTGCTTCCAGGCCGCGTCGTCCCTGCGGCCCAGGGCCGCAAAGGCGAAGTTCGAGGGCGGGTCGAAGCTGAGGTGGAAGCTGGCATAGGCCGTGGCGCCCCAGTCCTTCTGCGCTGCCTGAACGGCCTGGCGGTCCTGGCGATCGGCCGCGAGCAGCTTGGCGATCGTGGCGTTCTGATGACGGACTTCCGCCAGGCCCGCTGCCGTGGCCAGGGCGCTCAGGCCCAGCACGACCAGCCACCAGAACAGCACGGTCCGGTCGCGGACGAGGAAGGCGGCTTCGCGCCAGACCGATCTGCAGAGCCCTGGCATGTTCATGGCTGCAGCCTGCCACCGACCCGGAACAACGCCAAGCTCAGCAGGCCGAGCCAGCTCAGCAGCATCATCGTCTGCGGAGCCGCTTCGGCCAGGCGGTCCGGAGCGCTTGCTGGCTTGAACCTGAACTGCCCCAGCAGCTGCCAGCTCGAAGCATCCACACGCGTGCGGCGCTCGGCCTGGGCGTCACTGCTGCGCCGGATGTCGTCGGCGTAGCTCAGCTGCTCGGCGTGAATCCGGTTCAGGCCCTGGACGAAGGCGTAGCGCAGGTTCTCGGCTTCTTCCAGGAAGCGATGGTGGTGGGCGAGGTCGGTGCCGGCGATGGCGCGCGAAGCATCGGCAACGGCCAGCATGGGCGTCAGCCAGCCCAGCCGGCCCAGTGCTTCGGCCTGCTTGCTTTCGCCCGCCATCTGCGCCCGGGCATGGGCGTTCAGGGTGTCGGTGAGTCTTTGTTCTGCCACCTGTGCGACGACACCGCGCAGATTGACGGGCAGGTCTTCGACGCGCGCCACCCCGTGCTTGACCAGCAGGTCGGCACGCAACTGGGCGAAGGCCGGGTCGTTCGCGTTGTGGCCGTCGGCCAGCCTGCGCCGGTCGGCCAGCATGGCCAGATCGGTCTCGAGCTTGCCCGCAGACGGTGCGGCCTGCGCTGCCGAACTGACCGCGACCGAGGGCAGCACCAGGCACAGGCCGATCCACAGCGAGGCCAGCGTCGCCAGCGCTGCCGAACGCCGACGCAGCGTGGCCGACACCAGCAGGGCCAGTGCGCCCCACACCGACAGGTAAGCCAGGTACACCCCCAGCAAGCCCAAGGCCGCCGCCGGGGCTTCGCCCAGGCCCACGGCCAGGCCTGTGCTGAAGGCCAGGGGAACCAGCAGCAGGGCGATGAACGAGAACAGTGCCAAGGCCTTGCCCGCCAGCAACTGGCGACCGGTGGTGCCCTGGGCCAGCAGGCTGGCCAGCGTGCCGGCCTCGCGTTCACGTGAGAGCACGCCGTGGCCGAGCAGGATGACGAGAATGGGACCGAAGAGCTGGACCACCATCGCCGGGCTGAGCCAGCTCAGCCCGCCCAGGTCGGCGCTGGCGCCCGCTGCCGCGAACATGGCCGAGTTCTGGCGATGGCCTTCCAGGAAGATCGACTGGCCGGTGACCGGGTCCAGGCCCGGATCGAACAGGGCCAGCGGCGCCGGTGTCCGGAAGACGTAGTGCCCGTAGTGCACCATGCGGTGCGGGTGGCGCTCGGGTTGCGACAGGAACGCGGTTTCCGCCTGGGTTTGATGATGCAAGCGCTCGGCGCGCTCGCCTTGCATGCGCAGCGCCGTGAGTGCCGTGGTCGCGATCAGCAGCCCCACCATCAGCAGCGCCCCGCCCAGGGCCAGGCGTGAACGCAGCCAATAGCGCCAGTCGGCAGCCGCCACCCGCAGCACGGGCCTCACGCCGGCACCTTCGCGGAGAAGGCGCGATGCACGGTTTCGGTGTCGATCCGGCCGCCGCCGGGTGCGGCGAACTCGGCCACCAGTCGGCCGTCGCGCAGCAGGCCGATTCGGTCGGCCACCTGGCAGGCGCCGTAGACGTCGTGCGTCACCATCAGGATGGCCTTGCCGGCGTCGGCCAGCCCCCGCGCGAGGCCATGGAATTCGTCGATGGCGCCGGGGTCGAGGCCGGACGTGGGCTCGTCGAGCAGCAGGATGTCGCTGTCGCGCAGGATGGCCAGGGCAATGGCCACCTTCTGGCGCATGCCCTTGGAATAGCCGCGCAGCCTGAGCCCGCGCGCATCTGCGCCCAGCGAAACGCGGTCCAGCGCTGCGTCGATGGCGTCGGCCCCGAAGCGCACCTCGGCCAGTTGCAGGAAGTAGCGCAGGTTCTCCCGCGCATCCAGGTGTTCGTACAACGAGGCGGCCTCGGGCAGGTAGGCAATGGCCCGTCGTGCGGCGACGATGTTCTCGCCGACGTCGCGGCCATTCACCACCACGCGGCCGCTGGCGGGTGGCAGGAAGCCCAGGAAGGTCGCCAGGGTCGTGGACTTGCCGGCGCCGTTGCCGCCCAGCAGCCCATACACCTCGCCGCCGGCCACGGTGAAGGAGACGCCCGACAGCACTTCCTTGCCCGAGCGCAGCACGCGCAACTGATCGGCCAGCAATCTGATCATGGGGGCGACCCTCAGAACCTGAACGCGGCCGACAGTCGCAGGCTGCGTGGCGGGCCCGGCTGCACCCACAGGGCCGAGAACGAGTTGGTGTAGTAGGTTTCGTCGAACAGGTTGTCGATGTCCGCCCGCAGGGTGAGGGCCTTCGTCAGTTCATAGGCCGCGAACGCCCGGGCCAGCGTGTAGGCCGGCAATTCGAAGCGGGTGATGAACTCGCCAGAACGTTGGCCGACGTGGACCAGGCCCCCGCCGAACTCCAGGCCGCGTCCGGCCAGCGCCGTGGCCTGAACCAGCTGCAGGCTCAGGCTGTGCTCGGGAATGTTCAGCAGGCGGGTGCCGGCCGGCACCGGGGCGCCAAAGTTCGCGTCGTTGAAGGTGTTGGACGTCTTGGCATCGACATAGGCGTAGGACGCCCACAGGCGCAGCCCCCGGGCAAGCTCGCCGTTCAGGTCGATCTCGAAGCCCTGGCTCTTCGCCTTGCCGATGGCCGCCAGCGTGAAGGCGCTGGGGTCGTCGACGACCAGGATGTTGTCCTGCTCGACCCGGTAGAAGGCCAGGTTGCCTTCGATGGCACCACTGAGCAGCGAGAACTTCGTGCCGGCCTCGATCGACGTCGACTGGTTCGGTTCGAAGCCGTTGCCGCGTGCGTCGGCGCCCGACAGCGGCCTGAAGTTTTCGCCATAAGTCGCGTACAGCGACACCGTGTCGCTGGCCTGGAAGACGACGCCCAACTGCGGGCTGACGCGTGTTTCCTTCTGTCTGGACACGCGGTTGGCAGCCCGGTCTTCGAGCTTCTGCTCGTAGTCGTCGAAGCGCAGGCCAAGGCGCAGCTGCAGGCTTTCGCCCAGGTTGATCTGATCCTGCGCGAACACGCCCAGGGACTGCTGCGTCTCGACCCGGTTGGTCAGCGGGGTGGGCGTGGGCAGCGGGAACTTGCCATAGACCGGGTTGAAGACGTTGATCGCCTGCAGCTGTGCCGGCGTGGGGTTGCTGGCCAGCGTGGGCGCGCGGGCGCGCAGGAACACCTGGTCGTTTTCGAAGCGGTCGGCGTCCATGCCGAAGATCAGCCGGTGCTGCAGCCCGGCCAGCTGGAAGCGGCCGTTGACCTCGGCGCGGACGACCTGGTAGTTCGCGTCGTAGTCGCGCGAACGACGCTGCCTTGTCAGCGTCTGGCCGTCCACCAGCAGGCGCTGGCGGTTGGCGGCCAGTTCGGCTTCGGTGGAAAAACCCTCGAGCGAAGTCTTGCGTGAATTGAATCCCAGCAGCGCGCTCCAGTCCTTGCTGAAGTCGTGCTGGAACTCGAGCTGATGGCCCTGCACCTCGGCCTTCAGCGGTCCGTCTCCGGGTTCGCCCAGGAAGCGGCTGGCGGGGATGCGGCCCAGTTCACCGTTGATCGCCAGCACGCCCCGGTCGAAAGGAATTTCCTGCCGGCTGAGTTCGAGCTCGTAGACCAGCTGGCTGCGGCCACCGATGCGCCAGGCCAGCGAGGGGCTGGCGCCCTGCTTTCGGGTTTCGATCGTGTCGCGGAAGCTGCCGGCCTGTTCAACGAAGCCGACCATGCGCAAGGCCACTGAATCCGACAGCGGGGAGGTCCAGTCGATGTCGGCGCGGTAGGTGTCGAAGCTGCCGGCCGACAGCCGGAACTCGCCGGCCCGCTCGAAGCTTGGGCGCTTGGTGACGAGGTTGACCGTGCCACCCGGTTCGCCGCGCCCGAACAGCGCTGCCCGCGGGCCTTTCAGCACGTCGACAGATTCGATGCCCGACAAGTCGCGCGGCCCGCCGAAGCCGCGGCCGGCATTGAAACCGTTGACGAGATAGTTGCTGGGCAGGTTCTCGTCACCCACGAAGCCGCGCAGGGCAAAAGCGTTCCAGAGCCCGCCGAAATTGTTCTGCCTGGCGACCGAGGCCGACAGGTCCAGCGCCTGGTTCAGGTCGACGGCACCCGAGGCGCGCAGGGTCTGAGCGTCCAGCGACTGTTCGGCCTGGGGCGTTTCCAGGCGCTTGAAGTCGCCCTGGTAGGCCTGGCGGGTGCCGGTGATGGTGATGGTGTCCGGGGCGGCGACCGGTGACACTCCGGTCTGGGCAGCGGCCGGCAAGGCCAGGAATGACGAAGAGCACAGCATCAGGGCTGCGCGATGGGTGTGTTTCACGGTGCAAGCTCGGTCGGGCCGGACTCGGAACGGCCGCGCGATCAGGCGGAGACCGGGTGTTCCTTCCGGCACCAGTGGCCAGGGGGTGGCGCCCGCCTGCTCGCGTGCCGACCTGTCGCGGTGGACAGGCCTTCACGGCGGCGGTTCAGCGGGTCGCGCAGGCGGCGGTCAGAGGCTGGGCGCGGCCAGCGGCGGCCCACGGGCCTTCAGACCCGATCGCGGCGCCAGCGCCACGACCCGGTCGACCCGGGGGGCAGCCTCCTGCACCGCGGCCACGATCGGCATCAGCAGTCCGGCTTTTGGCGGCAGCGGCCCGGCATCGTCCTGCCCCGAGGCCTTGAACAGGCAGATCGCGCAGGCCTGCGCTGAGTGTTCGCCTTCGTGACTGGCTTCTTCTGCGTGAACGTGCCCGGTCAGCAGCAGTTGCGCCCAAAGCAAAGCCAGCACGCCAAGCAGCGCAACCCAGTTCCTGTACATCGGGGCCCGGCTGCGCGGGCAAGTTCTGTCCACGCTTTTCAGCCTTGCGCCAGCAATTGCAGCCTGGACGGCAGCCCACCGGTCTGCGAGAGCGCAGCCAGGTCCGGGGCGTGCCAGGTTTGGAGTTGGAGCATGGCGGACAGAGGGTGAGCCTGATCAGAGCCTGAAGCGTGCATGAAGCAATGGCACGCCTACATGATATGGCATTCTCATTTAGTTTGTGTGAATGGAGCTCGGTTTCCGGCGAATCAGTCCGTCTGTACAGGGGCAGCGCTGTTTCATGGCACCGTTCAGCCCATGGTCGGCCCAACCAGCCCCCCGACCTGGCGAGAGACCGCTGCACACGCCATCGGGTGCCCTGCGGCGAAGTGTTCAGCCAGCGGGCAAGCGCGAAGGGCTAGAGGCCGTGCGCGCCCATCGCCTCCAGCTGCTCCCGCAGCTGAGTCGTCTGCTGGCTCCAGTAGGCGGGTGTGCCGAAGTACGGGAAGTGCAGCGGGAAGGTCGGGTCGGCCCAGCGCTCGGCCAGCCAGGCGCTGTGGCGGAGCATGCGCAGCGTACGCAGGGGCTCGATCAGGACCCTTTCGCGGTCGTCGAAGTCGCTGAACTGCTCGTAGCCCTCGAGCAGGGTGTTCAGCTGCAACGCCATGGTCTGGCGGTCTCCGCTCACCAGCATCCACAGGTCCTGCACGGCCGGGCCCTGCATGGCGTCGTCCAGGTCCACCACATGCGGGCCAGCTGCGTCGCCAGACTGCCGCCACAGCACGTTCCCCGGATGGCAGTCGCCGTGCAGGCGCAGCGTGGCCACTGGCCCCAGCGCATCGAAGGCCGCGACGGTGGCTTCGAGCGCGCGTTGGCAGACTTCGTCCCAGGCCGGGCGCTCGGCGTCCGTGACGAAGCCACCTTCCAGCAGCAGGCGCCGTGCGCGTTCGCCGTCGGCACGGGCGTTCAACACATGGCGGTGGGCAAAGGGCTGGCGGCGGCCCACGGCGTGCAGGCGGCCGATGAAGCGGCCGATCTGGCGCAGCACCTCGGGGTCATCCAGTTCGGGCTGCCGGCCGGCGCAACGGGTGGCGACGGCCATGCGGTGGGGCGGGCCGCCCGCCGCCGGCAGGGTGGCCAGGGTGGGGGGGTCGCCCTGCAGCCAAAGCTCGTCGCCCCCGGCCCTGGCAAGCCCGTGCAACACCAGAGGCGGCACCACCGGCACTTCGGCAGCCGCCAGTTCCAGCGCAAATGCATGCTCTTCCAGAATCTGCGCGTCGGTCCAGCGGCCGGGTCGGTAGAACTTCGCGACCACGGCGTCGCCGTCTTCCAGCATCACCTGGAACACGCGGTTCTCGTAGGAGTTGAGTTGCAGGATGCGGCCGTCGCCTCGCAGGCTGACGGCGTCCAGGGCGTCCAGCACCTGTTGGGGGGTCAGGTCAGCGTAATTCACCGCCCGAGGATAGCCGCGCACCCCAGCGGCGCTTCGGCGATCAGTGGCGCAGCGGCGAGCCTGTGGCGATGGGGCCGATCACTTCGACGGGTTCATGCACGGTCACGGTATGCGGGGTTTCGATGACGACGCCGCCGACATCGTCGATGTCGGCCTGTGCGTCGCGCCAGTGGCCCATGCCTGAACGGGTGGCATTGAAACCGCTGTTCATGCCGGCTTCGTGGCGGCTGTCGGCGTGGAAGAAGGAGTCCTGCAGATAGGCCGAGTCCTGCCACAGCGTGCTGAATTCGCGGCGCCTGCCGACAGCCGTGCCGGCCGGGTCGTTCAGGCGATAAGCGGCCGCGGCGGCTTGCGGGCCGCGCGCAGCGCTGGCAGCCTGGGGCACCAGCAGCTGCAGTTCGGGAATGGAAGGCAGGTGATCGGCGGGGCAGCGCAGATAGCGCACGCGGCAGGCGGCCAGCACCGACTGCTTGATCTGGCCACTGCGGCGCGAAGGGCTGCGGTCGTTGTCCAGGTCGATGGCTGCGAGTACGCGGCCGTTGGCGCTGCAAACAGCAAAGCTGACATGGGTGCCGCCCAGCAGTTCGTACCAGTAGCGCACCTGGTTAGGGTCGACGGGTTGGCAGAAGCGCACCAGGGGCAGCTTGGCCAGCACGATGTGGTGCGGCAGCGCCTCGCGCAACTGCCGGTAGGCGCGGCGTTCCTCGGTGCTGAAGACCGGTCGGGCAGACAGTGCCCATTCGGTGGGCAGCGCCCGCTGGTGCGGCTTGCGCTGGTTCATGCGCCACAGGATGGCTGCGCCCAGGAAGAGGGCGGCCGACAGGGTGGCGAGAATCCAGGGTAGGGTGAGTTGCATCGGGGGGGCCTGAACTAGGCAGGTCCGCTAACTGGACAAGTGTGCCGGGCTGAACGACAACGATCACCTCGACTTTGGCGTCGACGTTGTTAACAATTGTTACGAGTCTAGCGATCCACGTGTCTGGCGCCATCCCATGTTTGGGTGCGAGCTTGCGCCGATCCGTGCGTTCTTGCACTGTCCCGGCAGCCTTTGCCAAGCCCGTGGTGGGCGGCTATACTCGCGGGCTTTCCTGACGTCGGCCGGGAAAGACTTTACGCAGTGAGTTGTGCCCCGAGAGGCTGCCCTGCCCGCGAGAGTCGAAGGATTCAGGAGCGGACAGTACAAGCGGCGCCGAGGTGACCAGCATTCTGCGATTTTTGCCGACAACAACGCGCGGCCTGCCCGCGCACCCAGAAAGACTCCATGAAGACCTTCAGTGCCAAGCCGGCCGAATTGACGCCACCGACAAGGTGCTCGGACGTGTTGCCAGCGAAGTGGCACTCCGTTTGCGCGGCAAGCACAAGGCCATTTACACGCCTCACGTCGACACCGGCGATTTCATCGTCATCGTCAACGCAGAAAAGATCCGTGTCACCGGCGCCAAAGCCACCGACAAGATCTATTACCGACATTCCGGCTACCCGGGCGGCATCTACGCCACCGCGTTCAAGGACATGCAGGCCAAGCACCCAGGCCGTGCCATCGAGAAGGCTGTCAAGGGCATGCTGCCCAAAGGCCCGCTGGGTTACGCCATGGTCAAGAAGCTGAAGGTTTATGCGGGTCCCACCCACCCGCACACCGCCCAGCAGCCCAAGCCGCTCGAGATCTGAGGACGACGCGATGATCGGTCAATACAACTACGGCACCGGCCGCCGCAAATCCAGCGTCGCCCGGGTCTTCATCAAGAAGGGCGAAGGCAAGATCGTCATCAACGGCAAGACCGTTGACGACTATTTTGGTCGCCAGACCTCGATCATGATCGTCAAGCAGCCCCTGCTGCTGACGGGCAATGAACTGGCCTTCGACATCAAGATCAACGTGCATGGCGGTGGCGAAAGCGGCCAGGCCGGTGCAGTGCGCCACGGCATCACCCGCGCGCTGATCGACTACGACGCGGCGCTCAAGCCCGACCTGAGCCACGCCGGCTTCGTGACACGCGATGCGCGTGAAGTCGAACGGAAAAAGGTCGGTCTGCACGGCGCCCGGCGCCGGAAGCAGTTCAGCAAGCGCTGATCTTCAGGATCGGCTTTCCGAAGAGGCAGCCCCCGGGCTGCCTTTTGCATGGGAAGGCCATGGCGAAACACCCCCCTGGCGTTGGGGTGGCGCATGCAGTGCAAACACCGCGGCGGCGTAACATCGCGGCTGTCCCGCCCAAGAAGGAAATCTCATGAATGCTGTTGCCGAAAACCTGCCAGTGACCGTCGACGAAATGCCGGCCCCCCTGATCTTCACCGACAGCGCCGCCGACAAGGTCAAGCAGCTCGTCGACGAAGAAGGCAACCCCGACCTGAAGCTCCGCGTCTTCGTCCAAGGCGGTGGCTGCTCGGGTTTCCAGTACGGCTTCACGTTCGATGAAGTCGTTAACGAAGACGATACGCAGATGGCCAAGAATGGCGTCACCCTGCTGATCGACGCCATGAGCCTGCAGTATCTGGGCGGCGCCGAGATCGACTACAAGGAAGACCTGCAGGGCGCCCAGTTCGTCATCAAGAACCCGAATGCCACGACCACCTGTGGTTGCGGCTCGTCGTTCTCCGCCTGATCTTGCGTTGGGACCGGGCCGCGGACAACCGCGGTCCGATCGGCCTCAACCCGCCAGATAGATCGCACCCAGCAGGCGCGGCCCTTTCGCACCAGTGACCGCGGGCAGATTGCCCGGCTGGCGCGAAAGAAGGCTTTGTGCCAGCCAGGCGAAGGCCAAGGCCTCGACCCGGTCGGGCGAAACACCGGCAGTAGCGCTGCTGGCAACATCGACCCCGGTCCCCAGCAGTTCCCGCAGGCGGCTTTCCATGTAGGTGTTGTAAGCGCCTCCGCCACACACCAGCAGCTGCCGCACCGTCGGCATGTGTCGCTTCAGCGCCTGCACCGCCGTGACGGCCGTGAGCTCCGTCAGGGTTGCGGCCACGTCTTCGTCGCGCCAGGCGCCGCTGTCGGCCTGGCCCAGCCAGCGCATCACCCAGCCTTCATCGAACAGGTCGCGGCCTGTGCTCTTGGGCGGTGGCAGCGCGTAGAAGGGATCGCTCAGAGCCCTGGCCAACAGGGCAGCTTGAACCTGGCCACGCGCGGCAATGGCGCCACCTGCGTCGTAAGCCAGCCCCAGCCGCCACTGGCACCATTGGTCGATCAGGACATTGCCAGGGCCGCAGTCGAAGCCGGTGGCGTTGCCGCAGGCGGGCAAGAGGCTGAGGTTGGCTATGCCGCCCAGGTTCAGCACGGCCCGGTCCTGCGTGGCACTGCCGAAGCGCGCTGCGTGGAACGCCGGCACCAGTGGCGCACCCTGGCCGCCGGCGGCGACGTCACGGCTGCGCAGGTCGCACACCACGTCGATGCCAGTCAATTCGGCCAGCAAGGCACCGTTCAGCAATTGGCAGGTGTAGCCGGTGTCGTCGTGGGCCTGGGGTTGATGCCGGACCGTCTGCCCATGCGCACCCAGAGCCCGCACCTGCCCTGCGGTCATGCCCGCCATTTCGCAGACTTCCCGCGTCGCCTGGGCATAGACCCGCGAAAGCGCATTGGCGGCCAGTGCGGCGCGGTGCAGTTCGTCGGGTCCGCTGCGGTTCAGAGCGAGAAGCTCGGCACGCAGGCGAGGTTCAAAAGCCACATGGCTGAACGCCAGATCGTGGCTGGATTCGTCGGCCAGCACGGCGTCGACGCCGTCCAGCGATGTGCCGGACATCAAGCCGACATAGAAGGCGGCGGCAGGCGCGACGTCCGGGGTTCCAGGCACAGACGACAGCGTTGCAGGCGCCCGGTCTACTCGACCCGGGTTGCGGGCGCAGCGGCAACCGTGGCCGCAAGCTCGAGCTTGGCCCGCACGGTCTGCACGGTCTGCATGAAGCGCTGCCGGGACACATCGTCCAGAACTGCGGTTTCACCGGCCTGCGCCACCAGCGCCGGATCCTGATGCTCGCCATCGACGAGGAATTCGAAATGCAGGTGCGGTCCGGTGCTCCAGCCCGTCGATCCCACGGCCCCGATGCGGTGCCCCTGCTCGATGCGCTGACCCTTGGTGACGTCGATGCGGCTCAGGTGCGCATACAGCGTTTCGCGATTGCCTGCATGGCGAACCTGGACGACGTTGCCGTAGCCGTTCTGCCAGCCTGCAAATTCCACGACGCCGTCGCCCACGGTACGCACCGGGGTGCCGGTCGGGGCGGCGTAGTCGACACCGAGGTGCTTGCGCCAGGCGTTCTGTATCGGGTGGAACCGGTTGGCAAAACCCGAGGTGATGCGAGAAAACTCGACCGGGTTGGCCAGGAAGCTGCGGTTGCGGCTTTGGCCGTCCAGGCCGAAGTAGCCGCCGCGGCCGTCGGCTGGCGTGAACCACACGGCGTGATGGGCGCGTCCGCCCGTGACGAACTCTGCTGCCAGCACTCGCCCGGCGCCTTCGTTCCAGGACACCAGTTCGCCATCGGCCGTCAGGGCTTCGTAAACGATGTTGAAGCTGTCACCCCGGCGCAGGTCTCGCTGGAAGTCGATGTCGCCTGCAAAGATGTCGGCCAACTGGGCCGCCACGGCGTCAGGAACCTGCGCTTTGTCGGTGGCGGCAAACAAGGACGAACGGATCACGCCCCCCGCCATCACCGGCTGCGTGACGTAGGCCACGGTGCGGATCTGGGCGACCCACTGCCCTTCGATCTGCGTGATTTCCAGACGCTTGAAATGGCTGCGGGCTTCTTCGGCTCGGTCAGACGGGTAGCGCACTGTCAGCTTGACCAGACTGCCGTCGTCAAGAAGTTCGGCCTGCACCGTTTTGCCGCCGCGGCCGGTCAGGGCCATGCGCGCAACCGGGTCGTTGCGAAGGTAGTGGGCGGCACGCGTGTCGACGACGCCCAGTCGGGCCAGCAGGCTGTCGGCGGTGTCGGTCTGGCGGGTGATGTCGCCCCGGCGAAGGACGAGTCCTTGCGCACCCAGTGCTTCGGTCTGGCTGCCGATGTCGAGCGGCTCGACGACCTGGGTCACGACGCGCTGCGGCAATTCGCTGGCGTCGGGGGCCAACGGGGAAATGGCCACGGCAGTGATGGCAAAACCGCCCATCAGGACCACGGCACCGCCGACAACGCTCAGGCGGTGGCGTCTTGCCAGTTCGGACAGCCGCGCCAGCGCAGGCTTGAGAGTCGTTTCAAGGCTCACAGGAGTCGGCGGGCACAGGAACCGCTTGGATGCAACGGCGCCCCGGAGGGCCCCGCCTAGAATCAGGGACCGCGGGTGTTCAAGCACCAGAAGGCGCGATCACCCCGCGAATTAGGGGCTGAGTATAGCCATGCCATTTTCCCCGGCTACCGGGAAACCACGCTCATTGACGACTTTCCCATGACTTTGCCCGATTCCGCGTCAGCAGCCGCCGTGTCCAGCGTGACCGATGTCACCGAGCCGGGTGCCCCCGCCCCGCCCCTGAGCGATCGTGTGCGCGAGGCCCTGGCGGTGTCGCTGCGTGGCTGCGAAGAATTGCTGCCCGAGGCCGATTGGGTTCGGAAATTGCAGCGATCTGAGGCCAAACAGCAGCCTTTGCGCATCAAATTGGGTTTGGACCCCACGGCGCCCGACATCCACATCGGCCACACGGTGGTCCTGAACAAGATGCGCCAGTTGCAGGATCTGGGGCACACCGTGGTGTTCCTGATCGGCGACTTCACCTCGATGATCGGCGACCCGTCGGGTCGCAATGCCACGCGCCCGCCGCTGACGCGCGAGCAGATCACGGCCAACGCCCAGACCTACTACGCCCAGGCCAGCCTGGTGCTGGACCCGGCACGCACCGAGATTCGCTACAACAGCGAGTGGAGCGACCCGCTGGGCACCCGCGGGCTGATCCAGCTGGCGGCCAAGTACACGCTGGCCCGCCTGCTGGAGCGCGACGACTTCACCAAGCGCTTCAAGGCCGGCACCCCGATCAGCATCCATGAATTGCTGTACCCGCTGATGCAGGGCTACGACTCGGTGGCCTTGAAGTCAGACCTCGAACTCGGCGGCACCGACCAGAAATTCAATCTGCTGGTGGGCCGCGCGCTGCAGCAGGAATACGGGCAGGAGCCGCAGTGCGTGCTGACCATGCCACTGCTGGAAGGCCTGGACGGCGTCGAGAAGATGTCGAAGAGCAAGAACAACTACATCGGCATCACCGAGCCCGCGAACAGCATGTTCGCGAAGGTGCTGAGCATCAACGACGTGCAGATGTGGAAGTGGTTCACCCTGCTCAGCTTCAGGCCGGAAAGCGAGATTGCGGCGCTCAGGCGCGAAGTCGAGGCCGGCCGCAACCCGAAGGACGCCAAGGTGCAGCTGGCGCACGAGATCACGGCCCGCTTCCATGGTGCCGCAGCAGCCGCCGCAGCGGCGGAAGACTTCCAGCGCCGCGCTGCCGGGGGCGTGCCCGACGAAGTGGCCGAATGCAGCCTGAGCGGCGGGCCGCTGGCCATCGGCGCGCTGCTCAAGCAGGCCGGCCTGGTGCCGTCCACCAGTGAAGCCCTGCGCCTGGTCGAGCAGGGCGGCGTCCGCATCGACGGCACCGTCGTCAGCGACAAGGCGCTGAAGGTGGCGCCCGGCACCTTCGTCGTGCAGGTGGGCAAGCGCAAGTTCGCGCGCGTCACGCTGGCCGGCTGACGAAGTGCTGGGCTTGCTGCAGCGCGTGAGCGAAGCGCGTGTGGTCGTCGACGGCCAGACCGTCGGCGCCATCGGTGCGGGGCTGCTGGTGTTCGTCTGCGCAGAACCGGCGGATACGCCACAGCATGCCTGCAGGCTGGTCGACAAGCTGCTGAAGCTGCGCATCTTCAGCGACGAGGCCGGCAAGATGAACCGCAGCCTGCAGGACACGGGCGGGGGCCTGCTCATCGTCAGCCAGTTCACGCTGGCGGCAGACGCCAGCAGCGGCAACCGGCCCAGCTTCACTGGCGCTGCGCCTGCGGCGCTGGGGCGCGAACTCTACGAGGCCGTGCTCGCCGAGGCCCGCAAACGGCACACGCCGGCTGGACGGGTCCAGGCCGGCGTGTTCGGGGCCGACATGCAGGTCAGCCTGGTGAATTCGGGACCGGTGACGATCCCGCTTCACATCGTCTAGCAGCGTCCTCAGTCGGCGTACTGGCCGGCGGCCTTGATGGCCGGGCCCCATTTGGCGATTTCAGCCTCGACGAACTTCTTGTGCTCGGCGCCGCTCAGACGGTTGTCGGTGACGACCACCGCGCCCAGCGCTTCCTGGCGCTTGATGAACTCAGGGTCTTTCAAGGCGGCACGCATGGCGGTATTGATCTGGTCGACGATGGCCTTGGGCGTGCCCTTCGGCGCGTACATGCCGTGCCAGATGGACACATTGAAGCCCTTCAGGCCCGATTCGTCCAGTGTCGGCAGCTTGGACAAAGCCGGGGTCGTCAGGCGCTTGGTGGTGGTCACCGCAAAGGCTTTCACCTTGCCGGCCTCGATCTGGCCGGTGGTGTTGGTGGTCTGGTCGCACATGATGTCGACCTGGCCGCCCAGCAGGTCAGTCATGGCCGGTGCCGTGCCCTTGTAAGGCACGGTGGTCATGTCGATCTTCAGGGCTTGCTGGAACAGCAGGCCGCACAGGTGCGAGGCAGCACCCAGGCCGGCGTTGGCGAGGTTGATCTTGCCCTTGTTGGCTTCCAGCCACTTCACCAGCTCGGCGTAATTGTTGGCAGGCAGGGTGCTGCGGCCGATCAGCGTCATCGGCACTTCGTTGACCATGCCGATGTATTCGAAGTCGTTCAGCGTGTCGTAGGGCATCTTGCGGTACAGCGCCGGCGACGTGGCCATGCCGATGTGATGCAGCAGCAGGGTGTAGCCGTCGGGTGCGGCCTTGGCGACCTTGGCCGCGCCCAGGGTGCCACCGGCACCGCCGACGTTTTCGATGATCACGGTCTGGTTGTTCAGCCCCTTGGCCAGCACCACGGCCAGGTCACGGGCCACCTTGTCGGTGGGGCCTCCAGCCGCGAACGGCACGACGATGGTGATGGGCTTGTCCGGGTAGGCGGCAGCAGCACCGGCCAGGCCGGCAAGGGTCAGCGCGATCAATGTCTTTTTCATCAGTTCGTCTCCAGACACGTTAGGGGGTGGGAACAGGGCGTGATGGTAGAGACGCCGGGCTGCCCGTCGAGGTGGGAACTACGTAATCCGCAACCCGCATGAGGGTGTCGGGTGCGCAACTGCCACGCTGCAGCGCGGGGCTAGGATGCATCGATACGCTTCGTGCGTGAAACGGGAGCACTGACATGCTCAAAACTGCGAGCCAACCCAGCGTCGGCTTTTTGCTCGCCATCCTGAGCACGCTGCTGCTGAGTGCCTGCGGCGGCAGCGAAGAAGGATCCGCGCCCTTGCCCACCGGGCTGGCACTGGAAATCCCGGCGCGGGTCGAGACGGCGCAGACACTGACGCTGCGCGCCAGCGGCGCCACTCCGGTGGCCGCCGGTGTCGAGTACCTCTGGAGCTTCGGCGATGGCCAGACCAGCACCCAGGCCCAGCCCAGCCACAGCTACGCCGCCCCCGGCCGCTACGAGGTGACGCTGACATTGCGCAATGCCGCGGGCCAGCAACTGCAGTTGCGCAACCCGGTCCAAGTGGGGCACTTCAAGCGCCTGGCCGGGCGCCAGTGTTCGGGTGCGGCCGACCAGGGCTGGTGCTGGATGAACCCGCTGCCGTTCATCAGCGACGTGCGCGACCCGCACTTCACCGACCAGCGCCTGGGCTCGGCCGTCGGCGACGCCGGGTTCGTGCTGCTATCCGACGACGGCGGGCGCCAGTGGCGGCGCCTGCGCACACCACTGACCGACGGCGTGGCGCTGTTTCGGCGCAGCAGCGAAAGGCAGGGCTGGATCATCGGCCAACGCCACCCGACTTCGGGTGTGAAGGTGATGTCGACCGTGGACGCCGGACAGACCTGGCGCGAGGCCGCGCCGCTGGCTTTGACCCTGGTCGACAAGGCCTGGGTGACGGCCCCCGGCACGCTGGTCGTCAGCGGCTTCGATGGCTTCTTCCGCCAGACCTGGATCACCGAAAACGACGGGCTGTCCTGGCGCCGGTCGGTGATGCCCGCAGAACAGATCACCGCTGCGGGCGTGCACTGGCGGCTTCGTGAATTCGAAGGCCTGCAGTTGTCGACCGACGGCGGGCGCACCGCGGCTCTTGTCTGGCAGCCCCCGCGTCTGGCCCAGGTGATGGCCAGCAACCTGGAACGTTATCCCCGGATCGCCCTGCTGTACGGCTTCTTCGTCGACGAACAGGGTGGCCCGGCCCCGACCTACCGAGCGCTCAGCACCGACGGCGGTGCGAACTGGCAGACCGAACGCGTGATGCTGCCTGCCGAACTGGCGCACACGCGCCTGGAGCGCATCAGCCTGGGCCGCAGCGGGCGCGCGCTGGCGACGGCGGTCGACGATGCCGGCGCCGTGCCGGAGTCGGGCTGGACGCCCCGATGGCTGCTGCGCAGCGAAGACGACGGACTGCAATGGACGCGGCTGCAGGCGCCTGCCGCGGTGGCCGCGAGACTGGGTGTGGTGGGCAGCTTCCCGGTGAGCGAGGAATTCCTCAGGCTGGATTCCAGCTTTGTCCAGGTGCTGCCGCCGGACCCGCTGGACTGGCGGTGGATCCAGCCGCAGGGCGCAGCCAACGCGCTGGACTCGCTGCAGGCCTGGCCCTCCGGCCAGTGGGTGGGCAGCTTGCAGCGCAGCGGCGTCGCCCATGTGCAGGTGTCCACCGACCTGGGGCGGACCTGGTCGGTGCTGCCGGGGTCACCCGATCTGAGCCTTTCGCCTTTCCAGGGCGCGCACTTCACCGCCGGACTGCACTTCTTCGACGCGCGCCAGGGTGTGCTGCTGCGCAGCGACGGCCTCGTGCGCACCACCGACGACGGTGGCCGCAGCTGGCAGCCGCGGCCGGTCGACGGCTTGTCGGCGCAGTCCAGCGCCCGGGATCTGCAGTTCACGCCCGACGGGGTGGGTCATGCGCTGTTCGGTGCTCAACTGCGACGCAGCGTCGATCGAGGCGCGACCTGGCCGCCGGTCGCCCTGCCGCTGGACGCCGGGCTGGTTCTGACGAACGCACATTTTGTCGACGGCCGGCGCGGCTGGGTGTTGGGACCGTCCTGCACGGGCCCCGCTCCCGACCCCATGTCGGCATGCCCCGCCGTGCAACGCCTGTACTCGACGGCCGACGGCGGCGCAGGCTGGGTGCGCCGCGCGCTGCCGCCGGGCATCGAGCAGCAGACCGGCGGCCGGTTCCAACTGCGCAGACTGTCCGCGAACGCGGGCCTGTTGTGGACGAGCAATGGCATCTGGCACAGCGACGATGACGGGCAAAGCTGGCAGCCGGCCACCACCCTGGCCGGCGACAAACCCTGGACCGACTTCAATGCGTCTTGGAGCCTGGGCGCGGCCCAGTTCATCGACGAGCAACGGGGGTGGCTCACCGCCCGGGCCTTCGGGCCTGCCCGGCAATTGCTGCTGCGCACCACCGATGGGGGTCGCCGCTGGCGTGTGAGCCCCCTGCCCGCCGACGTGGACCTGGGCCAGGGGCTCAGCGACTTCCACCTGCTCGACGCATCACACGGCTGGCTCGTGGGCCCGGACGGCCGCATCCTGGCCACCACCGACGCCGGCGACACCTGGCAGCGCCAGGATGCGCAGACGCAGCGCCATCTGACTCGCGTGTTTGCGCTGGACCCGCAGACGGTGTGGATCGGTGGTGAGTACGACGTGTTGCTGGGCAGCGCAACCGGTGGCCGCTGAACGGGTGCCACCCGCAATGGGCGCCCGCCCTCCCTGCCCAGCCTTCGAACGGCCTTCGGGCTCAGCGGTAGCTGCGCGCGTCCTCGATCACCTTGCCGTCGTTCGGCAGGCTGCCCGGCCCGGCCAGCACCACGTCGGCGCGCAGCTTGGTCACGTCGCGCACCGAAGCCGCCACGGCGTCAGCCAGGCCTTCGGCCGGCGCGCTGCACTCCACGTGCAGGGTCATCGTGTCGTTGGCCATCTCGCCGGCCACCACCAGGCGGCCGCGCGCCAGTTCGGGGTGGCGCCGCAGCACCTCGGCCACCTGGCTGGGGTGGACGAACATGCCGCGCACCTTCGCCGTCTGGTCGGCGCGGCCCAGCCAGCCGCGGATGCGCAGGTTGCTGCGGCCGCTGGGGCAGGGGCCCGGCAGCACGGCGCTGAGGTCGCCGGTGCCGAAGCGCAGCATCGGGTAGTCGGGCTGCAGCGCCGTGACCACGACTTCGCCGACCTCGCCGTCGGGCACCGGGTCGCCGGTGCCGGGGCGCACGATCTCGACGATGACGCCTTCGTCGACGACCAGGCCTTCACGCGCCACGGTCTCGAAGGCGATCATGCCGACGTCGGCGGTGGCGTAGGCCTGGTAGGCGTGCACGCCGCGTTCGGCCAGCCAGTCGCGCAGCGAAGGCGGGAAGGCTTCGCCGGTGACCAGGGCCTTCTTCAGCGAGGGCAGCGCGATGTTCTCTGCAGCGGCCTTTTCCATCAGGATGCGCAGGAAGCTGGGCGTGCCGGCATAGGCGTCGGGGTGCAGGTCCTGCATGGCCTGCAACTGCAGTTCGGTGTTGCCCACGCCGCCGGCGAACACCGTGCAGCCCAGCGCGTGGGCGCCGGTTTCCATCATCGACCCGGCTGGCGTCAGGTGGTAGCTGAAGCTGCTGTGCACCAGGTCGCCGCTGCGCAGACCGGCGGCGAACATCGCGCGCGCGACGCGCCAATAGTCGGCGGCGGGGCCTTCGGGTTCGTAGATCGGGCCCGGCGACTGGAACACGCGTTTGGCTGGGCGCACCCCGCCCAGGGCCCTCCAGCCGATGGCCGAGAAGCCGCCGAAGGGGTCGCGGCTGGCAGGGTCGGCGCGCAGCGCCTTCTGGCGTTCCAGCAGTTCGGGCTTGCGCAGCACGGGCAGGCGCTGCAGGGCACCGCGTGTGCAGACGGTGGCCGCGTCGATGCCGGCCAAGGCCGCCGCAAACCCGGGCACACTCTGGGCCGCGCGCACCTGGGCCGGCAGCGCCGCCATCAGCGCCGCTTCGCGTGTCGCCGGGTCGCGTGTTTCCAGCGCGTCGTAGAACTCAGTCATCGCTGTCGCTCCAGGCGGCGAGTTGTTTCTTCAAGTCGTTGCAGAAGCCGCTGACGGCCGCGTGGCTGCTCAGGGCCGTGGTCTGCCAGACGGGGCTGTTGCGGCTGGGCTTCTTCACCCGCTGCGCCTTCAGGCTGGCGCCATCGACGGCCACGCGGGCAATGGCGATGCCACGGCGTTCGAAGGTGCCGGCGCGTTCGGCCAGGCCCATGCCGCGCAGCTCGCGCTGCACCCGCTGCAAGGCAGATTCGGGCTGGAAAGGCGGTGGCGCGAAGCCGGCCCCGCCACTGTCGTCGTCGCTGCTCATGACAGCCAGCGCTTCCTGCGCTTGTAGCTCTTCACGTCCTTGAAGCTCTTGCGGTCGCCGCCACCCACGCCCAGGTAGAACTCCTTCACGTCCTCGTTCTCGCGCAGGTCTTTCGCAGCACCTTCCATCACGATGCGGCCGCTTTCCAGGATGTAGCCGTGGTCGGAATATCGCAGCGCCATGTTGGTGTTCTGTTCGGCCAGCAGGAAGGTGACACCTTCGCGCTGGTTCAGGTCCTTCACGATCTCGAACACTTCCTCGACGATCTGCGGCGCCAAGCCCATGCTGGGTTCGTCCAGCAGCACCATCTTCGGGTTGGCCATCAGCGCACGGCCGATGGCGCACATCTGCTGTTCGCCGCCGCTGGTGTAGGCGGCCTGTGAACTGCGGCGCGTCTTCAGGCGCGGAAAGTAGTTGTAGACCTTCTCCAGCGTCGCGGCCACCGCGGCCTTGCCGTCCTTGCGCGTGTAGGCCCCCGTCATCAGGTTGTCCTCGATGCTCAGGTGCGCAAAGCAGTGCCGGCCTTCCATGACCTGGATCACGCCGCGGTTGACCATCTCGCTGGTGCTGAGCTTCTCGATGCGTTCGCCACGCAGTTCGATGCTGCCCTTGGTGACCTCGCCGCGCTCGCCGGCCAGCAGGTTGCTGACAGCGCGCAGCGTGGTGGTCTTGCCGGCGCCGTTGCCGCCCAGCAGGGCCACTACGCCGCCCTCGGGCACCTGCAGGCTGACGCCCTTCAGCACGAGGATCACGTGGTTGTAGATCACCTCGATGCCGTTGACGTTCAGGAGGATGTTGCTCACAAGGTCTCCAGAATGCTCGGAGGACCTACGGCGAAGCCGAGGCCCGACACCTCAAGCGGACGCCGCGGAACCGGCTCTGCCGGGCCGCTGGCGTCGCCCCCTTGAGGGGGAAGCGGCGGAGCCGCTTCGGGGGTGGGTCATGACTGGCAATCTTTGGGGTCGCGCTTGGTCAGCTTCTTCTCGGCGGCATAACGCTCGGCAGAAGCCTTGACCATCGGCTTGATGATCTGCTCGTCGGCCTGCAACCAGTCGGATGCCCAGGTGAACTTCGCGCCGTCCCAGGTGTGCACACGCGCCCAGGCCGAACCCATGTGGTCGAAGCAGCTGGTGGACACCGGGCGCATCACACCCTGGAAGCCCAGCGCGTCGAGCTTGGGCTGCGTCAGGTTCAGGTTCTCGTAGCCCCAGCGCGCCTGCTCGCCCGTCATCACCTTGCCCTTGCCGAAGCGTTCCTGCGCTGCGCGCACACCTTCGACGGCCAGCATCGCGCCGACCACGCCGCGCATGTAAAGCACCTGGCCGACTTCGTCCTTCGGGCCCGTGCCCTGGCCCTTGGCATGCACCTTGTCCAGGATCTCCTTGACCACCGCCGACTGCGGCTCGGCACCGTGCTGCATCATCACCGCGCTGTAGCCCTTGGCGGCCGCACCGATGTCGCGCAGGTCGGGTTCCGCGCCGCTCCACCAGGTGCCGAACATCTTCTCGCGCGGGTAGCCGGTGGCCACGGCTTCCTTGATGGCGGTGGCCGTCATCACGCCCCAGGTCTGCATCACGACGAAGTCGGGCCGCTGCTGGCGCACCTGCAGCCAGATGGCCTTCTGCTCCACGCCAGGCGCGGGCACCGGCAGCAGCTGCACCTCGAAGCCGTGCATCTTCTGGCGCGCCTCGATGATGGGCAGCAGTTCCTTGCCGAAAGGACTGTCGTGGTACACGACGGCAATCTTCTTGCCGCGCAGCTTGTCCCAGCCGCCCTGGGTCTTGGCGATGTGCTGCAGCACCGTGTCACCCGCCACCCAGTAATGGCCGATGAGCGGGAAGTTCCACTTGAAGACACTGCCGTCCTGGCTGTCGCTGCGGCCATAGCCCGAGGTGATCATCGGGATCTTGTCGGCCGGGATCTTCTCGGTCAGCGCGAAGGTGATGCCGGTGGACAGCGGCTGGAACACCGTGGCGCCGCCGTGCTTGTTCTTCAGGCGTTCGTAGCATTCCACGCCGCGATCGGTGGCGTAGGCCGTCTCGCATTCTTCGACCAGCGTCTTCACGCCGTTGATGCCGCCACGGATGTTGACCAGCTTCATGTAGTCGGCATAGCCGTTCGCGAATGGCGTGGCGTTCGGCGCCACCGGGCCGGTGCGGCCAGTCAGGCTGGGGAAGAACTGCACCTTGTCCTGCGCGAAGGCGGTGGGTGCGAAGCTGCCTGCGGCGAGCGCCAGCGTGGCGGCCAGGGCCAGGGTCTTGAATCTCATGATGCTTGTCTCCATCGGGGGTTCACGGGGTTTCAGTGAGGGAAGGGCCACAGCCGCATCTTTTCCTTGGCGGTGGACCACAGTCGCGCCAGGCCGTGCGGTTCGACGATCAGGAAGAAAACGATCAGCGCGCCGAAGATCATCAGTTCGGTGTGCGCCACCAGGGCGGTGCTGATGGTCAGCCCGAACAGCGCGCCGAGTGCCGGCAGGAACTGGTTCAGGAAGATCGGCAGCATGACGATGAAGGCGGCGCCGAAGAAGCTGCCCATGATGCTGCCCAGCCCGCCGATGATGATCATGAACAGCAGCTGGAAGCTGCGGTCGATGCTGAAGGCGGCCGGTTCCCATGACCCCAGGTGCACGAAGCCCCACAGCGCTCCGGCCACGCCGACGAAAAAGCTGCTGACGGCAAAGGCCGTGAGCTTGGCGTACACGGGGCGGATGCCGATGACGGCGGCGGCCACGTCCATGTCGCGGATGGCCATCCATTCTCGGCCGATGTGGCTGCGCACCAGGTTCTTCGCCAGCCAGGCGAACACGACCAGGAAGCCCAGGCACAGCAGGTATTTTTCGTGCGGCGTGTCCAGGGCGATGCCGAACATGTTCAGGCCGCCGACCGACACCGAGCCCGATGGGGAGTTGTTGGTGAACCAGGAAATGCGCAGGAAGGACCAGTCGACGAAGAACTGCGCCGCCAGCGTGGCCACCGCCAGGTACAGGCCCTTGATGCGCAGGCTGGGGATACCGAAGAAAACGCCCACCACGGTGGCACACAAGCCGCCCAGCAGGATGGCCACCAGCAGTGGCATGCTGTCGATGCGCACCATGAAGTTGTAGGTGGCATAGGCCCCCACCGCCATGAAGGCGCCCGTGCCCAGCGACACCTGCCCGCAATAACCCACCAGGATGTTCAGGCCCAGGGCTGCCAGCGACAGGATGAGGAAGGGGATGAGGATGGCGCGGAAGATGTATTCATCGGCCAGCAGCGGCACGCCGATGACGGCAAAGGCCAGCAGCAGCCAGATGCCGATGCGGTCCTGCCGGATCGCGAAGACCTGCTGGTCGCTGGCGTAGCTGGTCTTGAACTGGCCGTTTTCCCTGTAGAGCACGTCAGTTCTCCAGATGGGCCGTGCATGACCCAAGCTTCCCGCCACGGAACCGGCTCTGCCGGGCCGTAGGCGGACGGCCCCCTCGGGGGGTAGCGAGCGCTAGCGAGCTTGGGGGCTTCATACTCGATCAATGATCTTTTCGCCGAACAGACCCTGGGGCCGCACCAGCAGGACGAAGAGCACCAGCACGTAGCCGAACCAGATCTCGATGCCACCGCCCAGGAACGGGCCGGCATAGACCTCGGACAGCTTCTCGCCCACGCCGATGATCAGGCCGCCGACGATGGCGCCCGGCACGCTGGTGAGCCCGCCCAGGATGACCACCGGCAGGGCCTTCAAGGCCACCAGGCTCAAGGAGAACTGCACGCCCAGCTTGCTGCCCCAGATCATGCCGGCCACCAGCGCGACGAAGCCGGCCACCGACCAGACGATGACCCAGATGCGCGACAGCGGGATGCCGATGCTCTGCGCGGCCTGATGGTCGTCGGCCACCGCGCGCAGCGCGCGGCCGGTGCTGGTGTACTGGAAGAACAGGCTCAGGCCGATGACCAGCGCGGCGGCGATGGCCGCCGCATACAGGTCTTCCTTGCTGACCAGGATGCCGCCCTGGAAGGTGCTCTCGAACAGGAACATCGGCTCCTTCGGCAAGCCGATGTCGATCTTGTAGATCTCGCTGCCGAACAGCGTCTGGCCGAAGCCGTCCAGGAAGTACGCGATGCCCAGAGTGGCCATCAGCAGCGTGATGCCTTCCTGGTTCACCAGCTTGCCCAGCACCCAGCGTTCGATGATCCAGGCCACCGCCACCATCAGCAGCATGGCCCCTGCAAAGGCCAGGATGTTGCCCAGCAGCTTGTTGTCGAAGCCCATCAGCGCCGGGAACCATTCCGAAAAGCGCGCCATCGCCAGGGCTGCGAACAGCACCATCGCGCCCTGCGCGAAGTTGAAGACGCCGCTGGCCTTGAAGATGAGCACGAAGCCCAGCGCAATGAGCGAATACAGCATGCCGGCCATCAGGCCGCCAATCAATGCTTCGATGAAGAATCCCATGATGTGCCCTTGCTTGCGTCAGTGGGACGTGCCGAGATAGGCGCTGATGACTTCCGGGTTCGCCCGCACTTCCGCGGGCGTGCCGTCGCCGATCTTCTTGCCGTAGTCCAGCACCACGACGCGGTCGCTGATGTCCATCACCACGCTCATGTCGTGCTCGATCAGCACGATGGTGGTGCCGTATTCGTCGTTCACGTCCAGGATGAAGCGGCTCATGTCCTGCTTCTCTTCGACGTTCATGCCGGCCATGGGTTCGTCCAGCAGCAACAGCGTCGGTTCCATCGCCAGCGCGCGTCCCAGGTCCACGCGCTTTTGCAGGCCGTAAGGCAAGCGGCCGACGGGGGTCTTGCGGTAGGCCTGGATTTCCAGGAAGTCGATGATCTTCTCGACGAATTCGCGGTGCTCGGTCTCTTCGCGTTCGGCCGCACCCCAGCGGATGGCCTGCTGGAAGATGTTGGTCTTCATGCGCAGGTTGCGGCCGGTCATGATGTTGTCCAGCACGCTCATCCCCTTGAAGAGCGCCAGGTTCTGGAAGGTGCGCGCCACGCCCATTTCCGCCACCTGGCGGCTGTTCATGTGGCTGAAGGTCTGGCCGCGAAAGCTGATCTGCCCTTCCTGCGGCGTGTAGACACCGTTGATGCAGTTCAGCATGCTGCTCTTGCCCGCGCCGTTCGGACCGATGATGGCGCGGACCTCGTGTTCGCGCACGTCGAAGCTGATGTCGCTGAGCGCCTTCACGCCGCCGAAGCGCAGGCTGATGTGCTTCACCTCGAGGATGGTGCCGCCGATCTTCTTGCCGGAGTTCTCGGTGCTCATGTTGCCGCTCATGCTGCAGCCTTCACGCTGGGGAAGGTCTTGGCATCCACGATCTTCAGCGTGGCGCTGACGCTGCCGCTGCGGCCGTCCTCGAATTTCACCGCGGTCTCGATGAACTGTTCCTTCAGGCCGCCATACAGGGCGTCGACCAGGACCAGGTACTTGTCGGCGATGCTGCCGCGCCGCACCTTGCGCGTGCGCGTGAGTTCGCCGTCGTCGGCGTCCAGTTCCTTGTGCAGCACCAGGAAGCGGCTGATCTGGCTGCCGGCCAGCATGGCGTCCGCGGCCAGGTCGGCGTTGACCTTCTCGACGCAGTCGCGGATGAGTTCCAGCACCTCGGGCTTGGCCGCCAGGTCGGTGTAGCCGGCATAGGGCAGGTTGCGGCGCTCGGCCCAGTTGCCCACGGCTTCCATGTCGATGTTGACGAAGGCGCAGACCTTCTCGCGCTGGTTGCCGAAAGCCACGGCTTCCTTGATGAAGGGAAAGAACTTCAGCTTGTTCTCGACATACTTGGGCGCGAACATCGCGCCGTCGTTCGGCCCGCCAGCGAGCTTGCCCACGTCCTTGGCACGGTCGATGATCTTCAGGTGCCCGCCGGCGTCCAGGAAGCCGGCGTCGCCGGTGTGGTACCAGCCGTCGGCCGTCAGCACCTCGGCCGTGGCCTTGGGGTTCTTGTAGTACTCCTTCAGCAGGCCCGGGCTCTTGACCATGATCTCGCCGCTGTCGGCCACGCGGATCTCCACCCCGTCGATGGGCACGCCCACGGTGTCGGCCTTCACTTCATGGTCGGGCTGCAGGCAGACGAACACCGCCGTTTCAGTGCTGCCGTACAGCTGCTTCAGGTTGATGCCGATGCTGCGGTAGAAGGTGAACAGGTCGGGCCCGATGGCTTCGCCCGCGGTGTAGGCCACGCGCACCCGGCTGAAGCCCAGGGTATTGCGCAGCGGGCCGTAGACGAGCAGGTTGCCCAGCGCATAGGCGATGCGGTCAGCCAGGCCCACGCTCTTGCCGTCCATGATGGTCGGGCCCACGCGCCGGGCCACGTCCATGAAGCGCTGGAACATCCAGCGCTTGATGCGGCCAGCGTCTTCCATGCGGATCATCACGCTGGTCAGCAGGCCTTCGAACACCCGCGGCGGCGCGAAGTAGTAGGTGGGGCCGATCTCCTTCAGGTCGATCATCACCGTGGCGCTGCTCTCGGGGCAGTTGACCACGTAGCCGCAGGCCAGCCACTGCGCATAGCTGAAGATGTTTTGGCCGATCCAGGCCAGCGGCATGTAGGCCAGCACCTCTTCGGCGCTGGTGAGCTTGTCGAAGCGCTGGCCGGCCTGGGCGCGGTCCAGCAGGGTGTGGTGGGTGTGCACCACACCCTTGGGGTTGCCGGTGGTGCCGCTGGTGAAGAACATCGCGGCCACGTCTTCGGGCCGGCCGGCAGCCACGGCCTCGTCGAACAGCTTCGGGTGTGCGGCCAGGTGTGCGTCGCCGGCCAGCAGGAGCGCGTCGACGCTGTCCAGCCCGGCTTCGCTGTAATGGCGCAGCCCGCGCGGGTCGTCGAACCAGATGCGCTGCAGGCCCGGGCAGGCCTCGCGCAGTTCCAGCAGCTTGTCGACCTGTTCCTGGTCTTCGACGACGGCGAAGCCGACACCTGCGTTGTTGATCGGGAAGGTGTATTCGGGCCCGGCGGCATCTTGATACAGCGGCACCGGCACGGCACCCAGGGCCTGCGCCGCCAGCATGGTGGCGTACAAGCGCGGACGGTTCTCGCCGACGATGACGATGTGGTCGTCGCGTTTCAGCCCGGCCTGCGCCAGGCCTGCGGCCAGGCGCTTCACCAGCACGGCCAGGTCGGCCCAGGTGGTGGTCTGCCAGATGCCGTAGACCTTCTCGCGCAAGGCGGCGGCCTGCGGCCGGGCTTGCGCGTGGTCGAGCATCAGACGGGGAAACGTCGTCGGCACGGTCGGGGTCTCCTGCGGCAAGCTCATTTGCCGCTGCGCGTGATTTTGGGCAGGACTTTGACGTCTGGCTGTCGTTCTGACGACAATCTCCGGGTTCGCACTGTCAGGCGTTTCCCGCAAGGACCCATGCCCACCGCCACCTTCCCCAGCGCTGCACGGGCGCAGGCCGTGCACACGTCCCGCGCGCGGGATGCCGACAGTGCCGATCTGGCCCTGATCCCGTGGCTCGTGCGGCTGGCCGAGCCCGAACGCGCCCGTGTCGTGGCCGACCTGCGCGTCGTCGACGTCGCGCCCGGTGAACTGGTGTGCCGGGTCGGCAAGCCCGTGACCTACTGGTTCGGTGTCATCGACGGCCTGCTGAAGATGAGCAACGACAGCGCCGGCGCCAGTGGCGGCATTCCCATCACCTTCACCGGCGTGCCGCCCGGTGGCTGGTTCGGCGAAGGCACGGTGCTGAAAGGCGAAAGCTACCGCTACAACATCCAGGCGCTGCGCAGGAGCGTGGTGGCAGGCATCCCTGCGGCCACGTTCCATTGGCTGCTGGACCGCAGCATCGGCTTCAACCGCTTCGTCATGAACCAGTTGAACGAACGCCTGGGCCAGTTCATCGCCGCGCGCGAGATCGACCGACTGACCCAGCCCGATGCCCGCGTCGCGCGCAGCCTGGCCGCGCTGTTTCATCCCGTGCTGTACCCGGGCGTGGGCGAGGTGCTGCGCATCACCCAGCAGGAACTGGGCTATCTGGTGGGCCTGAGCCGGCAGCGCGTGAACGAAGCGCTGACGGCGCTGCAGGCCGCCGGTGCCATCCGGGTGGAGTACGGCGGCGTGCGCGTGCTCGACCTGGACCGGCTGCGTCACTGGCGGGTGTGACCGGGCCCGGCGAGTCCGGGCACGGCGGCTGCTAAGGTCGGTGGCATGAAGGACATGGAACCCGACTTCTGGCGCAACCTGCGCAACGAGCTGTCGGCCAGCCGCGCCTGGATCGACCGGGCCGTGGTACTGGGCTACGCAGTGCTCACCGGGCTGGTGGTGGTGTGCTTCACCTTGCTGTCGGAGGCCGCCACGCACGCCTTCGAGGCGCTGCGCGGGGCCAACGCCTGGACGCCCTATGCCATGCTGCTGTGGACACCCCTGCTCACGGTGCTGGTGTTGTGGATCACGCGGCGCTATGTGCCGGCGGCGCTGGGCTCGGGCATCCCCCAGGTGGTGCGGGCCCTGGACGACAGCCTGCCGGTGGCGCACCGGCAGTGGCTGGTGTCGCTGCGCGTGGCACTCAGCAAGATCGGCCTGGTGTCGGGTGGCCTGCTGGCCGGTCTGTCCATCGGACGCGAAGGGCCCACGGTGCAGGTGGGTGCGGGTGTGATGGTGCATGCGCAGCGATGGCTGTCGCCGAAGTCGGGCATCGACGCACACGACCTGATGGTGGCCGGTGCCGCCGCCGGCATCGCGGCCGCCTTCAACACCCCGCTGGGCGGCATCATTTTCGCGCTGGAACAGCTGTCGCGCCGGCGCAGCATGTCACACAGCGCGCTGATGATCGTCAGCATCGTCATTGCCGGCCTGGTGGCGGTGTCGGTGTTTGGCAATCTCACCTATTTCGGCAGGCTGCGCGTGCAGACCCTCGACTGGTCTCTGCTTGGCCCGGGCTTGCTCGTGGCGCTGGTGTCGGGCCTGGCCGGCGGTCTGTTTGCGCGGCTCATCGTGGCTTCGGTGCGGGGAACACCCGACGTCTTCAGCCAGTGGCGCCGGCAGTATCCCCTGCGCTTCGCGGCCTGTTGTGCACTGGGCGTGGCCGTCATCGGCCTGGTGACCAGCGGCGCCACCTCGGGGGCGGGTTACGCACCCACGCGCGCGCTGCTCGAAGGCACGGCGTCACCCGGCGCCGACGGTGGCTTGCTGCCTGGCATCTACACGGTGCTGAAGTTCTGTGCCACCTGGCTGTCGGCCTGGACAGGCGTGCCCGCCGGGGTGTTTGCGCCCTCCTTGTCCATCGGTGCGGGTATCGGCAGCGACATCGCCCGCCTGACCGGCGTCAGCCAGGAGATGGCCATCCCGCTGATTGCCCTGGGCATGGTGGGTTTCCTGGCGGCCACGACCCAGGGGCCGATCACGGCCTTCATCATCGTCATGGAAATGGTGGCCGGTCAGGCCATGGTGTTGAGCCTGATGGCCTGCGCGCTGCTGGCCAGCGGTGTGGCGCGCTTGATCTCGCGGCCGATGTATGGGGAACTCGCGGCGCTGCTCGTGCTCCCACCTCTCCCGAAGGAGAGGAGCGAGCCATGCCCGAACCCACCCGAACCCGCGCCGGAACCGCCGGCCGGCCCGGCGGATACGTCAGCGTCGTCATCCCCGCGCTGAACGAAGCCAAGCGCATCGCCAGTGTCGTGGCCTACGCGCTGTCCGATGTGGCCACGGCGGAAGTCATCGTCATCGACGACAGTTCCGTCGACGACACTGCCGCACTGGCCCGTGCTGCAGGGGCCACCGTCATCACCAGCACCATGCTCGGCAAGGGTGCGTCCATGCACGACGGCGCGATGGCCGCCAGCCAGGACTTCGTGGCCTATCTGGACGGCGACCTGGCGGGCCTGCGGCCCGACATCATCAGCGACCTGTGCCGGCCGCTGCAGCAAGGCGCTGCCGATTTCGTCAAGGCCCGCTTCGGCCGCGGGGGTGGGCGTGTCACCGAGCTCACGGCCAAGCCGATGCTCAAGGTGTTCTTCCCTGAACTGGCCTCGTTCGGCCAGCCCCTGGGGGGCATCATCGCGGCGCGTCGCAGCTTGCTGCTGCAACTGCCTTTCGAGGACGGCTATGGCGTCGACATCGGCCTGCTCGTCGACGCCCACCGTGCCGGAGCGCGCCTGGTCGAAATCGACATCGGTTCGCTCGAACACGACAGCCAGCCGCTGCTGGACCTGACGCTGATGGCCAATGAAGTGGCGCGTGTGCTGTATTCGCGGGCCCGCGCTGCTGGCCGGCTGAACGTCGACCAGATCGTCGCGATGTACGAAAACCAGCGCCAGGCCGCCGCCGAACTCGACTTCATCCTGACCCGCCGTCGCGGTCGCCAGCGCCTGCTGCTGCTGGACATGGACGGCACCCTCACCACCCAGCGCTTCGCCGTGGAGATGGCTCGCGCCAGCGGCCAGGAACAGGCGCTGGCGGCCTTGCTGGACCGGCCCACCGACGACGCCGCGGCGCGCAGCGAGAGCATTGCCAGCCTGTTCCGCTTCGTGCACAAGCAGCAGTTCGAGCGGGTCGCACGCGCCACCCCGATCCGTCCGGGTGTCATCGAGTTCATCAACCGCATGCGTCGCGCCGGCTTCATGGTGGGCGTGCTCAGCGACAGCTACTTCGTCGCCGCCGACATCGTGCGCCGCCGTGTGTTCGCCGACTTCGCGCTGGCGCACACGCTGCACTTCGACGGCGACGTCTGCAGCGGCCAGGTCCGTGTCAATCCAGCGTTCCTGCCGCTGGTGCCGGGGCAGGGCCCGGCCATCTGCAAAAGCCATGTGCTGGCGCGCTTCAAGGCCGATACCGCCGGGCCGCCGCTGCTCAGCTGCTGGGCGGTGGGCGACAACCTGAACGACCTGGGCCTGTTGCGCGCGGCCGACCAGGCCTTTGCGATCGACCCCAAGTCGCCCGAACTCGCCAAGGTCCCGGGTCTGCGCGTGATCCGGCATTTCGAGGAACTGCTGCCACTGGTGCCGCTGGCGCGGGTGTCGGCCGCGCTGGCCAACACCGAAGCCCTGCAGGACGCGCCCAGCGCATGACGGCCTGCGCTGAACGATGACGGCAGCCGACTGGGCTGTCATCGGCGTGTACCTGACGGCCACGCTGGGCTTGAGCGCCTGGCTCGCACGCCGCCAGCAAAGCCCGGCCGACTATTACGTTGGCGGCCGCACCCTGCCGGCCTGGGCGCTGGGCCTGTCCATCCTGGCCACGCAGTCGTCGGCCAATTCATTCCTGGGCATTCCGGCCTACGTGGCCCTGGTGCCCGGCGGCGGCCTGACCTGGCTGCAGTACGAACTGGTGCTGCCGCTGGCGATCATCGTCGTCATGCTGGTCTTCGTGCCGGTGCTGCGCGGGCTGGAACTCATCAGCGTCTACGAATACCTGGAGCGGCGCTTCGACCGGCCTACCCGTCTGGTGCTCAGTGCCGTGTTCCAGCTGTCGCGCGGGCTGGCGGCCGGCGTGGCGGTGTACGCCGCGGCGGTGGTGGTGCAGGTGTGCACCGACTTGCCGCTGGCCTGGTGCATCGTTGGCGTGGGAGGCATGACGGTGCTGTACGACACGATGGGCGGCATGCGTGCAGTCGTCTGGACCGACGTCATCCAGATGGCCGTGCTGCTGCTGGGCATCGTCGTGTGTGGCGTCTATGCCTGGCAGATTGCCGGTGGCGGCGCAGCCATCCTGGCCAGCCTGGCGCCAGAGCGCCTGGCCGCCGTCGAACTGGCCCATGGCCTGGGCGACGGCGCGCGCGCGCCCGTGTGGGGTTTCGTCATCGGCGGCCTGGTGCTGTACGTGGCCTACTACGGCGTCGACCAGGGCCAGGCCCAGCGCAGCCTGGCCGCGCGCAGTGTCCCGGCCGCGCAGCAGGCGCTGTGGATGAACGGCCTGGCGCGGTTTCCCCTGACGCTGCTGTACTGCGGCCTGGGCCTGGCCATCGGTGCGGTGTATGCCGGCAGCGAGACGCTGCGCGATGCGGTGCCCGCGGGGCGGCTGGACTATCTGGTGCCGCGCTTCATCGAGCTCTACCTGCCCGCGGGTGTGCGCGGGCTGCTGGTGGCGGCCATCCTGGCCGCTGCCATGTCCAGCCTGGACTCGCTGCTGAACAGCCTGTCGGCCGCCACGCTGCGCGACTTCGTCGAGCCGCGCCTGGGGCCGCAGGCGCCTGAATCGCAGCGGCTGCTGGCGTCCCGCCTGGTGACGGCCGGCTGGGGCGTGCTCATCGTCTGCTTCGGCCTGCTGGTGGGTGATCTGGCCACGAGCGTGGTGGAAGGCATCAACCGCATCGGCGCGCTGTTCTACGGGCCCCTTCTGGCCGCCTTCGGCTGCGGCATCCTGGACCGACGCGCGCGTGGCCCGGCGGTGCTGGCCGGCGTCGTGGCCGGCCTGGGGCTGAATACCGTGCTCGCCTGGGGACTGGGGCCGCAGCTGTTCTGGATGTGGTGGAACCTGAGCGGGCTTCTGGCCGCCGTGCTCGTCAGCTGGGTCCTCAGCCGCTGCATGGCGCCGCCGCGGCCCGAGCAGCTGCATCAGACCACCCTGTCCTGGGCGGCGCTGCGTACAGCCTGGTCGGCCCAGCGCCGCGTCGTCCACGTCCTGCTGGCAGCCAGCGCCTTGATGAGCATCGCAGCGCTGGCGCTGGGCACCCGCTGACTCCCCAACTTCCGAGAAGCCCAAGCCCCCATGTCCCTGCGCCAGTTCATTTCCGCCCGCAGCCTGTTGCGCACGCTCAGCACGCTGAAGAACAACATCGTCTACAGCTGGGACGAAGCCGCGCGCATGCTCGGCCTGCAGCCCGACCTGTACACCCACCCGCTGCACCGCGAGCTGGACGCGCCGGTGCGCGTGGTGCTCATCGGCGCCGGCCACCGCGGCAGCATCTACGCCGACTTCGCCAAGAAGAGCCCGCGCGAGATGCGCCTGGTCGGCGTGGCCGACCCCAATCCGGCGCGCCGCACGCGCACGGCCACCGCCCATGGCATCCCGCCCGAACGCTGCTTCACCGACTGGAAGGGCGTGTTCGACGGCCCGGGCGGCGAGCTGCCGAAGTGGGCCGACGCCGTGATCATCGCCACCCCCGACCGCGTCCACACCGCACCCTGCCTGCGCGCGCTGCAGGCCGGCTACGACGTGCTGCTCGAAAAGCCCATCGCCCCCACCGAGACCGAATGCCGGCAGATCCTGGCCGCGGCACAGGCCAGCGGCCGCATCGTCGGCGTGTGCCATGTGCTGCGCTACACGCCGTACTTCCGTGAACTGAAGGCCCTGCTGGACGCCGGCATGGTGGGCCAGATCGTCAGCGTGCAGCACATGGAACCCATCGAGCACACCCACATGAGCCACAGCTACGTGCGCGGCAACTGGCGCAACAGCGAAAAGGCCACGCCTATCATCCTGGCCAAGAGCTGCCACGACACCGACGTCATCCGCTGGCTGGTGGGCGACGAGGCGGCCGAAGTGCACTGCTTCGGCAACCTGAAATGGTTCAAGTCGGCGAACGCGCCCGAAGGCAGCACCGAACGCTGCACCGACGGCTGCAAGGTCGAGCGCGAGTGCCCGTATTCGGCCTTGCAGATCTACTACCGCGACCGCAAGCGCCTGTATGTCTTCGACCTGCCCGAAGACCAGAAGACCTGGGGCCCGCTGATCATGCAGGGCCTGAACACCACCGACTACGGCCGCTGTGTCTACCGCATGGACAACGACCAGCCCGACCACATCACCGCCAACATCCTGTTCAGGAACGGCGTGACGGCGGGCTTCTCGATGGAAGCCTTCGTCAGCTACGAAGGCCGGCGCACGCGCATCATGGGCAGCATGGGCGACATCGTCGGCGACATGGAAAGCTTCACCCTCACCAGCTTCAAGGACGGCAAACGCAAGAGCTGGAGCATGAAGACCGACGCCCACGGCGGTGGCGACCACCGCATGGTCAAGGACTGGGTGCAGGCCGTAGGGCAGCAGAACCCGGCGCTGTTGAGCTCACCGGTGGAGATGTCGGTGGAAAGCCACCTGATCGCCTATGCGGCGGAAAGGAGCCGGCTCAACCGCACGATCGAGCCTGTGCACCTGTAGCCTGGGTTCAGTGGCTGCGGCGGCGCCGCGCCGCAGCGGCCACGCCCATCAGGCCGGCCAGCCACAGCGCGACGCTGGCCGGTTCCGGCACCACGGCCACGCTGTAGCTGCCGAAACCCGCGCTGACGCCAGCGCTGTTCGGCAAGCCGACGTAGGCCAGGTAGGCCCCGGCAAAGCTGTCGAAACCCGGGATCATCGAGATCTGCGGGCGCAGCGCCAGGTCGGTGCTGTCGGCATCGACGTACGACAGGCCTGCGAACTGGCCCTCCGCAAAGAACGCGGTCGGGGCGAAGTCGGCGCTGGCCAGGGTGTAGGTCTGGGTGCCCAGCTGCAGCGTGAAGCTGGCCAGCGGCAGGTCGCTGTCGATGCCTGGCAGGACGCTGGCCGAATCGAAGCTGAAGCTGCCGCTGAAGGCCAGCCCGGCCAGCGGGCCGTCGTCGAGCATGCCTTCGAAGCTGTAGTCGGCCGCGTGGGCGGCGGGTGCAGCCAGCGCGAACGCGGCGCAGGCGGCCAGGGCGGTGGTGATGTGGCGCATGAAGTCTTCTTCCTTGGGGGTGTGCGTGTGGCGCGGGCTTCAGCGCGTCACGAAGTTCTGCGGAACCAGGGCGTTGGCGCAGGACTGGCCGTTCAGCTGGACCAGCGCGCGCGCCGGCAGCGGGCCGTTGCTGCCGTCGCTGTCGATGCCGATGCCAGCGCCACTGCGCGTGGCCGCGCAGGTGATGTAGCCCATGCCGATCGGGTTGGACACCGCGTTGCGGCCCAGGCTGGCCAGGATGTCCTTCAGGACGATCTGGTCGACGCCGGGCTGGAAGCCGCTGATCGAGTCACCGCCTTGCAGCACGCTGGTGTAGACGAAACGGTCGGCGCCAGAGGTGCCGATGAGCAGCTCGCGCCGAGTCGTGGCCGGGATGGCCTTGTAGATGTCCATGCCCACCAGCAGCGGGTCGTGGTCCGACGAACGGAAGCTGTCTGCCTCGTACGGGTCTGGCGGACACAGCATTCCGCCGCAGGTCGTCAGCGGGGCCTTGAACTCCTGGTTGTAGTCGTAGGCGATCTGTTCGTCGGCATTGATGTGCCAGGCCACGGCGCCCGTGACCTTCGGCGACAAGGTGTTGGTGCTGATGGCGTAGTCCAGGCGGCCGGCCGTGGCGTCGAAGACGTAGGTATAGGCAAAGGGGTTGCGGCGCAGCGCCTCGTCGACAAAGCCGTTGCTGGTGAGTTCGAAGATGGGGTCTTCCTGGCCGTAGGCGTTCAGGTCGCCGACCACCAGCACGTCGGGGCTGCCTGCCGCGGCCTGCACCTGGGCCACGAAAGTGCGCAGGCGCTGGGCCTGCTGCAGGCGGGTCAGGTTCCAGCAGGCCTGGCCGTCGCCGCTGTCGATGTTGCCCGGGGCGTCGGGGTCGTTGGCCGAAGGGCAACTGCCCTTGCTCTTGAAGTGGTTCACGACCAGGCTGAACTTCTCGCCATTGGCGGCGATGAAGGTCTGGGCCAGGGTGGGGCGGTTGTTGACGGGGTCGGGGTCGCTCAAGGGCGCCCCGGCCAGTGTCAGCCTGGCGGGCTTGTACATCATCGCCACGCGGATGGCATCGGTGCCCGTGACGGCAGGCACCGGCACGACGGCGTAGGTGCCTGCACCGACCTGGGCATTCAGCGCGTCGACCAGGTTCTGCGCCGCAACGTTGCCGTTGTTCTGGATCTCGACCAGGCCCACGGCGTCGGCGTCCAGCCCGGCCAGGGCCTGCACGATCTTGGCCTGCTGGCGCTGGAACTCGGTGAGGTTGTTGGCGCCGCGGCAGTTGCCGGCGGTGACCGACCCGCCCAGGCTGCAGCCCTGGCCGGTCTGGCCGCTGGCGGTGTTGCCGTTGGTGAAGGTGGTGAAGTAGTTCAGCACGTTCATCGCGCCCAGCTTCATGTTGCCGCCCACCGCCCCGGGTGCCACCGGGCGCGGGTTGCTGGCCGCAAACGAAGGTGTTGCCGTGGGCTGAAGCCGGTATAGACCCGGGCCGGCGGCATTGCTGCCGGCGGGGCCGAAGTCGAGCACGCCCACCAGGTTCGAGACCGAGTCGCCCGCGCGTGGCAGGCCGTTGCCGCCGAAGTAGGGCGTCGGGTTCGGGTTCTGCACCGAACTGCCGTCGTCCAGCAGGATGCGGCTGCGCGCCTGTTCGGCAGCCAGTGCACTGGCCTGGGCCCCGGGGCGGAAGCGGTTGGTCGGGTTTTCATGCCGGCCCACGCCCAGCGTGAGCTGGCCGAAGCGGGCCTGCACGAAGTTCTGCTGCACCGTCAGCGCGCCGTTGATGCTGACGAGCATGCCTTCGAGCGGCTCCAGCGATGCGCCTTCGGCCAGCGGCAGCGTCACGGCCACGGGCGTGATGGCGCCACCCGTGCCGATGTTGGTGATGGCGGTGGGGTTGCTGATCTCGGTCAGCGGCGTGGCGGCTGTGCCTGCGCCGTTGGCGAACTCCACCACCGTGCCGGTGACGCTGACCAGGCTGCCCAAGGCCGCGGCCGGCGGCGGCGCCGAGGAAGTGAAGACGAAGATGCCGTCGCTGGTGGCCGGGTTGCCGTCGCCTGCGGCGTCCTGGATGAAGAAGCCGTTGTTGTTGACGCGGGTGACGGTGCCGGTGGTGATCACGACCCGGCCGGCCAGGGGGCTGGCGGCGCCACTGCCCTGGATCTCATAGATCGGCGTGATCTCGGTCGGCGGTGGCGGCGGTGGCGGCGCGGCTTCGCAACCGATGTTGGGCGGTGTGGCGCTGGTGCGCGGGCTGGGTGCAGCCAACGAGAAGTCGGTGGCGTTGTTGCCCGTATCGGTGCAGCCGCCACTGTTGCGCACTGCGGCCGTGGTGTTGTTGAGCTGCGGTGTCGGGGCCGTTTCGAAGAAGTTCGCCGTGCCATAGCCGACGACGTCGACGATGGTGGTGCTGACGGGTTGACCACCCGTCAGCAGCACGTCGGTATTGACCAGCGCCACCTTGCCCGAGGCGCCGGCCATGTTGATCGAGCCCACCTGGTCGGAAGGGGTGTCTACGGTACCGCCGGTGCCTGCGGCCTGGCGGATGACGTAGTAGCCCCCGGGCGGCAGCGTGGTGCCGGCCGTGATGACGGTGCGCTGCCAGCTGGTGCCCGCCGCGCCCGCGTACTGCACCGACCAGCCACCGATGCTGACCGCGGCGCTGCCCCTGTTGAAGACCTCGATGAAGTCGTGCCGCAGCGTGGCGCCGGTGTTGCCACCGCCACCATAGACCTGGCTGATGACCACCGCCGCCTGCGCGGTAGTGGCCAGGAAACCGGCCAGGGCCAGGGGAAGGCTGCGCAAGAGGGCGGCGCACAGGCGCGGCGGCATCGAATTCATCGTTGGGTTCTCCGGGAACTGGGGGGCGTTGCGCGATCAGGCGCGGCGGCGGGCCAGCAGGCCGATGACGGCCAGGCCGGCGAGCAGCAGGGCCGTGGTGCCGGGCTCGGGCACGGCAGTGACGCTCAAGCTGAGGTTGTCGATCGCCAGGCCGTGGTCGTTGCCGGTGTCGTTGAGGTCGCTCCAGCGCAGCCAGAGCGTGTCGCCCACCGCCCAGTTGGTGATGATGCTGCCGCCCAGGCCGGCGACCAGGCCAGCGACGTTGCCATTGACGGGCGCGGCCGTGGCCGTAGCCACGGGCGAAGTGAAAGTGAAGTCGGAAACTCCCCTCCAACTGGCCACGGATGCAAATGTGCCGCCGAAGCCGTACTCCAGGCCCAGGCTCTGCGGCGTGGTGTTGCCGCCATTGCGCCACTGCTCGCCATCGAGGCTGAGGCTGATGCTGGCCAGCGCGGTGCCGGTGTTGTTGGTGACGGCCAGGGCGATGTAGCCTGCCAGGGCGTTGGACGGGGGGGAGCCGAAGTAGGCCCCGCCCGAAGCCACGCTGCCGAGGGCACGATCGGGCGCGCCGGCGGTGCCGAAGCTGTAAAACGATCCGATGTTGCTGCTGCCGTCGTTGGCGTTGTAGGTGCCGATGGCAGCGTTGTCGCGGTTGAACAGGCTCCAGCCGACGATCGTGCTGTCGTTGGACCAGGCGATATTGCCGGCCGTGGTGGCCGCCAGTGTGTCGAAGTTTTGCGTGTAAGGCACAGCCGTGGACGTCAGGCTGACAGCTGCCTGGGCCGAAACAGTGGCCACCAGTGCGGCCGCAGCAATGAGATGCGTTTTCATGAGATTGGTCCTAAAAAGAGGGGAATCTGACCGAGGGTGCGGGCGCGGCGTGAAACTGGGATGAAGCGCAAGCCCCTTCAACGCCGTGCGACCCCCTGCGTTAAGGGGTAGGACCCAACGGGTCAAGGGTCAAACCTAAACTCGCGCGTACAGCTCTAACAGGCCGGGCGTCGCCGTCGGCAATGAACCATCGAAAGCTACCATGACACGCGCCAGACTTCTGCCCCTCATCCTCGCCATCGCTGTCACCTTGCTGTCACCGGCACAGGCCCAGAACGCCGCGCCAGCCGCGCTGCCGGGGCAGATCGCCCAGGTGACCGAAGTCGAGAGCATCACCGAGTACCGGCTGCCCAACGGCTTGCAAGTGTTGCTCGTACCCGACGCCTCCAAGGCCAGCACCACGGTGAACCTCACCTACCACGTGGGTTCGCGGCACGAAAGTTATGGCGAAACCGGCATGGCCCACCTGCTGGAGCACCTGATCTTCAAGGGCAGCCCCAATCACCCCGGGGTGCAGGCCGACCTGGGCAAGCGCGGGCTGCGCTACAACGGCAGCACCAGCTGGGACCGCACCAACTACTTCGCCAGCTTCACCGCCAACGACGAGAACCTGCGCTGGTACCTGGCCTGGAGCGCCGACGCGATGGTCAACAGCTTCATCGCCAAGGCCGACCTCGACAGCGAGATGACCGTGGTGCGCAACGAACTCGAGATGGGCGAGAACAACGCCGGCCGGGTGCTCTTCCAGCGCACCTTGTCGACCATGTACGACTGGCACAACTACGGCAAGAGCCCGATCGGCGCCCGCAGCGACGTCGAGAACGTCGACATCGCCCGGCTCCAGGCCTTCTACAGGAAGTACTACCAGCCCGACAACGCCACGCTCATCGTCAGCGGCCGTTTCGACACCAGCCAGGTGCTGGCCTGGGTGTCGCAATACTTCGGCCCGCTGCCGCGGCCCACGCGCGAGCTGCCGCGCACCTACACGCTGGAATCGGCGCAGGACGGCGAACGGCAGGTCACGGTGCAGCGCGTCGGCGGCACGCCCGTGGTGTACATGGCCTATCACATCACCCCAGGCGCCCACCCCGACTTCGCCGCCACCTCGCTGCTGGGGCAGGTCCTGGGCGACGCGCCTGCGGGCCGGCTGCACAAGGCCCTGGTCGACCAGCAACTGGCCGCCAGCGTGTTCGCCTACCCGCTGGCCACCGCCGAGCCTGGCGCCCTGCTGCTGGGCGCGCAGCTGGCGCCGGGGCAGGACCTGGACAGCGCACGCAAGGCCATGGCCGCGGTGCTGGACAGCCTGGGCCAGGCACCGGTGACGCCTGAAGAACTGGAGCGCGCCCGCACCCAATGGCTGAACGCCTGGGAGCAGGCCTACACCGACCCCGAGCAGGTGGGCGTGCAGCTCAGCGAGTCGATCGCGCTGGGCGACTGGCGGCTGTTCTTCCTGCAGCGCGACCAGGTGCGCCGGGCCACCCTGGCCGATGTGCAGCGCGTGGCCGCGCAATACCTGAAGCCCGACAACCGCACCGTGGCGCTGTACCGCCCGGTGGCTAGCCCGCAGCGGGCGCCGGCACCGGCCACGGTGGACGTGGCGAGCCTCGTCAAGGACTATCGCGGCGACACCGCCGCGGCCCAGGTCGAGGCCTTCGACGCCACGCCGGCGAACCTGGACGCCCGCACCCAGACCAGCACGCTGGCCAGCGGCCTGCGGGTGGCGCTGCTGCCCAAGCCCACCCGCGGCCGCGCCGTCCAGGCCCGCCTGGCACTGCACTACGGCGACGAGAAGTCCATGTCCAACCAGGAGATGGTGGCCGCGCTGGCCGCCGCGCTGCTGGACAAGGGCGCCGGCAGCGGCGCCGACGCGCTGACGCGCCAGCAGATCAGCGACGGCTTCGACCGCCTGCGTGCGCAGGTGGCCTTCAGTGCCAGCGGCCAGACCCTGAACGTGGGCATCACCACCGTGCGCGAACACCTGCCCGCCGTCATCGCCCAGGTGGGCCGCTTGCTTCGCACGCCCAGCTTCCCGCCCCAGGCCCTGGAAGAAGCGCGGCGCCAGTACCTGACCGCGGTGGAACGCCAGAAGAAGGAACCCGCAGCGCTGGTGGCCAACGCCATCGACCGCCTCGGCAACCCCTACCCGCGCGGCGACCTGCGCTACGAAGCCACCTTCGAAGAAACCGAAGCCGACCTGAAAGCCGTCACCGTGGACCAGCTGCGCGGCTTCCACCGTGGCTTTTACAGCGCCGCGAACGGCGAGTTCGCGGCCGTGGGTGATTTCGACGCCGCCGCGGTGCAGCAGGCGCTGGGCAGCGCGCTGGGCGACTGGAAGCAGCCCGCCGCCGGCCCGCGCGCCTACACCCGCGTGCCGCAGCCGCTGGTGGCGCTGCCCAGCCCGGCCCCGCGCCTGCAACTGGCCACGCCCGACAAGCCCAATGCCAGCTTCCAGGCCGTGCTGCCGCTGCCGCTGAACGACACCCACCCCGACTACGCGGCGCTGCTGGTGGCCAACCACATGTTCGGCGCCGGCAGCACAGGCCGGCTGTGGCTGCGCATCCGCGAGAAAGACGGCCTGAGCTACGGCGTGGGCGCTGGCGTGCGCTGGAGCCAGACCGACCTGAATTCGCGCTGGGTGGCCAGCGGCAGCTTCGCGCCGCAGAACCTGGGCCGGATGGAGGCCGCCTGGCGCGAGGAGCTCATGCGTTCTGTGCAGGAAGGCTTCACCCAGGCCGAACTGGACGAAGCCCGCAATGCCCTGCTGAACTTCCGCCGCCTGGGCCGGGCGCAGGACGAGTCGGTGGCCGCGCTGGCGGTGTCGAACCTGCGGCTGGGCCGGCGCTTTGCGGTCTCGCAGGCGGTCGACGACCGGCTGGCGGCGCTGACGCTGGCCGAGGTCAACGCCGCCTGGCGAAAGTACATCGACCCGGTCCGCATCGTCACGGCCTGGGGCGGCGACTTCAAGCCCTGAGGTTCAGCTCCCGGTCTCGGGGTTGCTGATGCCCGCCGCGACGTGCCCCGCCGGCACGTGCGGCGCGGCGTTCTCGATGTGGCCGGTCTGGTCGTCGAAGAAGAAGTCGGGTTCGAACTCGCGCAGGAAGCTGCCCTTGGGCAGGCCGCCCAGGAACATGGCCTCGTCGACCTCGATCTGCCAGTCCATCAAGGTGCGGATGGCGCGTTCATGGGCCGGCGCGCTGCGCGCAGTCACCAGCGCAGTGCGGATGCGCATGCCGCCGGCGGGTGCCTGCTGCAGCCGGTGCAGGGCTTCCAGCAGCGGCTTGAACGGGCCAGGGGCCAGCGGCGTGGCGGCACGGCTGCGTTCGTGGTCCTGGAAGGCGGCCAGGCCTTTGGCCTGGAACACCCGTTCGGCTTCGTCGGAGAACAGCACGGCGTCGCCGTCGAAAGCGATGCGCACCTCGGTCGGGTGGGCGGCCGAAGCCCGGGCGCTTTCAGGGTAGACGCGCGCCGCCGGCACGCCAGCGGCCAGGGCCGAGCGCACGTCGGCCTCGTTCGTCGACAGGAACAGGTTCGCCGCCAGCGGCCGCAGGTAGCGCCAGGGCGATTCGCCCCGCGTGAACACGCCGCGCTGCACCGGCAACCCGAAGTGCTGGGCCGAGCGGAACACGCGCAGACCCGACACCGGGTCGTTGCGCGACAGGATGACCACTTCCACCCGCGGCGGTCCCGCCTCGGCCGGGGGATTGAAGGCCAGCAGCTTGTTGACGAGCGAAAACGCCACACCCGGAAGGGCGGGTTGCTCAACACGTTGCAGCTGCAACTGCATGTAGGCGCGGTCGTCGCCTTCCTCGAAGACGCGGTTCTCTTCCTCGAAGTCGAACAGCGCCCTCGAAGAAATGGCCACGACGAGCTGGCCGTTCAGGGTGGCGGGCATAGGCAGGGGATGGTACGTCCTGACATGACGTCGCAACATCGAAAGCGCACACTCAGGTGCAAGCGTGGTTCCAGAGTCCCCCAGCCCAACGACCGCCCCACGCGACAGGGAGCCCCAGCGATGAAGACAGCCACCCTCGACGTCCCCTTCGACACCCGCTTCGACAGCCGTTTCGGCCCCGAACTGCTGCAGGGCGTCGGCCTGCATCGCGCCCCTGCGGCTTCGGCTGGCATCGCCGAATCCCAGCCGGTGTTCTGGCGCAGCGAGGCCTTCGCCGAAGACCTGTCTGAACCTGGCCCCAGCGAACCGGCGGTCGTGGCGCGTGCACCACTGCTGCGTCGGGCGCTGGCGGCCGTGCTGCGCCGCTGAACACGGGCCTACCACCTGCCGGGAACTGGCGGCGCGGCACAATCCGCCGCTTTCCGGCTCTGCGGGCGCCCTGAGCGCCGGACCCCACCCCGTGCTCGAGATCCAGGACCTGCGCTACCGCTGGCGCGGCGCCAGCGCCGACGCCCTGGTCATCCCCAGGCTGAGCCTGGCCGCCGGCCGCACCCTGTTCCTGCACGGCCCCAGCGGCTGCGGGAAGAGCACCCTGCTGGGCCTTCTGGCCGGCGTGCTGGTGGCCGGGGCAGGCCGCGTCAGCCTGCTCGGGCAGGACTGGGGCGCGCTTTCGGGGGCGCGCCGCGATGCCCGCCGCGCCGACCACGTGGGCGTGGTCTTCCAGCAGTTCAACCTGCTGCCTTACCTGAGCGTGCTGGACAACGTGCTGTTGCCCTGTCGCTTCTCGGCCAGCCGCGCCGGCCGCTGTGCCGGCTCGCCGGCGGCGGCAGCCCGGCGCTTGCTGCAGCGCGTGGCTCTGCCCGAAGGCGCCTGGGGCCGGCCGGCGGCCATGCTGTCGGTGGGCCAGCAGCAGCGCGTGGCCGCAGCGCGCGCGCTGATCGGCCAGCCCGAACTCGTCATCGCCGACGAGCCGACCTCGGCGCTGGACGCGGCGCTGCGCGACGACTTCATGGCCTTGCTGCTGGGCGAATGCCAAGACAGCGGCGCCACCCTGGTCTTCGTCAGCCACGACGAACGCCTGGCGGCCCGGTTCGACGAGCGCCTGTCACTGCCCGACCTGAACCAGGCCGCCAGGGTGCCCGCATGAACGCGCTGCTGTTCGTGGCCGCGCGCAGCGCCTGGAACCGGCGCGGCACGCTGGCCCTGGTGGTGCTGTCGATCGCACTCGCCACGGCGCTGCTGCTCAGCCTGGAACGCCTGCGCACCGACATCCGCAGCAGCTTCGCGCTGGCCGTCAGCGGCACCGACCTGGTGGTGGGCGCGCGCACCGGCCCGATCCAGCTGATGCTCTACGCCGTGTTCCGCGTGGGCGGAGCCACCAACAACATCGGCATGGACAGCGTGCGGGCCGTCGCTGCCCACCGGGCCGTGGCCTGGACGGTGCCCATCAGCCTGGGCGACTCGCACCGCGGCTACCCGGTGCTGGGCACCACCACCGAGTACTTCACGCGCTTCGCCTACGGCGACAGACAGCCGCTGGTGCTGGCCCAGGGCCAGGCCTTCGACGGCACGCTGGACGGCCTGTACCAGGCCGTGATCGGCGCCGAGGTGGCGCAGGCGCTGGGCTATTCGCTGGGCCAGAAGATCGTGCTGGCGCATGGCCTGGCCGGGCTGGACGGCGCGCTGGCCGCCCAGCACGACGACAAGCCCTTCACCGTGGTGGGCATCCTGGCGCGCACCGGCACGCCAGTGGACCGCACGGTGCATGTCAGCCTGCAGGCCATCGAGGCCATCCACCTGGACTGGGTCGGCGGCGCGCCGCTGCCCAAGTCCGCCGGCTTCTCCATCGGCCCCGAAGAAGCGCGCAAGTTCGACCTGGAACCCAAGCAGGTGACGGCGGTGCTGGTGGGGCTGAAAAGCCGGGCGGCGGTGTTCAACGTGCAGCGTTTCGTGGCCGGATACGAGGAAGAAGCCCTGCTGGCGGTACTGCCGGGGGTGGCGCTGGACGAACTGTGGGCGGTGGTCGGCCTGGGCGAAAAGGCGCTGCAGGCGATGAGCGCGCTGGTGGCCGCGGTCAGCCTGGCCAGCCTGGTGGCGGTGGTCCTGGCCGGGCTGAACGAACGTCGGCGCGAACTGGCCGTTCTGCGCGCCGTGGGCGCCGGCCCGCGTCATGTGCTGGCGCTGCTGGCGGCCGAAGGCGTGCTGGTCACCGGGCTGGGCGCACTGCTGGGCGCGGCCGCGGCAGCGCTGGCCGTCTGGGGCGCCGGGCCCTGGGTGCAGCAGCAGTTCGGCATCAGCCTGATGGCCGGCGCGCCCACACTCGTGCAATGGGGCCTGTTCGCTGCGGTCCTGGGCGCGGGTATGCTCGCCAGCTTGGTGCCGGGCTGGCGGGCATATCGCCTTTCGCTGGCCGACGGCCTGTCGCCAAGAACCTGAACATGCTGATCAAGACGAGCTTCGTGCTGGCCGTTGCGCTTTGCGCTGCGGCCCCCGCCGTCCTGGCCCAGGCCACGGGCGTGCCGCTCATGAACCCGGCGCTGGGCGCCGCGAGCGCGCCTGCGCCTGCGACCGTTCCCGCAAAAAGGGCTGCGCCGCCGCCTGCCCCGGTGGTCAACGGCTTTCCCACCATCAACTGGGACGCCCTGGTGCCGGAGGACTGGGACCCGTTCAAGGACTTCAAGGGCACGAACCTGGCGGCGCTGAGCGACGCCGACCCGCGCGCGCAGCAGATGCTCAAGCAGATGCGCGAGATCTGGGACAACGCACCCATCAACGCCAAGCTGGTGGGCCAGAAGGTGCGCATTCCCGGTTTCGTGGTGCCGCTGGAAGACAGCAAGGACGGCCTGAAGGAATTCCTGCTCGTGCCCTATTTCGGCGCCTGCATCCACAGCCCGCCGCCGCCGGCCAACCAGATCATCCACATCCTGCCGAAGACCCCGGCCAAGGAATTGCGTTCGATGGACGCCGTCTGGATTCACGGCATCCTGACTGCCGACCGCACCGATTCCTACATGGGCGCAGCCGGCTACCGCATCGAGGCCCAGGAAGTGCTGCCGTACAAGGAGACCCGGCGCTGAGGCCTGCCGGCTGTTTCGGCTGGCGGACACCAGCCCCATGGCCCCGGGCCCCAGCAGCACGGTGAACACCGGAAACAGCGCAATCGGCAGCAGCGCGGTCGCCTGCAACGCCGTGGCCTCGGTCATCCACCACGGCGCCATCAGCCTGCCCATGGCCGCCGCCAAGCGGGCGCCGTGCGAGACCTGGGCACCACCCAACCCGGCGTAGACCAGCGGGGCCGCAGCCATGCCCAGCAGCTGACGCTGCCAGGGCCTGTGGGGCGTCTTGGCCGGGCTGCCGCCAGGCGGCGCCGTCGCTGCATCTCGGTCGGGGTTCGGCGACATGGCCCTGGCCTGGCACGGTGCCGTGTGCTTCACGACTGCTTGCCGATGGTTGCAATTCCCTCACCACCGGGCAACGCCTGTTCCTAGACTTCGCCCGCCGATAGGCCCCACATCGCAACCGTTAGGCCGGTCTGGCCCGGCGGGCCGCTGCGGGTGCGGCCATCGGCTTCCATCCATCTTCACGAGGAGTCATCTTGAAACACAAGCATGCGATGAATCGACTGGCCGTGGGCGTCTGGCTGCTGGCAGCCACCGCTTCCGTCTGGGCCCAGGCCGAAGCGAAGGACGCGGTGCTGCAGCGCAGTGCCCAGGAAGAAGCCGCCAGCCTGCAGCTGGCCGCGGCGCACGACAGGGCCATGGTCGCGGCCAGGGCGCTGGTGGGCGAGGAGGCAGACAGCCTGAACCCCGATGAACTGGAAGCCAGCATCGCCGACCGCCTGCCCGGCTTCGCCGGCTGGCTGCACCTGGACGACGGCCGCAGCGTGGTGCGCATGGTGTTGCCGGCCGGTGCCGCAGCGCAGCGCAGTGCCCAGGACCTGGCCGCACGCCTGGGCCTGGAACGGGCGCCCGAAGTCCGCGCCGCGCTGTTCGACTCGCGCCAGCTGCTGAACTTCAAGCAGGCTGCCTTCAAGCTGGCCTCGGCCGAGGGCGTGATCGCCACCCACATCGACCGCGACGCCAACCGCGTGGAGGTGAGCTACAACGAGACGCTGTCGGCCGAACAGGTGGAGCTGCTGTCGCGCCGGCTGGTCGACGCCGGCATTCCGCTGGCGGCGCTGGTGCTGCGCCCGGCCGAACTGCCGCAGCGCCGTGCCACCACCGGCGTGTCGGTGCGTGCGCAGCCCACGCCGCTGGCGGCGGGCGCGCAGTTCAACTACACCACCGGCAGCGGCAGCTTCGTCTGCTCGGTGGGCGTGCCGGCCACGCGGGCCGGCGTGCGCGGCTTCGTCACGGCCTCGCACTGCAGCCAGCGGGTCTACAGCGTCACCGCCAACACGACGATGCGGGCGCCGAACGGCACCTATGTCGGCAACGAGAGCGTCGACCCGGCCGGCTTCAGCTGCCCGCTGCCCGACACCTTGGGCTGCCGCCGCGCCGACGCTTTGTTCGTGTCGGGCGCGGCGGCCAGCGTGGTCGACTTCGGGCGCGTGCTGGTCACCAACAGCAACAGCCTGATCGTGGCCGGCACGATCCCCGTGCGCGGCACGCTGAGCTTTCCTACCGTGGGCCAGACCGTCTACAAGACCGGCCGCACCACTGGCACACGCTCTGGCCGGGTGGCGCGGGTCTGCGTCGACGCCTTGGTGGGCGACGGGGCCGGCAACACCTACGGCGCGCTGTGCTCGGTGGAAATCAACAGCAGCTCCTTCAGTGCCGGCGGCGACAGCGGCTCGTCGATCTGGGTCTACGACGGCGTGGGCGCGGTCGTCACCGGCATCCTTTCCTACGGCAGCAGCACGAGCACAGGCTTCTCGCCATGGGGCGGGGTGACGCGGGAACTGGGCGCGCTCACGATCCGGTGACCGGCGGCGCCGCGCTCTTTCCGTATCTCTCGGATCAAGAGTGCGGCGCTGGCGCGCGAGGGCGAGTGTCTGCTGCTGGGCGGACTGTGGAGAACTCCTCGCGGCCCCCCGTCCGTCCGATAGAGTTCGTCGCATGTTGCCCGAACCCCTGCCCAGCCGCCGCGCCGACCTGGCGCGCACCACCTTCGCCGTCCTCTTCATGGGGCTGCTGATCGGCGGCTCGCTGTGGATCCTGCGGCCGTTCCTGGGCCCCACGATCTGGGCGACGATGGTGGTGGTGGCCACCTGGCCGCTGATGCTGCGGGTGCAGGCCTGGGCCGGTGGCCGGCGCTGGGTGGCGGTGCTGGTGATGTCCCTGGCCCTGCTGCTGCTGTTCGTGGTGCCGCTGGTGCTGGCCATCGGCACCATCTTCATCAACGTCGATGTCATCGGCGACTGGATCGGCGCCGTGGCCGCCTGGCGCCCTGCCGAAGACCCGCCGCAGTGGGCGCGCAGCCTGCCTTTCGTCGGTGCCTTGCTCGACACCTTGTGGGACCAGGCAGCAGCCATGGGCCTGCGTGACCTGCTGCCCAAGATCACGCCTTACGCCGGCGACCTCAGCCGTTGGGTGTTGGCCGAAGTGGGCAGCATCGGCTACCTGGTGGTGCAGTTCCTGGTGACGGTGTGCGTGGCCGCCGTGATGTACGCGGTGGGCGAAGACTTCGCCGGTTTCACGCGCCGCTTCGCCCACCGCCTGGCGGGTGCGCAGGGCGTGGACGCCCTGGTGCTGGCGGGCGACGCGATCCGCGGCGTCGCCCTGGGCGTGGGCGTGACGGCGCTGGCGCAGTCGGCCCTGGGCTGGGTCGGCCTGGCCATGGCCGGCGTGCCTTTCGCAGGCTTGTTGACGGCGCTGATGTTCATGCTGTGCATCGCCCAGGTGGGCCCGATCCCGGTGCTGCTGCCGGCTGCGGCCTGGGTGCTCTGGGGCGATGGCAGCGTGGGCTGGGGCATCTTCCTGTTCGTCTGGGCGATGTTCGTCGGCACGGTCGACAACTTCATCCGGCCGGTGCTCATCCGCATGGGGGCCGACCTGTCGCTGCTGCTGATCTTCGCCGGCGTCATCGGCGGCCTGGTGGCCTTCGGGCTGGTGGGTTTGTTCGTCGGCCCGGTGGTGCTGGCGGTGGCGCTGCGCCTGCTGGAGGCCTGGATGGACGAGGACCCGCCGCCCCCGCCGCCACCGCACCCTGGTCCTGGCCCTGCTCCTGCTCCTGGCCCTGCCGAACCCTCCTCCGCCGGCGTGGCTTCGCCACCGGCCGGCTGATGCCGGCTACAGCCAGCCGTTGGCGCGCAATTCGGCCTCGGCCTGCGCCGCACTGCTGAAGTGCAGCGCGTGCCAGCCCAGCGCACGCGCGGCCTGCACGTTCGGCAGGTGGTCGTCCAGGAACACCAGCTGTTCCGGCGGCTGGCCGAAGCGTGCCGCGGCGAACTCGAAGATGTCGGCCTCGGGCTTGATCATGCGTTCGCGGCCCGAGAACACGCCGCTGGCGAACCAGCCGACGAAGTCGTAGCTGTCTTCCAGGTGCCGGGCATAGGGCACCGGCATGTTCGACAGGAAGTGCAGCCCGCGCCCGTCGGCGCGCAGCCGGCGCAGCAGGTCCACGGTCTCGGGGATGGGCAGCAGTTCGCGCGGCACGCCGTCCACCACGCGCTGCACGTCGGCAGCGGCCAGGCCGGTGCGGCGGGCGATGCGCGCCACCAGTTCGGGCACGTCCACGGTGCCGCGGTCGAACTCGGCCCAGTCGCCGGTGTAGCTCTGGAAGAAATCGGCGGCCAGGGCCTGGGCGCTGGCCAGGTCGGGGGCCACCTGCGGCAGTTCGCGCTGCAGCAGCCGTGGCGGCTGCCACTGAAAGAGCACGCCGCCGAAGTCGAAGACCAGGTGCTTCACGCCCGCGGCCCGGTTTCGGTACGCAGCCGCGCCAGCAGGCCGGCGGTGGAAGCGTCCAGGCCGCTGGCGTCACCGCTGGCAAAACGCGGCAGCAGCTGGCTGCACAGCGCCTTGCCCAGTTCCACGCCCCACTGGTCGAAGCTGTTGATGCCCCAGACCGAGCCGCTGGTGAACACACGGTGTTCGTACATCGCGATCAGCGCGCCCAGGCTGTGCGGGGTCAGCGCTTGCAGCAGCAGCGTTGTGCTGGGCCGGTTGCCCGGGAAGCTGCGGTGGCTGGCCAGCACCGCCGGGGCCATGCCGGCGGCGGCGGTGGGAGCCTGCTCTGCTTCGGCTTCGGCGGCGGTCTTGCCCATCATCAGCGCCTGGCTTTGTGCCAGGCAGTTGGCCAGCAGCTTGGTGTGCAGGTCGGTGTGCGGGTGGCTGGGGGTCTTCACCGCGATGAACTCCACCGGCACCACCTCGGTGCCCTGGTGCAGCATCTGGAAGTAGGCGTGCTGGCCGTTGGTGCCGGGTTCGCCCCAGACCACCGGGCTGGTGCCCAGGGGCAGGGGCCGGCCCTGCAGGTCCACGCGCTTGCCGTTGCTTTCCATTTCCAATTGCTGCAGGTAGGCCGGCAGCCGCGCCAGGCCCTGGTGATAGGGCGCGACGCTGCGGCTGGCAAAGCCGTGGAAGTTGCGGTACCAGACGTCCAGCAGGCCCAGCAGCACCGGCAGGTTGTGCGCCAGCGGGGCTTCGGCGAAATGCCGGTCCATGGCGTGGGCGCCGGCCAGCAGCGCGCGGAAGTTGTCGGCGCCCACGGCGATGGCAATCGGCAGGCCGATCGCGCTCCACAGCGAATAGCGCCCGCCCACCCAGTCCCAGAAACCGAAGGTGGTGCTGATGCCGAACTGCGCCGCGGCGGCCACGTTCGTGGTGGTGGCGGCGAAGTGGCGGGCGATGTCCGTTCCACCCTGTTCGATGAACCAGGCGCGCGCCACGGCCGCGTTGGCCATGGTTTCCTGGGTCGTGAAGGTCTTGCTGGCCACGATGAACAGCGTGCGCCGGGCGTCCAGCCCGCGCAGCACCGGCGTGATGTCGTGGCCGTCGACGTTGCTCACGAAGTGCAGCCGCTTGCCGCGCCGGGAAAAGGCGTCGAGTGCCGGCACCACCATCTGCGCGCCCAGGTCGCTGCCGCCGATGCCGATGTTGACGATGTCGGTGATGTGCTCGTCGGCACGCACGCGTTCGGCATAGGCCAGCATCGCGGCCAGCACGCCCTGCACTTCGGCATTGAACGGGGTGGCCGCGCCGGTTGGGGCGCGCAGTGCGGTGTGCAGCACGGCGCGGCCTTCGGTGGTGTTGACGGCCTCGCCGCGCAGCATGGCGTCGCGGTGGTTCTCCAGGCCGCACTCGCGCGCCAGGTCCAGCAGGAACTGCAGGGTGGCGGTGTCGATCAGGTTCTTCGACAGGTCGGCGAAGACCTCGGGGGCCTGCACGCCGAAGGTCTGGAAGCGGGCCGGATCTCGCGCGAAGGCCTCGCGCAGGTCCAGGCTGCGGCCATGGGCCTGCCAGTGGCCCTGCAGCGCGGCCCAGGCGGCCGTGGCGTCGCAGCGGGGGCGGGCGCTCAAGGGGCCGGTCATGCCTGCAGGGCCCCGATCAGCTGGTCCAGCTTGCCGGCGTCCACGGCAAAGGCGCGGATGCCTTCGGCCAGCTTCTCGGTGGCCATGGCGTCTTCGTTCAGCGCCCAGCGGAAGCCGGCCTCGTCGAAGTGCAGGGCCGGCAGGTCCAGGCCGCGGGCTGCGGCGGCGTCCAGCGCCGGCGCCACGGGCGCGTTGCTGGCCTGCAGCTGGGCCAGCAGTTCAGGGCTGATGGTCAGCAGGTCGCAGCCGGCCAGGGCCAGCACCTGGCCGACGTTGCGGAAGCTCGCGCCCATCACCTGCGTGGCGATGCCGTGGCGCTTGTAGTGGTTGAAGATCGCGCGCACGCTCTGCACGCCGGGGTCGTTGGCGCCGGCGCGGGCGGCTTCGTCCCACTGCGCGCCCTGCTGCTTCTTGTGCCAGTCGTAGATGCGGCCGACGAAGGGCGAGATCAGGCGCACGCCGGCGTCGCCGCAGGCCACGGCCTGGCAGAAGGCGAACAGCAGGGTCAGGTTGCAGCGGATGCCCTCGCGTTCCAGCACCGCGGCCGCGCGTATGCCTTCCCAGGTGGCGGCAATCTTGATCAGCACCCGGTCGGGCCCGATGCCGGCATCGCGGTACAGCGCCATCAGGCCGCGGGCACGCTGCAGGGTGGCTTCGGTGTCGAAGGACAGCCGGGCGTCGACCTCGGTGCTGACGCGGCCGGGCACGACCTTCAGGATCTCCAGCCCGAAACGAACCAGCACCTGGTCGACGAGGGCCGGCAGCGGCTGGCCGGCATGGCGGGCCACGGTCTCGGCCAGCAGCGGCGCGTAGTCGGGCTGCTGCACGGCCTTCAGGATGAGGCTGGGGTTGGTGGTGGCGTCCTGCGGCGCGAACTGCGCCAGCTGGCGGAAGTTGCCGGTGTCGGCGACGACGGTGGTGTGCTGCTTGAGCTGTTCGAGCTGGTTCATGGCGGTGCAAGGTGAAGGGGGCCTGGCGCGGATTAGAACCGAGTCGGTGCGATGCCCTGGCCGGGCATGACGCGAAAAGCACGCCGCCAGGGTGTCAGCTGCAGCGATCGCTTCCGGGCCTGGCGTTGCACAGTGGCGCTGCGCGCCATGACCGCCCTTGCCTTGCCCCTGCCGATGTCCTTGTCGATGGCCTGGCCCACCGACACGGTGGACCCGAGCGCGCGTGTGCCCCATCCCCCCAGCGACGCCGAGCGCGCGCGCCGCCGCCCCACGCCGATGTGGCAGGCCGTGCTGCTGGCCGCCTTGCTCCATCTGTGGCTGGCCGTGCTGCTGGGCAGCGTGCCACCGGGCAGTGCCCTGCCGGGGCAGGGGGTCTGGGGCGCGATCAACCTGCGGCTGCAGGCCCCCGGCGACGGCCCCGCGGTGCGTGACGCCGCACCGCAGCCGCCGCTGCCGGCCGCCGGTCCGCCGGGCGACGCGCCTGCCACCCGCTGGGGTGGCGCGGTGCGGGCGCAGGCCCCCGCGCCCGCGGCCGAACCGGGTGCGGCGCAGTTGGGCGACTGGGCGCCAGTGCCGGCCTGGTCTGCCCGTTCAGCCGAACTGCCCGCCACGGCGCAGGTGGCTGACCCGGGCTCGACACTGAACGACCTGCCTGGCCTGCCGGCCCTGGGCGACCGGCCCGAGCCGCCGCGGCTGCAGGCGCCGCCTGCCGTGCCTTCGATTTCTGCGCCGGCCCTGGCCAGCATGCCGGCCGCGCCTGCTGCCCGTCTGGCCGAGCTGCAGTCCTTGCCCGCGCCGGCGCTGCTGGAAGCGCCGCTGGTCCGCCTGGCGGGCCAGCCCGTGGCCTTGCCAGCGCCCGGCCTGGCTCCCTTGGCGCGTACCGCGCCTGCCAGCCTGGCGGATGTGCCCCTGGCCGTGCCGGCACTGCCCGCCCTGCAGCCGGTGGCACCTGCCGAGAGCTCGGCGCCTGATGTGGGCTCCACTCCGGCCCCGGCCCCGGCCTCGGCCCCCGAACCCACCCCGGCCGCAGCCGCGGCGAGCCCGGCAAGTCCGCCTGCCCCTGCCAACGCATCCGCGCCCGCGTTCCCGTCCCCGGCGCCCAGCCCGGCGTCACGGCCGCTCCACACCGCCGCGCCCGGCCTGCCCGACGCCGGCACCCGCACTGGCGCCGACATCGCCACCGCGCCTTCGGCTCCGGCCAGCGCGCCACGGCTGAACCTGCAGCTGCCGCGCTCACGGGGCGGCGAGCTGTCCCGCCTGGGCAGTGCGGGCGTGCTGGCGCTGATGCCGCGGCCGCCCGAGCTGAAGTCCAGGCTCGAGCGCGAGGTCGAGAAGTCGGGCCAGGCCGACTGCCGCACCGCCCATGCCCGGATGGGTCTGCTGGCGGTGGTGCCGCTGGTGGCCGATGCGCTGAAGGACGAAGGCGGCTGCCGCTGGTGAGGGCGCCGGCCGCGAACGGCTCGGCCGGCTGACGCGCTTGCGCCATGCGGTGAAGGCTGCAAGCGCGACGCCGTTTCCTGTTCATTGGGCCGCCCGATTCCGGGTTTACGAGCAAGCGCCGGGGGTGTGGCTCAGCGAACAATGGCGGACTTTGAAAGCGCTTTCATTCATGATCTGCAGGACAGGCCACGATGGACGGCTCTGCGCCCAGGGCGGCGTCCTGGGGTCGACCGAGCCCAGCCCGGCCGATGCGTCCCCCGTCGTTCGCTGCGTGCGCGGGGTTTCTACGCCATCCAGGGGCTTCCTGCGGCCTTGCGGGCCGGCGGCGGCGTGAGACCTTCGCGCCGCGGCGTGCTGGCGGCCGGGCTGGGGTCGGCCTGGGCCTGGCCTGCCGCCGCACCCGCGCAGCAAGCGCGGCAGCTGCTGGTGGCGGCTTTCCCGCTGGTCGACGAGATCATCCGCGACGCCTTGCCGCGCTTTCGGCAATTGCATCCGGGCGTCGAAGTGAAGGTCGTCAGCCGCCAGTACGTCGACCACCACACTGCCATGACCACGGCGCTGTCGACCTCGGTCTACCTGCCCGACGTGATGGCGCTGGAAAGCAGCTATGTCGGCCGCTTCTCGCAAGGCGGCGGCCTGGAAGACCTATTGCCCCAGCCCTTCGGCGTGGACCGCTACCGCGAACGCTTCGTGCGCTACGCCTATGACCAGGCCTTCAACCGCCGGCGCGGCGCGGTGGTGGCCGTGCCCACCGACATCGGCCCCGGAACCCTGCTCTACCGGCGCGACCTGCTGGCCCGGGCCGGCATCGACGTCAGCGCGCTGCAGCCGTCCTGGGAGGCCTATGTGCAGGCCGGCCTGCGCATCAAGGCCGCGACGGGGGCCTACCTGATCTCGAATGCGCAGGTCGTGAAGGACATCCTCATCCGTAGCGGGCTCGAGCCCGGCCAGGGCCTGTTCTTCGACCAGGAGTCGCGTGTGCTGGTCAGGTCCAGGCGGTTTGTGCGCGCTTTCGAACTCGCGCGCGAGTTGCGCCGCAACAAGCTCGACGCCCGCGTCACCGCCTGGTCGAACGAGTGGGCCGAAGGCTTCAAGCGCGGCACGCTGGCGACCGAACTGACCGGCGCCTGGATGGTGGGCCAGCTCGCCAACTGGGTGGCACCCGACACGAAGGGCCTGTGGCGCGCGGCACAGCTGCCCGAATCCACCTTCGTGAGCTATGGCGGAACCTTCTACGCCATACCGCGCCGCGCCGCGGCCGACAACAAGCCGCTGGCCTGGGACCTGATCCGCCTGCTGACCCTGGACCGTGCCCAGCAGTTCGCCGCCTTCAAGTCCCAGGACGCCTTCCCGGCGCTGCTGGACGCCCACGAAGACCCGTTCTTCGCCGAACCCCTGCCTTTCCTGGGGGGTCAGCCGGCACGGCTGTTGTGGCGCGACGCAGCACGCCGCATCACCGCCACCCAGGTGCACAAGCAGAACAACTTCGCCGACGAAGTGGTGGGCACCGAACTCGACAACGTGCTCGACCGCGGCAAGGACATCGCCACCGCGCTGGGCGACGCCGAGCGCCTGCTCGCGCGCCGCGCCTTGCGCTGAAGGGCCCAGCCACCATGCGCTGGCCGAAATCCCTTCGCTTGTCGCCCCGCTGGGCGCCCTACGTGCTGATCAGCCCCTTCCTGCTGCTGTTTGCGGTGTTCGGCGTGTTTCCGCTGCTGTTCTCCCTGTGGCTGGCCTTTCACAGCTGGGAACCCACCAGTGGCATGGCCACGATGGAATTTGTCGGCCTGGGCAACTTCACCTTTGCGCTGGGCGACGACTGGTTCTGGAAGTCGCTGAAGAACACCGCCTGGCTGGCGCTGGCCTCGGGCGTGCCGCAGCACCTGGTGGCCATCCCCCTGGCGGTGTTCATCCACAGCTCGTTCAAGCGCTCGCGCGACGCCGTCATCGGCGCCTATTTCCTGCCCTACATCACCTCGACGGTGGCGATCGCCATCATGTTCAGCAGCCTGTTCTCGAAAGACTTCGGGCTGATCAACGCCGCGTTCTCGGGCTGGTGGGGCGGCGAGAACATCGACTGGCTGGGCCAGCCCGAAGCCATCAAGCCGGCGATAGCCTTCATCGTGTTCTGGCGCTACCTGGGCTTCAACGTCGTGCTGTACCTGGCGGCCCTGCAGACCATCCCGAAAGACCTGTACGAGGCCGCGACGATGGACGGTGCCAGCCGCTGGCAGCAGTTCTGGTGCATCACGCTGCCCAGCCTGAAACCGATGATCTTCTTCGGCGTCACGCTCAGCGTCATCGGCGGGCTGCAGCTGTTCGAGGAACCCTTCATCCTCACGGGCGGCAAAGGCGGCCCGGACCAGGCGGCGATGACTTCGGCCGTGTACCTGTACCGCATGGCCTTCGACTTCAATGACTTCGGCGGCGCCAGCGCCATGTCCTGGCTGCTGTTCATCGTCGTGGCGCTGCTCACCTGGCTGACGAACCGGGCCTTCAGGCCGCGCGGGGGTTCGGCATGAACGGGCACCCGAAGCGGCCCGCCAGCCGCCCGATCGCTCCCTGGGCGGCCTATGCCCTGGTCGGCGTCGGCGGGCTGACGATGCTGATGCCGTTCTATTTCATGTTCGTGTTCGCCACGCAGTCGCGCACGGAAATCTTCAGCCTGCCGCCGCCGCTGTGGTTCGGCGACGACCTGCTGGTGAACCTGAAGGTGCTGACCGAGCGCCTGCCCTTCTGGCGCAACCTGGGCTGGAGCCTGTACGTGGCGCTGGCCAGCACGGCCTTGACGCTGCTGTTCTGTTCGATGGCCGGCTACGCCTTCGCGCTGATGGAGTTCCGCTTCAAACAGCCGCTGTTCGTGCTGGTGATGGCCACCATGCTGCTGCCCAGCTTCATGAACATGATCCCCACCTTCATGATCATGGACGTGCTGGGCTGGATCGACCAGCACCGCGCGCTCTACATTCCCGGCGCGGCCAGCGCCTTCGGCATCTTCCTGATGCGCCAGTTCGCCAGCAGCGCGGTACCGCGCGAACTCATCGAGGCCGCGCGCATGGACGGCTGCGGCGAGTTCGGCATCTACTGGCGCATCGTGCTGCCGCTGCTGCGGCCGGCGATGGGTACGCTGGGGCTGATCACCTTCATCGCCAGCTGGAACAACTTCATCGGCCCGCTGATCGTGATGCGCAGCGCCGAGAACTACACCCTGCCGCTGGCGCTGCGCAGCCTGCAGAGCCCCGTCAACACCGAATGGGGCGCGCTGATGCTGGGCTCGGCCATTGCCACCATTCCGTTGCTCATCCTGTTTGCCATTTCCTCGCGCCAGCTCATCGCCGGCCTGACCACGGGCGCCGTCAAGTAGCGCCGCACCAGATTCGAATCCCCATGCCACCCCATCCGCATCCTGATCTGCAAGCGCAGCTGCATCTGCGCTTTCCCCCCGGTTTCACCTGGGGCGTGGCCACCAGCGCCTTCCAGATCGAGGGCGCCGCGTTCGAGAACGGCAAGGGCGAGTCCATCTGGGACCGCTTCTGCCGCCAGCCGGGCGCCATTGCCGACGGCAGCAACGGCGACGTCGCCTGCGACCATGTCCACCGGCTGGGCAGCGACCTGGACCTGATTGCCGGTCTGGGCGTGGGCGCCTACCGTTTCTCCATCAGCTGGCCACGGGTGCAGCCGCTGGGCCGCGGTGTCTGGAACGAACCCGGCCTGGCCTTCTACGACCGCCTGGTCGACGGCCTGCTGGCGCGCGGCCTGAAACCGCATCTGACGCTGAACCACTGGGACCTGCCGCAGGCGCTGCAGGACCTGGGTGGCTGGGCTGCGCGCGAAACCGTGCACCGCTTCGTGGACTACGCACTGGGTGTGCAGCGCCGCCTGGGCGACCGCCTGGCGACGCTGACCACGCACAACGAACCCTGGGTGATTGCCGTGCTGGGCCACGAGCAGGGCGTGTTCGCGCCCGGCCTGAAGAGCCGTCGTACCGCCACCCAGGTGGCCCACCACCTGCTGCTGAGCCACGGCCTGGCGCTGCAGGCGCTGCGTGCCGAAGGTGCCAAGGAGCCGCTGGGCATCGTGCTGAACCTGGCGCACATGATGCCGGCCAGCGACACGGCGGCCGACATCGAGGCCTCGCGCCTGGCCGACCTGGGCGGGCGCTGCTGGTACACCGACCCCTTGTTCAAGGGCCACTACCCGCAGGACATGCTGGACCAGCTGGGAGCCGACGCGCCGCAGGTGCAGCCTGGCGACATGGCCACGATTGCCCAGCCGCTGGACTTCCTGGGCATCAACTACTACACACGGGTCGTGTCCAGTGCCGACGGCAGCTTCGACAGCAAGACGTCGGGCCTGCCGCTGACCGACATGGACTGGGAGATCTACCCCCGCGGCCTGACCGAGTTGCTGCTGACGCTGCACCGCGACGTCAAGCTTCCGCCCACCTTCATCACCGAAAACGGTGGCGCCTTCAAGGACCCGGTGATCGACGGCCAGGTGCACGACGTCGACCGCACGGCCTATCTGCAGGACCACATCGCCGCCGTCGCCGACGCGATGGACCAGGGTGTGCCCATGGCCGGCTACATGGTCTGGAGCCTGATGGACAATTTCGAGTGGAGCAGCGGCTACGCCAAGCGCTTCGGCATCGTGCACGTGGACTACGCCAGCCAGCAGCGCACGCTGAAGGACAGCGCGCTGTGGTACCGCGGCCTGCTGCAGCGCTGGCGCGCCGAAGTGGCGGGCGAGGCCACGGAAACGACAGCGGCATCGGCATCGCCGCTTGCCGCATCCCCCGCAGCCGGAGACTGAGCATGGGCCAGGTCAGCCTGCGCGGCATCCGCAAGAGCTTCGGCACGGTCGACGTCATCACCGGCATCGACCTGGAGGTGAACACCGGCGAGTTCATGGTCTTCGTCGGGCCCTCGGGCTGCGGCAAGTCGACCATGCTGCGCATGATCGCGGGGCTGGAAGACATCAGCGCCGGCGACCTGTTCATCGACGGTCAGCGCGCGAACGACGTGCGCCCGGCCGACCGCGGCGCGGCCATGGTCTTCCAGAGCTATGCGCTGTACCCGCACATGACCGTGGCCGAGAACATGGGCTTCGCGCTGAAGATGGCCGGCGTGCCCCGGGCCCAGCGCGACGAACAAGTGGGCCGCACGGCCGAGGTCCTGCGCATCACCGAACTGCTGGGGCGGTTTCCGAAGCAGCTGAGCGGCGGGCAGCGCCAGCGCGTGGCCATCGGCCGCGCCATCGTGCGCAAGCCCAAGGTCTTCCTGTTCGACGAGCCGCTGTCGAACCTGGACGCGGCGCTGCGTGTGGACATGCGCATCGAACTGACGCGGCTGCACCAGGAACTGGGCACGACGATGATCTACGTCACCCACGATCAGGTCGAGGCCATGACCATGGGCACGCGCATCGCCGTGTTCAACAAGGGCTGCATCGAACAGCTGGGCGCGCCGATGGACCTGTACGAGCGCCCGGCCAATGAATTCGTTGCCGGCTTCCTGGGTGCGCCGCGCATCAACCTGGTGGCGCGGCCGGGCGCTGGCGCCAGCGAACCCCACCAGGCGCTGTGGGCCGCGCTGGCCGGGCCCGCCGACCCGGCGGCCCGGCGCATGGGCCTGCGCGCCGAGCACCTGCGGCTGCTGCCGGCGGGGCAGGGCAGCGTCGCCGCCACGGTGGCCCTGGCCGAACACCTGGGCGATTCCTCCGTGGTCTACCTGCGCCTGGCCGGCCTGCCCGAACTGCTGCACGCCAAGCTGGGCGCCGGCCACGGCCACCTGGCCAGCGGCGACACCGTCGGGCTGCAACCCGACCCCGCCTGGGCACTGGCCTTCGACGCCCAGGGGCGGCGGATCCCCTGACAGTCGCCTTTCAGGCCCCGCGCCGCTTCAGCGCCTTCAGCGCTTCGCGCACCGTCAGCGGTGCCAGCTGCGCTGCGTACTCGGCGCAAAAGGCCCGCACTTCCTCGGGTGCGTCGTACGAGCGTTCGCGCAGCGCCCAGCCGATGCCCTTGCGCAGGAAGAACTCGCCGGGCCAGGGGTTGGCGGCGCTGGCGGGCCCGATCGACGGCAGGATGCAGTCGTACAGCAGGGCGGCGTCGAACTCCCGCTTCAGTCCACGCTGGCACAGGATGGCGGCGCGGCGCAGCCACAGGTCCGCACCCCGGGCCCACTGGCGCAGCACGGGCTTCATCTCGTTCGGGTGGCGGGCCAGCAGCGGGCCGATGGCCTCGGCCGACAACTCGTCGCAATGGTCCCACCAGGCCCCCGTGACGATCATGTGTTCGAACACTGGCAGCAACGGCAAGGCCAGCAGGGGGCGGTGCGGCCGCTGCCGGGCCAGTTCGCTGGCGGCGTAGCGTTCCTCGCGGAAACGGGCTTCGTCCCACAGCGCGCGCATGGTGTCGGCCAGGCTGAGGCTGTCGCCCAGCGGGTGGTGCCGCACCACGGCAGCGGTGATCTGCCGGCGCAGTGGCGCCGCAATGCCGTGGAAGGGCAGGGCCGACTTCATGTAGGCCTGCATCGGCCCGGCGCGCGCGGCATCGGCCTGCGCCTGCAAGCCCGCCCGCAGCGTGTCGATCAGCAGCCGGTGCGCGGCCATCGGCTACAGCACCAGCAGCGCCCGAAAGTCGTTGACGTTGGTGAAGGTGGGCCCTGGCACCACCAGGTCGCCCAGGGCTTCGAAGAAGGGGTAGGCGTCGTGCCGGTCCAGCATGGCCGCGGCGTTCAGGCCCAGGGCCTGTGCCCGTGCCAGCGTGCTGGGGGTGACGATGGCGCCGGCGTTCGATTCGATGCCGTCGATGCCGTCGGTGTCGGCCGCCAGCACGTGCACCCCGGGCTGCCCCTGCAGCGCCAGGGCGCAGCCCATCAGGAATTCGCCGGCGCGGCCACCGCGGCCGGGCTGGGGGTGGCGCACCGTGACCGTGGTTTCGCCGCCGCTCAGGATGACGCAAGGCCGCGCAAAGGGCTGCCCGCGGCGCGCCACCGCGCGCGCCAGGGCCGCATGCACCTTGCCGACCTCGCGGCTTTCGCCTTCCAGGTCGTCGCCCAGGATGTGGGCTTCGATGCCGGCCACACGCGCCAGCGCGGCGGCCGCTTCCAGGCTCTGCTGGGGCGTGGCGATGGTGTGCACTTCGTGGCCGGCGAAGATGGGGTCGCCAGGCTTGGGTGTTTCGAAGGCGCCGCTTTCCAGCCCGGCCAGCGCAGCCGCCGGGATGTCGATGCGGTAGCGGCGCAGGATGGCCAGCGCGTCGGCGCAGGTGCTCGAATCGGCCACGGTGGGTCCGCTGGCAATGACCTCGGGCGCGTCGCCGGGCACGTCGCTGATCAGCAGCGTCACCACACGCGCCGGGGCGCACAGCGCGGCCAGGCGGCCGCCCTTGATGCCGCTCAGGTGCTTGCGCACGCAATTCATCTCGTCGATGGCCGCGCCGCTGTGCAGCAGGGCGCGGTTGATGGCTTGCTTGTCGGCCAGCGTCAGGCCCGGGGCCGGCATCGAGAGCAGGGCCGAGCCGCCGCCGCTGATCAGGCACAGCACCAGGTCGTGGGCCGTCAGGCCCTGGGTCAGCTGCGCGATGCGCGCCGTGGCTTTCAGCCCGGCCTCGTCGGGCACCGGGTGGCGGGCCTCGACGACCTCGATGCGCCCTGGCCGTGCCGCGTAGGCCGGCGGCACGTGGTCGTAGCGCGTGATCACCAGGCCCGACAGCGGTGCCTCGGGCGGCCACAGCGCATCGACCGCTGCGGCCATGGCGCCACCGGCCTTGCCGGCGCCCAGCACCAGGGTGCGGCCCGAGGCCGGCGCGGCGGGCAGGTGGGCGCCCACCGTCTGTGCGGGCAAGGCGCGGGCCACCGCGGCGGCGTAGAGCGCCTGCAGAAAGCCGCGTGGATCGTGCTCGGCAGACGGAGCGCGGGTGGGGGTGTGGGCGGGGTTCATGTGCCGATTCTCGCCCGCTGGAGGCGTGCCGCGCGCTCCGGCGCGGGCGGTGGGCCATCGCCTCACTTGCACTGCGCAGGCCGGCGACGGGCGCCGAGCGCGGTTACGTCCGCTTTCATGTCACCCTTCATTCCGGTGATTGACGCCTCATGGACCAGGGCCGATCGTGGCAGCTACAGCCGCGTGATCACGGCATGCGGTTCCCTGTCTCTTTCGAACGACCCCACCCTCATTGGAGCATTCGATTCATGAGCAAACCCCTGTCCTTCAAGCGCATCGGTGCAGTCACCTCGGTGGCACTGGCTGCAACCATGGTCTCTGCCGGTGCGCAGGCCGTCATCGTCTACAGCGGCCCGGTGAATCTCGCGATTCCCAACACCGCGACCGGCCTGTACCTGAACGTTCTCAACGGTTCCAGCTTCACCGGCCCATCCACCTTCCCGTCGCTGGGCGGGCCGGGGGCCAACTTCGACTTCAACCTCTTCGGTTCGACCGCCTGGACCCTGTTCTCGCCCGGCACATCCGGCCAGTCCGCGCCCACGCCGGTGCCGGTCGGTTCCAAGGGCTACGCGGCGGTCACGTCCACTGGCGCGGCCTTGAATCTGGCCGTGGGGACGCCGATCGACGGCGCCACCATCTGGAACACCGGCAGTCCTTCGGGCGCGGCCCTGAGCACGGGCAGCGCCGCCATCTTCGGCTTCCGCTTCCGCAATGAAGGCGCCGACCTGTTGACAGCGGCCGACGACACCGTGCACTTTGGCTGGGCACGTGTCATCCTGACGCCTGGCGCCCCGGGGACCTTGGTCGACTATGCCTTCGAGTCGACGCCCCTGCTCGGCATCCAGGCGGGTGTGATCCCCGAGCCGTCCACCTACGCATTGTTCGGCGCGGGCCTGGCCGGCCTGCTGGCCTGGTCGCGCCGCCGCCGCGGCTGACGAGGCCCCTACGGGCGTCGGCCACAGCCCCGGTTGACCGGGGCTTTACCTTTGGGCGGGCTGGGCGGGCAGCGGAAAGCGCGTGCAGCCCAGCGGTTCGCTGATGGCCCGGCTGGCCTCGGTCAGCATCGCCACCATCTCGGGTTCACGCTGCTCGTCGTAGCGGAAGGTGGGAAAGCTGATGCTCAAGCCCGCCACGGCCTGGTTGAAGCGGTCGAAGATGGGCACGCCCACGCAGCGGATGTGCTGGTCGAATTCCTCGCGGTCCTGGCCGAAGCCCTGCGCGCGCGTGCGGTCCAGCTCGGCGATGAACGCGGCGGGGTCGGTGATGGTCTTGTCGCGGAAGCGCTCGAACTTCACGCCCTTGAGCACATGGTCGCGGCGTTCGGCGTTTTCCCAGGCCAGCAGCACCTTGCCGATGGCGGTGCAGTGGATGGGTGCGCGCCGCCCCACGCGTGAATACATGCCCAGCATGTGGCGGCTGTCGACCTTGTGCACGTAGATGATCTCGCTGTCGATCAGCATGCCCAGGTGCACGGTCTCGCCGGTGCGGTCGGCCAGCATCTGCATCTGCGGGTTCGCCAGGCCCACCAGTTCGGGGTACTGCAGCGCCTTGGTGCCCAGCTCGAACACCTTCATCG
>LNFM01000379.1_pt1 | contig 120212 bp, 109 predicted proteins | sample 596031 | NCBI WGS metagenome assembly LNFM01 (sample SAMN04254537, study PRJNA301005) | activated carbon metagenome | isolation source: dual media filters at the Ann Arbor, Michigan drinking water treatment plant | place: USA: Ann Arbor | reverse complement strand
GATGGCAAGAACGCTCCGTTGGCGCTGCTCGACGCTCTCCTCTCGGCTCTAATCTCAAAGGATACCGCCAATGGCTAAGGGATTGAGTGAGGCGCAGACCTTTCGTCGGCTTTCGAGCCACAAGACGTCAATGGTGTATGGCATCGCCGCGAGCATCCAGAACATCGCGGAAATGCGCGACGGTTCGCTGCACGATGCGAACATGAGGCTTGTCGTTATCGAGTCCGACGCAAAGCGCATCATGGCGTTGATCGATGCAGGCCGCGCTCTCCTTGAGAATAAGGAGGAGTAGATGGGCTTTCTGATCGATCTTGGCTGCTTCATCGTCTGGACTCTTGTCCGCGTTGATCTGCGCCCATCCCCCAACAATGACCAGGAGAGGTGATATGGACAGTATGATCGAGTCTGCTGGCTGCACTATTTGGTTTAGAGCCGACATTCGCAAGCACGACCAGAACCCATTCTTCGCGGATACACCGTTCGGCAGGCCGGATGTCATCGGAGTAGGGAACGCCTTTGCGGAGCGCGACGCTGCGCTCGATAAGGTTAGCGAGATGGAACGCCTTCTCCGGGAATCTCGGAAGTATGTCCCCTCAGCGCTTTCCTACGCCATCGACGCCGCTCTTTCGGAGCCTCCTCATGACTAGGAGAGAAGAGCCGAAGCGCATCCAACGCAAAAGGACGAAGGGCTGGCGGATGCCGGAGAACACCGTCTATGTCGGGCGCGGGACCGATTGGGGCAATCCGTACAAGGCTCCGACAAACGACGCCTTGGGGCGCGCCTATGCCGTCATCAGGTTTATTCAATACTGCCCTCCCGGGTCTCCGCTCGCCGTCGCCGCTCGACGCATTCTTCGTGGGAAAAACCTCGCCTGCTTCTGCCCCGAGGATCAGCCCTGCCACGCCGATGTTCTCCTCGAACTTGCAAACAGCGAGTCGACCCATGACTAGGAGCGCTGGGATAGAGCCGAGGCTTCGGGTCCACAATTTGGATGAAGCCTCCGCCGTCGTGGGCATCCCGGCTGCGAAGCTGCGGAAGGTCGCTATGGGCTTGGGAGAGTGCGCCAAAATTGGGCGGACTGTCCTTTTCTCGGATGAACATATCCGAGAGATCCGGCGCTTTCTCTTCCCCGACATGGTGCGCGCAGAAGAGGCTGAGGCGGAAGTCGAACGCCTGAGAACAGAAATTAACCGGAGGGCTTCCGCACAGGCGGCTGCCTATAACGGCATCGGATTCATCTATTTCGCCGCTGCAGGAGACCGCATCAAGATCGGTTTTGCCAAGAACGTGGCGCGGCGGGTGGCGATCCTGCAGACCGGGTGCCCTGAGCCCTTGAAGGTTTTCCATGCAGAGCCCGGCAGCCTGGCTGACGAGCGGGCACTCCACCTTAAATTCGAGAGCCTTCGCATCGGCGGCGAATGGTTCAAACTCGAGAAGCCGATATCGAGCTACATCACCAAGCGACAGGCTTGGCTCATTCGGGAGCGCCAGCGCAATGGGTAGATCAGCCGTCCTTGCTCGCCTGCCTGTGGTGTTCGGCCTTTCCGAGGAGGAGGCCGCTGCAGCCGTTGGGCTCGGGGCGACCAAATTCCGCGAGCTCGTCACGTCTGGGCGCATGCCTAAGCCGCGCCGGATCGATGGCCGGAAGGTCTGGGACGTTGACGAGCTCCGCGCCACGTTCAAAAGTCTCCCGCACGAGGGGGACGAGGGAGACGGCGAAATCAACTTCGCCGCGTGACCTCATGATCGATATGAAGCCTTTCCCATATGTCTACGAGGATCGCGACCGGCACGGGAACGTGCGCGTCTATTTCTGGCGGGGGAAGGGTTTCAGGAAAACGCGGCTCAAGGCTGAGCGCGGAACGCCAGAATTCGCGGAGGAATACAAGCGAGCTCTGCAGGGCAAGGCCGAGCAGGCCGTCGACGGCATCACGCCCCTGACGTGGCGCTGGCTCTGCGTTCAATACATGGGCAGCAGAGCCTTCAGGAAGCTCGACCCGAGGACGCAGCGCGTGCGCCGGGGCATTCTGGAAAGCACCTATGCCGAGCCGGTCGAGCCAGGCTCTCAGGTGACGTTTGCCACCGTTCCCGCCAAGAAGTTGACCCCCAAGGCCGTCAAGGTGCTGCGCGACCGCAAAACGGGCATCGAGGCCGGGAATGGCCGCGTGAAGGCCGTCCGGCAGGTTTTCGCATGGGCTCTGGACGAAGACATCGATGGGGTGACGACGAACCCCGCCCGAGAGATCAAGAACGAGTCGTCCGGATCTTACGGATTTCATTCATGGGATGACCTTGAGGTCGAGCAGTTCGAGGAACGGCACCCGCTCGGGACCAAGGCCCGCCTAGCGCTTGATTTGCTGCTCTACACTGGGGCTCGACGGTCTGACGTGGTGCAGTTCGGGCGCCAGCACTGCCGCCACGGCGAGCTCAAGTATCGCCCCTTCAAAGGCCGCAACAAGGTGGACCAGATCATCGAAGTTCCGATTCTCCCCATCCTGCAGGCGAGCATCGACGCCGCGCCGACCGGCGAGCTCGCCTTCCTCGTCACAGAGTTCAACAAGCCGTTTACGTCGAATGGATTCGGGAACTGGTTTCGGAAGCGCTGCAACGAAGCGGGGCTCCCGCAGTGCTCTGCCCACGGGCTCCGCAAGGCTGGAGCTCGACGCGCTGCTGAGAACGGCGCGACCGAGCACGAGCTCATGTCCATCTTCGGCTGGCTGACCCCAAAAGAAGCCGCGCGGTACACGAAAGCGGCCCGCCAAAAGCTTCTCGCCAAGAAGGCGATGCCATTACTTCTCAGGGGCGAAGAATGAACAAATCTTTCCCACTCCCGGAGTGGTTTCTTTCCCACCGTGGAAACGTATCTGATATAATTGAGGAAATTGCAGTAGTGGTGCCTGGGGCCGGAATCGAACCAGCGACACGCGGATTTTCAATCCGCTGCTCTACCAACTGAGCTACCCAGGCATCCGGCAAGGCCGAACGGCCCGCGAGGTCGGGGGGTTATAGAAACCCGATCCGGCGCTGTCCAGACCGTCTCACGGGTTGTTTGAATTGTTTTCCGGGTCGCCTTCTTTGGGCTCCTCGTCGGTCTCGATCCGATAGCCGCCGGAGAGCCAGCGGTTGAGGTCGACATCGCGGCAGCGGGACGAACAGAAGGGCCGCGCCTCCGCGGAAACAGGCTTGCCGCAGACCGGGCACTTCTCGCGTGTTTCCTTGCCGGTCTTCAGAGCCATCACACGCCTTCGAGCGGGTTGAGCCAGCCCAGATGAACAGGCAGCCCCTCTCCGGCAAGAAGGCTGACCGTTTCATAGAGCGGCAGGCCGACCACCGCCGTATAGGAACCGACAAGGCGAACCACGAACCCGCCCGCAATACCCTGAATGGCATAGCCGCCTGCTTTGCCGCGCCATTCATGGGAGGCGAGGTAGGCGTCCAGTTCGGAGCGTGACAAATGCTTGAAGCGCACGCGGGATTCGACCCGTTTCGTGCGCTGCTTGCCGTTTGGCGTGATTATGCTCACGGCCGTGTAGACGCGATGTGCCCGGCCGGACAGAAGTTCCAGGCACTCGGACGCATCCTCGACCGTCGTTGCCTTCGGCAGGATGCGGCGGCCGACCGCGACCACCGTGTCGGCGGCGAGGTAATAGGCGTCTTTCAGGTTTTCATCGTCCTGGCCGATGCGGTGAGCCGTCTTGGCCTTTTCCACGGCGAGCCGTTCGGCGAGCGCGGCGGGGCGCTCGAACCGTTTCGGCTCCTCGTCGATGCTCGCAGGCAGCAGGGCTTCGGGCCTCAGGCCAACCTGCTCAAGCAGGGCGAGGCGACGCGGCGAAGCCGAGGCCAGAACAAGCTTGGGACGATCGGTCATTTCCGTCGGCTCGGCGCGCAGATTGGTGAAGGCCGGATGGCCGGCACGGAGCTTACTTGAAGCGGTAGGTGATACGACCCTTGGTCAGGTCGTACGGGGTCATTTCCACCAGAACCTTGTCGCCCGCAAGAACGCGGATTCGGTTCTTGCGCATGCGGCCAGCCGTGTGGGCAACGATCTCATGTTCGTTCTCAAGCTTCACGCGGAACATGGCGTTCGGCAGGAGTTCGGTGACTGTGCCCGGGAATTCGAGCAGTTCTTCTTTCGACATTCGGTCTCGAAACGTGGTTGGTGAAGGCGCGGAACCTACCCAAAGACGCGCGCTTTCACAATGTTTGTGGAATAGCCCTGACGCCGAACGCCCAGATATCATCGCCAGACACATCCCAACCGCCTCGCCGGAGAGTCGGTTGGGGCCTGCCAGGCGTGGATTCATGACCCCGGGAGGGTTAATGCCGCACGCGGTATGAAGTCTTCCGGCCATCCGGGCTTTCGGCAGAAATAGGAACGGGGGGCCGAGCCGCCAAGGGACACGTCGCAAATGACCGGCCAAGCCCCTCCGAGTCCGGAGAGCGCCGCGCCAGGCACGATCAGCCTTCCCAGGGAAAGGCGACAAAGAGCGTGAACAGCCGGCGCGCCGTCTGAAAATCCATCTCAATCTTTCCGGCGAGGCGTTCCTGAAGCAGCTTTGCGGCGTCGTTGTGCAGACCGCGCCGCCCCATGTCGATGGCCTCGATCTGCGAGGGCGAGGCCGAGCGGATGGCCGCGTAATGGCGCTGGCAGATTGTCTGATATTCCGCGACCACGGGCCGGAACGGGGTCAGTGAGAGGAGGTGGGCTATGACGGGTGTGCCCGCTTCATCTTCAATTTCAAAAACAAGGCGGTTCTGCGCGAGGGAGAGCTTCAGGCGGTACGGCCCCCGGTCGACGCCGGACACGCCGAACACGTTCTCGGCGATGAGATCGAACACCGCGATTTCCTGCTCGTGCGCGGCTTCGGCACTTGCCGCGCCGAGCGAGGTCTCATCGACCAGAACCTGCGTGAGCCGGTTTCCGGCGGGCGGGGACATTGATGTGCTGTCCGCGCCTTCGCTCATCAGATCTCGCCGTCCAGACGCGCGGAGACCGATCGGGCGTGGGCGTGAAGGCCTTCCGCCTCAGCGAGCGCCACGGCGGCCGGTCCAACGGCTTTCAGGCTCTCGGGCGAGCATTTGAGGATCGATGTGCGCTTGACGAAATCGAGCACGCCAAGCCCCGACGAGAAACGCGCCGAGCGCGCCGTCGGCAGGACATGGTTCGAACCGCCGACATAATCGCCGATGGCCTCGGGCGTGTGGCTGCCGATGAAGATGGCGCCCGCATTGCGGACCTTCGCCGCGAGTTCCTCGGCCTGCTCGCCCTCGATTTCCAAATGCTCCGGCGCAAGCCGGTCGACGAGAGGTATGGACGCCATCAGATCGCGCACGATGATGATGGCGCCGAAATCCTTCCAGCTCGCGCGCGCGATCTCGACGCGCGGAAGCGCTTGAAGCTGAACCGCCACGGCGGCTTCCGTCTTCGCCGCGAGATCGGGGGAATCCGTGATCAGGATCGCCTGCGCGGCGGCGTCGTGCTCGGCCTGCGCGAGAAGATCGATCGCGACCCAGTTCGGATCGGCGCTCGCGTCCGCCACGATGACGACTTCGGACGGACCCGCGATCATGTCGATGCCGACCGTGCCGAACACCTGCCGCTTCGCCGCCGCCACATAGGCGTTGCCGGGACCGACGATCTTGGCGACCGGCCTGATGGTCTCGGTGCCGAAGGCGAGCGCGGCCACGGCCTGCGCGCCGCCGACGCGGTAGACCTCATCGACGCCCGCAAGCTTGGCCGCGGCCAGAACGAGCGGATTGACCTGCCCGTCCGGCGTCGGCACGACCATGACAAGACGCGGAACGCCCGCCACCTTGGCCGGCACCGCATTCATCAGCACGGAGGACGGATAGGCGGCCGTGCCGCCGGGAACGTAAAGACCGACCGCCTCCACCGCCGTCCAGCGATGGCCTAGTTCGACACCGAGCGCATCGGTGTAACGTTCGTCGGTCGGCTTCTGGCGGGCGTGGTGGCTTTCGATGCGGTCGCGCGCGAATTCCAGCGCCTTCAGCGTTTGCGGATCGCACGCCTTCCACGCCGCGTCTAGTTCGGCCTCGGTGATGCGCAGTTTGGCGGGCGTGACATCGAACCGGTCGAATTTCCGCGTGAAGTCGCACAAGGCCTCATCGCCGCGCGCGCGCACCTCGGCGATGATTGTACGCACCGTCTGATCGACGTCCTCGGACGCCTCGCGTTTCTGGCCGAGCAGGGTCGAAAAGCGCGCCTCGAAATCGGGCGCGCCGGCATCAAGCAGAACGGCCATGCGTCAGGCGTCCTCGGTTTCGGCTTCGGCTTCGGGATGGCTCGGGCAACAGCCGCAATCCCAGGTGGGTCCGAGATCCTTCAACGCGGCCTCGAGGCAATCGACCTCGACGCGGATGATCCCGCCGCCTTCGATCAGGAGATTGACGGCCCCGCTCGGCTCCTCGCCGGGCTCGAACGCCAATGCGAGCAGGTTGAGCTTGGCGGCCTTGTCGTCGAGCGGAACGCCGCGTGACGAGACCTTCGTCACGTCCTCGAAATGCACCGCGGTGCGGCGGCGGCAATTCTTGTTCTCGAGGGTGCGGCGCTCCCAATCGAACCGGTCGACCGCGAAGGCAAACCGCCGCTCGCGCGGCAGATAGACGAGATCGGCTATTTTCAGCTCGGCATCCTGCAGATGCACCGACATGACCGAGAGGTCTTCGGCGTCGCGGGCGAGCAGTTTCAGGGGGGCGTCGGTCATGGTTTTTGCCGGGGGTTCGTGTTGCTCCAGATTTAGGAAAGGCTGCACGGGATAGCAATGCTTGCGGCGTGCAGCGCTCGTTGTCGGAACATCCGACGGCCTCTTCCTGAGGATGAGGCTTCGTTTCCCGGACAAGCGCGGTGGAGCCGCGCGCCGATCCGGGACCCAAGAGTTGAGTGGGCCGACAGGCGCTCAAAACCAATAATGCGACTACGTCGCTTATGCGCTGGGCCCCGGATCGGGCGATGCGCTGCGCGCACGCCGTCCGGGGAACGAGAGAAGCCCTAACCGCTGATCCGCTCGATCCGCGCGCCGCAGCGGCCGAGCTTGTGTTCGAGGCGCTCGAAGCCGCGATCCAGATGGTAGATGCGGTTGACGATCGTCTCGCCTTCGGCGGCAAGGCCCGCAATGACCAGCGAGACGGAGGCCCGCAGATCGGTCGCCATGACCGGGGCACCCTTCAGCCTCTCGATACCGTCCACATAGGCGGTGTCGCCATCGAGCCGGACGCGGGCGCCGAGACGCGCCAGTTCCTGCACATGCATGAAGCGGTTCTCGAAGATCGTTTCGCGGATCTTCGACGTGCCCTGCCCGCGCGTCGCCAGCGCCATGAACTGGGCCTGAAGATCGGTCGGGAAACCGGGGAAAGGCTCGGTCGTCACATCGACCGGCAGAATGCCGTTGCCGTTGCGGGCGATGCGCACGCCGTTCGCGACCGTCTCGACCTCGGCGCCTGCCGCGCGCAGCGTGTCGAACGCACTCTCAAGAAGGTCCGTCCGCGTGTTCTGCAGGACGATGTCGCCGCCTGCCATCGCCACGGCGATGGCGTAGGTGCCCGTTTCGATGCGGTCGGGAATCACCGCATGGGTCGCGCCGTGCAGCGAGGAGACGCCCGTGATCGTGATGGTCGAGGTGCCCGCGCCCTCGATCTTTGCCCCCATCTTGATGAGGAGATCGGCGAGGTCCTTCACTTCCGGCTCGCGCGCGGCGTTCTCGATGAGGGTTTCGCCTTCGGCAAGGCTCGCGGCCATCAGGGCCGTGTGCGTCGCGCCGACCGAGACCTTCGGAAACACGATGTGGCCACCCTTGAGACCGTGGCGCGCAGTGGAAATGACATAGCCCGCCTCGATCTCGATGGTGGCGCCGAGGGCTTCGAGCACGTTCAGCAGGAAATCCACGGGCCGGGTGCCGATGGCGCAGCCGCCCGGCAGCGACACTTTCGCATGGCCCATGCGCGCCACGAGCGGCGCGATGACCCAGAAGCTCGCCCGCATCGTGGAGACAAGCTCATAGGGCGCGGTGGTGTCGATGATGTTCTTGGCGTTGATCCTCAGCGTCTCGCCGTCGTCTTCCGTCTCGCCGTGGCGGCGGCCACGGACGGCGATGTCGACGCCGAGATTGGACAGGATGCGCTTCAGTTGCATCACATCCGCCAGGCGCGGCACATTCTCCAGCACCACCTCTTCCTCGGTGAGGAGGCTTGCGATCATCAGCGGCAAAGCGGCGTTTTTGGCGCCCGAGATCGGGATCGTGCCCTGAAGCTCGGCGCCGCCGATGATGCGGATGCGGTCCATGAGAGGTCTCTTCCGGTGGGAGGCGGGGAACACAATGCCCCGAAGGTCCGTAGTGGTCTAGGACGGCGGGGTCTAGAACAGGCGGCGGGCCGAAACAAGGCAATGCGGGCGCCTCACGCGCCCTGTTTGTCCTCGCCGGTCTCTCCGGGTGCCGATTCGGTGTCCCGCCGGCCACGCGCCTGCGCCTTGCGGCGCTTCAGGTTCTCCCGGAGCGCGGACGCAAGCCGCGCCTTGCGCGCGGCCTCCGCCGCGTCCTCTTCTTTGCTGCGTTTCGTCATGGGATCATGTGAAGCGCAAACGAAAAGAGCTCGCAAGCGTGGTTGCGCCTCAAGCCCGGTTTGTGGCAGTACTCCGCGCGCCGGCCCCTGCCCGCCCTTTGCTGCCGTAGCTCAGTGGTAGAGCACTCCCTTGGTAAGGGAGAGGTCGAGAGTTCAATCCTCTCCGGCAGCACCAGCTTCCGAACAGGGAACGCTGGATTTGGGCTCCTGCGGAACCTTGAGCCGCCGCACAGAAAACGCCTTCCCTGAACCCCAAGGGCACGCCAGATTTGGCGCGCATTTTTTGTGATTGAAGACGATACTCGGCCATCAGCAAAACATTGCTGGGGGCGCCATGATCGACTTCAAAAACAAATCGTTCTTCAAACTGAAAATGAACCCCGAATATGCAGGCATCGTCCGAGACCTGCTTCTTCCGGGGGAGGAAGTCATCTCCGCCTACAAGTCCATGCGAGACGGCGTCGTATTTACGAACAAGCGGATAATCGCCGTCAACGTCCAAGGCATTACGGGAAGCAAAAAGGACTTCACCTCGATGCCTTACAAGACAATCGTCGCCTATTCGGTCGAGACGTCCGGCACTTTCGATCTCGACTCGGAATTGGAGATCTATTTCTCAGCCCTCGGCAAAGTGAAATTCGAATTTACAGGGCGCACGAATGTGATCGAAATTTCGCGTTTCATCGCAGAGCGCATCGTCTGAACAAATTTCAGGTCAATCCAGCCCCGCGCAGGCTTGAGGCGCTATCGATCCGGCAGAGTGCGATCGCTGCCGGAGAAACCATGAGCGCTGTTGAATCCGCCGCTGTGTGTGCCGACGAGCCTGTGCGCCTGCGGGCGGCGCCGCCGATCCGGCACATTGCGTTTCAGGTCTATCCCTTCGTGCTCGCGCCGCGCGATTTTCCGAACTCGCGCGCGGGGCGCAGACTGATCGGGATGATGGAGGAAAGGCGCGGGGTTTTCCGCGAGCTTTGCGGCGAAATCCTCGGCTGCCGCGAGAGCTTTGCCGAAATTCCGGCGCATCTGGAAAGCGCCGATACGCCGCATTGGCACAACATTTACCTTCCGCCGCTCGACGGCATGATCCTGACCGCGCTGCTGAAGCGGCAGAACCCGCGTCTTTACGTCGAAATCGGCTCGGGCTCGTCGACCAAATTCGCCCGCAAGGCGATCCGCGATTACGGCTTGCAGACCCGGATCATCTCGATCGATCCCGAACCGCGCGCCGAGATCGACGCCATCTGCGACGAGGTGGTGCGCGCGCCGTTTCAGGACATCGGCGAGCAGGTGCTCGATCTGCTGTCGCCCGGGGATGTTTTCTTTCAGGACGGCAGCCATCACGTGTTCACCAACACCGACGCCACGGTGTTCTTCAACGAAGTGGCCCCGATGCTGCCGCGCGGCATCACCTATGGCATCCACGACATCTTCCTGCCGCTCGATTATCCGGCCACCTGGAACGGTCGTTACTACAACGAACAATATGTCTGGACGTCCTATCTTCTGGCCGGCGCATGCGGCCACGACATTCTGTTCCCGGCCTATTTTGCCGGAATGGACGCCGAACTGAGCGGCTCGCTGGACGATGTGTTCGCCTTGCCCGCGCTCGCGGGGCTCCAGCGGCTTGGCGGCGCGTTCTGGATGCAGAGCTGAAAGCCGGTCAGGACGCGGTGCGCGAGCGCCCGACGCCCTCATAGCGGAAGCCGTGGCGCAGCGCCTCTTCGGGACGGTAGATGTTGCGCAGATCGACAAGCGCGCGCTCTTTCATCAGGCCGCCGAGGCGTGAGAGATCGAGCGCGCGGAAGGCGTTCCATTCCGTCACGATGACAAGCGCATCCGCATCCGTCGCGCATTCGTAAGGATCTTTCGCAAAGGCGACGCCCTCCAGCAGAGGCGCGGCCTGCTCCATGCCGACCGGATCGAAGGCGCGGATTTTTGCGCCCAGCCTCTGCAGTTCGGCGATGAGCGCCAGCGAGGGCGCTTCGCGCATGTCGTCGGTGTTCGGCTTGAAGGTCAGGCCCAGCACCGCGACCGTCTTGCCCTCGAGCGAGCCACCGCAGATGCGCAGCACCTTGCGCGCCATCGCGCTCTTGCGCTCCTCGTTGATGGTGACGACCGCCTCGACGATGCGCGACGGCGCATCGTACTGACGCGCCGTCTCGACGAGCGCGCGGGTGTCTTTCGGGAAGCACGAACCGCCATAGCCCGGCCCGGCATGAAGGAATTTCGAGCCGATGCGGTTGTCGAGGCCGATGCCCTTGGCAACTTCCTGCACATCGGCGCCGACCGCTTCGCACAGATCCGCCATTTCGTTGATGAAGGTGATCTTCGTCGCCAGAAACGCATTGGCGGCGTATTTCGTCAGCTCGGCCGTGCGGCGCCCGGTGAAGAGGATCGGCGCGGCGTTGAGAAAGAGCGGACGGTAGATTTCGCTCATCACATTGCGCGCCCGTTCGTCCTCGACGCCGACGACGATGCGGTCCGGACGCTTGAAATCGGTGATCGCGGCACCTTCGCGCAGGAATTCCGGGTTAGACGCCACCGCGAAATCGGCATCGGGGCGTGCGTTGCGTATGATGCGCTCGACCTCATCGCCCGTACCGACGGGCACGGTCGATTTGTTGACGATCACGGTAAAGCCGGACAGGGCCGCGGCGATCTCCTCGGCGGCGGCATAGACATAGGACAGATCGGCCTGCCCGTCGCCACGGCGCGAGGGCGTACCGACCGCGATGAACACCGCCTCGGCTCCTGCGACACCCGAGGCGAGATCCGTCGAGAACGACAGCCGTCCCTCGCGCGCATTGCGCGTGACAAGCTCGTCGAGGCCAGGCTCGTAAATCGGGATTTCGCCGCGTTCGAGCCGTGCGATCTTGCTTTCGTCCTTGTCGATACAGACGACATCATGTCCGAAATCGGCAAAACAGGCTCCGGAGACAAGGCCCACATAGCCCGACCCGATCATCGCAAGACGCATGAACTATGGCTCCCAGAATACCGCTCTCAGCGGCCGTAAATATCTTCGAAACGCTCGATATCGTCTTCGCCGAGATAAGACCCGGTCTGTACTTCGATGAGTTCGAGATCGATCTTCCCGGGATTGCGCAGACGATGCTTGGCCCCTTGCGGAATATAGGTCGACTCGTTCTCCCTGAACATGCTGACGCTGTCGCCGATCGTCACCTCGGCAACGCCGCGCACCACGATCCAGTGCTCTGCCCGGTGCGCGTGACGCTGCAATGACAATTGCGCGCCGGGTTTTACCACGATCCGCTTGACCTGAAACCGGTTGCCGGTGTCCAGCGACTGGTAATGGCCCCAGGGGCGATAGCCGCGCGCATGCGTGTCGGCCTGGGCGTGGCCCTTCTGGCGCAGATGCCCGACGAGATTGCGCATGCCTTCCGCATTGTCACGATGCGTCACCAGAATCGCATCGTCGTCGGCAACGACGACCACATCGCTGAGACCGGCAACCGTGACGAGCGTGCGGTCGGACATCGCAAGGCAGTTCGTGCTGTCGAAAATCTCGACCGGGCCGCGTCCGACATTGCCGGCATCGTCCTTGTCGCCGACATCCCAGATCGTGTGCCAGGTGCCGAGGTCCGACCAGCCGTGATCGACGGGAACGACCACCGCGCGCGCCGTGCGCTCCATCACCGCGTAATCGAGGCTCTTGGGCGCGGCCGCCAGAAAGGCCTCGCGCGCCAGAACGTTGAAGCCGAGATCGAGTTCGGCACCGGCCACGGCCGCGCGGACGGCCTCGACGCTCGCGCCCTCGAATTCTGCGTAGTCCTCAAGCAGGGTCTTTGCCGAGAACAGGAAATTGCCCGCATTCCACAGATATTTTTCGGAGATGTAGCGCGCGGCCGTGTCCGCGTCCGGCTTCTCGACGAAGGCGTCGACGGTGTGCAGCCCGGTCTCGCCCAGAGCCGCGCCGGGGCGGATATAGCCATAACCTGTCGCGGGGCGGTCGGGGGTGACGCCGAAAACGACGATCTTTCCATCCTGCGCGGCGGGCAACGCGAGGAGGCAGGCGGCGCGGAACGCTTCCGGCTTGCGGACCAGATGGTCGGCGGCGAGAACCAGCAGAACCGCAGCCGGATCGCGCCCACTGGCAAACACCGCGGCGGCGGCCACGGCCGGCCCCGAATCGCGCCGTGCCGGCTCAAGCAGGATGTCCGCCTCGACGCCGAGCGCTGCGAGCTGTTCGGCAACCAGGAAGCGATGCTCCTTGTTGGCAACGACGATCGGCTTTCCGAAAACGGCCGGATCGGAAAACGCGATCAGGGTTTCCTGGAAGGGCGAACGGCTCCCCGTCAGGCGAATGAACTGCTTGGGGCGGCTGTCGCGCGAGGCCGGCCACAGCCGCGTTCCCGCACCTCCACACAATATGACGGGTATCATGGGCGTCCTGAAAACAGCCGGAGGGTTTCAAAATCTGCGCTCGTTGCCTAGCATGGGACGCAGGTCCGAACGAACACTATATGCCCGGCTCACCTGTCCAAGGCTGGCGCGGGCCTCGAGAAACCACGCGGCACGTTGTCCCTCCGGAACAATCCCGAAGCGACAAGGGGCCAATTCTAGGCTAGATTAATTCTATGCTTGAACGGCCCACTATGGCGAAGCCCGCTTATGGCGCCTTCTTCGAGAAGGCTGTCGAGAAACTCCACTCCGAACGCCGCTACCGGGTCTTTGCCGATCTGGAGCGCGTGAACGGGCGTTTTCCGCATGCCCTGTGGCATTCGCCGGAGGGCGTGAAAGAGATCACCGTCTGGTGTTCGAACGATTATCTGGGCATGGGCCAGCACCCCGACGTCGTGGGCGCTATGGCCCAGACGGCGCTGACAACCGGCGCGGGCGCGGGCGGCACGCGCAACATTTCCGGCAACCATCACCCCATCGTCGTTCTTGAAGAAGAGCTGGCCGACCTTCACGGCAAGGACGCCGCGCTCGTCTTCACCTCCGGCTTCGTGTCGAACGAAGCGGCCATTTCGACGATCGCCGGTGTGCTGCCGGACTGCCTCATCCTGTCGGACGAATTGAACCACGCCTCGATGATCGCGGGCGTGCGGCATTCGGGCTGCGAAAAGAAGATTTTCCGCCACAACGACCTCGATCATCTCGAAAGCCTGCTGCGCGCCGAAGACCGCGCCCGGCCGAAGCTGATCGTGTTCGAAAGCATTTATTCGATGGACGGCGACATCGCCCCCATCGCCGCGATCTGCGATCTGGCCGAGCGCTACGGCGCGATGACCTATATCGACGAGGTCCATGCCGTCGGCATGTATGGCGCGCGCGGCGCGGGCGTTGCCGAGCGCGAAGGCCTGATGGACCGGATCGACGTCATCGAGGGAACGCTTGCCAAGGGCTTCGGCGTCGTCGGCGGCTACATCGCCGCCTCCAAGCTGATCGTCGACACCGTGCGTTCCTATGCGCCGGGATTCATCTTCACGAGCACGCTGCCTCCGGCAGTCGCGGCCGCCGCCTGCGCGTCGGTGCGGCATCTAAAGACATCCTCCGTCGAGCGCGAGGCGCAGCAGCGCCAGGCGGAGACGGCCAAGCGCGTGCTCCTGTCGCGCGGACTGCCCGTGATGATGGGCGACACGCACATCGTGCCGCTTCTCGTCGGAGATCCTTCGCTCGCCAAGGCGGCGTCCGACCGGCTGCTCGAAAAACACCGCATCTATGTGCAGCCGATCAATTTCCCGACCGTGCCGCGCGGAACGGAGCGCCTGCGTTTCACGCCGACGCCGTTCCACTCGGACGATCTCATCCACAACCTCGCCGATGCCCTCGACGAGGTGTGGAGCGCGCTTCAGCTGAAGCGCATTTCGGTGGCTGCGGAATAATTACCGCTGCGCGAGGAGATCGCGGATTTCCTCGAGAAGCTTCTGCTCGCGCGGCACTTCCGCGACTTCCGCCGGCTTTTCCTCTTCCTTGGCGCGCAGGCGATTGATGCCGCGCACGGCGAGGAACAGAACCCAGGCCACGATGAGAAACTTCAGGCCGACGGTCAGGAACTGGCCGTAGCCAAGCGTCGCGCCCGCTTCCTTGGCGGCGTTATAGGTGGCTGCCGGCGTGCCGCTCAGCTGGAAAAAATAGTTCGAGAAATCGAGACCGCCGGTCACAAAGCCGATAAGCGGCATGACGACATCCTCGACAAGCGAAGACACGATCTGGCTGAAGGCCGCGCCGATGATGACGCCGACGGCCAGATCGACAACGTTGCCCTTGAGGGCGAACTTTTTGAATTCCTCGAGCATAGAACCCTCCGGTGTGGGCGCCGATCTTTAACTGCCTCCCCGGACAGGAAAAGATGGAAAATCACCTGTCCGCGATTTTCACGCCGCGAAGGTCCTTGCTGATCTTTTTGCGCTGATCGAGCGCGATAAAGTCGCTCTGGCGAAACGGCGGCCGTCCTTTTCCGACGAAGACCTTGAAGCCGCCGCTTGTTGCGACGACGTCGCCCCGCCGCAATGTCGTATCGTGGAGGATGGGAACCGCCATCGGCTGGTCGATCTTCGCGCAGCCCCCCCGCACCGGACGTGCGCTTGTCTCGCTCGACAGGGAGGCACGTCCTTCCATCAGCACCGGCCCGGCGGAGGCAATCTGCGGCGCTTCGGCGGGCATGAACTTTTCGAGCTCGAACGAGGTCGCCTCGCCTGCTCCGGCAACGGCGCACATTGCTCGGGCGTCTTTCTGGTCTTCGCGCGAGGACACAAAGCCGAGCACGAGCTGTGCCCCGTCGCAGGTGCGGCGGCACACCGCCCGCTTGAGATCGGGGGCCGCGGCGGTACTGGGCGCCGCCGGCTCCCGGTAATCCTCGAAGCCGAACAACTGGCGGAAGAAGCCGCCGCCCTGAGGCTGCACGCGCCTCGGCTCGCGGCTGTAATAGACCTCGCGCTGCCCGGAGCGGATGCGCTGCTGATTCACCGAAAATTCAAGCGCGCTCTCGGCCCGCACGCCCGCGCGATCTGTTGTGAACCCGGCAGCAGCGAGACCTGCGAAAATCGTGATGGCCCCCAGGGCGAACGGTGTCGGCTTGAACATGAACCCTCCGCTCCATTAACCCGCGACCCACCCAAAGGTTCAGCGCATTCCGCTCGCACAGGTGCCGTCATTGCGAAGCTCTAGTGGCGGCAGGCTGTGGCTGATATTGATCGCGCAGCGCTGAGTTGAGGAAATCCGATGCAGCACGGCTGGGCCGTCATTGCTGTTGCGATGGGGTATCTGGGCCTTTTGTTTGCCATAGCCGCCTACGCCGACCGTATGCGTCCGGCGTGGATGGAGGGCTGGGCGCGCCCCTACATCTATTCCTTCTCGATCGCGGTCTATTGCTCGTCATGGACCTTTTTCGGCTCGGTCGGACAGGCGGCGACGCAAGGGCTCGATTTCATCGGCGTCTACACCGGCCCGATCATCGCCTTCGCGCTGGCGAGCCCGCTGATCCTGAAGATCGCCCGGCTGGCAAAGGCGCAGAACATCACATCCGTCGCCGACTTTCTCGCCGCCCGCTACGGCAAGAACCAGACGCTTGCCGTCGTCGTCTCGCTCGCGGCGCTGGTCGGCGCGGTGCCTTACATCGCGCTGCAGCTGAAAGCCATCACCGCAGGCGTTGCCATCGTGCTCGACACCGGCGGCCCGGCGCAAACGCTCACATCCAGCTTCGGCGGCATCCCGTTCTGGATCACGGCCGTGCTTGCCGTCTTCGCCATTCTGTTCGGCACCCGCCACATCGACGCCACCGAACACCAGCCGGGCCTTGCGCTCGCCATTGCGACCGAGAGCCTCATCAAGCTCGTCGCGCTGCTGTCGGTCGGTATTTTCGTGGTCTGGGGCATGTTCGGCGGCCTCGGCCCGCTCGTCAAAATGACGGAGGACATCGGCGCCCGCGAACAGTTCGAAACCATCAGCCTCAGCAAGATCGCCGCCTTCACCGTGCTGTCGTTCTCGGCGATCTTTCTTCTGCCGCGCCAGTTTCACGTCATGGTGGTCGAGAACATGGGCGAGCGCGAAATCCGCCACGCCGCGATTCTCGTTCCGCTCTACATGATCGCCATCAACATCTTCATCGTGCCGATGGCGGTGGGTGGTCTTCTCGTGTTTTCCGGCACGTCCTTTCCGCCGGACATGTATGTGCTGGGCCTGCCGATGGAGGCCTCCTCGCATGCCCTTACCGTGGTGGCGTTCGTCGGCGGTCTTTCGGCGGCAACGGCCATGGTGATCGTGGAATCGGTCGCGCTCGCGATCATGCTTTCGAACAACATTGCCGTGCCGGTGCTGCTGCGCAGCGGCGGGCAGCCGCCGAACAATATGCGCCGCACCCTGTTTTTCGTGCGCCGTGCATCCATCGCGATCATTCTGCTGTTCGCCTACATCTATTACCGCACCGCCTCGGACGCCAATCTCGCCTCCATCGGCCTTCTGTCCATGGTTGCGATCGCGCAGTTCGCGCCCGCCTTTTTCGGTGGCCTCGTCTGGAAAGGGGCCAGCGGGCGCGGCGCCATTCTCGGCATCCTGACCGGCCTTGCCGTGTGGATGTACACACTGTTTCTGCCGAGCATCGCCCATGAGGGCATGCTCGGCGCGCAGATCCTGACGGACGGGCTCTTCGGCATCAATTTCCTGCGGCCGCAGGCCCTGTTCGGCTTTGAAGCCGACCCGCTCGTGCATTCGGTCGTCTGGAGCCTGACTTTCAACATCCTGGCCTTCGTCGCGGGCTCGCTGACATCGACGCGCTCTCCAATGGAACGCCTGCAGGCGGCTGCCTTTGTCGGCCGGCCGAACGCGGCCATGGCGCAGAGTTTTCGCAGCTGGCACATTCCGGTGCGCGTCGGGGAACTGCAGGGAGTCGTCGCGCGCTACCTCGGCGAGGAGCGGGCGCGGCAGGCCTTTCAGGAATTTGCCGAGAACCGCAGCACCCGCATCTCGCTGTTCGACGAAGCCGACATCCACATGGTGCGGTTTGCCGAACATCTCCTGACATCGGTGATCGGCCCAAGCTCCGCCCGCCTTGTCCTCTCACTGTCCCTACGGCGCAAAAACGTGTCGCAGAAAGAAGCGCTGCAGCTCCTCGACGAGGCGTCGATGGCGGTCAAGGGCTCCTATGACCTCCTTCAATCGGCCATCGATCACAGCCGGCACGGCATCGTCGTCTACGACAAGGATCTCCGGCTTGTCTGCTGGAACCGCGAATTCATCCGCATCTTCGCGATGCCGGACGGCTTCCTGCATATGGGCCGGCCCGTGGAAGAGATCATTCGCGATGCCGCCGAGCGCGGCCTTTACGGCACCGGCGATGTCACCGACATCGTTGCCGAGAGGCTGGAGCGAACGGTCGTCGCGCGCGCCACGAGCCGCGTGCCGCTTTCCCACAGCGGGCGGACCATCGAAATCCGCAGCGACGCCATGCCTGACGGCGGCCTCGTCGTTACGTTTACCGACATCACCGATGCCGTGCTGACGGAAAAGGCGCTCGAAGCGCGCGTCAACGAGCGCACGCAGGAATTGACGCGCCTCAATCAGGAACTGGCGCGCGCCAAGGCCGAGGCGGACACGGCAAATTATTCAAAGACGCGGTTTCTGGCCGCGGCGAGCCACGACATTCTCCAGCCGCTCAACGCCGCGCGTCTTTACGTAGCGAGCCTGTCCGAACGGGTCGATTCCGCGCCCCACCGCGATCTTGCCGGTAACATCGACGCATCTCTGCAATCGGTCGAGGAAATCTTCTCGATCCTGCTGGACATCTCCCGGCTGGATGCGGGCGCGTTCAAGCCCGATATCGGCGTATGCTCGCTCGGGGACATTTTCCGGCAGCTTGAGGTCGAGTTCCGCCCGCTCTCGGAAGAAAAGAGGATCAGCCTCAATTTCGTCCATACCGGCATCGTGGTGCGCTCGGATCGCCGCCTGCTGCGGCGGGTGCTGCAAAATCTCGTCTCCAACGCCATCAAGTACACGCAGACCGGCGGCGTCGTCATGGGCGTCCGCCGCCGTGGCGCCCATGTCCGCATCGAGGTATGGGACACCGGGCTCGGCATTCCGTATGCAAGCCAGAAGGCGATCTTCCGTGAGTTCCAGCGCCTCGATTCCGGCGCCCGCGTGGCGCGCGGCCTCGGCCTTGGCCTGTCGATCGTCGAGCGCGTCTCACGCGTGCTCGATCATCCGCTGACGCTTCGCTCGCAGATCGGCAAGGGCTCCGTCTTCGCCGTCGAAGTGCCGATTGCGAGCGGGCCGATCACATCCGCCACGCAGCCGAGCCGCCCGGCCCCCACATCCCTGCTGTCGGGCATGCGCGTCCTGTGCATCGACAACGAGCCGGCCATTCTCGACGGCATGCAGCAATTGCTGACGGGATGGCAGTGCCGTGTGATGACAGCCTCCGATCTTCCCGGCGCGCTCGACATCATCGAACGCGAAGGCGCGCCGGACATCGTCATCTGCGACTATCACCTGGACGGCGGAGACGGCCTGTCGACCATGCGTCAGATCCGGGCGCGGACCGAAGGCGGCGTGCCGGGCATCCTTCTCACCGCAGACCGCGGACAGGCCGTCCGCGACGGCGCGCGCGATCAGGGCTTCGAGATCCTGCACAAACCGCTTCGCCCGGCGGCGCTGCGCGCACTTCTGGCACAGATCCGCGTGACGCGGCCCGCCGCCGAGTAAGGACGGGCAGGTAAAGGCGTCAGTTCATGTTGATGTCGGCCCACTGCCCCGCTTCGATGCGGGAGGCCGCAATGACGGCCTGGGTGCGGCTGTCGACGCCGAGCTTCTGCAGAATGGCCGAGACATGGGCCTTCACCGTCGCTTCCGACACATTCAGCTCGTAGGCGATCTGCTTGTTGAGAAGCCCACCCGACAGCATCATGAGAACGCGCACCTGCTGCGGCGTCAGCGTTGCGAGGCGGCGGACCAAAGCCGACGTATCGTCGTCCGTAACCGCCTTCAGATCGAAATCGGGCGGCGTCCAGGTGCCGCCTTCGAGAACGACGCGGATGGCGTCGCGCATTTTTTCGACATCGGTCGTCTTGGGAATGAAACCGGACGCGCCGAATTCCATCGAGCGGCGCACCACGTTCAGTTCTTCATGCGCGGAGACCACGACGACGGGAATGCCCGGATATTGCGCCCTCAGCAGAAGAAGCCCCGAAAATCCGCGCACATTCGGCATCGACAGGTCGAGCAGGATCAGGTCCATCTCCGGAACCCGGTCGAGTTCGATCACCAGTTCCTCGATGGACCCGGCTTCGGAAATCTCCGCATCCTGGAACGCGCCGAGGATGGCGGAGCGCAGCGCGCCACGAAACAGCGGGTGATCGTCCGCAACCACAAAACGATGTTTGATTGGGTTCGCCACAGTCGGAGCACTTTCAGCACACGGGGCCACGGAAACCGGAGCACAACCCTGAGTTACATCCGGAAGGAGGAATGATCGTGGCAAGGGATTAAATTTATATGCCCAGAAAGATCAAGGAAATATCCCGCAGATGCGGCGCGCGGCGATGCTCGATGAGATAAATCGCCTGCCATGTGCCAATGCCAAGGCGGCCTCCGACCACCGGGACCGAAAGCGATGTCGTCGTCAGCATGGCCTTCACATGGGCCGGCATGTCGTCCGGCCCTTCGAGGCTGTGGCGGTAGGAAGCGCCCTGCGGCGCAAGGCGCTCAAGCACGTCGAGCAAATCGGCCAGCACGTCCGGATCGGTGTTCTCCTGAACGGCGAGCGAGGCCGAGGTGTGGCGCACGAACAGAGTGAGGAGCCCCTCCTTCGCCTCGGCGCCCTTGAGCCAGTCGCCGACCGTGCCCGTCAGATCGATGAAGCCCTTACCTCGTGTCTCGACGGAAAGATGACCCCGCCGCAATTGCAGCGGAGAGGCGACGGCCTCCTCGTAATGCAACCTCACATCGTCGGTCTTCGGCACGATCAGGCCTTGCTGGCGAGGCCCACGACGGCATCGTAGATCTTGCGGAATGCTTCCTCGATATAGCCGAACATGGTGCGGATTTCCGCTTCGGTCGGCAGTTTAAGCGTCACCGTGTCGTCGGATTTTTTGATCGTCGCATCGCCACCCTTCAGCGCCTGAAGTTCGGCGCTCAGGCGCTCGATTTCCTCATTCAGCGCCGCGCGCTCGTCGGCGCTCATGCGGCAATCGAGCTGCGTTCCGTCGGGCGAGCATGTCGAGATCGTGCCCGTCTGCTTGTCGAGGCGGATGATCTGGTCGCCGCTGCGCTCGATCTGGAAACGCGCGTCGTCCACCGGGGTTTGCGCGACAGCCGTGGCCGGAAGTGCCGCGAGGGCCAGAACAGCAAGCGCGTATTTCATCGAATGTCTCCCGTGCGCAGCAATCTTGCCGCTCTCTCTAGAACGCGCGGAGCCGCAAAAAGACCCATGCTCCGGCGGCGAAAAATCGCGCGCTCGGAGCCAGCCGAAAAAGCCGAGGTTAACCCGATCTTTACCATGATCGGCGGAAGCTGGGTATGGGTTGGAGTGCGGTATGGGGGACCTTCGGGGTCAGTCGCCGGGCTATCCGCCCCGGCCGTGCGAGGGGCAGCCCTCGCAAGCCACAGGAGACCTCGAATGACAGCCCTCAAACGGCAGGTGGCGAACCGGGACATGAGGTTCAACGAGTCCGAAATCAGGAAGAAGATGGACGAGATCGCGGACTGGCTGAAGGATCAGCCGTCTCCCGCCAAGCCGTCCGCCCTGAAGGCTGCCGACACGCAGGCCGCGCCCACCGGCGCGCCCGTTTCGAACGATATGTCTCCGACACTTGAAAGCATCGCCTCGAACCGTCTCGCCGCGCGCCGTCAGCGCGAAGCCGAGGACCGCGAGGGTATGCGTTCGGTCATGAGCCGCTTTTCGGGACCCATTGCGCCTGACGCGTCCGTGCGCGGGCCGCTCAGTTCGGCGGTTGCCGAGATCATGGAACGCCAGCGCGAACTCGACAGCCGCCGGGATGCACATCCCGAAGCTGCGCGCGCCTTTTCCGATTTACGTCCCGTCGCGCAGGAGCCGCGCCCCGTGCCGTCGGCATCGCACAGCGAGCCGCAGCACACCGGCATGGACCGCCGGGACATTCCTCGCTGGGACATGCTCCAGCCCGACATGCGTCGGGACGACCTTCGCCGCGACGACGCACGCCCCGAAGTGGTGCACCGCGACGCAGCGCGCCACACCGAGATGCACGATCGCGGCGCGCAGATGGAAGCAAGCTTCGAGCGCTTCGTCGCGCGGTTCGAGGCCCGGGCCGAGCAGACGTTCCAGACGCTCGAATCCTCGCTCGGCGAAGTGCGCCGCCTTCTCGACGAGGCGAAGACGCCCGTCGAGGCCGCAGAAGCGGCGGCCGCTTATATCGTACAGACGCGCCTCCACGACCTCGAGGCCGGCACCAACTCCAAGATCGAGGAAGTCGCGCGCGGCCTTGCCGAACTGCGCACCGAAACCTCCGAATCCGAACGCCGGACGCGCGATCTTCTCGACGCCGTGCGCGCGACGCTCGAACATGTCGCAAGCCGCCTGCCGGAGCGTCATGGACACAGGCCGGTCATCCTTCCCGAGACGCTCGCAGCCGCAGAGCCCGCGCCCGCGCCGATGATGCGCGCCGCACCCGCGTTCTCCGGCGCCGAGGCACCGACGCCCGCGAATGCCCCCGCAGCCGAGCCGGAACCCAACATCACCCTGCGTGTGCGCGAAGCCGCGCGCCGGGCCATGGAAGACAGCGCCGAGGAAGAGCCGCTCAATCTCGGGCCGCGCGTCAACAGCGCAACGCCCGAACGCCGCCGCTTCATCGCCGCCGCGCGCCGCTCGACCGAGGGCGAGGCCGAACCCGCCATCAAATACCGCCCGGCCGGAACGCACGCCCCACGCGCGTCGCATCCATTGCCGGACCCCCAGGCGGCGAAGCCCGCGAAGCGCGGGGCGTTTAAGCGCGTTCTTCTCACCGGCACGGCCGCGGCCGTGCTCGTTCTCGGCATCTATGCCGGATCGAGCCGCCTCCTCGACAGCCTGATGACCTCGCAGGAAGTCGCCGCCGTTGCGCCGGAGCCGAAGCTTGCGGCCGCGCCGACGCGCGTCATACCTCCCGTGCCCGTTCCTCCCGGGACGCAGCAGGCCCTGTCGAACCTGTTTTCGACGGAGCCGGTTTCCGGCGCGCAGAATTTCGGTCAGGACGAGCCTGTCGTTACGGGTTCCATTGCCGCGCCGATGGTCGAATATCCGGCTCTCCCCGAGGCAATCGGCGGCGCGCAGCTTCGCCAGCTTGCGCAATCGGGCGATGCCGCAGCGCAACATGAAGTCGCCATGCGCTTTGCCGAGGGACGCGGCGTGGAGCGCGATCAGGCTCTGGCCCTGCAATGGTTCCGCTACGCCGCCGATCAGGGGCTTGCTCCCGCGCAGTACCGGCTCGCCAGCATGCTCGAAAAGGGCATGGGCGCTCCCAAGGATCTGCCGCAGGCGCGCGATCTCTACGAGAAGGCGGCGCAGGCCGGAAACGTGCAGGCCATGCACAATGTCGGCGTCATCTATGCCGAAGGCGGGCTCGGCGAACCCGATCTCGCCGCGGCGTTCGACTGGTTCCGCAAGGCGGCGGATTACGGCGTGAAGGACAGTCAGTACAATCTCGGCATCTTCTATGCCAAGGGCCTGTCCACGACGCAGGATTTCGCGCAGTCCTATCTGTGGTTCGCGCTTGCGGCCGCGCAGGGCGACAAGGACGCGGCGGCCAAGCGCGACCAGATCTCGGCAAAGCTCGATCCCGAGCGCGTCACCGCTTTGCGCATCACCGCCGACACATGGCGGCCCAAGGCGTCGCAGCCGGAGGCCAACAATGTCGCCGCGCCCGAGCAGGGCTGGGATGCGCCCGCGAGCGGACGCACGAACGTCAGCGCCCTGCAGAAACCCTATTAGCGCGGCCCTAGGGCCGCGCGGCCGACTGTGCTAGACACGGCGCATCATGACCGATCTGCCGCCTGACACCGCCGCGCCCATCAACAACCCGCCGCCGCGGCCCGACACAGCCCGCACCGAACCGCCGCGCACCGAGCCCCGGAGGCCCGATCCGCTGACGCGCTTCTTCGGCGGCTCGCCGCTCTGGGTTCTCGTCAAGCTGGCCATGCTGTCGATCGTGATCGGCGTCGTGCTCGCGGTGCTGGGCCTTGATGCCATGGCGATCCTGCGCGCGCTGGAAGACCTGTTCTACAGTTTCTTCGAAAACATCTGGGACGCGCTGAGCACGGTGCTGCGCTGGTTCCTGATGGGTGCGGTGATCGTGTTCCCGATCTGGCTTCTGATGCGCCTCGTCAATGCGGGCAAGCGCTGAGCGTCATTCGCCGGGGCCATCCGCCGCGATCGCCGCCATGTCTCTGCCGACAAGCGGCGCAACGCTGTCGAGCTTCTCACGCAGGAGTTCCGCCAGAAGGCCGCTCTTGATCTCGGAAACGAGACCGGGCCCCTTGTAGGTGAGGCCGGAATAGATCTGGATCAGGCTCGCGCCGGCGCGGACCTTGGCGAGCGCGCCTTCCGCCGAAGCGATGCCGCCGACACCGACCAGCGGCACCTTGCCCTCCACGCGCAAAGCGGTCTGCGCAAGCATCCAGGTCGCGCGGCGCAGCAGCGGCGCACCGGACAGGCCGCCCGTTTCCGTCTTCGCCGCACTTCGGAGATTCGCGGGCCGCGCCAGCGTCGTGTTGGAGACGATGAAGCCGTCGATCCCGCGCGACAGCGCGACCTGCACCGCATCGTCGAGATCGTCGAGCGCAAGATCGGGCGCGAGCTTGAGCAGAACCGGACGCCGCACGGCCGCGTCATCGCGCGCACCAAGCGCGCGCGCCAAAAGATCGTCGAGCGCGGATCTTGCCTGAAGATCGCGCAGCCCGGGCGTGTTCGGCGAGGAAATGTTGATCGTCAGATAATCGGCGTAAGGCGCGAAGACGCGCACGCCCTTCGCGTAATCTTCCGCGCGGTCGGCGGCATCCTTGTTCGCGCCGATATTGATGCCGAAAATTCCGGGCCGTCCGACACGTGCCCTGACGCGCGCAAGCGCCGCCTCATGGCCGTCATTGTTGAAGCCGAGGCGATTGACGACGCCCTCATCCTCGGGAAGTCGAAACACGCGCGGCTTCGGATTTCCCGCCTGCGGCAGAGGCGTCAGCGAGCCTGCTTCCACAAACCCGAAACCGAGCCCGAGCAGCGCATCGGGAACGCGTACATTTTTATCGAAGCCCGCCGCGATGCCGACGGGGTTCGGAAAATTCAGGCCGAACGCGCCGACCGCAAGGCGCGCATCATCCGGCATTGCGCGCGGCAGCGGAAATTTTTCGAGCGCGGCGAGCGTGAGATCGTGCGCGCGCTCGGCATCCATGCCGTGCAGCACCCCGCGCAGGAAAGGCCACGCCGCGCCGATCATGCGAGCTCCGGAAAAAGATGACGTTCACCGTTCCACGGCAAGGGCTTTTCCCACACCACGGCGGACACAGGCAGCGGCGCATAAAGATGCGGAAACAGCGCGCCGCCGCGCGAGGGCTCCCACTTCAGATCATCCGGTGTCAATGCACGCACATCGATCGCGAGCAGAAGAAGATCGGCCTGCCCGGCAAAATGTTTTGCCGCCGTCTCGTACGCCTGCTCCGCCGTCGAGAAATGGATGTAGCCATCGGCGAGATCGACCGGCGCGCCCGTGAACGCGCCATCGCGCTTGGCCGCATCCCACAGCGCGGCGGGAACGATCTTGTAGATGAGAAGTGCCTGCATGCTGGGCGCGAGCTTTAGAGGGCGACGACAAAGTGATCAAGCATGCGACGAATGCGGACTGGACAAACTTTCCCGAAGGTACTAATTCCTACGGTGCTTTTTTAGGGACAGCGGCGGTAGATGCTCACTCATTCTCGAATCTGGAACGCGATCGACACGCTTGCCGAAACGCACGGTATGTCGGCTTCCGGCCTCGCAAAGAAAGCGGGTCTCGACCCCACCACCTTCAACAAGTCAAAACGAATCGCAGCGGACGGACGGCCGCGTTGGCCCTCGACCGAATCGGTTGCAAAGATTTTGCAGGCAACCGGAGCGTCGATCGAAAGTTTTCTCGATGTCGTTGCGGGCCGTGGCTCGAGCCGCACCGTTCCGCTGATCGGCCTCGCGCAGGCGGGACGCGGCGGATTTTTCAGCGATGCCGGTTTTCCGGCGGGCAGCGGCTGGGATGAAGTCTCGCTTCCCGACATCGACGACGAGCACGCCTATGCGCTGGAGATTTCCGGCGACAGCATGCTGCCGCTCTACCGCAAGGGCGACATCATCGTCGTCTCGCCCTCGGCCAAGCCGCGCCGCGGCGACCGCGTCGTTGTAAAGACAAGCTCCGGCGAGGTGCTGGCGAAGGAACTGGTGCGCAAGACCGAAAAGCTGATCGAGTTGCGCTCCTTCAACCCCGAACACGACGACCGCACGATCCCGATGACGGATGTCACCTGGATCGCGCGCATTCTCTGGTCGAGCCAGTAAGAATTCAGCGGGGCAGATCGCCCGTCAGCACATAGCGCAGGATCTGGACGATCTGATCGGGCGTCTCGGCCACCGCAAGAGCCGCCCCGTCGACCTCCTTGAGCGGATGGGTCAGCGACGCATCGTGCAGAACGATCAGGGATTTTCCGAGCGCATAGGCAATGCCGGCGTCGAACGCCGCGTTCCACTGCTTGTATTTGTCGCCGAACCGGACGACCGCGACATCGGCCTTGCCGATGAGCGTGCGCGTGCGGATGGCGTTGATCTTTGCGCCCTTGTGGTCGCGCCAGAAGGGTTTGTCCTCCTCGCCGAGGATGACGGCGCCGCAATCGTCTGAATTCTCGTGGATTGTCACCGGCGCGGTGAACGCGATGTCGAGGCCGGCCGCTTTCGCGCCGTTCTCGATCTGCTCGCGCCAATCGGTGTGGATTTCGCCGGAGAGATAGACGGTCAGTTCAGCCATTGATCCTCATCCTGAATTAGGCGGTGGCCAATTCGTTCTTCAGCGCCTTGGCGATGAGGCCGCGCGTGCCCTCGATGCCGTAGACGGCCACAAACGATCCGAAACGCGGCCCCCGCTCCTGCCCGATCAGCGTCTTGTACAGAACGCCGAACCAGGCCTGCGACACGCCGGGACGTCCGTCCGGAGACTTCGCCTTGCCGGATGTGTCCGGATAATGCGTACGGCCGACATCGTAGACCGAGGTCTGGATGACGTCGGAAGTCGCGTCGGGCGGCAGCGCGGCGAGTGCCGCGTCGAGCGCCTTCAGCGCCGCCTGCGCGGTCTCGTCGGGGGTCTCGAACACTTTCTTCGGCTTCACGAAGTCGTGGTAGTAAGCCACCGCATAGCCGACGAGCGCGCCCAGACGCGGATGCGTCTCCGGACCGACGCCCGGCGCGTATTGACGGATGAAGCCCCACATCTGGTCCGGCGTTTCCGCGTTCGACACGGACGCGATGTTGAGCAGCATCGAGAAGGACAATTGCACCTCCTCGGAACCGATGCGCTCGACCGGCGGCGGATGGCCCGCATGCAGGTGCCAGGCGGGGTTCATCAGCCGGTCCTTCAGCTCCTGGCCCGGAAACTTTTCGAGGAAGGTCAGGTAGTCGTCGACATTCCTCGGAATGACATCGAAATGCAGCTTCTTGGCCGAGCGCGGGCTCTGGAACATGAAGAGCGAGAGGCTTTCCGGCGAGGCATAGCGGAGCCATTCCTCGATGGTGATGCCGTTGCCCTTGGACTTCGAAATCTTGCCGCCCTTCTCGTCGAGGAAAAGCTCGTAATTGAACCCCTCCGGCGGCTCGCCGCCGAGGACGCGTGCGATCTTCGAGGACAAGGTCACGCTGTCGATGAGGTCCTTGCCCGCCATCTCATAGTCGACATCGAGCGCAACCCAGCGCAAGGCCCAGTCCGCTTTCCACTGGCACTTCACGCGCCCGCCGGTGACGGGTGTCGTGACGCGCTCATTCGTTTGCGGGTCGATGTAGGTGATCGTGCCCGCCGCCTCGTCTCGCGCCACCATCGGCACCTGCAGCACGATGCCCGTGCGCGGGCAGACCGGAAGAAACGGCGAATAGGTCGCGCGCCGGTCCGGGCCGAGCGTCGGCAGGATGATGTCCATCACCTCGTCGTATTTCGCGAGCATCGCCAGCAGCGTCTCGTCGAAACGTCCGGACGTGTAGTAATCGGTCGCGCTGGCGAATTCGTAGTCGAAACCGAAGCGGTCGAGGAAGGCGCGCAGGCGCGCATTGTTCGCCGCGCCGAACGAGCCCTCGGGGCTTCCGAACGGGTCCGGCACCTTCGTCAGCGGCTTGCCGAGAAACGCCGCCATCTCCTCGCGGTTCGGCACGTTGTCCGGAACCTTGCGCAGCCCGTCCATATCGTCCGAGAAGCAGATGAGGCGCGTCGGCACCTTGTCTTCGGTGAGCGTGCGGAAAGCGTGGCGCACCATGGTCGTGCGCGCCACTTCTCCGAACGTGCCGATGTGCGGCAGACCGGACGGGCCGTAGCCGGTCTCGAAAAGCACCGAGCCCTTGCCCGGCCCGCGCCGCTCGATCCGCTCGACAAGTTTGCGCGCTTCCTCGAAAGGCCAGGCGGGCGACACACGGGCGAGTTCGACGAGTTCGGGCGAGATGCCGGACGACATGGATCTGAGGCTCCTGAGATTGCGCCGGAAACTAGGTTCCACGCCGCGCCCCGTCAAATCCCGGCTGTGTCAGAATATCCCGACGGGGAACCAGCGCAGGTAAAGATCGGCGAGACCGCCCTTCTCCTCGACGCCGTCGAGCGCGCGGTCGATGTCCTGCCGCAGCCGATTGTCCGATTTGCGGACGGCGACGACGAGGCCCTCGCCGAAGAAATGGCTTTCGTAATAAGGCCCGCCCGCGAAGGCGCAGCAATCGGCCGATTCCGTGCCCGACAGCCAGAGCGACAGACTCACCCCATCCGCAAACAAAGCGTCGGCCTTGCTGTCCTTCAGCGCCGTGCGTGCCTGCTCCATGTCGGGAAATCCGGTGACTTCCGCCTCCGGGAAATAGGTCTTGAGAAACGCTTCATGCGCGGTGCCGGCGACGACCGCAACCTTCTTTCCGGCAAGCCCTTCCGGTGTCATCGGCGGCGGCGTCCCCCCGGTTTTCACGACAAAGCGTCCGGGCAGGCGGAAATAGGGCCGCGTCAGACCGGCTTTGCCGCGCAGATCCGCGGACGGCCGCAGCCCTGCGATTATGGCATCCGTCTTGCCGCTTTCCAGCGCCGGCAGAAGCTCGTCCCAGTTCAGCGCCTGGATCGTGCAGGAGTAATCCAGCTCGTCGCAGATTGCGCGCGCGAGATCGACGTTGAAGCCCGCGGGATTGAGATCCGGCTTCAGGAACTGGAACGGCGGATAATCAGAACTCGTCAGGAAGCGGATGGCACGGCGCGGCGCCTTCTGCTCGGGCACGATCTCGACCGTCGAACCGCGCAGCTTCGGAATTGGGACGACCGGCTCGTCTGCGGCCCACGTCGCCATCGGCACGAGAAGCAGCACGGCCGCCGCCATTGCCCGCAATGTTTGCATATGTAAAAGCATTCGGCCTCAAAGTCCGCAGGGCGCGTTTATACTGGTTCGGCGGAGGCGCTGGAAGCGCTTGTCGAAATTCGCTGGGGGGCGAATGCGTTTTTCAACGGCACAGTCCGTGCGCGCGGCAACGCGCGCATCCATCCTTGCCGCCCCGGAAGACGAAATTCCGACGGCGGAGGAGCTCGCGGCCGAAGCATCGCTGCTGTCCAGGACCGTTTCACCCTCGGACCTCGATCTTGCCACCCGGCATGCCGAAGATTCGGGCGTGCCCGTGCTCGACGCCCTGCTGTCCTGCACGAATGAAGACCCGGATTATCTTGCCGAACGGCTTGCCGGAAAGCTCGGTGTAGAAGTTCTGGATGCGCACGATGCCGTCCACGGCGCGCTTGCAGCGGACGACGCCCGCGCTGCGATGCAAAGCGGCATCCTGCGGCTCGCGAACGGAGACCTCGTCGTCTCGCTGCGCGGCCGCAGCGTGCTCGAACTCGCGCGGCGCATCGAAGCGGAGCCGCACATCCGGCTTCGCGCGCGGCTTGCGACGCCTCAACGGTTTACGGAAGCTGTTGTGCGGACGACCTACGCCGACCTTGCCGCGCGGATCGAGGAAGGCCCCGCACGGCTCGATGCCCGGTTTTCGGCGCGGGGAACCGCCATCTCCCGCATCAGCGCCGCCTTTGCCTGTCTCGTGATCGCGACCTCCCTCTTCGCGGCCATCGTCGCGCCGCTTGAGGCGAACATCGCGTTCGGGCTGCTGTTCATGACGTTGACCGTGCTGCGCCTTCTGGCCATCTGGCCCGATGTGCCGGAGCCGACCGTACCGCGCATTCCCGACGCCATGCTGCCGATCTACACAATTCTCGTGCCGCTTTATCGCGAGCCGTCCGTCGTGCCCGCTCTGATCGCAGCTCTGTCCGATCTCGATTATCCCGAAGCACGGCTCGACATCAAAATCCTGATCGAGCCGGACGATTCCGAGACCTCCCGGGCTCTCCGGAACGTCAGGCTGGGTCCGCACATCACTGTCGTGACGGTTCCAGAAGGTGGACCGCGCACCAAGCCTCGTGCACTCAATGCGGGGCTTGCGCTCGCGCGCGGCTCACTGCTGACCGTTTTCGACGCGGAGGACCGCCCGGACCCCGGCCAATTGCGCGCCGCCGTCCGCGCTTTTTCGGACGGCCCCGCTCACCGCGCCTGCGTACAGGCACGCCTTGTCATCGACAATTCCGCCGATGGATGGCTGACGCGCATCTTCGCTCTGGAATATGCCGGGCTGTTCGACGCGCTGCTTCCCGCGCTGGCACGCACCCGGCTTCTTTTCCCGCTCGGCGGCACATCGAACCATTTCCGCACCGCCGTTCTCGACCGGATCGGCGGCTGGGACGCATGGAACGTCACCGAGGATGCGGATCTTGGCCTGCGCCTCGCGCGGCTCGGCCACAGCGCCACCGTCATCGCCTCCTCCACCTGGGAGGAAGCACCGAACCGGACCGCGTCATGGGTGCGGCAGCGAACGCGCTGGATGAAGGGCTATATGATGACGTGGACGCTGCACATGCGTCAGCCGCTGCGTCTGTACCGCGAACTCGGCCTTGTGAACTTTCTGACCTTCCACGCTTTTATCGGCGGCGTCTGGGTCAGCGCGCTCATTCTTCCGATCTTCCTGTTCGGCGTCATGAAGGATATCGCGGGCGGCGTCTGGCTCACGCCGGCGGATGCCTGGCACAGCGTTCCGCCTTTTGCGATCCACGGTTTCAATCTTGTTCTGGGGTTCGGAACCGCGATGGCGCTCGCGGCGATCGGCGCCGACCGGCGGCGGCTCAAAGGCGTCGCGATCTGGATACCCACGGTCCCGGCCTATTGGCTTCTGGGATCGCTCGCCGCCTGGCGCGCGGCCTGGCAGCTCCTGCGCGCGCCGTTCAAATGGGAAAAGACCGATCACGGACTTGCCCGTACATCGCTCTACGAAGAGCAGATCAAAGACGGCTTTTGATCTCGTCGGCGATCTCGGTGTCGCGGCGGCTCATATCGAGCGATGTTACGAACTTGCCTTCGCCGTTCATCAGATAAACCAGAGAGGTGTGGTCCATCGTGTAGGACCCGCCCTCCGTCGGTACTTTCTTGGCGTAGGCGCGGTACGCCTTCACCGCCGCGTCCACCTTCGCCTGGTCGCCGGTGAGACCGACGATCTTCGGGCTGAAGCTCGACACATAGCGCTTCATGACATCGGGCGTGTCGCGTTCCGGATCGACGCTGATGAAGAGCGCCGAAACCTCCGGTGCATCCTCTTCGAGAAGCTTCAGGACCTGCGATATTTCGAAAAGCTTTGTCGGGCAGATGTCCGGACACTGCGTGAAGCCGAAGAACACGAGGAACGGCTTTCCGCTGAGATCCTTGTCGGTAAACGTCTTTCCGTTCTGATCGACGAGTTCGAACGGGCCGCCGACCAGCGAGCCGGTGTCGACAATCGCCTGTGGGGGCTTCAGCGCGAAAAAGGCAACGCCGAGGCCGATCAGTCCCGCGAGGAACAGTAGCGGCCCGGCGATGAGCGAGGGGCGGATGGTCTTCTTCGTCATGGACGCGCCTTATACACCTTCGCCCCGCGCTCGGCCTGCGACCTTGCGCCTCCGGGCAATCACGTAGCCGGGAGATCGGTCTCGATCTGCGCCGCGATGATTTCGGCGGTTGCCGCCGACAGGGTCCAGCCCAGATGGCCGTGGCCGGTGTTGTAGAACACGCCCGGCCGCGATCCCGCGCCGACGCGGGGCAGCATGTTCGGCATCATGGGGCGAAGCCCCGCCCACGGCACGCTCTGGCTTGTGTTCACGCGCGGGAAGAAGCGGTTGACCCAATCGACCATCGGCTTGATGCGGTCGAAGCGGATGTCGCGGTTGAAGCCGTTGAACTCGGCCGTGCCGGCGACGCGGAACCTGTCGTGGTAGCGGCTGGTGACGATCTTGGCGCGATCGTCCAGCAGGCTGACCCAGGGCGCCCCGGAACGGCTCTCCTCATCGTCCAGCATGACGGTGATCGAATAGCCTTTGACCGGATAGATGTTGACGCGATCGCCCAGCATTTTCGCAAAGGCGCGGCTGTAGCTGCCCGCACAGACGACCAGACCGTCCACCTCGAGCGTCTTCTGCATGCCCGCATCGGCACCGGCATTGTCCATCCACGTCACGCGCGGGCGGCTGCCCGAGGCGTCGAGCTTGGTGACATCGGCATCGAGAATGAATTTGACGCCGCGCCGTACGCACGCATCGGCAAGGCCGCGTGTGAATTTGTGGATGTCGCCCGTCGAATCCGAGGGCGTGAAGAACCCGCCATGAAACGTGCCCTGCAGCGCGGGTTCGATGGCCTTGATTTCGTCCGGCGTCACCGCGTGGCGGTCGAGACCGCCCTCGATCAGAAGCTTGTTCACATCGCTCGCATGATCGAATTCGGCCTTGTCCTGATAGACATGCAGGATGCCGCGCTTTTCGAGATCGAAATCGATGTTCTCCCGCTCGGCCATGTCGAACATGAATTTACGGCCCTGTATGGCAAGGCGCGTGGTCTCGATCGTGTTGGCGCGGTAATGCGGGATGTTGGCGACGAATTCCGCCATCCAGGAATATTTGTGCCAGCTCGGCTTCGGGTTCATGAGAAGCGGCGCATCGGCGCGGAACATCCATTTGATGCCCTTCAGAACCGTCGCCCAATTGTTCCAGACCTCCGCATTGGAGGCCGAGAGCTGGCCGCCATTGGCGAACGAGGTTTCCATGGCGGCGTAGCGGTTGCGGTCGAGCACGGTGACGGCATAGCCCTTTTCGGACAGGGCATAGGCTGTCGTCACGCCGGTAATACCGGCTCCAATGATTGCGATGTGGCGCATGAAAAAATCTCTCCAAAAGGAACTCAGGGGATCGGCACCCTGATCTGTCCTTTTGCCTGAGAGATTCATGAGGGACGTTCGTCCCTCACTTGCCCCTTCGGCGGCCCCTTGCGGGACGCTCTCCAGATCACGTCAATCCATCCAGTATCTGACCTGAGCGTTTTCGGGTCTTGCGCCTTCGGTATCTCGCCGGAGCGAGCGTTCTCCTGGATGAACGTCGTTATATTACCCCAATCGGGAACGACTTTAAAGCGCAGCGGCGAAAGGCGCGCGGGAGCAAGGCCTTGGGCGACTCGAAAATCGCGTATGCGCGACAGCTCGCCGCACGTAACTCGTAGTTCTACGACTATCCGACTATTGGTGGCATCCGGTATATGATATACCAGCAATGACGGAAGGCGTTTCTCCTTCTCCCAAGACTTGAGCCCCGCTTCGTGCGGGGCTTTTTTCTTCTAAAGCTCCCAAAAAACCCCTTTTTTGGCGCTGTTCCGGTCACATTCGCGGCACTCGTCCTTGTTTTGTTCCCGCGAAAGGCCCACTCTCTCCGGATGCAACAAAAACACGAATTTTCGGTAGGCGACCGGGTCGAATGGCTCCGGACGCCGCGAAATGCATTGCGCGGCGACTATGTCGTCACCGGGCTTCTACCGACCGCGTCCGACGGTTACCCCCAATATCGCATCCGCAGCGACGCAGAGATCGCCGACCGGATGGTCTCCCAGAACCAGATTTGCTCGCGGCCCGTTTCGGAACACGCGAACGTTTTCGCATCGCCGGCACGGCGCTCCGTATCGCTTTGACAGACCATTCGGCCGCCCTGCGCCCGAGACGTACATGCTGATGGCCCGCTACACGCAGCGGGCGAACCTCATCAACTGGCTCCTGCTGATCACGCTGCTGGTCGCGGGCTTACTTGTTTTTCTGGGTTCCGGAGACAACGCCATATCCTGGCGGGACATCGGAACTCTTGTCCATCACGACTGAAAACGCGGCGCGCAGCATACGCAAGGCTCGCGAGAGGCTGGGGAGACCCGGCTTTTTATCCGGAAAGGAAACAATATGAAGATTGTCCAGACAGGTCCTCTTTCGTCCCCCAGAGAGCAGAAGGCCGACGCAACGACACGCATCGCCATGTCGATCATCGGAGAAGAAGACGCAAAGCGCGTTGCCCTCACCCGAAAGCTTCGCGAGCAGAGGCTTGCCCGGGAAACCGGCGCCGAGGCGGAACAGCCTGCCGAAAAGACGGCGCGTAAAAAGAAGAAGGCGGGCTCAGCGGCCGGCTGAACGCGGGTCGACCAGCGGGGCCAGACCGGACGCCGATCGAATTAGACGGATGTGATTACGTCCGTTTAACCTAACGACTATTCGTGAACGAGCCGAAGTCGCGCAGACTGCTGCCTCCATTGGGAGGAGCAAAAGATGACACGCATTCTATCCATCCTTCTGATTGCCTTCTGCATCGTCGTTCCCACCTTCTCCGCAGCTGTCGCCGAAACGGCCACGCAGACGAAAGAGAAGGCCACGGACACAAACATGAAGGAACAGCGTCCAGAGACCGGCCGCAGCTCGACCGAGCCCGCGACGCAAGGCCAGAAAGCTCACCCGCCGGAGATGGGCAGCCCCAAGGAAGAACAGTTGAACACCCTCAAGGGCGTCGATCCCGCGGTGAAATAAGCGCTCGCGCTGTCCGTCCCTCGCGGGCGGCCTTCAGGACGCGACGCTGTCTTTCGAGCGGGTTTGGGGAGAGCTACGAAGCTCGGTGTCGAGAACCGGCGTCACGCCGGCTTTTCGGAACAGATCGCGATGATGCGCGAGCTTTTCGCTCCAGTCCTTGCGGCGAGCGTCGTCATCCTCGTGGATAAGCTCGGCGGCGAAATCGCTCATGCTGATGTAGCAGAACCTCGCAGCCCGCACCTGTATGGCCAGACGCGTGTTGAGCGCGAACAGCAGGAGCGAAAGAAGCAAGAACAGACCAGCAGCAACCCAACCCATCGGCACACCTTATCCAGCGTTCGTCACGAGCCGGGAAGATCAGGTGTCAGATCACCTTTCGATCCCGGTCGAGTACGGGCATCTGCTTTGAGGTTTTCACCTTGCCCGGCATCGGGGATGCATCCATCCGCGATCCTCAACTCTACAACCGAACCGTGAAGGATCGGTTAGAACGATCGGATACAGCGAACTGGAGCGGGCGATGGGAATCGAACCCACGACATTCAGCTTGGGAATGTGTTCATTCGGCTACCCGCACCTACCCTAAAATACCTTTTCACTGTGTAGTATCTTTTATTCGATCCGGGAAGTGCGCTTTAGTGCGCCTCGCTTCGTCGCGGGGACGTAGCTAAATCGTGGCTAGAAGACATGCCGGACAAAATACGGATATCGAAGCGGGTCGTGGATTTGATGGCCCAGAACCAGACTGTGTGGGACAGTTCAGTGCCGGGCTTCGGTGTCCGCAAGCAAACTCGACGACCGTCTTATTTCGTTTGCACGACTATCCGAGGCAAACAGCGTTGGATCACCATCGGTCAGCACGGCGTTTGGACACCGGATACGGCGCGCGACGAAGCGCTTAAATTGCTCGGCACCATTCGTCAGGGATTAGATCCGCGCCTGCCAAGACATAAACGCATGAAGATCGTTGGCTTGGCGGAACGCTATCTCGTCCAGCATGCTCATCCTCACAAACGCCCGTCGAGCGTACGCACAGACGAGCAGAATCTCAAAAATCACATTCTGCCGCTATTAGGCCATTTCTTCGTTGATGAGATCACTGAGACTCACATAGCGGCATTCCACGATGCCGTTCGCAGCGGACGGACTGCGGTAACCGATGTGATCGCTCGTAGAAGATCGCAGGGCGGGGGCAAGGTGACGACAGGTGGGGCGGGTGTTGCTAACCGATGCCTCACTCTGTTGTCGACGATGTTCAATCTTGCCGAGAGATGGAGCTTTCGGCCCGTGCACACAAATCCCGTCCGATCCGTTAGACGTTTTCCGGAGAAGTTTAGAGAGCGCTTTCTGTCTCACGACGAGGTCGGTCGATTGCTGTCCGCTCTGAGTGCGGCGGCCTCGAATAAATCGGAATCCGAATACGCAATCGCAGCAATTCGGCTTCTGATTTTCACAGGCGCTCGATTGTCCGAAATTCTTACTTTGCAATGGTCGTTTATAGACGCTGGACGCACATTCATTCGTTTACCCATTTCAAAGACAGGCAAGAAGACGATAGCGCTCAACCGCGATGCTAGGTCCGTCTTGGCCGAACTGCCCCGTGTTGACAACAATCCCTACGTCATTGTGGGCGGTAAGGCAGAAAGGCATTTGGTTGATCTGCAAAGGCCCTGGCAACGGGTTCGCAAGAATGCCGGTCTGACCGATGTCCGCCTGCACGACCTGAGGCATAGTTTTGCATCATTCGCGCTTAAGAGCGGTGTGCCCCTCGCCGTGATCGGGAAGATGCTCGGCCATAACAGCACCAATACTACCGCACGATATGCACATCTAGCAGACGAAGAACTGCTCACCGCTGCCGAGAAGGTGTCCATACTTCCGAAGCCGCAATAAATCTAAAAAAATCGATTTTGTTCTTTAAATTCAATGACTTGACTGCCACCAAAGATCTGCTATGCCTCCTGCTAAGGAGGTGTCCGGATGAAGTGGTACACAACTAAAGAACTCGCCCGGAGGCTGCACTGCTCGCACAGGACCGTCCAAGGGTGGCGTGTCCGGGGTACTGGGCCGGCCTATCACATCGTTGGACCTGGAAGGCTGCGTCTTTATTCGGAAGACGACGTGGAAGCTTTCCTGCAGCGACGGCGGTCGACTTCTGACGAGGGACAAGGGAGGCGGCCATGAGCAAAGCCTCCAAGATGCCGCGACGAGCCGTCCCGGAACTCGGCGACTTTGGGGGGCTGGATGACGCCAACTTTCGGAAGCTGGACGCTTCGGCGCAAAAAAAGATTCGCGAAGCGAAGGCACGCCGAGTCCATATTCAGATTGGGGAAGAGCTTCACTATCTGCTCAAGCGTTGGGCGGACTTCCAAGGTCAACGTACTGACGACATAATTCGCAGACTTATCGTCAACTATATCCACTCACTTGAGCGACGGGCCTATGGACCTGCTGCACAGCTAGATCTTTTTCCCGATGATCTCGCTGAAGTCCCCCTGCTGCCAGAGTTGATAGCCAAATCTGCTAAATCGAAGACCAAGCCAAAGAAGCGTAACGCCAGAGTAAAAAAGGTGCCGCCAACTATGGCGCAGGTTGCTTCCGCTCGTACGTCGCAAGATCCAGACCCTGCTGATGACGGGAACCCGCTCGAAGCCTTCGTTCTGCAGTACGACCAGCATCACGAGATGTCAGCAGGCCGACACGAAACGTCAGATGCGGGGCAGACGGATAGAACTAACGAACGCCGCTTGCGCCAGCTTGACGTGGACAATCCACTGGCCGGTCTGATGGGGGACGACAGCCTCGATCAGTCTCGCGTTGGGTCGACTGAGCCTACTTTACAAAGAGCCGCCATACGGGAAACATCGGAACCACGACAGGGCTCAGACGGGATGCCAGACGCTTCGACGGGCCCCCGCATCGAGAGCGAGCCAGACGGCAGCTGAGCGAATATTTTTGGCATCCGACCCGGGTTTCCGGAGCGCTAATTATAAATACATCTGTCGACCAGAACGTTCATGCACGACTCCTTAGTCGCCGAACTATCGGTCGCCCTCAACCAATGACTATTCGGCAGAGATTCTGGCCGGATAGTTCACAATGGAAAAATTACAAAAATGAAGAAACTAACCAAACTGACAATGCCAAGCGCGATCGAGGCACACTTTAAATCTCGATACGTCAACGACTGGAAATTTCCGGAACAAACGTATGACGATCTCTCGCCTTTGTTTATTCGTTTCATAACTCGGACCGTTGGTTCAGCCAGTGGCGCTAAAGCTCTCTCCGAATACGAAACTTTCTATCGTTCACTATCAAAGAGGGTTCTAGGCAACAATTACAGGCGCAAGAAAAAGTACCAACCCTTAGCTTATGCGTTCAGCGATTTCGAAGGTAGCCGCGGCGGCTATGTCCAAGCCGAAGAAGTCCCGCACGTTCATTCAGTGATGCTCATCCATCCCGACCACATTCTGGCAGCTGAGCCGATGTTGGCCGCCCACTCGATGTACGGACACATACGCGAATTCGATCCACAGAAAGCGTCGTTCACGAGGCTGGCTTCGTATTGCATGAAGGGAACGGTCGGGACACGCGGCTTCTATGCTTCTCGTGGTGATCTCTGGGATGTCTACCCAGGATGAAGATGCGCCGCGTGGAAATTTTACTGGACGACGACCTGACCAAGGCACTTGATTTGATCGCGTTGCAGCGGGACACTTCACGCTCCTTTTTGCTCCGTAAAGCAGTTCGCCTCTATCTCGATGGCCGACGGGCTGCTGAGAATCGACACACAGCGTCGGATGATACAGCCGAGCTTTGGTGGCTGGACGAAAGCTGATTCAAGGTAGCACAACTCGCAGGCTGCGCCGCGTCGAGGACGCCTGCCCAAGAACGCTGCGTAGCTCGTGAGCGGCTGCTTAACCCTACTGCGACAGCACCGACCCTGAACCATGCCTGCCACTTGCGAAGCGGCTCCTACGCTGACGATGCTGTTCGAGCAGCTGGGATGTATCGATAAAGGGTTGAATCGCTCACCTGAAGCCGCTCCGCAACCTGCCTGACCGAAATCAGTGGATTCTGCAGAAGTTGACGTGCCATCGCGAGATCAATGTCTGACAGGCTCTTTGGCCGCCCGCCCTTACGACCCCTTGCAAGCGCTGCGGCCAGCCCTGCTCGCGTTCGCTCGCTGATCAAAGCCCGCTCGAACTCCCCTAGCGCTCCGAAGATGTGAAAGAATAGTTCGCCAGATGGAGTAGTTGTATCGATCGCTTCAGTTAGAGATCGGAACCCGATACCGCGACGTTTAAGATCGTCAACAGTCTGGATAAGCTGCCGCAGCGACCGCGCTAATCGGTCCAGCTTCCAGACGACCAGAGTGTCTCCTGCTCGGAGGTATTCGACGGCTGACTTTAGCTGGGGCCTGTCGATTGCAGCACCCGAAGCTGTTTCGGTGAATAGTTTCTTGCATCCTGCTTCGCTGAGTGCTCGGACCTGGAGGTCAGGATTCTGATCTTGAGTAGAAGTTCGGACGTAACCTATTTTCATTCCATATGTGTACGATAAGAAGGGGCAATACGCTACCGGACGGCTTCGACAGGCGCTTTAAGGTTGGACGCTGAACAGCGCAGTTTGTCACCTCTAAAAATGCCTTACTTCCCCTGAGGCGAGGTCGCAAACTGCAGTCGGCTCACCGTCGGTCACTGCGGCGTGCCAAATCTGCGATGGCAAAGTTGATGTAGATCCGCGGATATTCGTTTTATTGGTACGGACGGCAGACTAGGGGCGAGGCTGATCTCCCACAACGCCCTTCGTCCAATGTGACACGCCGACAGCGATCAAAGCACTCACTTCACCCGCAACGATGGAGCGCCGAAGTCTATCGTCGCACAGTTTGAATTAATTAACATCGGGCAATCGTAGGAATCGGAAAGCCCCTTCAACCCAGTTAAAATTTCCGCGGCGTAATCGCCATCCGCAATAGATGGCCACTTTTTTGAAGGATGATTAGGTATGGCTTGCCGAACAACATGTTCGGTGCCCAGACTTATAGGATTGAATTGAATGTGGCGCCATCGACCCGCCTCAAAATTTGCAGTCATGATGACGCTCTGCCAGCAACGCGGGTCCGGCCAGTAACTTTGACCTGCGGTGGGATGGAAAATGAAATTCCCAAGGCCGTACACGATCGGAAGTCCACGGTACATCTCCACCGCTTGAAGCATCGGAACGCCGTGACCCAAGAATAGATGGGCCCCAGCGTCGATACAATTATGGGCGAAATCTTGCATCCATGACCCTACATCCTGCCACTGCTTTTCCCAATGGTGCTGATGGAGATAGACAATGACGAGATCAGACTGTTTTGCCGCGTCCCGTATGATTGCAATATGGCGTTCTCTGTCATCTGGATCAATTACGCGCCGGAGTTCACCATGCCCTCCCTTCGCAAACCTAACGTCTCCGATTACAAGCTGTCCGTCGGATCGAAGTTCGAAGTCATGACTTGTCATTACGTCTCGAATTTTAGCAAAACCAATTTCGTCCAAGCTATATACGTCGCGGACGCGCAAAGGATTTACGCCCGGACGCGCCCGGTCTCCACATTCCTCGCGCGACGTCGCGAAGGCCATATCAGGCAGGTTTCCTGATGCCATCGCAATCAGTGCGATGCGGCCGTTCGGCGTCTCGATAAAGGTCGGCTGCTGTGCATCTTCGAGCGAAGCCCCGGTCCCAGCATGGGCAAAGCCACGCTTTTCCGCCTCGTCGATCGTGTCCAGCAGCCCGGTTGGCCCGAGATCCCAAGCATGGTTGTTTGCGAGGGAAAGTGCGTTGAAGCCGAGCTCTTTCAAAAGATCGAGGCAAGTTTCGGACGGGCGCGTACACCAGTCGAGAGGTTTCATAGGCCATCCCCCCCGAGATCCCTTCACAGAAACTTCTAGATTGGTGAACGCGAAGTCATTTCCGCGGATCTGCGATGCCAGGCTGTCGAGGGAAACATCGTTGTTCAGATCGTGTTCGATTAGCGACTGGCCGACGATGGCACATTTGATTGATCTGGACATTGACGTACGTACCTCTTTCTATATCCTATTGATTTCAATGGGAAGGTGAAATCGACTGCATTAGCTTTAGCGTGTAAGGGTGGCGGGGATTCTTTATGATATGGCCCGGCTCGCCGGTTTCGATGATCTCCCCATCGAGCATAACTGCTGCTTGGTCGCCTATCATCGCCGCGACTCCTAGGTCATGGGTGACGAGTATCATCGATGTGCGTCGATCACGCTGGATTTCCCGCAGCAGCAACAGGATCTGAATTTGGACGGTAGCGTCGAGCGCGGTGGTCGGCTCGTCAGCCAGCAGCAGGTCCGGACCGCAACACAGAGCCATTGCGATCATAGCGCGTTGCCGTAGCCCGCCTGACAACTCATGAGGATAGGCTCGCATTCTTTGCCGCGCAGACGGTATCTGTACGAGTTCCAGAAGCCGCAAGGTCTCCGCGTCTGCCTTTTGCCGGCTGCATCCATGGTGAAACGCGATGGTTTCAGAGATTTGCGCACCAATATTAAATACAGGGTCGAACGCAGTCATGGGTTCCTGAAAAATGAACCCGACACCTCGTCCGCGGAGGCGTCGCAACATTCGAAGACCCGCGGTCAGCACATCTGTCGACCCAATCCGGATATGCCCCCGTACCTGCGCTCCTTCTTCCCGAGGTAAGGCAAGCAACGCCCTGAGCGTTACACTTTTCCCAGAACCTGATTCTCCAAGGATCACGAGCGACTGGGCTTGAGCTACCGAAAAAGAGACGTTTCTCACGACATCTTTCGCCAGTTGGCCGATTTCACCATAGGTCACGAATAAGTTGCGAACTTCGACGTGATTGATGCCGTTGTCTTCAGACACCTTTCCCTCCAACCTGACCGCGCCGCGCTGCCCCGTCATTTGCTATCCAGCAAGAAACCTGATGCCGAGGCATCATCGTGCTTACGCTTTCAAGCATGGGCGCTCGCTCTGCGCAGACATCTGCAGAGCGATCGCATCGGGTACGAAACGGGCAACCTGCCATTTTCTCTCCGAGAGCGGGCGGCTCACCTCTCAGGGGGGCGGAGGTCGGGCGGTCGGCAGGATCCAAGGATAATCGGGAAGCGAGGAGCGCCTGCGTATAGGGGTGGGATGGGCGGGAGAAAACGTCTGCAACGGGTCCCATTTCAACGATCTCGCCGAGGTACATCACTGCGACCTCGTCGGCTATGAAGCGGATCACATTCAAGTCGTGAGAGATGAATATGTAGGTTAGGTCCGCCTCTTTTTTCAGCCCCAGTAAGAGATCGAGCACTTGCGCTTCGACGGCCTTGTCCAACGCAGATACCGGTTCGTCCAAGATCAGAAGGCGCGGCCCTACTGCAATCGCCCGCGCGATGTTAACCCGCTGGCGCTGACCGCCCGAGAGCTGGTGGGGTAACCTGTGTAAATATTCATGCGGAGCCAATCCGACTTTGCTCAGAAGTTCCTGGGCAAGCACCTCGGCTTCGCGCCGGGGCATGCCGTGAACCTTCGCACCGAAGGCGATTGTATCGCCGATCGTCATCTTGGGATTGAGGGACGACGAACTATCTTGGAAAACCATCTGTAGTGCACGTCGCATCTCCCGGCCAATCGTTGCACCGGGCGTCCAGAACTCCTGTCCATCGAGGAGAACCTCGCCGGAGTCGGAGGCTGTTATCCCGGCTATGAGACGCGCGCAGGTCGACTTGCCACATCCTGATTCACCAACTATTCCGAGTGTGGTCCCCTTTCCGACTTCGAATGAAATATCCCTAACGGCCTTGAAAGACTGCGAGTATTTGCCGAACGGCATCCGAAGTCCGAAGGATTTTGTAAGGCCACGCACCGTCAAGAGGGGCTGTGCGGGTCCACCACGATCAGGGATCTTCGGAAGGGCAGAAGAAACCGTCATTGCTTGGTTCCTAGGGCACGGACCAGTCCATCTGCGGCGACGTTGAAAGCCACCGAAACCGAGAAAATCATTAGACCGGGAAGCATTGCCACTACCGGATTGACATAGAGCGCCTGGCGAAGAGCCGCGAGCATCGAGCCCCATTCGGCGTGCGGGGGCGTCACGCCCAATCCTAGGAATCCGAGACCGGACGCAGTGATGATCGATACGCTGATCTGGCTCGCGCTGAAGACAAGTATCGGACCAGCGACATTGGGCAATATCTGTGTCCCAACGATTAGAAGCGTTCCGGCACCGGACAGACGAGCCGCCACGACATAGTCATGGTCTCGGATTTCTGTCGTCACGCTTTCCGCTATTCGCGCGATCGGAGGAATGAACATTAGGATGAGCGCGATGATGGCGTTGGCGATGCCAGGCCCGAGCGCCCCGGCAATGGCGACTGCGAGCAGGACCGAAGGAAAGGCGTAAAAGACGTCCATACACCTCATAATTATGCTGTTAACGATGCCCCCTCTATAGCCCGCAACGACGCCCAACGCACCGCCGATCACAAGAGCGACGGCCACAGGAACGATGGCCATGACCAGAGATATCCGTGCGCCGTACAACAGTCGGCTCAAGATATCTCGTCCGAGCTCGTCTCCTCCAAAGAGCCGACCGGTTGTCCCGATATCCGCGAACTGCATCGCGACCCGCGTACGATAGGGGTCCTCCGGCGCGAAAATGTCAGCGCCAACGGCTAGCACGCATATGGCTGCAATGAAGCACAACGCCGCCATTGCAGCCTTTTGCTTCATGAACCTTGGCCATGCGGCGTGTCTCCCGCCAGCTCGAATCATGGCCCCGCCGTCGGCATGGAGATAAGACATCAGGCTCTCCTTATTCGGGGGTCGAGCCATGATTGGGTGAGGTCGACGAGGAGGTTGATGAGTACGAAGATCAGGGCCAAAGCCAGCATCGTGCCCTGCAACAAGGGAAGATCCCGCTGGAATATTGCGTTTGACAGAAGAAAGCCTGCGCCTGGCCATGCGAACACGGTCTCGACGAGTACGGAACCGCCGAGCATGTTTCCGATCTGCAGGCCGATCGCAGCCAAAGTCGTCGGCATCGCGTTACGCAGGACGTGGACGTTGATGCGCGATCTCGGCAGCCCCTTCGCGCGCAACGTGATCATGAAATCGCGCGACAGTATCTCTTGGATACTTGCCGCCATGGTGCGAGCGATGATCGCCGCCGGAATTGCTGCGGTCGCGATCGCGGGCAGAACGAGGAACTGGAGATGGTTCAGATCGGGACGCCAACCCGCCGACGAATCGGGAGACATGCCAAGAGGGGGAAGCCATCCCAAACGTACCGAAAAAACGATCACGAGAACGATGGCAAGCCAGTAATGAGGAACGCTGACACCTGTAATCGTGACGACGCGAACGACATGCTGCCATCGCGATCGACCGAGGCCTGCCGACAGAAGTCCCAGAAGGACTCCTGCAAGACATGCAAGCAGTCCTGCGGCTAAGCTCAGGATGAGGGAATGCTTCAGCGCTGACAGCACCTCGTCCAATACGGGCCGCCCGTTGCCAATCGAAGACCCTAAATCGCCTTGAAGAGCCTTGCCGAGCCAAATTCCGTACTGGACGATGAGAGATCGGTCGAGACCGAACTCTCGTCGAGCCTCAATCACCATCTCCTCGCTGGCCTCGTTTGGCAGGATGGCGCTGATGGGATCACCCGGGGCCAAATGAACAAGCGAGAACACTACTAGGCTCACGCCCAGGGCAATCGGCAGAGCGAACAAGACCCGCTGGATTGCATAGGAGATCATTTGCCAGCCTCAGGGCTCGACCGTGATTAGAGAGAAATCGACGAACCAACTCTGCGCGTGCACGTGACCGCGAACCTTTGCGGATAGAGCGCGCGCCCCGCCGTCGTGCACGACCCAGATGAAATTCGCTTGGTCCACGTGTCGTGCATGGATCTTGGCCACAATTGGATCCTGCTTCGCCACGTCGAACTCCGCGCGGAGTTCTTCGACCAGCGCTTCGATCTCCTCATCTCGAGTGCTACCCCAGTTCGACCCTTTAGGAGCAATTTCAGCGGCGGTCAGGTATCTGAGGATGCCAGTGTAGGGATCCTGCGTGCTGTAGCTGGCGTTTAGCAGCGTCACGCCCTCGTTTTCAGGAGCCTGTGCCCCGACACGGCGTTTGGATCGCAACGCCTCCCACTCGAAAACCTCGAGATTCAATTCGACGCCGATATCCCTGAGATTTTCCTGAATGAACTCGTTCATCAGCATCGGGAACATCTGGCCTGATCCCGAAGTGGAAATGGCGGCTGTCACCTTTAATGGATTCCCTGGTCCGTAGCCGGCTTCAGCGAGAAGCGCTTTCGCTCGCTCCGGATCATATGTGATTTTAAAGGTGGGCTGGCCGAACCACGGGCTTTCCGGCGGAACCGTGCCGACCGCGGGAACCGCAAGACCATGGAGCAATTCGACGAGGCCATCGCGGTCGATGGCGAGGTTCAGCGCTCGACGAACGCGAACATCAGAGAAAGGTGAATCCGGCAGATGGCTTAGATGGTAGGGCCATATATGCGGGATTGCGCTGGTCGAAACGGTGAACCCGCGCCCTTCGAGCGTCTGCACCGTTTCTGGCGAAGGGGTCTCGATCCAATCGACCCGCCCAGACAATAGTGCAGCCGTACGTGCGGACGCCTCTGGAATTGGCAGCAGCACGAGCCTGTCCAGCTTGGGAACCCGTTCCGTGTCCCAATAGGATTTGTTGGGTACAAGTTCTAATCGCTGACGAGGCACCATCGAACCGAAACGCCAAGCGCCCGTACCCGAAGGACTACGCCTGAACTCGTCCCAATCGCTGCCCACTTTCTGATATTGCGCAGGAGATGCGATCAGCAAGCGCGGAAGCTGATAAACGAACAAGGAGTCTGGTTGCGTTGTTGTCAACTCGACAGTGTGATCGTCGAGCTTGCGCCAAGCCTCAAGAGAGGGAAGATAACTTCTGATCTGCCGATCAAAGGACGCACTATATACTGGCGAATTTTTATCCAAAGCTCGATCCAGATTGAAAAGGACCGCATCCGCGTTGAAAGGAGACCCGTCATGAAAGGTCACCCCCCGCCTGAGTGTGAAAATCCATTTTCTGTCGTCTGTCGGATCAACCTGCCAGCTTTCAGCAAGTGCCGGCCGTATGGACGCAGCTGTAGTCGCGCTCGACAGATCGTAGGAGACCAGCGGATCATAGATAGTGTACCCGGCGAACTTAGCCCCTTCAGTGCCTTGATCCGGCGCGCCGTCGACCAATGGGATATCGGCAACAGTCATTCCGATACGCAGCGTGCCTTGTGAAAGCGCCGCACCCGACGATGCAGTTAACAACAAAGACGCCAGCGAGAGCGCACAAACCAAGCGATCGAGCATTAAAGCCTCCTACGAGAATTCTATATAGAATTATATTTATAGAATGTTTTTGGGGTCAACGAAGAGCGTCCCTCCGTGTGATCAAATTTCAGCCTTTGGTCGCGGCTTTTTTCACCAAATGCCAATCAGGCGTTCACAGCACGACGGAGAGCTTGCTACGGCGCGCAAGGCAGCGGTGTACACTGCCCTAAGCCAGCCTATGCCGTAGCTCGGGACATGTTCAGCTTATTTCGGCTTGATAAGAGATGTCGGACCTTGCCCGCATTATTCGATATTCTAGACATCTGCCTTGGATGTCGAACGCGCGTCGCTCGACGTGGAGCATGGGCTGTCCGACAGCAACATTCAGCAATAAATCATCCGCTTCCGTAGACAAACACGGAGATACTTTTTCTAAAACGTTTCTAATAATAACGTGATAATGACGCTCAATAAAGCTATAGAATATTTCTGGCTTATTCTCCGCGACTACATTAGCAAAATTCGGCAAAATATCTTCTCTCAGGCACAGCCTTTCGAGAACTGCTGGTTTACCATCAAGTAAGCGACACCGAGTAATACGAACTACATCGGATCCTTCTGCAATTTCCATGGCAGATGCCTCAATAACGCTGGCAACCCCACGAGATACATTGAGATAAGAAGTGTCTTGATTTGCGAAACTACCGTTTTCGCTGATCAGACGATAGTAACGAGATTTTGTCAGCCGCTCTTTGTGCAGCGCCACCGTCGTTCCACGGCCGCGTTGCCTTATAAGGAGATTTTCTGCAACGAGATCGGCTAGAGCTTTCCGCGCGGTTCCGACGCTCACGCTGTACTCTCTCGCAAATCCATTTTCTGTAGGGAGGAGCTCACCGGGCCTCCACTCCCCATCTTTTAGCCGCCTTAGCAGATCTTTTTTTATCATCGCGTGACGCGGCATCGAAGGCATATTTGGTCCGTATAGAATCACTCAAGCGTGTACCCGCAGGGAATTCATACTGCTATATGCGCGGCAAAACTATATAGAAATCCAGCCTGCTGAACTCCCTCTGAAAGTTTGGGTAGTGCCGGGTCCAGTTTACTCGAGCGCCCTTCGCTTTGATGCGATGCATCCCAATGGTCTAACGTCTCGCATCCTCCAACGCTGCCTTAGTAGCTCGTAGCCAAAAACGGAATGACGCTGCCCCGAAAACGTCAGCTATGCGGGCATCGAGAGATTTGTTTTTCGGAATAAGTTTCCGGACTACGATTCTTAAAAACTTGGCTAAATGATCCGTCGGCTAAATTGTACCCTGAAAACGTACGTATCTTTGGCTTTCTGCTGAAGCCGTTCTCAATTCACTATCCGCGGAAATAGCGGAACCCAAGGCTCTCCGTTCCCAATTTTCGAGTGAGAGTGCAGGATTGGCAGCGAATTGTTAGGCGCGGTCGTTGGAAAGACGACCAACAGCCCGAGGCCACCAAATCCGAGCGGGCTCTGTTTGTATATTCTCGCTCCGAGGTTAGTGCATAGTGCCCTAGCACGATCGAGCTCTTCAGAAGAATCCCAGCCAGTCTGATCTTCAGGAAACGCAAACAGATGGGATGGGACGATTTCGCATGCTCTGAAGTCAGCGTCTAGATCGTCAAAAGAATTCAGGCGCCGAAGAATCACGTTCTGCGCTCTCTCTGTAGCGAGCAGACACACGACTCGAACTTTGACGCCCACCAGGCGAGCACGATGCTCTGTCAAAAACGCCGAGACGTTGTCGGTAAGCGATTTCCCTGTCGCTGCGATATCGTCGATGATCACCACTGCTGAGACTGCCTCGTCGTCCAACCGCAGCTTGTCGTATCTTGTGGCAAAATCGCCTGGCGATATGACTCGATTGCTCGCTATCGAGTTTTCTTCTGCATAGACACCCGAATGGTAGGCGCCGCTTTTTGCCTCCCCATCGACATAAGTAACTATGATATCCGTACGGCGCTCGTTCCGCTTGCGGGTGATATGCACAGGAAGCGACGGCCGCAGCATGTCGTGCGCGCCCCTAAGACGCTCTCTGACGTGCGCCTCGCTATAGACCTTCGTTCTCTTTAGTAATTTAAAAAGTATCCGTTGATCCCGCGGGTTGGGAACTTGCTGATACCACGCTTTGATGTCGTCGGTTCCAATTTGCCTGCCGCGATAGGTTGGCCATTCCTTGCTAAGGGCCACAACTTCGTCAGATCGGACGACAGCAGCATTCTCTTGTTGAATGACCGTCTGGGCGAGCTCCTCGCTGAGGGAGTCCGCAACAATTCTATTAGCGCCTACGTCTGCCAACCATCTAGTGAAAATCGGAAGGACTAAATCATAAACGCCTCCCGACTCTCGCATGATATCACGACGCCAAAAGTCTTGGAGAACAGCCGGAATCTCTGCCTCGCTCAAAGCGGCCGAGGATCGTTGATCGCGAAGATTTTCAATTGTAAGCGGTAGAAGGCGGCGAAGGCACCGAGCCGCCGCGACCAGCAATCGGCTCCGTCGCAATTTATCTGGTTCGCGTTCTTCTGCTGGGCGTGGAATACCGTCCTGCCAAAGATGCAGAAATGAATTTGTTCCCAGCGCCGAGATTTCGAAATCAACAGCGGCCTTCACTTCCGCTGCTGTTATGTCCGCATCTCGTTCGCTTATCGCACGCTTGACTACGCCTGCACATACAATCTTGGTGTAGTAAGGATTGCCGTTCGTTGTATTAAATACTTCGGCTATCGCGTCGTCATGCCAATTCAAGATTTCTGCGCTGGGTGCCTTAACCATCTGTTGAAAGTCTACCCACTCCTCATCGCGCGAGAAGTAGCTCAAATTTACTTGCGAAAAATTGTTCAGTTTCTGGCCCTGACGCTCCATGACAAACGGCATATTCTCTCCACCAATCATCGCAAGGCAGATATTCTTGCGACGAGAGAGAGCGCGTAAATTTCCGAAGAACGTCTCCGCTAGGTTCCCCTGCAAGAAAAGTTCCTGAGGCATTTCGTCGAATTCATCGATTATTATGACGAATTTCTGATCTGGCATCACGGTCAGCGCCAAATCCGAAAGATTGATGAGCGGAGCCAGGGATTGATCGAAATGTACCGGCTCGGTGCGAGCATGCTTTGGAAGGGCGTCACGAATGAAACCCTGAATACTCTCACCCAACTGCATCAAGCATTTTTCTGGCTGAGCATGGGCAACATCGCCCCACAAAATGTAATGGCACTTCAGGGCACCCGAGGACACCGAACGCGCAGCAAAGTCAGCAGCGGCAAGTGCTAATGACGTTTTTCCAACTCGCTTCTGACCCGTAACATAGAACGGCTCCATTGGCGTTCTCAGTAGTTTACTAGCAATCCTCTCAACCTTTTCGACGCGGCCGATAAAGTTCTCTCCCTCCGCAACGTCCGTACTGTAGGGCGTCCAGTATGCAAGCTTCTGCCAATCTATCCCCGCCGCTTGTGCCAAAGCGCGGAACTGCATGGTTTCTGTTCTTCGCCCCTCCGTTCCGAGCTCACCCCACTCAACTTCGATTAGCCCGCTGAACTTATCCATAGGAGTAATTACCATCGCATCGAGAACAACGGAGAACTCCCCCGGGCGGACGTTCCCGAGCGACGCGGTGAGATTTGATATAAACAACTCTTCAGTTTCGATTACCGTCGTTACTTTCACATCAGTTGCGAGGCCTGGACCGCTGTTTCTAAGAGGTATGATTATCTGGAATTGCCTACCCTCTTCGTGCAACGGATAGCGCTTCTGGAGATCTGTGCGCTCTCCCCCCCCTCGACTTATACTTGTCTGATAGCGAGCGCGTACCGACTGCAGGTAGGCCTCGAGCATCTGCTCTGTATTTACAAAGAAAGGTTCCAGAACGTCAAAAGCCAGAAATGAACCGATCTCCTTCGCCGTTGAACGACCATCGGAGATGCTTCGGACGCACTCTTCATAGTCTTTGAGAAACGTCGACTCTGGTGAGGCAATCCGCCTTAGCCGACTGAAACACGCTTCGATCGCGGTGCGGACTTCATTGAGTCTGAACGGTTCGCCGTACGCCCTGACGATGCTGTGATTCAAAGCACCGATCACAGATTTCCACCCATTGCAGAGCGCCTCGATGTCGCCGAACTGTTGGGTGACGGGCTTCAGAAGGCTGAGAACGCTTTCGTGCAACCCACTAAGCGCCTGATATTTCTCATAGTTCTGACTTCGAGGCACAACGCGAGCATAAGCGACGAGTTCAGGTACTGCAGATTCGCTGAGCGCAACCAAAGATCGAATAATCTGATTGGCTTCGCTGGGCTGAGGGAGAAAAGACTCCTCGGCCAAGCACCGTAATATAACGATCGCCTTCTCACGATCGGGCTTCCTTTTCGATAACTCGGCGAGGCCGTCTGCTATGGACTCTCCCGAAAAGTGATCACCAAGCGCGGCGAAGAGCCATCGTCGTAGTATTACTCGTCCCTTGGCGAATTCCCCAGATCTAATGAGGGATTCCAAACGTCGAAGAGGGTCGTCCGATTCCTCGTCTATGGCATTTAAATTATCTGTCACTGTTCCCCCCACGACGCTCAGCGTCGGAGGAAACTTTAATTTCACTACCAAGGACTTCAACCTGCGATTTCGACGAGCCACACGTTTGCAAATATGCTGGACCCCAACGGCACGCTCTCACGGACACCGTATGATCGAAAATTGGCGCGTCGCTATCATTCAATATCAGCGTGCTGCATTATTTGGCTGAAGCCGTAGCTAGAGCGTAGCTCAAACATTCCAAGCGATGGGGAGGGGACGCTAAGTCATTGAAAATATGGAGCGGGCGATGGGAATCGAACCCACGACATTCAGCTTGGGAAGCTGACGTTCTACCTCTGAACTACGCCCGCGTGCCTTGGTAAGGCGCGCTCTTCTTATGCGAGGTCGCGGCGGCTGTCACCAGCCGCCGCTCAAACTCAGGCAACAGCCGAGGTCTGGTCCTCGGTCTTGGCGGCCACCGCGTTTTTCTTGATCGATTCGATCGCGGCCACCGCCGATGCCTTCTGCTTGTAGCCTTCGGAGGTGAACATGGTCTCCCCGTTCGAGGCCTTGAAGCGGAACCGGAACTCGCCCTTCGTGTCCTTGTAGATTTCGAACTTGTACATCGCGGATCTCCCCCGGTCAGTCGGCCAGCACGAAGGTGATCATCATGTTCACCCGGTAGCCGGTGATCTTGCCATCCTTGATCGAGACCTTCTGCTCCTTGATCCAGGCCCCTTCGACATTGTCGAGGGTCTTGGACGCGCGCGAAATGCCAGTCTGGATGGCATCCTCGAAACTTTTCACGGATGTGGATGTAACCTCGATGACCTTGGCAACAGACATGGTGTTCTCCCTGAACACCCCCTCCCCTCACCTATTCTGTCAGGTTCGCCGCCATCGTCAAATCAACGGCTTGTTCCGCTGCCAGCGAAACAGCAGCGCCAGATAGAGAATTTGCGCTCCCAGCGAAACGAGCGCGACGACCGGCATGCCCCAGACGGGCGCTGTCGTCGGAAGTTGCCCAGGGCAATGACGTCAGGAACCCTTGAAATGCTTTGAGAGCTTAAGGCCTTGCGCCTGATAGTTCGAGCCGAGGTCCTGTCCGTACAGCATGTCCGGGCGCGCCGAGAGTTTCTCATAGACAAGGCGGCCAACCGTCTGCCCGTGCTCGAGAATGAACGGCACTTCGTGGCTGCGCACTTCGAGCACGGCGCGCGAGCCCTTGCCGCCCGATTGGGCATGGCCGAAGCCGGGATCGAAGAAACCCGCGTAATGCACGCGAAACTCTCCGACAAGCGGATCGAACGGCACCATTTCCGCCGCGTAATCGGGCGGTACATGCACCGCCTCGCGCGAGGCGAGGATGTAGAACTCGCCCGGGTCGAGAATGAGCTTTCCGTCCCGTGCGGACACCGGCTCCCAGAAGTCGTCGACCTCGTAGCCGCCGACCTTCTCGACATCGATCACGGCCGCATGGCGCTTGGCGCGGTAGCCGACGCGTTTGCTGCGGCCGGAACCGGACAGGTCCACCGTCACCGAAATGCCGTCGCGCAGATCCGGCTGGTCGGTATCGACGAGACGCTCCTTTGCCTGCAGCGCCTTCATCTCGTCGCCCGTCAGGCCGATCGCGCCCTTGCGGAAACGGATCTGCGACAGGCGCGAGCCTGTGCGTACAAGAACCGGGAAGGTGCGCGGCGACACTTCCGCCCAGAGCGCGCCGGCATAGCCCGCCGGCACGGTGTCGAACCCGCGCACGCCGTCAGCGATGACGCGGGTGAACACGTCGAGGCGGCCCGTCGAGCTTTTGGGATTGGTGGCCGCCAGAAGATCCTTCGGCAGCGCCAGCCCTTCGAGCAGCGGAATGAGATAGACGCACCCCGTCTCCAGCACCGCGCCGTTCTCCAGGCTGAACTCGTGCATCAGCACCTGGTTGAGGCGCTCGCGCACGGTCTGGCCGGGGCCGGGCAGGAAGCTCGCGCGCACGCGATAGGCTTTGCGCCCGAGGCGCAGATCGAGCGAGGCGGGCTGGATCTGACGATCGAGCAGAGGCTCGCCAAGGCTGATCGCACCGCTCGAAATGAGCTTGCGGATCACCTGCGAGGGGGCAATGCCCGGGGCGTTGGTCATGGCGGGGCGGTCCAGCATGGTCTGTTTCGTTAGCAAATGGCCCGGATTGACGCCATGCCGCGCGAGGAGTAGAGCCAGATTTATCCCGTGGTGATTTGAGCCGGCCGGCTTGCAGCCACGTAAAACAACTCGCTAAAAGGCCGTCGCGGAAGGTCTTTTGGCCCTTCCTGCCGCGGCCCTTCCGTTCACGAGGCCCGCAATGTCACAGAGACCGCCCCTTCCCGCCCGCACACTGAAGCCCGCAACCGTCGCGGTGCACGAAGGCGCGCTGCGCAGCCAGTTCGGCGAGATGTCGGAGGCGCTCTATCTCACGCAAGGCTATGCCTATGAATCGATGGAGCAGGCCGAGGCGCGGTTCAACAACACCGATCCGGGCTTTCAGTATACCCGTTTCTCGAATCCGACCGTCTCCATGTTCGAGACGCGCATGGCCGCCCTCGAAGGCGCCGAGGATGCCCGCGCGACGGCGACCGGCATGGCGGCCGTCACCGCCTCCCTGCTGAGCTTCGTGAACGCCGGCGAGCACATCGTGGCTGCCAAGGCCCTGTTCGGCTCGTGCCGCTACATCGTTGAAAATCTGGCGCCGCGCTTCGGCATCGAGTTCACCCTCGTGGACGGGTCCGATCTCGACGCCTGGCAGAAGGCGGCGAAGAAGAACACCAAGGCCTTCTTCCTCGAAACGCCGACAAATCCGACCCTCGACGTCTACGACATCGCGGCGATCTCCGAGATCGCCCATGCGGCGGGCGCGAAGCTCATCGTCGACAATGTGTTCGCAACGCCGGTCTTCCAGAAGCCTCTCGCGCTGGGCGCCGACATCGTCTGCTATTCGGCGACCAAGCACATCGACGGACAGGGCCGCGTGCTCGGCGGCATCGTGCTCGGCTCCTCCGAATATGTCACCGGCCCGCTGCAGATGTTCCTGCGCCAGACCGGCCCCTCGCTCTCGCCCTTCAATGCGTGGGTAATGCTGAAGGGCCTCGAAACGCTCGCGCTGCGCGTCGAGCGGCAGGCCGAGAGCGCCGCCAGGCTCGCCGATTTCCTTGCGGACCATCCGAAGATCGGGCGCGTGCTTTACCCGCACCGCAAGGATCATCCGCAATACGAGATCGCAAAGCGCCAGATGGCCAAGGGCTCCACCCTCGTCGCCTTCGACATCAGGAACGGCGACAAGGAGAAGGCCTTCAAGGTCGGCAACGCGCTCGAGATCGTGAAGATCACCAACAATCTCGGCGATGCGAAAAGCCTCATCACCCATCCCGCAACGACGACGCATCAACGCTTGTCGCCGGAAGCGCGCGCCGAACTCGGCATCACGGATGCGCTTCTGCGGCTCTCGGTGGGCCTCGAAGATCCGGACGATCTGATCGAGGACTTCACGATCGCGCTGAACGCGGTCTGAGGCGGAGATCCCTTTGCGAGACTTTGCGCTATAATCCACCCATGTATCAGGCAGAGACACACGATATCCGCGTCACCGTGACGCCAAAATTCCTGGACCGCGAGTCGGCGCCGGAGAAGAGCCATTTTGTCTGGTCCTATTCGATCGAGATCGAAAACCGGGGCTCGGCCACGGTGCAGCTTCTCTCGCGCTACTGGCGCATCATCGATGCGGCGGGCAATGTGCAGGAAGTCGAGGGGCCGGGCGTGGTCGGCGAGCAGCCGGTCCTCAATCCGGGAGACAGCTTCAGCTATACGAGCGGCGTGCCGCTCACCACGCCGTCGGGCTTCATGCACGGCCATTACGTGATGGTGACCGGCCAGGGCGAGAGTTTCTCGGCGGAAGTGCCGGCGTTTTCGCTCGATTGCGCCGATGAGCGCCGCGTGGTGCATTGACGATCCGATCAGGCGCCTTCCGTTTTACTTCCGTGCCGCAGGCAGCGATAAAGAACGTATGAGACCCGCGGACAACGTCATCACAATCCTCGAAAAACTCGTCGCCTTCGACACGACGAGCCGGAACTCCAATCTTCCGCTGATCCATTGGGTCCGGGATTATCTCGAAGGCCTCGGCGTCGCGCCGCTCGTGATCCCGAACGAGGCTGGCGACAAGGCGCTGCTTCTCGCGCATATCGGCCCGCAAGACGTGCCCGCGATCGCGCTGTCGGGGCACACCGATGTTGTTCCCGTCACGGGGCAGAACTGGACCACCGATCCGTTCACGCTGACGGAGCGCGATGGCAGGCTGTACGGACGAGGCGCGTGCGACATGAAGGGCTTCGTCGCGCTCGCTCTGGCGGCCGTTCCCGCGCTTTTGAAAAAACCGCTGAAGAAGCCGGTTGAGATCGTCCTCACCTACGACGAAGAGACGACGATGGAGGGTGTCGCGCATGCGATCCGCGAGATCGGATCGGGCTGGCACAAGCCCGAGGCCATCATCGTCGGCGAGCCCACACTCATGCAGGTGGTCGATGCGCATCTGTCGATCGCGGGCGTGCGCATGAGGATCAAGGGCCGTGCCGCCCATTCGAGCATGCCGCAGCTCGGCGCCAGCGCGGTTTTCGCCGCCGAGGAAATCATGGCCGAGCTTGTGAAGATCCGCGAGGAATTCAAGGCCGCCGGAGATCCGACAGGGCGTTTCAACCCGCCCTATTCGACGCTCAACATCGGCCGCGTCGAAGGCGGCACCGCGCACAACATCGTCGCGGAAAACTGCATGCTGGAATTCAGCCTGCGCGGCGTGCCGGGTTACGACATCGAGGAAGCGGTGGACCGCATCTGCGCGTTCGCCACCGGCCCCGTACTTGCGCGACTGCGCGAGACGGCACCGGAATCCGACATCGCCGTCCAGCGCTGGTTCTCGGTTCCCTCGCTCCGGCCCGATCCCGGCTCGGAAGCCGAAAAGCTCGCAATGCGCCTAGCCGGCACGAACAGCACCGCGACCGTGTCCTACGCGACGGAAGCCGGTTCCTTCCAGGAGGCCGGGCTCGCGACCGTCGTGTGCGGACCGGGCTCCATCGATCAGGCGCACGCGCCGGACGAATTCATCACGCTGGAAGAGCTGGCGCGCGGCGAAAGATTTATTGCCCGCCTTGTCGAAGAGTGTTCATCCTGAGCGCATGACCCAGACAAGCGCTGCGGACGAGGTCGCGCGCCGACCCCGCATCGTCATCATCGGCGGTGGTTTCGGCGGCCTTACGGCCGCGCAGGGCCTTGCCCGTGCCGAGGCCGACATCACGTTGATCGACCGGCGGAACCATCATCTTTTCCAGCCGCTGCTCTATCAGGTCGCGACGGCCGTTCTCTCGCCCGCCCAGATCGCGCAGCCCATCCGCACCATCGTGCGCAACAACGCAAACACACGCGTCGTGCTCGACGATGTGACGGGGATCGACCTCGAAGCCCGCATTGCGCGCACCACGCAGGAGGGCGAGGTTCCTTTCGATTACCTCATCGTCGCCGCCGGAGCGTCGCACGATTATTTCGGACGCGATGACTGGAGCGCGTTCGCCCCCGGCCTGAAATCGCTGGAAGATGCGACCAATATCCGACGACGCATTCTCGAAGCGTTCGAGCGCGCGGAAACCGCCGCAACGCAGGAAGAGCGCGCGGCCTATCTCACCTTCTGCATCGTCGGCGGCGGCCCGACCGGCGTTGAGATGGCGGGCGCCATCGCCGAGCTGGCGCGACGCACCTTGCGCGGGGAATTTCGTAGGTTCGACCCGGCGGACACGAAAGTGATCCTCATCGAAGGCGGACCGCGCGTCCTGTCCAGCATGCCGGACAGTCTGTCGGGAAAGGCGCATCGCGGCCTGGAAAAGCTCGGCGTGACGGTACGCACGGGAAAGATGGTCACCAATTGCCAGCCGGACCGGATCGAGCTTGGCGAGGAGGCCATCGCCTGCCGCACGATCATCTGGGCCGCAGGCGTGCGGGCCTCGCCCGCGGGAAACTGGCTGGGCGCCGAACAGGACCGCGCGGGGCGCGTCATCGTCGGGCAAGACCTGTCCATACCGGGGCATCCGGATATTTTCGTCATCGGCGACACCGCCGCTGTCTTTACACAGAAGGGCATTCCGGTGCCTGGCGTTGCGCCTGCCGCAAAGCAGCAGGGAACATTCGTCGCCGAGCTGATCGCAACGCGTCTTTCCGGAGGCGACACGGCCTCCCGGCGTTTCGTCTACAAAGATCAGGGGAATCTCGCGACCATCGGCCGAAGCCAGGCGGTCGTTCATATGGGCCGCCTCAAGCTCTCGGGCACCCTCGCCTGGTGGTTCTGGGGCGTCGTGCACATCTTCTTCCTGATCGATTTCAGGAACCGGATTTCGGTGCTGCTCGACTGGCTTCTGACCTATCTGACCTACGGCCGGGGATCGCGGCTGATCACCGATCCCCCACGTCCGAAAGGTCCAGATATCACCTAAGCGAGAGGCGTTTAAGCTAGATCACTTTTCGCGATCACCACAAGCTTCTGCGTTCCATCGCTGAAAGTCCTGTGCTCCGTGCGTACAACTGTTCCGGTGGAGAAGGGCCATTTTTCCTCGTCCGGTCGATTCTCAAGAACACGAAACAGACCACCTCCCATCCGCAGTGCTGAAACCGGACGCCATACATCCACACCTTCATCTAGCAAAGGCATGAAGATGATGTCCGGCTCAGCCACGGTCAGTTCGGCTCGATGCCGATGTCGCCCGGCGAAACCGTGTACTTCGTCGAGCAGAACTCGCACGTCACATTGATCTGGCCGTCATCGTCGATCATGTCGCGCTTTTCCTCGTCGGAGAAGCTTTTCAGCATGCCGAGGATACGCTCGTCCGAGCAGCGGCAGGCATGGCGCACATCCTGCTGCTGGAACACGCGCACGCCACGTTCGTGGAACAGTCTGTACAGAAGCTGCTCGCTGGCGATGGTCGGATCGATCAGTTCGTGATCCTCGACCGTCTCGACAAGCGATTTTGCTTCCATCCACGCATCTTCGTCGTCCGCCGGCGCTTCCATGTCTTCGGGGACATCTCCGCCCGGAAGATCGCGCACGCTCTGTCCGGCCTCGGGAAGGAACTGGACGAGAATGCCGCCCGCGCGCCAGGTGTGCTCGCCCGAACCGATCGCCTCGGCGACGGCCAGACGCACACGTGTCGGGATCTGTTCGGACTGCGCAAAATATTCGTGCGCGGCCGCCTCCAGCCCGTCGCCCGCAAGCGGGACGACGCCCTGATAGCGCGACATTTCCGGCCCTGAATCGATCGTCATAGCCAGATGGCCCGAGCCGAGCAGTTCGCCGGTCGGCGCGCCGTTGGCGGCTTCCAGTTTCTCCTCGTCGAAGCGCGCATAGGCGCGCACGCGGTCCGGGGCCTCGAAATCGACAACCAGCATGTCGATCGGGCCGTCGGTGCGCGTCTGCAACTGGAAGCGGCCTTCGAGCTTGAGCGAGGAGCCGAGCAGAACCGTCAGCGCGACGGCCTCGCCGAGCACTTTGGAGACCTGCGGCGGATAGGAATGCCGAGCAAGAACGGTGTCGATGCTCGGGCCGAGTCGGACCACGCGGCCGCGCACATCGAGACCCTCGACGGAAAACGGAAGAATGCTGTCGTCAGTGTTCAGGAGCATCATCTCTCACAATCCCCTCCCTAGTGGAGGGTGCCCCCGCACGGGGCCTTACGCCTGGATCGCCTCGAAGCACCAGGCAAGAACGCCTTTTTGCGCGTGAAGACGGTTTTCCGCTTCGTCGAGCACAGCCGATTGCGGACCGTCGATGATCTCGTCGGTAACCTCTTCTCCGCGATGGGCCGGAAGGCAATGCAGGAAGATGGCGTCGCGGTGCGCCGCTTTCAACAGCTTGGCGTTCACCTGATAAGGCTGCAGCAGATTGTGCCGCCGCTCCTTCTCCGCATCGCCCATCGACACCCAGGTGTCGGTGATGACGGCATCGGCCCCGTCCACCGCTTCGAACGGATCGCGCGTCAGCTCGATCTTCGCGCCTTCCTTCTTGGCCCAGGCGATCAGATCGGGCCTCGGCGCCAGTTCCTCGGGGGTCGCGATGCGCATGGTGAAATCGAAGCGCGCGGCGGCGTGGACCCAGGAGGCCAGCACATTGTTCGAGTCGCCCGTCCAGGCGACCGTGCGGCCCTTGATCGGCCCCTGCCGCTCCTCGAAGGTCATCAGATCGGCCATGACCTGGCAGGGATGCGAGGTCTTGGTGAGGCCGTTGATGACCGGCACCTCGGCCCAATGGGCGAGTTCCAGAAGCTTCTGGTGATCCAGCATGCGGATCATGATGGCATCGAAATAGCGCGAGATGACGCGCGCGGTGTCCTTGATGGCCTCGCGCTCGCCAAGCTCGATTTCCTTGCCCGTGACCATGACCGGGCTGCCGCCGAGATCACGAATGCCGACCTCGAACGACATGCGGGTGCGCAGTGACGGCTGTTCGAAGATCAGCACGACATTCTTGCCCTCGAGCGGGCGGTCCTGCACCGCGGCCGGCGTGCGGCGGCGCGATTTCATGTCTTTTCCGGCGTCGAGAATGGCGCGCAGGGTCGCGCCCGAAAAATCCGAAAGGTCGAGGAAATTGCGCTTTTCTGCGGTCACGGGTCCGTCTTTCTATTCTGCCGCGCTGAGGCCCTTGGCCAGTTTCTTTTCGAGGTCCTCAAGTGCCTGGTCGATTTTCTCGACCGCCTCTTCGATCTCGGCGTCGCTCACGATGAGCGGGGGAAGCAGGCGCACCACATTGTCGCCTGCCGGCACCGAAAGCATGTGCTCGTTCGTCAGCGCGGCCACGACCTCGCCGTTGGGCACGAGGCATTTGAGGCCGAGCATCAGCCCCTCGCCGCGGATTTCCGTCACGGCGGCGGGATGGCGGTCGATCACGCCCGCCAGCTTCTGCTTGAGGGCGAGGCCCTTGCGCTTCACCTCGTCCAGGAAACCGGGCGCCAGCACCACGTCGAGAACCGCACCGGCAACCGCCATCGCGAGCGGGTTGCCGCCGAAGGTCGAGCCGTGCGAACCGGGCGTCATGCCGGACGCCGCATGCGTGGTCGCCAGCACCGCGCCGACGGGAAAGCCACCGCCAAGCCCCTTGGCGAGAGTCATGATGTCGGGCTCGACGCCCGCAGCCTGATAGGCGAACAGGTGGCCGGTGCGGCCGATGCCCGTCTGCACTTCGTCGAAAATCAGAAGAAGCTCGTTCTCGTCGCAGATGTCGCGCAGGCGCCGCAGGAAAGCCGGCGCCACCGGCTTCACGCCGCTCTCGCCCTGCACGGGCTCGATCATGATGGCTGCCGTTTCAGGCCCGATGGCTGCTTTCAGGGCAGCCTCGTCGCCGACCGCCACATGATCGAAACCCTCGACCTTCGGCCCGAAGCCTTCGAGGTGCTTCTGCCCGCCACCCGCCGCAAGGGTCGCAAGCGTGCGCCCATGGAAGGCGCCGTCGAAGGTCACGATGCGGTAGCGTTCGGGATGCCCGGCCGCGTGCTGGAATTTGCGGGCGATCTTGATCGCGCCCTCATTGGCCTCGGCACCGGAATTGGCGAAGAAGACAAGATCCGCGAAGCTGTTCGCGACGAGCTTCTGCGCCAGCTTCTCGCCTTCGGCGATGTTGTAGAGATTGGAGACGTGCCACAGGCGCGAGGCCTGCTCCGTCAGCGCGGCGACGAGCGCCGGATGGGCGTGGCCGAGCGCGTTCACCGCGACACCGGCGCCGAAATCGAGATAGCGGTCCCCGCTCTTCTCGATGAGCCACACGCCCTCGCCCCGCTCGAATGTCAGATCGGCACGCGCGAAGACCGGAAGAAGCGCTGAACTCACGAAAATATCCCCGGGCCTCATCGGGCCCCATGATCTGCGGGCCGACCCAGAGTGTGGCCCAAAAAGCGCAGAGGCGCCGCCCGGAGAAGCAGCACCTCTGATATATGCGATTTTACGGCTCGAACGCACATAGTCAATGACAGCCTGAGCCCGTTCATTTCGTTGAGAAATGAGGAAGTCCCGCGAACGCGGAACGCGGCTTATCCCGGAGCATGGGGAAAACACCGTGTTCACGTTTCAGACTCTTGCGGGCGAGTCCGTCGATCAGGTAGTTTACTCCTCGTTAAGCACGACATCTCGTGCGGCGGCATCTCTAAGACCACAATGGACGGTAGGTTCACCGCCCTCACGCTTTGGTGCGTGCGGGCGGCAGGTCTCGGATTCCGTCGGCAGAACAGGAGCCATGATGAACTGGACCGACGAGCGTGTGGAACTGCTGAAGAAGCTGTGGGGGCAGGGCCTGTCGGCCAGCCAGATCGCGGCCGAACTCGGCGGCATCACGCGCAATGCGGTGATCGGCAAGGTGCACCGCCTCGGCCTTTCGGGCCGTGCAAAGACGGTGTCGAGCACGACGCCCCGCCCGCGCAAGCCCCGCGCGCCGTCCCACCCCACCACCATGTTCCGCGTTCAGGGCGCCACCGCGCTGCAGGCCTCGCCATCTGTGGACCTCGACATCGAGCCGGTCGTCCAGCGCCATGTGCGCCCCGCCCTCGAGCCGATTTCCTGCGAGCGTGTGACGATCATGGATCTGCGCGAAAGCATGTGCCGCTGGCCGCTCGGCGACCCCGGCAGCTCCGATTTCCGTTTCTGTGGATCGCGCTCGAATTCGGGTTCTTCCTACTGCGTGTATCATGCTCAACTGGCCTACCAGCCAGCAACAGACCGCCGGCGGCGGACCGCGGCAGCCTGAAAAGGCGCCGTTTTGAGGCAAAAAGGCCGCGTCTTCGGGCGCGGCCTTTTTTTGACACACGTCATCCCGGACGCGCGAAGCGCGAGCCGGGATCGCTATCTCGAAGTCTTGGAAAGATCCCGGACGATCGCGGCGCGATGCCCGAGATGACGTTTACTGGAGGCGGGCGAAGTTCTCGTCGAAGGAATAGCCCGAGCCGCGCACGGTGCGGATCGGATCGGGCTTGCGGCCACGATTGATCAGCTTGCGCAGACGCCCGACATGCACGTCGACGGTGCGCTCGTCGATGTAGACGTCATGTCCCCAGACGCCGTCGAGGAGCTGTTCGCGCGTGAACACGCGCCCCGGCGTCTGCATCAGGAATTCAAGCAGACGGAATTCGGTCGGGCCGAGATCGAGTTCGCGGCCCGCGCGGCGCACGCGCTTGGTCTCGCGGTCGAGTTCGATGTCCCCCGCCTTGAGCTGCGAGGAAATGTGCTCGGGCTTGCTGCGGCGCAGCAGGCTGCGGACACGCGCCACCAGTTCGGGAACCGAGAACGGCTTGACGACATAATCGTCCGCGCCGGTGGCAAGGCCCCGCACCCGCTCGGCTTCCTCGCCGCGCGCGGTCAGCATGATGATGGGAAGGCGCTCCGTCTCGCTGCGCGCGCGCAGGCGCCGGCACAGTTCGATCCCGGAAATGCCAGGCAGCATCCAGTCGAGCAGAATGAGATCTGGAACCCGTTCGCGAAGGCGGGTCTCGGCGTCGTCGCCGCGCGCGACGCTCTCCACCTCGTAGCCCTCAGCCTCCAGATTGTAGCGAAGAAGAAGCGTCAGCGGCTCCTCGTCCTCCACGATCATGACATGGGCCGCCATGCGATCAGACTCCGAAGCTTACCGGCGTCGTCGAGGAATGATCCTCTTTCGGCCGCTCGTCCGTCAGAACCTCGCCGGTGGCGAGATAGTGGATGGTCTCGGCGATGTTCGTCGCATGATCGCCAATGCGTTCGACATTCTTGGCGCAAAACAGAAGATGCGTCGAGAAGCCGATATTGCGCGGGTCTTCCATCATATAGGTGAGGAGCTCGCGGAACAGGGACGTGTAGAGCGCGTCGATCTCGCCGTCGCGCTGCCAGACTTCGAGCGCTTTCGCCACATCGCGTCGGGAATAGGCGTCCAGCACCTTCTTGAGCTGGGCGAGAACGAGCTCGCCCATATGGTCCACACCGCCCGCGATCTTCGGCGGCTGAAGCTGCCCTTCGATGGCCATGACGCGCTTGGCGACGTTCTTGGCGAGGTCGCCGATGCGTTCCAGATCGTTGGAGATGCGCAGCGCCGCCACGATCTCGCGCAGATCGACCGCCATGGGCTGGCGCTTGGCGATGGTGAGGACCGCCATTTCCTCGACCTGATGCTGAAGGCGGTCGATCGTGCGGTCCGTCGCGATAACGCGCTGGGCGCCGGTCAGGTCACGCTTCAGGAGAGCCGTAATAGAGTCGGCGACAAGCTTTTCGGCAAGCCCGCCCATTTCGGCGATCATTTCGCTGAGCTGCTTAAGCTCTTCGTCGAATTGTTTGACTGTGTGCTGGCTCATGTCGGGACCAATCTGAATTCGGGACTTGTTAATCCGCCATCAATGACAGTTCGATGACGCGGGCGTGCGGAGAGACACGGATCAGGCGGCGGAGCGTTCCTCGTCGAGATCGAGCACCACGGTAAAGGTGGCGCCCTCCCCCAGCGTGCTCTCGATCAGAAGCCGTCCGCGGTGGCGCGCCATGATGTGCTTGACGAGCGCGAGGCCAAGGCCGGTGCCGCCCTTGTCGCGGCTGTCTCCGACATCCACACGATAGAACCGCTCGGTGAGACGCGGCAAATGCTCGGGCGGAATTCCGGGTCCGAAATCCCGGATCACGATCTGGCCCTGCTCGTTTACCCTCTTCACCGACACTTCGATCTTTTTGCCGGACTGGCCGTATTTGATGCCGTTCTCGACGAGGTTCTCGACCACGCGGACCAGTTCGTCGCGGTCGCCCTGGGTGCGGACGGGACCGGACGGGAAGCTCGTCACCACCTCGACGGCGCGCTCGGCCGCCAACGGCGACAGGCCATCGAGAACCCCGCGGACGATCTCCACGAGATCGACGGGATCGAGCGGGCGTAGATGTTCACGCTGTTCGATCCGCGACAGCGACAGAAGATCGTCGATCAGGCGCGACATGCGGTTCGCCTGGCTCTTCATGATGTCCAGAAAACGCTCCCGCGCCACGGGATCGGACCGCGCCGGGCCCTGCAATGTCTCGATGAAGCCAAGCAATGCCGCCAGCGGCGTGCGCAGTTCGTGGCTGGCATTGGCCACGAAATCGACCCGCATCCGTTCCGCGCGCCGCAGATGGGTCAGGTCATCGAAGGACAGAACGATGAAGTTCGGCAGGTGGGACTTGTCGTGAACCACCGGCCCGATGCGCGCCTCGATCCAGCGATCCACCGGCACGCGCTCGATGAATTCGACGACACGTCCGGGCGCGCCCTGCCCGATCTCGCGCACGGCATCGAGAATTTCGGGCACGCGGATGCAGAACGAGATCGGCACGCCCTTCTTCAGATGGGGAACCGCCTGGCTGGCGGCCTGGTTGAACGCGAACACGGTCCCGCGCGATGTCAGCAGTATGGCCGGATCGAGCAGCGCCTCGACGAGCGGGCCGACCGGCGGGTCTTCCTCGGGGCCGGGCCGCCATTCACGGGCTTCGTCGAAGGCCTTCGGCTGCGGCGCGATGATCGCCGCCAACGCGACCACCAGAAAAGCGACAAGCGCACCCCACACCGGCAAAAGGGACGAGACGGCCCCGCCGAGGCACAGCACGCCCGCCGCCGTCAACGGCGCCCAGCTCGCCTTCAGGCGGTTCAGGATTGTCTCGCTCAGTGGCGTCATCGCCCATGTCTTTCCGCGCACGCCGATGGACACGTTCGTCTCCCGATCAAAGACGGACGAGGCCATGACATGATGACAGTGACATGACGAAGCCCGTTGCACAAAGTCGCCCGGACCGGCGGACACCTTCTGGCGTTTCGTGCGTTGTGAGGGATCGTTCCATATAACGGCATCCCTTTACAAATGAGCATCTTCCAGCCTGATAAAAACGTGTGGCGTGTCGAAAAAGCGCGGCGCGCCAAGGTGTTGATTGATGCTGCCCCCTATTTCGGCGCACTGCGCGAGGCCCTGAAAAAGGCCCGTGACACCGTCTTCATCATCGGTTGGGACATCGACAGCCGCGTGCCCCTGGTCGGCCCCGAGGGGAAGGCCGAGGACGGCTATCCCGAACATTTGTGCGATTTCCTGTGCGCGCTCACCAAGGAGCGTCCCGGCCTGCAGATCAATCTGCTGCTGTGGGATTTCTCGGTGCTGTATTCGACCGAACGGGAGATGTTCCCGGCCTTCAATCTCGGCTGGAAGTCCCCGCCCTGCGTGCAGCTCTGCCTCGACGACGCGCTTCCGCTCGGCTCGGCCCATCACCAGAAACTCGTCGTCATCGACGATTGCGTGGCCTTCTCCGGCGGCCTCGACATAACCCAGAGGCGCTGGGACACGTGCGAGCACGATTTCACGCATCCGCGCCGCGTCGATTCGGCGGGAAAACCCTACCGCCCCTTCCACGACGTGCAGATGCTCGTCGACGGACCGGCCGCCCGCGCCATCGGCGCCATCGCGCGCCAGAGGTGGAGCCGTGCCACCTCCGAATCCGTCAAACAGGGACGGCCGCGCGAGGATTGCTGGCCGGACGGCATCGAGCCTGATTTCCAAAACCCGGAGATCGGCATCGCGCTGACTCAGCCGCGCTACGACGCGATCGAGGAGCAGCGCGAGGTCGAGGCGCTGTTTCTGGATTCCGTCGCGCTGGCCAATCGCACGATCTACATCGAGAACCAGTTCCTGACGCGCCTCAATGTGGCCGAACGCATTCTCCAGCGCATGCGCGAGAAGCCGGATCTGGAAACCGTCTTCGTCGCCCCGCACACCCATGAAAGCTGGATCGAGGCGCGCACCATGCGCTCGGGCCGCATCGCCTTTCGGGCACTCTTCGAGGCGAGCGATGTAAAAGACCGCGTGCGCTTTTTGTTTCCGAACATCGAATGCGACGGCGAGACCACCGACACGATGGTCCATGCGAAAGTGATGATCGTGGACGATGTGTTCCTGCGCATCGGCTCGGCCAATCTCAACAGCCGCTCAATGGGTACGGACACCGAATGCGACCTCGCCCTCGAGGCCAGCGACGATGCCGCCCGGGCGGCCATCGCCCGCATCCGCAACACCCTGATCGCGGATCATTGCGGCGTGACGGCCGAAGACGTGGCGGCAAAATTCGAACAGACCGACTCGCTCGTTGCGACGGCCGAGGCACTGAGCGGCCGGGGTCACAGCCTCCGCCCCATCGAGGATGGAGAGGCGGACCCGGAGGAGATCTCCGCCGCGATCCTCGCGGTTGCCGATCCAGAAAAGCCGGTTGGCGTCGAGGAATTCGTGCGGCACATGATCGGGACGCGCGTTCCGTACCGGCAGATTTCCCACGGGATACAGGTCGCGCTCGGCGCGTTCCTCGTCCTCGCGCTCGTCCTTGCGTGGCGGTACACACCGCTCGCGGACCTCACCAATCCTCAGGTTCTGCGTGCGGCGGCCGTGTCGGTCTCGGACAGCATGTGGGCCCCGGCCGTCGTCGTCGCCGTGTTCGTCGCCGGCGGCTTCGTCCTGTTCCCGCTGACCATCCTGATCGCGGTCACCGCCGGCACGTTCGGTCCCTGGCTCGGCCTCCTCTACGCAGCGGCGGGCGCCCTTGCCTCCTCGCTCACGACGTATGTGCTGGGCGCCCGGCTCGGCAAACCGGCCCTGCGCAATCTGATCGGACCGCGACTCAACCGTGTCACGCGCCGCGTCAAGAACAAGGGCGTTCTTGCCGTGGCGGCGGTGCGCCTTGTTCCGGTGGCACCGTTCACCGTGGTCAATCTCGTCGCCGGAGCCAGCGGCATCCGCCTCATGGATTTCATGATCGGCACGGCGCTCGGCCTTCTGCCCGGCCTCATCGTATTGTCGTCACTCGGCAACCAGATCTTCCGCGTTCTGTCGGACCCGAGCTGGACCGATATCGGCCTGTTCGTCGGGCTCATCGTGTTCTGGATCCTGCTCTCCTTCGGGCTTCAGGTTGCCGTGTCGAGGTTTCGGGGCGCGCGGGCGTGACGATCCGCGTACTGACGTGGAACATACATGGCGGGGTCGGGCGCGACGGGCGTTTCGACCTGCGGCGCATCGTTGATCTCATCGCCGGGTGGGAGCCGGACATCGTGGCCCTGCAGGAGGTCGATTCACGCCGCAACGGCCCCGGCGAAAGCCCGGCCTTCGCCTATATCGCGGCCGAACTCGGTTTTCACGCGGCCGAGGCCAAGACGATCCTCGCGAAGGACGGCGATTACGGCCAGATGCTCGTCAGCCGCTGGAAGCTCGGCCGCACCACGATTCACGACATTTCGGTGCCGCACCGCGAGCCGCGCCGCGCCATCGAAACCGAGATCGAGACGCCATCGGGACCGGTGCATGTGCTGGCGGCGCATTTCGGGCTCAGCCTGCGCGAGCGGCGCCAGCAGGCCGAGGCGCTTGCCCGCATCGCCGGTCTCGGGCCGCGTCCGACCATCATTCTCGGCGATTTCAACGACTGGATACGGGGCTCCGTGCAGCACGCCTTCGCCCGCGAATTTCCGGGGGTGACGGCCCACCGCACCTGGCCGTCGCGCTGGCCTCTGCTGCGTCTCGACCGCATCTTCTGCCGCCCCGCCGAGGCGCTCGTTTCAAGCCGCGTTGATGTTCGCGGCGCGCGCCTGTCGGACCATCTGCCTGTTATTGCAGAAATAAACCTTGGCGCTTGAACCTTCGGCGTGGTCCTTGCAACCAAGATTCAGGGTCCGTAATCAACCCATTGTTGAAGAACTCAAAATAGGGGAAAATAAACCCCTGTAGGCAACACATGTCACAAAGCGATTTCATCGTTCTCGTCGATGACGGGCCGAACCGACCGTCGGCACCGCAGGCGCCGCGCTGGAAAGTTGCGGTCATCGACGACGATCCGGCCGTTCACAGCGGCACCCGCTTTGCGCTTCAGGATTTCCAGCTTCACGGCCGCAGGCTCGACCTCCTCCCCGCCCATTCGGCGCGCGAGGGGCGCGAGCTTCTGGCCGCGCAGCCAGACATCGCGGTCGTCCTGCTCGACGTCGTGATGGAGAACGACAGCGCCGGCCTCGACCTTGTCGAATACATCCGCAAGGAGCTCAGAAACGAGGTCACGCGCATCATCCTGCGCACCGGCCAGCCCGGCCAGGCCCCGGAGCGGCGCGTCATCGTCGATTACGACATCAACGACTACAAGGCGAAGACCGAGCTTACCGCCGACAAGCTCTTCACGACGATCACCGCCGCTCTGCGCAGCTACGAACAGCTCAAGCGGCTGACCGAGACACGCCGCGGCCTCGAGATCATCGTCGAAGCCGCCGCCGACATTTTCGAAGTCGGTTCGCTGCAGAAATTTTCCGAAGGCGTGCTTACCCAGTTGTCTGTGCTCATCGACGCCGATTGCGCGGGCATGCTGGTGCTGCGCGAGGAAAGCGACAACACCGACTTCCGCGTGCTCGCGGGTTCGGGCACCTACCGCGATTTCGCCGTGTCCGAGCACCGCGCTGCGATTTCGCGCGATCTCGGCTCCCAGATCGAGGAAACCTTCACGGCCAAGCGCCACAGCTTCCTCGACGGGCGTACAATTTTGTACCTGCGGACCGCGACCGGGCGCGAAATCGTCGTCCTGCTCGACACCACCAAGAAATTGTCGGACACGGACCGCGCGCTCGTCGAAGTGTTCTGCAGCCGCCTTGCCATCGCCTTCGACAATGTCTCGCTCTACGACCAGCTTCAGGAGGCGAACGCCAATCTGGAGCGGCGCGTCGCAACACGCACGCGCGAGCTTTCGGCCGCGAACGACAAGCTGCAGACCCAGTGGTCGCGGCTGAGAAGCGCGGCGACCTTCAAGAGCGAGGTTCTCGGCACCGTCGCGCACGATCTGAAAAATCCGCTCTCGGTCGTTCTGGGCCGCGCCGAAATGCTCAACGAGTTTCTGGCCATTTCGCCGGTGCCCGCCGAGATGGCCGAAGCGCAGGTCAGCCACATCCAGAGCGCGGTGAAGCGCCTGATCAGCATGGTCGACACGCTGATCGGCGATGCGATGAAAGATGCCGACGACATCGCCCTGCGCTTCGAGGATTTCGACCTGCCGCGCCTCGCCGCCGAAGTCGCCGAGGCCAACCGCACGCTCGCCGAGCGCAAGGAACAGACGATCACGCTCAGCGGTCCGCCCGCGCTGATCGCGTGGGGCGATCCGGACCGGCTGCGCGAGGCGCTGGACAACCTCTTGTCGAACGCGGTGAAGTACACACCGCTCAACGGCTCCATCCTGATCGAGATCGAGGGCGACGAGACCGAGGCGCGCATCCGGGTGTCCGATTCGGGCCCCGGCCTGTCGCCCGAGGACGAGGCGCGCCTGTTCGGCCGCTTCCAGCGCCTGTCGGCCAAGCCGACGGCGGGTGAAAGCTCCACGGGACTTGGGCTTTCCATCGTCAAGCGCATCGCCGATTTGCACGGCGGGGCCATCCTGGTCGATAAAGGCCCTCTGAACGGAGCGCGCTTCACGCTCTCTTTGCCTTCCGAACGGTTTCATGGCCCAGACGCAGACGCATAAGATTGTGGTCGTCGACGACGAGGCGGCGGCCCGCGAGATGGTTGGCGACTATCTCAAGATGCACGGCTTTTCCGTCACGCTCTGCGACGGCGGACCGAGCCTGCGCGAATGCGTGAAGAAGGACACGCCCGATCTCGTCGTCCTCGATCTGAACATGCCCGAGGAGGACGGCCTGTCGCTGATCCGCTTCCTGAAGCAGGAAAAGCCGCGCCTTCCCGTCATCATGCTGACCGCGACGGCCAGCCCCATCGACCGCGTGGTCGGTCTCGAACTCGGGGCGGACGATTATCTCGCAAAGCCCGCGGAGCTGCGTGAACTTCTCGCCCGCGTCCGCTCGGTGCTGCGCCGCAGCACCGTGGCCGCACCGCTGCCGCCCGGCGCACCGACGCCCGGCGAAACCGTGAAGATCGGCACAAAATGGCTCGATCTCGCCGGCCGCACGCTGCGCGACGAAAACGGCGACGAGCATCCCCTCACCAATTCCGAATTCACGCTGCTCAAGGCGTTTGCGGATCATCCCAAGCGCGTGCTGTCGCGTGAGAGGCTGCTCGACCTGGCCAATGCCCGCGACGCCGACGCCTTCGACCGCGCCATCGACGTGCGCATCACCCGGATCCGCAAGAAGATCGAGCCCGATCCGTCCAATCCGCGGGTCATCCGCACGGTGCGCGGCGCCGGTTACGTCTTCTCGCCCGACGAAAAGGAAATCTGAGGCTCGACCTCGGAAACCTGTGTGTTTTCAGTGGGCCCGGACGCCGTTCCGGGCCCCGATTGTTTCGTCCCGCTCCCCACGACGAAACAATTCCCGAAATGTTGAAACCGCATTTCGCGACCGGCGCAAAACAGCCGAAACGAACGGCCTCTAAAACCAGTCTCATCGAAACGGCGCCAGGGACATCGCATCAGCGAATGGGCGCCAGGGAGACGGGACATGAACACGCTGGCAAAGACATCACTGGTTCAGGCTGCGGCGCTTGCCGTTGTCTGGGTGATGGCGTCCAGCTTCGCGGGCCAGACGGCCGATGCGAAAATCGAAGACCGCCACCCCGATATGGCCGTTGCTCAGGCGTTCGAGACCCTCGAGCAGGCCGGCCAGTATTCCACGGCCCGGCACCAGACGGCCGGCAAGAAGGGTGACCTTCTCGTCAGTCAGGACGTCTGCAGCGGTCTGGCCTGGCCCTACATTCCCGCCGAATGCGTGAACGGCTCGTCCCGCAAGGTGTCGCGCACGATCACGATCGAACAGAACAGAGTGAAAGGGTTCTCGGAACTGGTGCGCGTCGCAGCCGAGCAGCGGTTGGCATCGCGTTGAGAGAACCGGAGTTCGGCGGGCGCAAGCCGCCTGCCGCAGAGGATTGAATGAACGGATTGACCCAGGTCCAGGCGCTCGTCTCAGCCCTCGTCGTTTCGACGGGTGGGAGTGTTCGGCCCGACGTGTCCGAGAATGTGCTCGCTGAAGGTGCCGGCTTTGCCCTCGGTACCGACGCTTTCGGAGAGCATAAAGGCGAGCCTGCCCCGGCATCCCCCCCACCCCCCCCGCCGGGGCAGGCTTCCGCCACCTTCTCCCCCCCACCTTCCGCCGCAAGATCCGGGCCCAGGCCCGGATCTGGCGTTTGAAGCGCCGGTCCGGGGGCGAAACAGATGTCTTCAAGATCACCGGACGCAGGGCGCGGCGCCGAGAACAGCGCCGGCGGCATCACCAGCATCTATGCCGAGCGCAAACATGCTGTTGCCAGCACGCCCGATGATGGCCAAGCTCCCGCCCGGAGCCTGGGCCGAATGCGTATCGGACTGAAAATCTTTCTTGTCGGCGCGATACCGATCGCGATTGCGGCCGCCATTGCGCTGGCCGCCTGGCTTCTGCTCGGCCAGGCCGACCGCGCGCGCCAGGGCGCACTTCTGGCGGGCGCCTTTTACCGCAATCTCAGCCTCGCGGTCGCCGCGCGCGACGATTACGTGCAATCGCTGCCCGGCGACCGGCGCGGCCATCACTACCAGTTCGCGGCCTATGCCAATCAGGCATGGAACGACATGAACGCGCTGATCGCCTTCGCCGGAGACCGCGCGCAGCAGGTGGCCGTCTCCGATGCCCGCAACGCCCTGCAGATCTTCATGCGCCGTATGGCCGAATATGTGCAGGCGACCGAGTTCAACGACGCCGCCGCCCGCAACATGGCCGAGCGCGCGGCGAGCCTCATCACGCTGACGGATCAGGCGCGCGCGCGCCAGCACGCGTCGAACACCGACATCATCCAGTCGCTGACCGAGCGCGATCTGCGCGTGCGCTTTGCCCGCGACATCGTCGACAAGGCGCAGCAGCTCAACACCGCCATCGCCGCCATCGAACTGGAACAGGCGCGCAACGACCCGCAGGCGATCGAGCGGGTGTCCACACAGCTCGAACAGATATCCACCGAGCTTTCCACTGTGCTGAAGGAATCGGGCCGCACCGACAGCGCCGAACAGCTCCCTGTGCTGACCGCCGATTATCGCGCCGAGATCACAATCGGCGCCGGCGAACAGATTGCCGCACGCCGCCTTTCGGACTGGACCGACCGGCTCCTGAAAGTTCATTCCAGCGAACGCGGAAAGCTGCACGATGAAGTCGCGAGCCTTCTGAATTACTCCGTTCAGGCCAGCGAGACCGATCAGGCCACCCAGAACATCGCCATCGCGACGCTGAAACTTGCCCAGGCCACGACGAAAGCCCTTTCCGAGCGCAATCCGGTCGCCACCGAAGACATTCTGAAGCAAAGCGCCGAGCTCGAAAAAGCGGTGTCCACGCTGCCCATTTCGCCGCTGATCCAGTCGGAAATGATCGATGCCATCGCGCAATGGAGCACCGCTCTCGCCGGCACACGCGATGCGCTCGGCACCCAGAACAACATGATCGCGGATATGGACGCGACGGCCGGTGCGATGCTGGAGCGCGCCCGTCAGCTCAACGACATCTTCACCGGCTTCGCCAATCGCATCGGCGATTTCGTCCGCAAGATTCTCGTTCTTGGTGCAGCGGCGGGTCTCATTCTCGGCGCGGTGCTCGCATTCTATGTCGCCCGCTCGATCACCGGCCCGCTTGGCCGCCTGAAAAACCGCATGATCGAGCTTGCGAACGATCCCTTCGTCGGGCCCGTTGCGGAAGGCGACCGGCGCGACGAGCTTGGCGAAATGGCACGCGCGGCGAATTTCTTCGTCACCGAAATCGGGCGGCGCGAACATGCGCTGCGGCGCGCCAAGGAGCGTGCGGACACCGCGCTTGCGGACCTGCGCCAGACGCAGGACGATCTCATCCAGTATGAAAAGCTCGCCTCGCTCGGGCAGCTCGTCGCCGGCGTGGCCCACGAAATCAACACGCCGGTCGGAATTGCCCTGACAACGGCAAGCTCGATGTCGTCCGAGGCCCAGCAATTTGCCGACAGCGCCGCCTCCGGCAAGCTGCTCCGCTCGGAGTTCGAGCGCTTTGTGGCCCGCATTACGGAAGGCTCGAGCCTTCTGCAGAGCAATCTCAACCGCGCGGCCGAACTCGTCTACAGCTTCAAGCAGGTCGCCGTCGACCAGACCAGCGGCGAGCGGCGAAGCTTCCCGCTGGACAGTTGGCTGAACGAGCTCCTGACCTCGCTCGGCCCCGTCATCCGCAAGACCGGCCACGACGTGTCGATCCATTGCCCGGAAGGCCTGGTCATGGACACTTATCCCGGCGCGCTCGCTCAGGTCCTGACGAATCTCATCATGAACGCGGTCTCCCACGCGTATGACGAGGACGACAGCGGCCAGATGGTGCTCCGGATCGAGGAGTTGCGGCGCGGCTGGCTGCGCTTCACTTTCGCCGACGACGGCAAGGGAATTCCGCCGGAAAACCACGAGCGCGTTTTCGAGCCGTTCTTCACGACGGGCCGCGCGCATGGCTCGACCGGCCTCGGGCTTCACATCGTCTACAACCTCGTCACCAACAGCCTGCACGGAAAGATCGATCTCGACAGCGAACCCGGAAAGGGAACGCAGTTCATCATCGATCTGCCGGTCAGCGTTGCCGACACACAGCCACAGAAACATCTCGCGAGCGCCTGAGGGGGCACATGTTCCGATCCACGATCTGCGCCGCGGCCCTGCTCGCCGCATTTGCCTTGCCGGCCACGGCCAAGACCCTGGTCTTCTGCTCGGAGGGAAATCCCGAAGCGATCAATCCGCAGATCGTCACCACAACGACCGGCATGAACGCCGGCACGCCGATCTTCAACAATCTCGTCGAGTTCATGCCGGGCACGACGGAACTCCGCCCGGCGCTGGCCGAAAGCTGGACGATCTCTCCGGACGGGACCGAATACGTCTTCAAGCTCCGGCCCGGTGTGAAGTTTCACACGACGCCGAACTTCGCGCCGACACGCCCGCTCAATGCCGACGACGTTCTGTTCTCGCTGGAGCGCCAGTGGAAGACCGACCACCCCTATCACAACGTTTCCGGCGCGCGTTACGACTACTTCAAGGACATCGGCATGCCCGACATCCTGAAAAGCATCGACAAGATCGATGACATGACGGTCCGCTTTGTACTTACGCGCGCCGAAGCGCCGTTCCTCGCCAATCTCGCGATGGATTTCAATTCGGTGCTCTCCGCCGAATATGCCGACCAGCTTCTGCGGCAGGGCACGCCCGAAAAGCTCGATCTCGAACCGGTCGGCACCGGCCCGTTCCAGTTCATTTCGTGGCAGAAGGACGTTATGATCCGCTACCGCGCCTTCGCCGATTACTGGGCCGGCAGGCAGCCCATCGAAACGCTCGTCTTCTCGATCACGCCGAACCCCGCCGTGCGCCTCACCAAGCTCAAGGCGGGCGAATGCCACGTCATGGCGTTTCCGGATCCCCACGAGGTCGACCGCATCAAGAGCGATCCGGATCTTCGGCTGATGTCGCAGGAAGGTCTGAACATCGGTTATCTGGCGCTCAACGTCACGAAGCCGCCGCTCGACAATCTGAAAGTGCGGCAGGCGATCAACATGGCGATCGACAAGGAATCCATCCTCGAAGCCGTTTATCGCGGCGCCGGCGTGATTGCGAAGAACCCCATTCCGCCGACCTTGTGGTCCTACAACGACGACATAAAGCCCTACCCGTATGACATCGACGCCGCACGCAAGCTGCTGGCGGAAGCGGGGATCTCGGGCGGCTTTACGACCGATCTGTGGTACATGCCGGTCAGCCGTGCGTACAATCCGGACGGAAAACGCATCGCAGAACTGATCAAGACCGACCTTGCGAAAATCGACATCACGGTGAACCTCGTCACCTATCCGTGGGAAGAGTACCGCGCGAAGCTCCAGAACGGCGAGGCGCCGATGGCGCTGTTCGGCTGGACCGGCGACAACGGCGACCCGGACAATTTCCTCAACGTCCTGCTCGGCTGCACGGCGGCGCGCATTGGCGGCAACAACGTCGCCAAATGGTGCAACGCCGAATATGACGCGCTGATCAACCAGGCGAAATTGACCTCCGATCGCCCGCAGCGCGAAGCGCTCTACCGCAAGGCGCAGGAGATCGTGCATGCCGAGGCGCCCTGGGTGCCGCTGGCCCATTCGGTCGTCTTCACCGGCGCGCGCAGCAATGTGCTGAACTACAAGATGGATCCACTCGGGCGTCATCCGTTCGAAGGTGTCAGCCTCGGCGAGTGACACCTTCCCCTGGCGCGTTTCGGACCTAGATAAGCAGTCTGGACAACAGGGAGTGCACGGATGAAAAACCACGGATCGGCCGTCTGGTCAGGCGGCATCAAGGATGGCAAGGGCGCAATCTCGACCCAGAGCGGCGCACTGAAGGACTATCCCTATGGCTTCGCCAGCCGTTTCGAAGGAAAGCCCGGCACCAATCCGGAAGAGCTGATCGGTGCGGCACATGCGGGCTGCTTCACCATGGCTCTGTCGCTGATCCTTGGCGAGGCGAACCTGACCGCCGAGAAAATGGACACGAAGGCCGAGGTTACCCTCGAAAAGGTGCCGGACGGATTCTCCATTACGGCGGTCCATCTCACGCTGCGCGCAAAAATCCCGAACGCAACGGAAGACCAGTTTCAGGAGCTGGCCGGAAAAGCCAAGGCCGGCTGCCCGGTCTCGAAGCTTCTGAATGCCGACATCACCCTGGATGCGGCTTTGGAAAGCTGATCAGAACAGCTTTTCCTCGTACCGCACAGCACCATCGACGCGCAGGCGCTTCAGCGCCGCGCGTCCGTCCTCCGCGACGGCCACATCGACCTCGACGCGCTGATCGTTGCGCAGCTTCTCGAGTTCGAGCCCCTCGCCTTCCGGAACGAAGAATTTTTCGAGATTGTAGTCGACGTTGTAGATCGCGCAGGCCCAGTCCCGGCACTCGCCGTCATAGCTGTAATTGCTGACGTGACCGCGCAGAAACGTGCCCGATAGCGGCCTTTCCCGATGCAGGGCGACCGCTTTCCACACATCGCCATCGGGCGCCAGGTCGACATAGACCGGCACGTCGTAGCCGAATTCGTCGTCGCCGCCGAGTTCGGACGCCTTCAGCGTCGAGATCTTGTAGGAAAGAACGACATAGTCCCCGCGCAGAAAATCGCGCGGATCGACGGGGATGACGGACAGACGAATTTCCTGTCCGTTAGCGAGCAGGCTCGCGCGGGCGGCAAGTATGTAGCCCAGCAACATCGCCTGCACGGCGAAGGCGAGCACAAAACACCAGAGCGGTATCCGCCGGGTCATGCCGCCACCTTCGCGGATGCGAGTTTTCTGTTGAACCGCATGAGAAGCACGGACAGGCCGATGAACAGGATGCCGCCCGCAAAGAAGGACAAGGCCGTATCGAGCAGGGTTCCAAGCGTCACGCCGTACAGATAAAGAACCTCTGCGCCGAAGGCGAGAAGTCCGATCCTGCTGCCGGTGGCATGTCCCTCATGGCCGAGCGAAACCCACCACAGCGCAATCGCGATGACGACGATCCCCAAGACCAGCCGCAGCGTGAATTCGTCCTGCGGGCTCCATGCCGCAAGGCCGATGACCGCCAAGCCGAGTACCGCCATGACAGCAAGATCGAGCGCGCGCAACGCGCCCTTGCGCCAGACGAACGCGCCGAGGCCGACCGCGGTCATCAGCACTGCGGAGGAGACCGCAACGGAGGCCCCCTGCGCACTTTCGCTGGTCGTGACGTCGAGCGCCAATTGAAGGCTCGCCGCCGAGGCAAGGAAACCTGCAAGGCCCGGAGTCTGCAGATCCACGCCGAAGCGCGCCAACCGGGGCCAATGCGTTAATTGAGCGAGCGCCAGACCGCCGGCCCAGAAAAGAAGACCGAGCGCGGCAAAGACGGCACACAGGTCGGCGGGCTCCGCCGAGGTCCGCACGTTCAGCGCGAGACCCGTACAGACGATCCAGAAGCCGAGCGCAAGAATGCAGACCGAACGGGCGAGACGGCTGTCCAGAAGGATGGACAGGCCGCAGCACGCAAGGACCGCAGCCAGGCCTCCCCAGTGCAGCGGAACGCCTTTGTCATACGTCACGATCCATATCCAGTAGGACGCACCGGCTGCGGCAAGCACAGTGGCCGACACCGAGCGTGTCGCAAACGCCGCAACGAGCGTACCGGCAAGCCACAGAAGAACCGCATCGGCGAAGTCGCCGGCGAGATGATAGGTCTGCCCCACAAGCGCGATCGCAGCGGCGAACACAAAGCAGGCCAGAAGAACCGCCGCATCCGCGAATTTCGGAAAGCCGCGCCGGTCGAGCGCCGCCGCAGCCGCATAAGCGAGCCCAAGACAAACCGTCAGAAGCCCGAACCGGAAGATGCGCGGCATGTAATCCCAGTTCGCGCCGATCAGCGCGAACAGGCCGAAACCGAGAAGAACCGTGCCCAGCACCGCGACAACAGCGGCGAGCCCGAAGCCCGGCCCGGACCTTTCGTGCAGCGAGGCCAGAATGGCCTCAGCACCCGTGTCGGTGACCCAGCCCTTCTCCCGCCAGGCGGGGAGATCTTCCTTCAGTCTGTCGCGGTATCGGCGGTCGAACATGGGAACCGGGCTTTAAACGAGCATCGTTTCACAGGCGTTTCGTCAGGATCGTATCTTCGCGCGTGCGCCTGCATTCTCTTTCAGCCGCTTCTCCGCAACGTCCTCGATATACGCAGCGACGTCGGGGTTTTCGGCAATGAACGTGTTGAAATCGCGCGCGTCGAGACGCAGCAGCGAGCAATACGCGATGGAGATGACATCGGCCGTGCGCCGCTCGCTCGTCAGCAGGGCAAGTTCGCCGAACACATCGCCCGTGCCGAGACGGATCTGCCTTTTGTCCGCGCGCACTTCCACCGCGCCAGAGGAGATGAAATAGGCCGCATCCCCTTCATCGCCCTTGCGGATGAGAACTTCCCCCGGCAGCGCGAAGACAGGCTTCATCAGATGCACCATGCCGTCGATCTGCTCGTCCGACAGCGAGGCGAACAGCGGAAATGTCTTGACGAGATCGCGGGTGTCGAGACGCAGGTCGAGCTGCGGCCTCTTGTCGGCCTCGCCACGGCGTGTCGAGACATGCAGGCGCAGATCGCGGTGCAGTTCCGGGCCGATCAGGCTCTGTTCGTACAGATCGTCATATTCGCGTTCCTCGCGGCGCAGGGCCGTGCGCACGACGAAGCTGCGCTTCAGTTCCTGTGCGTAGTCGGGGAACTGCAGCGTCAGTGAATCCACAGCGCGCTGCAGCTCTTCCTGCCTCTGGGTCAGGATGGTGCCCGCCCGCACGACGACGTCTTCTCCGAGAACAGGCCCGATCGTCTCGCGGATGAACGGATCGAGGCGCATCAGAACCGTCCGGCTGGCGAGCAGAACCTCGAAGCGGTCCGACAGAAGCCGTGCGAAATAGGTGTCGACGCCGAGCTTTCGGTGAAGCCCGTGCGCCAGCTTGAGACGCGGCGGCAGATCGAGACTTTCGCGCGACGCGGACATGTATCCGGCCTCCCCGCTTGTTCGTGCGCGGTCGATCAGGCGCGCGCTTTCGGCCAGCATGTCGGCCACGATGGAAAAGGAGATCGTGCGTTCGCGAAAATCGTCGAGTATCAATTCGCGTTCGCGCCGGGCCAGTGTAACGAGGCCGAGCGTCAGGCGCTGCTCGAACCCGAACCCCGCGACGTCCGGCACCTCAACCGGCTCCGCAGAGGCCACGAAATCCTGCTCCGCCACTTTTTCGGACAGTCCGTACAGGTTCGCCGCCCTGGAAAGCGTCTCGCGCGCATTGGCCTGCGCCACGCCCAGAACCTGCTGGCGGAGCGCGGTGTCGAGCGGCGACAGCCGGTCGAGCCCCGCAAGCCGCATCACCGTCTGCAACGTCGTGCCCTGAACGAGGATCGTGAAAAGCACAAAGCCGGTCGACAGCACGGCGATGAAACGCTGCACCTCGACCGGTACAAGCGGGTTCTCGGTGATCGACAGCGCAAGCGCGAGCGTCAGAGCGCCGCGAAGCCCGCCCCACAGAATGACCGAGGAGTAACGCCGGTCGACCGTCGTCGACAGGTTGAGGCGACCGAGCAGCGGCATCGCGCCGAACAGCACGATCGCGCGCGCAAGCAGCGCCGCCGCTGCGAGAACGAGAACCAGAACAAGGTCGCTCCACGTCGCGCCCGTCAGAAGCCGCGGGATGAGAACCGATGCCAGAACGAAAATGAGCGATGCGGCCCAATAGTCGAGTTGCGCGAGGATGGCGCGGAACTTGTTCCAGCCCGCCGGCGTCGCCGAACCTGGTCCGTACAGATTGACCGCAATGCCCACCGTGACGACCGCAACGACGCCCGACACATGAAGCGCCGCTTCCGCGAAGATGAACGCAAGATAGGGTGCGGCGAGCAGGATTGTGACCTGCGCCATCGGCCGGTCGCCGACGAAGGCCAGCAGCACGCAGGTGATGCGCCCGATCAGGTAGCCGAACAGCGCGCCGCCGCCGCCGAGCACGAGGAAATTGACGAGGCTTCCCGCGACATCGACCGGCTGCGGCTCCAGAACGTAACCGAGAAAGAGGATGAACAGCGTGATCGCCGCCGCGTCGTTGAACAGGCTCTCGCCTTCGAGCAGACGCCCGAGACGCTGCGGAGCGCCGACATCGCGCAGGATGCCGATCACCGCGACCGGATCGGTCGTCGCCACCACCGCGCCCAGAAGAAGGCAGGCCATCAGCGAGAAGCCGGACGCGAGATGCATCACCCCGCCGATGAAGAAGCTCGCGAAGATGACCGCGAACACCGACAGAACTAGGATCGGCGTTGCGTCCTCCGCGATCTGGCGCACATCGATGCCGACGGCGGACTGAAAAATCAGGACCGGCATCAGAACGAAAATGAAAACGGAGGATTCGACGGGCGGATCGACGAGAAGGCTCATCACGCCGTCCGGCTCGAATTCGAAATTCGTCCGCAGAACGAGACACAGAGTCCCGATGCCGATGCCGAGCAATGCCGAGGCCACGCTGATCGGCACTTTGAGCCGCGCGGCAATGGGCTCGACAAGGCTCACCATCGCCAGAAGCGCGCAGACGATCAGGACGACGGCCGGGACGAGCATGGGACTCCGTTCAGATGGATGGCGGGACCTTACGCGCAGGACACGGGAATGTCTGCATTCGGGCCGGAGCGGTCAAACTGTGAAACGGCTTCCCTGCCGTGCGAAAAAGCCGTTCGGCAGGACCGTTGTCAGATTGCGTTCCATGCCGGCAAGCTTTCGATCGTCGTGGTCCGGCGCATGATGGATGCAGGCAAGCACCGGCGCCTCGGCCGCCAAAGCAAGCGCCGCCCCGGCCTCCCAGGTCGAATGCCCCCAGCCGCGATAGGCGGCGTATTCCGCCGGATCGTAGGTCGCATCATAGGCAATGAGTCCCGCGCCCCGGCAGAACGCGGCGAGATCCTTGTCCGCATTGGCGGGATCGCCGCTGTGCTCATGGTCCGTCAGAACGACGAGCGCCTTGCCTTGGCGCTCGAAGCGGTAGCCCGTCGCCCCGCCGGGATGATTGAGCGCGTGCGTCCTGATGCGGAAGCCCGCGGTGGAAATTTCCTCGCCCGCGCGAAAGCCGATGAAACGCACTTTGGCGGGAATGTCGGCAAAGGTCAGCGGAAACAGCGGCGGCGAAAACAGGGTGCGCAGGGCATCCTCGGCGCTCGCGCCGCCGAGATGCCCGCAATAAATGTTCACCTCGACGCCCGGCACGAACAGGGGCGCGCAGAGCAAAAGCCCGATGACGTGGTCGTGGTGCAGGTGCGTCAGCACGATGTCGAGCCGCTCTCCCGCCTCGGCTCGCCAGTCCGCGCCGAACGGCACGATTCCGCTTCCCGCATCGACGAGAAGGCGATTGCTGCCGCCGAGAATTTCAAGACAGTTCGTGTGCCCGCCGAACCCTGCATATTCAGGGCCGGACACGGCAATCGAGCCGCGCACGCCCCAGAAGCGGATTCCGATCTCGCCTGTTTCAACATCAGAAGCCATATGTACTCACTTCTCGCGAAAGCTCATTTGTGCATGAATTCGGTGACGCCATCCCAGTCGTCCGGCGGAGGCATCTCCGCGAAGCGGCGACTCGCTTCTGCATAATAAAGGTAAAGCGGCCGGACCGCGAAAGGTGCCGACCCGGCGGCGGATCGTGCCGCCTCTTCCGCGTCGCGGAATTTGCGGCTGTGGAACGCGCTCAGCATGTGCTCGTGCCAGCGCGCGATCTTCCGGAATTCGTCCTGCGCCGCATAGACCGCATCGCCCAGCAGAGTGAAGATGCGCACCGCCTCGGTCTTGCCCTTGACCTTCACGATGTCGACCTCGAGCCAGGCGAGGTCCGGCGCGGCGGCGCGGGTGGCCTCCGACGCAAGTATGGTCACGCCATAGGTCTTGCTCGCGCCTTCGAGACGCGAGGACAGGTTGACGTCGTCGCCGAAGGCCGAATAGTCGAAGCGCTGGGTCGAGCCGAAATTGCCGACCGAGCACGGCCCTGTGGCAAGCCCGATGCCGAAGCGCACTTCGCGGAACGGGCGGCCCGCCGCTTCCGCCTCCTTGCGCCATCCGGCATTGAGGCGTTCGAGTTCGGCGATCATCGCCAGGGACGCCAGCGCCGCCTGCCGCGCATGATCGGCATCGTCGAGCGGCGCGTTCCAGAACGCCATGATCGCATCGCCGATATATTTGTCGAGCGTCGCGCGATGCTCCAGCACCACATCGCTGAGCGGATCGAGATAGGCGTTCATGAACGCCGTCAGTTCCGCCGCGCTCATCCCCTCCGAAATCGTGGTGAAGCCGCGAATGTCGCAGAACATCACGGTGATCTCACGCGTCTCGCCGCCAAGGACGAGTTTCGAGGGATCCTTCGTCAATTGCTGCACCACCGCCGGCGACACGAAGCGCCCGAACGCATCGCGCACCCATTTCTTCTGCGCCTGTTCGGCCCGGTAAAGCGCAACGACACCGCACAGATAGACGGCCGCGACGGTTGCCGAGGGAAACAGCGGATCGATCAGAAGATTGCGCTGCGTGAAGGCATGCCAGCTGACGAACACAAGCGCGGCGATGGCGATGATGCCGAGAAGTCCCGTCCCGGCGGCGGCGATGCGCGGCAACAAAATTGCGATGCCGAGCCCTGCGATCAGCGCGATCAGAAGTTCCGCGCCCGCCGCCCAATCCGGACGCGCCAGAGTGTAGCCTTCGAGCACATGTTCCAGAAGCTGGGCGTGAACCTCGACGCCCGGCACGCTCGCATTGACAGGCGTCGTGCGCTGGTCGAGCAGGCCGGCGGCGCTCGTTCCGATGAGCACGATGCGCCCTTCGAGTTCGCCCGGTGCGAGCGATCCGTCGAGCACTTTCCAGGCGGGCACGAAGCGGCCCTTTTGCGTCGGCGAGAAGCGCACGCGCACCTCGCCCTGCGGATCGGTCGGAATTTCGAGCGCGCCGACCTTGACCGTATTGACACCCGTCTTCGCGCCGAACGCCTCCTGCCCGCTGGCATTCGATGCACGCACGACATAGGTCGATGCCCCCTGCGCCACGCGCAGGGATTCGATCGCCAGCGCGGGCACGATCTTTCCGTCGAGCGAGAGAAGAAGCGGCAGGCGGCGCACCGTCTGGTCCTGATCCGGAAGCCAGTTCAGCGCGCCGAAGCCTGCCGCCTTTTCCTGCAGCATCTCCAGCGGCACGATGGCGCCGCGGAACGTCGGCAGAAAGGCGCCGGGATCATCGCCCGCGCTGGCAATGCCGTGCCGCGCGGGATACGGCCCCGGCGCACCATGCGTGAGGATCGTGCCGAGGACGACCGGCGCAGTGCCGATTGCGCTCGCAAGCACCGCATCATTGTCCGGCAGGCCGGAGAATTCGCGCGCCAGCCTTTCGCGGGCGTCATCGGGCAATGCGGAAATAAGATTGCCGAAGCTCGTCCGGTCGCTTTCCGACAGCGCCATATCGAACGCCACCGCCGCCGCGCCGCTTTCCCCGAGCCGGGTGACGAGTTCGGCCAGGCGTGTGCGCGGCCAGGGCCATTGGCCCAGACGTTTCAGGCTCTCGTCGTCGATGTCGACGATCCGCACCGGAGTGTCCGGATTCCACGTCCGCGGCTCGAGACGCTGATAGGTGTCGAAAACGAGGTTCCGAATCGGATCGAGGCCGCCGGACGAGAACAGCCCGAGCGACAGCAGGCCGAAAAGCGGCACCAGAACCGCCAGCACATATGCCCATCGGCTGCCCATGAAAGCGCAAGCCCTCGCCCGAAATGCCCGTCTCGCGACTAGTACAAACCCCGGCGGCGCCGTCAAATCGCGGCCCGGAGCGAACAACCACGGTCAGGAGTGAACCTATGCGCGCGGAATCTATGCCTTTCAACCGGAGTGTGACCTTCGTGCACTAGCGGGCCCATCAGGCTTGCGGGAAAGGTAAACGCCTGTTCACGAATTGGGGCCTGCATGACGACGAGGAGCGCTGCATTCGGCATGCTGGTAGCGGCGGCGTTCGGCCTTGCCGCGGAACCGGCAGCGGCACAGGCGCACCTGCCGTCCGACCGCGCCGCACTGTTCGCCTATCTCGTGCGCAATCCCGGCGATGTGCCCGCGACGCTGCGTTATGCCAGCCTCAGCAATGAGGCCGGCGACATCGAAGCCGCCATCGGCGCGCTGGAGCGTGTCCTGTTCTTCAAGCCGGATGAGCCGAATGCGCGGCTTTATCTCGGCATCCTGTACGGCAAGCTCGGCTCGCACGATATGGCGCGCGGCTATTATCAATCGGTGCTGCAGCATCCGGCGACGCCCGAACCCATCAAGGCCCGCGCCACCTATCTGCTCGGCAAGGCCGAGACCAAGCTCAGCCCGCATCAGTGGAACAGCTATGTGCGTACCGGCATCCGCTGGCAGAGCAACGCCAACGGCGAGCCGGACGGTGACTACACCGCCTATAATCCTGCAATCGCCGACTGGGTAGACGTTACCGGGAACCCGGAAAGCGACTGGAACGGCTATCTCAACACCGGCTTCAGCTATTCCTACGATTTCGGCAATCAGCGCGGCGACCGGTTCGAGGCCAGCCTGACCTCCTACAGCACCCGCCAGCTCGATTTCGACGAATACGATTACACCTCCGCCGAACTCACCTTCGGCCCTCGCTTCGGCATTCCGACGAACCATCCGACAGCGGTCGCGACGATCAAGCCCTATCTTCTGTTCGGCGGCGCTCTGCTCGACAAGGACGAATATTTCGTCTCCTTCGGCGGCGGCGTCACGGGCACCGTGCCCGTCGGCACCTGGACGCTCGCGCCTTATGCGGATGTCGTTTGGCGTGAGTACAGCGACGACACGTCCTTCTTCGATCCGTCCGATCCGAACGATTTCGATGGCGGCACCGGCCCGGTCACTTCGGCGGGTATCCGGCTGTCGTCCGACCCTTACGCCGCGCAGCGCTTCAACCTGCATCTCGGCTATTCGCGGCTCGCGGTGGACGATGCGGAGATCGTGCCTCTGCCGTTCACCGGCTATTCCTATTCAGAGGACTACCTCAGCTACGACCGCTTCATTGCGGAGCTACGACTGCCGTTCGACATCAGCCTGAAGGGGCACCAGCTCCTCGTCACACCGCTGATCGGCTTCCGCTGGACGCAGTATGACGAGCCGGACCTCTTCGTTCAGAACCCGAACGACGTCGTTCCCGTCCGCCGCGAAGACAAGCAGTTCCGCGTCGGCCTCGCCGCCGATTACGCCATCAACGACTTGGCGGGCGTCGGCACGCAGATCTTCTACACGAAGACGGATTCGAACCTTTCGGCCTACGATACCGACAATCTGTCGATATCCTTTGGCCCCCATTTCCGTTTCTGAGGTTCGCGATGCCGATTTTCTCCCGCCGCGCCGCCGCCCGTCTCTCCGCCCTTCTGGCCTCGACCGCTTTGTTCGGCTTCAACGCGCAGGCGCAGACCGTGGGCACCGCCGCCGCCGTCAATCCGACGACGGAGGGCGTGCAGGGCGGCGCCACGCGCACCCTCCGGCTTGGCAATGAGGTCGTCCGCAACGAGACGATCCGCACCTCCGCGCAGGGCTCGACCCAGATCCTGTTCGTCGACAAGACGACGCTCAGCATCGGACCGTCGAGTTCGGTGACGATCGACAATTACGTTTTCAATCCCGATGCCGGAACCGGCCAGGCGGCGATCAAGCTCGGACGCGGCATGATGCGTTTCGTCGGCGGCGAGATCAGCCACACGAACCGCGTCGACGTCTCGACGCCGGTCGCAACCGTCGGCATCCGCGGCGGCACCGTCACGCTCGCGCACGGCCCGGATGGAACGCGCGTCATCCTGCATTACGGCACGGCGGAAGTCTCGACGCCCTGCGGCACGGTCGTCATCCGCCGTCCCGGCTATGCGGTCAGCGTGGCCGGCGCGGGAGAATGCCCGTCGGCGCCGGAAAAGGCATCGAAGCCCGAAATCGACGAGGCGCTCGCCTTCCTCACCAGCGGCCCCGGCCAATCGGGCGGCAGCACCTACACGGGCACGGGACCGGAAACCAACGACACCTGGACCGGCGGCCCCGGCGGATTGCCGGACTATTTCCCGACCGATCTCGACGATCTCGTCCGCCAGGCGCAGGACCAGATCAATGGGCGGTCGAACGAAATCGACGATACCTGCTCGGGCTATTCCTGCTACTGAGCCTTCAGTGCCGGAGCGGTCTTTTTCCGGCTCGCACGAGAATCTTCTCGCCCGCGCGGGCAAGCAGTACCAGCAGCGAAATGGCCTGCAGCCGCAGCCCGCGCGCCCCCGGATGTGCGGACCGTATCAGGCTGTAGCGACGTTTCGCCCAACGCCACTCGTCGTCAAGCCGCGCAATTCGGTGTCCGGACAGCGACGTTGAGCGCGTCAGCAGCACTTCGCCACCCGCAAGCCGGCGCTCCTTCGCAAGAAGATCCAAGAGCCCGGTGCGGCATTCATGGCCGACGACGCTTTCCGGCGCATGGAATATCGGGATACCGGCGGCCCGCGCCCTGAGACCGAATTCGACATCGCCTGCCCCCAGCATTGCAGGGTCGAAAGCGCGGATTGTACGAACAATGTCCGCCGGCACCCACAGATTTCCCGTGGCCCCGAATCCTGCGGCAACATACCGATCCTGGCGAAAAGAGAACGCACTTTCGAAGATCGCGACATCGGTCTTTCGTCCGTAATACGGCGCGATGCGCCCCGCGACCAGACCCGAATAATCATGTGTGCGGACGGCCTTGTAACCTTCCGAAAGCCATGACGATGTCGGCGTGCAGTCGCTGTCGGTGAAAGCGAGGACGCGCCCGCGCGCCGCGCGAATTCCGGCATTCCGCGCGAAAAAGGCCCCTCTCTCCGGGCAAAACAGAATCCGCGCCCGCGCCGGAAGCTCCGCCTCGATCTCCCGCTCCTCATGATTGAGCACGAGAAGGATCTCGAACGAAAAGTCGTGGCTCTGCTCGGCCAGCAATCTCACGATCCGCAGCGCGTGGGGCATTGCTTCCAGCGCGGGGATGATGACGCTGACATCGAGGTCGTAGCGTGGTGGGGCAGGAGCGTCCGGCATCGGCCGTTTTCTTAGCCGAACGCCCCTGCCGCGGCAAAAGCGTTATTTATCGTTCTTGGCGAGCCAGTCCTTCATCTCGGCGATTTCCTTTTTCTGCGTCGCGATGATCTGGCGCGCGAGTTCCTTGCGGCTCTCGTCCTTGCCGTATTTCAGCTCGACCTCGGCCATCGCGATCGCCCCCTCATGGTGGGGGATCATCATGCGGACGAAATCGACGTCCGGATTGCCGGAGGGCTGAACGCCCCCCATATCGCGCGTCATGTCCTCATGCGCCTTCATCTGGGCGGCGAAGGCCGGGTCGTCGGTCGCGGCGGCATGGCCGCCATGCGCGCCGTGATCCTGCGCGAAGGCCGGCATCGCCAGAAGGGCAAGAAACAGCGCAGCGGCACACGTTTTTCGGGTCATGTTGATCTCCTCCTGTACCGGGTTCCGGACAACGCCTGACGCTTCAAAAGGGAAGGCGCCATCCGGAATTTCCGCAACCCTTGACCTTGCCCGAGGGGGAAGGTCCATCTCTGTCCCAGTCATTTTCGCGTGAACGCCGCGCCGCATGAAAGAGGATGAGGACCAAGGCCATGAGCAGCCACGAACATTCGGCCAAATCCTGCTGCAGCAGCACGAAGCACGACGATGCTCACACCGCGCACGGCGCAGCGGGCGGCCACGATTGCGGATCCCATGACCACAAGGCCACAGATCCCGTCTGCGGCATGAAGGTCGATCCGCACAACGCCAAACACACCGCCGAGCATGCGGGCCGCACCTATTATTTCTGCTGCAATGGCTGCAAGACGAAATTCGAGGCCGACCCGGACAAATATCTCAACCCGCGCGCGGCGGAGCCGGTCCCGGAAGGCAGTGAATACACCTGCCCCATGCACCCGGACATCCGTCAGGTCGGACCGGGCTCCTGCCCGATCTGCGGTATGGCGCTCGAGCCCCTGATGGTGACGGCGGAGGCGCCGCCGAACCACGAACTGATCGATTTCACCCGCCGGTTCTGGATCGGCCTTGTCCTGACGCTTCCCGTTTTCCTGCTGGAAATGGGCTCGCACCTGTTCGGGCTCCAATTGCTCGCGCCGCGAACCTCCAATCTCGTCCAGTTCGCTCTGGCAACGCCGGTCGTCCTGTGGTGCGGCCTGCCCTTCTTCCAGCGCGGCTGGTCGAGCCTTGTCACGCGCAATCTGAACATGTTCACTTTGATCGCGATGGGCACCGGCGTCGCCTGGGGCTACAGCGTGGTTGCGACCTTCGCGCCGGGCCTCTTTCCCGCAGCGTTCCGCGGCCATCACGGCGAGGTCGCGGTCTATTTCGAGGCTGCGGCCGTCATTACGGTTCTCGTCCTTCTCGGCCAGATCCTCGAACTGCGCGCCCGCGAGGCGACTGGCGGGGCCATCCGCGCTTTGCTCGATCTTGCCCCCAAGACCGCGCGCCGCATCAAGGACGATGGCAGCGATGAGGATGTCCCGCTCGAAGGCATCCACACGGGTGATCTGTTGCGCGTGCGGCCCGGTGAGAAGGTGCCGGTCGATGGCGAGGTCGTCGAGGGCCGCTCCTCGGTCGATGAATCGCTCGTCACCGGCGAGAGCATGCCCGTCACGAAAGCAAATGGCGCGCGTGCCATCGGCGGCACCATCAACCAGACCGGCGCGCTCGTCATCCGCGCCGAACATGTCGGGCGCGACACCATGCTGGCGCGCATCGTGCAACTCGTGTCCGAAGCGCAGAGATCGCGCGCGCCCATACAGCGCCTGGCCGATCGGGTCGCGGGCTGGTTCGTGCCGATGGTGGTTCTTGCCGCCCTCGTCGCCTTCCTCGCCTGGTCCGTGTTCGGCCCCGAACCGCGCTTCACCTATGGCCTCGTCGCGGCGGTCGCGGTGCTCATCATCGCCTGCCCCTGCGCGCTCGGCCTTGCGACACCCATGTCGATCATGGTCGCGGTCGGGCGCGGCGCGCAGGCCGGTGTGCTGGTCAAGAACGCCGCCGCGCTCGAGCGGCTGGAAAAGGTCGACACGCTCCTCATCGACAAGACCGGCACGCTGACGGAAGGCAAACCCGCGCTCGTTGGCATCGTACCGGCAAACGGTTTTGCGGAAGACGAGGTCCTGCGCCTTGCCGCAAGCGTCGAGCGCGCCAGCGAACATCCTCTCGCGCGTGCCATCGTCAAGGCAGCCGAGGAACGCAAGATCGCGCTGGCGGATGTCGCCGATTTCGACTCGCCCGTGGGCAAGGGCGCCGTCGGCCGTGTCGACGGCAAACGCATCGCCATCGGCAATGCGGCTTTCCTCAAAAGCGAGAACGTCGATGTCACGGCGCTGGAAGCGCAAGCCGACACGCTGCGCCGCGACGGCGCCACCGCGATCTTCGTCGCCGTGGACGGCACACCCGCCGCCGTCCTCGCCATCGCCGACCCTGTAAAGACAACGACGCCGGAAGCGATCCGCGCGCTGCATGCGGCGGGCATCAGGCTCGTCATGCTGACGGGCGACAACCGCACCACCGCCGAGGCCGTGGCGCGCAAGCTCGGCCTCGACGATGTGCGCGCGGACGTCCTGCCCGATGCGAAGAGCCGCGCGGTCGAGGAATTCCGCAAAGCGGGCCGCGTGGTCGCCATGGCGGGGGATGGCGTAAACGACGCACCCGCCCTCGCCGCCGCTGATGTCGGCATCGCCATGGGCACCGGCACCGATGTCGCCATCGAAAGCGCCGGGATCACGCTCCTGTCCGGCGATCTCAACGGCATTGTGAAGGCGCGCGCCTTGTCGGAGGCGGCGATGCGAAATATCCGTCAGAACCTGTTTTTCGCGTTTGTTTACAACGCGGCCGGGGTTCCCATCGCGGCGGGGGCTCTGTATCCGTTGTTCGGTCTCGTTCTGTCGCCGGTGTTCGCTGCGGCTGCCATGGCGCTGTCGTCTGTCAGCGTTATTGGCAATGCGATCAGGCTGCGCTCCTTGCGGCTCTGATACCCGCTGACGGCATGGCGATTGCTTGTTTCCGGGCGCCGGAACGGGGAAACTAGAATCGCATTCGGAACGCGTTGGTTCCGATCAGGCCAGCACACGGAGAGCGCGCTTATGCTTCAGACGAACGCAAAGGCCGAAACCGCGGAGAACGATCGCGAACAGGCGATCGCCGAAGCGAAGGCCGCAATCGTCGGCAAGATGACCCTCGCCGTCGGCAAGGATCCCGCCTACGCCACCGAGCGCGACTGGTTCGTCGCAACCGCGCTCGCAGCGCGCGACCGCGTCGTCCACCGTTTCATCACCGGCAAGCGCGCCACCGCGACCGACGGCAAGAAGCGCGTCTATTATCTGTCGCTCGAATTCCTGATCGGCCGTCAGCTCGTCGATGTTCTGTCCAATCTCGAGCTTTACGACATCTACCGCGCTGCGCTCGGCGATCTCGGTGTCGACATCGACAAGGTGCGCGAGGCCGAACCGGATGCCGCGCTCGGCAATGGCGGCCTCGGCCGTCTGGCGGCGTGCTTCATGGAAAGCATGGCCACATTGTCCATCCCCGCCTACGGCTACGGAATCCGCTACGATCACGGCCTGTTCCGGCAGGTCATCAAGGATGGCTGGCAGCAGGAATTTCCGGAAGACTGGCTGGCCAACGGCACGCCGTGGGAATTCCTGCGCTCCGACGTCACCTACGACATCAAGTTCGGCGGCTCGGTGGAAACCGTCACGCTGCCGAGCGGTGTCAGCCGCTACATCTGGCACGCCTCGGAATTCGTGCACGCGGTTGCGTATGACACGCCGATGGTCGGCTGGCGCGGCGCGAGCGTCAATCCGCTGCGCCTGTGGCACGCGCGGGCGACGGACCCGCTGCGCCTCGAACTCTTCAACAAGGGCGATCATGTCGGCGCGCTGTCCGACCAGGCACGCTCGGAGGCGATCTCCAAGGTCCTGTATCCGAGCGACGAAACGCCCTCTGGACAGGAACTGCGCCTGCGCCAGGAATATTTCTTCGTCTCGGCCTCGCTGCAGGATCTCCTGACACGGCATATCCGTATTTACGGAGACCTGTATTCACTGCCCGAGCGTGCGGCGATCCAGCTCAACGACACCCATCCGGCGGTCGCCATCGCCGAAATGATGCGCCTTCTCGTCGACGAGCACGGCCTGCCGTGGGACGAGGCGTGGCGCATCACCTCCAACACCTTCTCCTACACCAACCACACGCTTCTTCCCGAGGCGCTCGAAACCTGGCCGCTGCCGCTGTTCGAGCGGCTGCTGCCGCGCCATTTGCAGATCATCTATTTCATCAATGCCCTGCATCTCGAAGGCGTGAAGAAGGCGTTTCCCGGCGAGCCGGACCTTTTGACGGCGGTGTCGATCATCGACGAACGCGACGGGCGCCGCCTGCGCATGGGACAGCTCGCCTTTGTCGGCTCACACGCCATCAACGGCGTGTCCGCCCTTCACACCGAGCTGATGAAGGAAACGACCTTCCGCGAGCTTAACCGCGTCTATCCGGGCCGCATCCAGAACAAGACCAACGGCATTACATTCCGCCGCTGGCTGCAGCAGTCGAACCCCGGCCTGACGCAAATCCTCGTCGATGTCTGCGGCGCAGGCGTGCTGGACAACCCGGAGCTGATCCGCAAACTGGCCGATCATGCGGACGATCCCGCTCTGCAGGCGCGCATCCGCAAGATCAAGCAGACCAACAAGGCGGCGCTGGCGCGCATCATCGCCGATCGCGTGAAGGTCGCGGTCGATCCGAGCGCGCTGTTCGACGTGCAGATCAAGCGTCAGCACGAATACAAGCGCCAGCTTCTCAATCTCCTGGAGACGGTCGCGCTCTACGACGCCATACGCTGCAATCCGGCGAAGGACTGGGCGCCGCGCGTCAAGATCTTCGCGGGCAAGGCGGCGGCGAGCTATCACACCGCAAAACTCATCATCAAGCTCGCCAACGACATCGCAAAGACCGTCAACAACGATCCGAGCGTGCGCAGCCTGCTGAAGGTCGTGTTCCTGCCGAACTACAATGTCTCGCTGGCCGAACGCATCATTCCCGCCGCCGATCTGTCCGAACAGATTTCGACTGCGGGCATGGAAGCCTCGGGTACGGGCAACATGAAATTCGCCCTCAACGGCGCACTGACGATCGGCACGCTCGACGGCGCCAACATCGAGATCAAGGACAATGTCGGCGACGACAACATCTTCATCTTCGGCCTGACCGCCGCCGAGGTCGAGGCGCGCAAGACATCGGGAACGCCCACCGCCCACGACAACATCGCCGCCTCGCCGATGCTGGCGGAAGTTCTGGACGCGATCGAAAACGGCGTGTTCTCGCCGGACGACACCGCCCGCTTCCGCCCTCTCATCGAGGACCTGCGCACCAAGGACCGCTATCTGCTGACGGACGATTTCGACAGCTATTGGGCCGCCCAGCGCCGCGTCGATGCGCTGTGGAGCGATCCGGAGAAATGGACGCGCGCGACCATTCTCAACATCGCCAACATGGCGTGGTTCTCGTCCGACCGCACGATCTCCGAATATGCGCGCGAGATCTGGAACGTGCCGGTCGGCGGGTAGTTACGTCCTACCGGACAAGTGAGGCGAAGCCGAACGCCGATCCGGGACCCAGGAGCAATGCGCGCCGCAGGCGCTCATCTCAGCGACGCATAGTCAAGAAACGGCTTCGCCGTACTTAATGCTGGTTCCCGGATCGCGCGGCACGGCTGAGCCATGCGCGGTCCGGGATACGATCAGCGATCCCGATTGGCCACGAAACGCGCGGCCTCGCGCAGCACGTCGGCCTTGTCGCCGAAACCTGCGAGCGCGCTTTCGGCTTCCTCGACGAGTTCGCCAAGGCGCTTGCGTGCCGCTTCCTTGCCCCACAGGCGCACAAGCGTGCCCTTGCCCATGGCGGCGTCCTTGCCGGTCGCCTTGCCCATGGTCGCCGCATCCGATTCCTCGTCGAGAAGATCGTCGGCGATCTGGAAGGCGACGCCCAGCGCGCGGCCGTAACGCCCGAGCGCCTCATGCTCGGCCGCGCTCGCGCCGCCGATGATCGCGCCCATTTCGACGCCGGCGAACAAAAGCGCGCCCGTCTTCATGCTCTGGAGGCGCAGAATCTGCGTGTCGGTCAGCGGCAGCGGCGTGCCGTCCGCGAAGCGGCCTTCGGCTTCGAGATCGAGAAGCTGCCCACCGACCATGCCGCCGAGGCCCGAAGCGCGCGCCAGCGACTTGACGAGCGCGATGCGCGTCGCGGCGTCGGGCGAGGTCGGCTCGTCGGCCAGAATGTCGAAGGCGACCGTCAGCAGCGCATCGCCTGCCAGAATGGCGGTGGCCTCGTCGTATTTCTTGTGGGTCGTCGGCTGGCCCCGGCGCAGATCGTCATTGTCCATCGCCGGCAAGTCGTCGTGGACGAGGCTGTAGCAATGCACGCATTCGATGGCCGCGGCAGTGCGCAGCACCCCCTCGCCGTCCTTGCCGAAAAGTCGCGCCGTCTCGATCACGAGGAACGGGCGAAGCCTTTTGCCGCCCGCCAGCGCGGCATAGCGCATGCTCTCCACAACCCGTTGAGGCCGCAGGATTTCCCCCGGCAACGCCTCATCCGCAAACAGCTTCATCAGAACGCCGTCGACGGTTTTGGCGACGTCCGCGAGGCGTGAAGCAAAATCCGCTGATTTCAAGTCCAGTTACCTTTCGGATCGTCGCGGCCCAATGCTAGACACATTTGGGTCCCAGAGGGGCGCAGACGCGGGTGCAATGCTCGTGAACTCTTGGCCGAACGGCCGGTCAGAAGACAAGGCCGAAGGCTTTCTAAGATTAATTCCAGAAAGCCACCGGCAGGGGCGGAGTAGCGCAAATGTGGAAATTGGGCGAGCGGATTTTGAACGCCTGCGCGACAATGACGTTCCGCCATCCGTGGGCGGTCATCGTCGCGTCCGCTTTGCTGACGGTGCTCGCGCTCTGGTACTCGTCCCACATGAAGATCGACACCTCCGCGGAGGGTCTGCTCTCGAACGATCTGCGATTCCGGCAGGTCGAGATGAAGTACCGTGCGGTGTTCCCGAAGAACGAAGCGCTGCTCGTCATCATCGACGCCAAGACCCCCGCGGACGCCGACAGCGCGGCGGCCAATCTGAAGGTCCGCCTCGAGGCACTGCCCGATCTGTTCACCAGCGTCGCCTCGCCCGGCTCGGAAAGCTTCTTCTCGGATAACGGGTTTCTCTATCTGGCGCCCGACCGGTTGAAAGCGCTGCTCGGCGACGTCGAAAAGTCCAAACCGGGTTTCGATGTTCTGGCCACCGATCCCAGCCTGCGCGGCATCGCCGACCTCGCCGCGACACCCGAGACCGCGAACCCCGAGCTGCGTGCCCGCCTTTTGAGCGGCCTCGGCACGGCGGCGTCCGAGCGCGCATCGGACGAATATGCCCGCACCGACTGGGTCACGATTTTCGGCATCCAGCGGCCCGAAGGCCGTCCCGGCACACGCCGGTTCGTGCTCGCAAAGCCCGTTCTCGACAACGCCTCGCTCAACCGCGCGGGCCCGGCGCTCGATGCCCTCAAGGCAGAAATGCAGGGCGTTGGGGAAGAAGAGGCCGAGGGCGTGGTTTTCCAGGTAACCGGCGATCCGGCCCTGCGGAATCAGGAACTGAGCGATGCCTTCTCCGGCGCCTCCACGGCCAGCGTGCTCTCCTTCATTCTCGTCGCGCTCAGCCTCGTCCTTGGCCTGCGCTCGGGCCGTCTCATCGCGGCTTTGCTCATCACGCTCATCGTCGGCGGCATCTGGACGACGGGCCTTGCGACCTTGTTCGTCGGCTCGCTCAATCTGATCTCCGTCGCCTTCATGGTCCTGTTCATCGGCCTCGGCATCGATTTCGGCACCCATACCGGCCTGCGTTTCCTCGAGGAGCGCAAGAACGGCAAGGACTTCGAACTCGCCATGCGGCAGGCGCTTGTCGGCGAGGGCCCGGCCATCTGGCTCAGCGCGGTCTGCGCCAGCGTCGCCTTCCTGTCCTTCGTGCCGACCTCCTACACGGGCCTTGCCGAATTCGGCATCATCTCGGCGCTCGGCATGGTGGTTGCGGTCGTCATCACCTTCACGGTGCAGCCGGCGCTCATGGCGCTCATGCCGCCGAAAGTGCCCAAATGGGGCGATGTCCATTTCGGCCTCGGCGGCTGGATCAACCGTCACTATCGGATGATCCTCGTTCTCTCCGGCATGGTGACGATCGGCGCGCTGATTGCCTCGGCCGGTGCCCGCGTCGACGTCAACCCGCTCAATCTCCAGAACCCGAAGGCGCCGCCGGTCGTCGCCTTTCATTCGCTGGCGGACGATCCGCAGACCTCGCCCTATTCGCTCAACGTCGTCGCCGAAAACCCGGCGGATGTCCCCCGGCTGAAGGAGCGCCTTGCCGCCATTCCGGGCGTCGCGCGCGTCGCCACGGCCGAAAACTATCTGCCGACCGAGCAGGACGAAAAGCTCAAGCTGATCGACGCGACCAAGAGCGTGCTCGGCCCGGCCTTCTTCGACGCCAATGCCCGCAAAGCACCGCCGACCGCGCCCGAACTGCGCGCCTCCTTCGAGCGTCTGCGCGCGACGGCCGAGCGCCTTGCGGCCGACACGACGGCCGATGAGGCCACCCGCACCGCCGCCGCCGAACTGCGCGACGGTCTTGCGGCCTTCGCCTCGAAGGTCGGCACATCCGACGACAATCTCGCCGTTCTGCAGGAATCGCTTGTCGGCTCCCTGCCCCAGATCATCTCGACGCTCGGCGAGCGCCTTCAGTCGGCCCGCGTGCTGACGGTCGACGATCTTCCCCCGAACATCCGGCGCGAGTGGATTTCCGACAAGGGCCAGATCCGTCTTCAGGTCCAGCCGACGGAAGACATCGGAACGCCGGAAGGCCTCGAAAACTTCGCCACCAAGGTCCAGGCCATCGAGCCCGACGCATCCGGCGTGCCCGCCAGCGTCACCGATGCTGGCACGGCCATTCTGCAAGCCTTCGGCGAGGCCATCCTCTACACGACGGTCGCCATCGGCCTCATCGTTTGGTTCCTGCGCCGCCGCCTCAGTGATGTGGCGCTGATCCTCCTGCCGCTCGGCATCGCCTCAGTGTGGACGGTCGCGGGCTCCGCGCTGCTCGATCTGCCCTTCAACTTCGCCAATGTCATCGTGGTGCCGCTTCTCATCGGCCTCGGCGTTGCCGGCAGCGTGCACATCGTCGTGCGCCACCGCGAACTCGAGGAGGAAGGCGGCCCCAACAAGGACGTGCTGGACACCTCGACCTCGCTGGCGGTACTTGTTGCGCAGCTCAACAATGTCGCCGCCTTCGCGACACTTGCCATTTCGGCCCATCGCGGCCTCTACAGCATGGGTCTTCTCCTCGGACTTGCCGTCCTTCTGACCGTGATCGTGTGTCTTGTCGTGCTCCCCGCCGGCCTTGTCGCGCTCACAAAACGAAAGACGGCCCGCGCCCTGAAGACCGCGCAAGCGTGAGACAGGTCAGCGTGTTCCTCATCTTTTCCGGCAGTTACCGATAATGGCAAAAGTTCTCGTCACGGGCGGCTGCGGCTTTGTCGGCCGCAATCTCGTCGAGCAGCTTGTTGAACGCGGCGACGAGGTCCGCGTCATCGATGTCAGCGCTCCTCCGGCCTTTCCCGAAGGCGTCGAATACCGTCACGCCTCGATCCTCGATCCGGATGCGGTGCGCGACGCGCTCGAAGGCGTCGATCGCCTCTACCACATCGCCGGCATCGCCCATCTGTGGACCGCGAAGGTCAGCAATTTCGACGACATCAACCGCCGCGGCGCCGAAACGGTGATCGGCGCCGCGGTGCGCGCCGGCACGCCGCGCATCGTCCATTGCTCGACGGAAAGCATCCTTCTTCCGAAGAAAAAGAACGGCCATGCCGTCAGCGAAGAGCATGTGCTGCCGCTGCATGATCTGCCCGGCCCCTACACGCGTTCGAAATATCTCGGTGAACAGGCCGCCCTTCAGGCCGCCCATGCGGGCGCCGATCTTGTCGTCGCCAACCCGACCGTGCCGGTCGGCGCAGGGGATGCGAACATGACGCCTCCGGCGCAGATGATGGCGCTGTTCCTCAAGGGCGGCACGCCCTTCTTCCTCGATTGCATGCTGAACCTCGTCGATGTGCGCGACGTCGCCGCCGGCATCATCCTCGCCGGCGACAAGGGCCGCGCGGGCCAGCGCTACATTCTGGGCGGCGAGAACGTCGCCTTGCGCGACCTGCTGCGCCTGCTGGAAGAGGTTTCGGGCCGCAAGATGCCCAAACGCACCGTTCCGAAGAGCCTGGCGCTCGCGGCCGGCATTTTTGGCGACATCTCATCCCGGTTCACGAAGAAGCCCCCGGCAGCCACGAAGGAAGGCGTTCTTCTGGCGCTCCGCTCGGCTCCGTTCGACAGTTCCAAGGCCCGGGAAGAACTCGGCTATCAGCCGCGCCCGATCGAAGAGGCCCTGCGCGAAGAGCTCGACTGGCTGATCGCGCGCCATGAGCGCAATAATTCGATCCCCGGTCACGATTTGCCAACCTTTCGACAAGAAAAGACGGTCTAACGTCCCCTCAATGCTTGTCTTTGTGGGGACCGACACATGAAAAGCCCGTTTGTTGCGTTCGGCGCGCTTGTTCTCGCCTCCAGCTCAGCTTTTGCCCAGCAGACGACGACGGTCATCGTCACCGTTACCGGCGTCGAGGTCGGCAAGGGCGCGGTCAGTGTCGGCATCTGCGACACGGGTCTCGGCGGTGAGCACTGCCCCGTCGGCGGCAAGCAGGATTCGACAGCCGGTACTCTGGAATTCGTCTTCGAGAACGTCCCGGTCGGCAAATATGCGTTCGGCGGCCACCAGGATCTCAACAACAACGGCCAGCGCGACGAAAACTTCCTCGGCATTCCGCGGGAGCCGGTCGCCCTCAGCAATGGCGCGCTTGAGAAGATGATCCCGACCTTCGCGGACGCACAGGTCGCGGTGTCGCCCAGCGCCCCCAACCGTATCGATCTGCAGTTGCAGATGTATGGCGGCAAGAAAGCCAAGGCGGCGGCGGTCCAGTGATCGTCTTGTGCACGTTCTGCCTGTCCTGAGGCTGTGCACAATTGCCACACATGTTAACTAAGTAACACAGGCTGACCCATTACTGGTGTCGGCCTGACCCTCGTCATGCCATAATTTTCAATTAGAAAAAGAATAAGACCTATTGCTTGCGTTCACGATTTCTGCGTGAACCTTTTGCTTGAAACGGTCGACTAACCCAGAGCCTGAAGCGTCAAGACGTCGCGCTGGTATGCCTGCGCTACGTGACCTAGGTCTGGCATTATGGATTGTTGCACACGTGCCTGTGCGAACCGCCTGGGGGGCGGGCCGCGACGCGGGCACGGTGCGAGTTTGAAAGCAGGAACGGCGCGAAATCTGTCCGCTGTTCCGCCGGTCTCCCCCGACCGGTTCAGGATCCGGCAATCACGCCGGGTTCGGAAACCTGGGAATTGCGCGTAAGCGCTGAAGTAAAGGAGCCGCTTGTGGGCATCCCGCTGAAACAGATCATCGACGTCGGCAGCTACATCGTAAAGAAAGAGCTGTCCGGCACGAAGCGCTACCCGCTCGTCCTCATGATGGAGCCGCTCTTCCGCTGCAACCTCGCCTGCGCGGGCTGCGGCAAGATCGATTACCCCGATGAGATCCTGAACCAGCGCATCTCCTATGAGGACGCGATGGACGCGGTCGACGAATGCGGCGCGCCCGTCGTCGTCATCGCCGGCGGCGAACCGCTGATCCACAAGGAGCTCCCGCAGATCGTGCGCGGCATCATGGCGAAGAAGAAATACGCCATCGTCTGCACGAACGCGATCCTCCTCGAAAAGAAGATGGATGATTACGAGCCGTCGCCGTACTTCACCTGGTCGGTCCATCTGGACGGCGACAAGGAGATGCACGACAAGTCGGTGTGCCGTGGCGGCATTTACGACAAGGCGGTTTCCGCCATTGCCGAAGCCAAGCGCCGCGGTTTCCGCGTCACCATCAACTGCACCTTCTTCCAGAACGCCGATCCGGACCGCATCGCGACCTTCTTCGACGAAGTGACCGCGCTCGGCGTCGACGGCATGACGGTCTCGCCCGGCTATGCGTACGAGCGCGCGCCGGACCAGAAGCACTTCCTGAACCGCCAGACCACGAAGAACATCTTCCGCCGCGTCTTCAGCCAGGCCAAGGGCAAGGGCTGGCAGTTCAACCAGTCGACGATGTTCCTCGACTTCCTCGCCGGCAACCAGAACTACAAGTGCACGCCGTGGGGCAACCCCACCCGCACCGTGTTCGGCTGGCAGAAGCCCTGCTACCTCCTCGGCGAAGGCTATGCCAAGACCTTCAAGGAGCTGATGGAAGACACAAACTGGGACAATTACGGCGTCGGCAATTACGAAAAGTGCGCCGACTGCATGGTGCATTCCGGCTTTGAGGCGTCTGCGGTCAGCGACACGGTCCGCAAGCCGTGGAAGGCCGCGATGGTCTCGCTGTTCGGCATCCGCACGACCGGCCCGATGGCCCCGGAAATCGACCTGTCGAACCAGCGCCCGGCGGAATACGTGTTCTCGCGCAATGTCTCCCAGCACATGGACGTCATCCGCAGCAACAACAAGTCGACCACGGTCGACACCGAAGACCATCAGGACCTGCTCCGCACGCCCGACCCGGACACGGGCACGGCGTCGATCCCCTCGAGCAACGTCTCGTCGGCGGCCTGATCAAAGTCCATACGGAATCGAAAAGCCCGGCCATCGCGCCGGGCTTTTTGTTTGAAGTCCTCAGTCCCCGGCCGGGACCGGGCAACTCAGATCGCCCTCCGCGCAGGCGAGATACAGCCTGAAATCCTCATTGCGCTTTTCGGTCAGGTTCGTCCGGCACTGCGCCGCGATCATTGGATAGGCGCTTCCACCCTCCACCGCCGAGGCCGCGAACGCACATTCCGCATCCCGGTGCGCGACCCAGGCGCGCTGCGCCGTCGTCAGCAGCGCGCTCCGCGCCGCATCGTCCGTCAGCCGCGCCCGGATCTGCCCATACAGCGTGTTCAGTTCGCCGTCGGCCTTGCGCAGGGCATTGTCCGCGCAGATGTTCATGTCCGCCTGTGATGAGGCTTTCGTACAATCCTGCGCTGCAGCAGCATCGGCCACGCACAGCAGGCACAGTGAGAAAAAGAGATGTCGCATTCAGGGCCTCCTGCAATTTGCCCTGCAGCCTATCACCGGCCCCGCTTCGCGAGCCAGACCGTGTGGCCGCCGCACGCGGGATCCTCGGTCGTGTGCGCGACCACCTCGAACCCCTGCCCTGCCAGGAGCGTACGGTATTCTTCGGGCGCAAGGCTCGCGTGATAGGCCGTCTCACCCCACATCGTGCCGAGCGCCTCGCCGTCCGCAGGTCCGCTCGTGAACATCAGCACGGCGCCGGGCGCTGCATGCGCGCCGAACACAGCAAACATCGCGCGCTGATCCTCCCGCGTCAGGTGAAAGAAGCTGTCCCATGCAATGAGACCGTCGAATGTCTCGCCGAGACCGAGTGCGCGCATATCCGCGACATGCCAGGCATGGCCGGGAAAGCGCGTGCGGCACATCGCGATCATGGGTGCGGATGAATCAACGCCTGTCATGGCGCAGTCCCGGCCGATCAGATAAGCGGCAATCGGCTCCCCCGATCCGCAGCCCAGGTCCAGAACACGCCTTCCGTCGAGACGAGACAGAAAGAGATCGAGCCAGCTCCGCTCGAACAAATTCTTGCCGCGCTCCTTGTCGAAATCCGCGGCGTGGCGCTCGTACAGACCGATGATCTTGTCGGCGTCCGATGTCATCTCAGGCCTTCGCGAACGCCGTCCTCAGCATCGTGCCTGCTTTCGACAGTACGCCGAACGCCGTCTGCGAATCCACCGCGAGGCGGAGGAGATCGCCGATCTGCCCGGGCGTGCGCACAAGGCTGCCGAACACGCCTTTCAGCGACACGCTGCCGTCCGCATTCAGCGCCTCGTTCACCAGCGGCGGCAGCGCACGGTTCGCCGGATCGCAGACAACGCGCACCGCCACGAGGGGCAGCCCATGGGCCCGCGCATAATTCGCCGCGATGTGCGATTCCATATCGACAAGCGCCGCACTCGATTGCGCGCGTGCGCGGGTCTTCTCTTCGGGATCGACCAATGCCTCGTCGACACCGAGAATGCTCGCGCGCAGCACTTTGAGATTGGTGTTGTTCGACGGCAACGCACGCATCAGCGCATCGGTGATGGCCTTGTCGGTCGGCCAGCGCCCGTCGCGCGAGGACACCGCATCGGCCACGATGACATGGCCAGGCATCAAAGCCGGGTTGAGCCCGCCGCCGATGCCGAAACTCATCACCGCGGTCAGGCCGTAGGGGTCCTGCCCGCCGAGCTGGCTGCGCAGCCGCGCCGGAGAACCGCCGCTGCAGATCGTCTTCATGCCGGGACCGGCCGCGATCTTCGCTTCACGCTGGACGCCGGTAACGACAAGAACGGGCATTACATGCCGAACTGGGTCGCGGGCGCATTGCCCTGCTTCAGATTGCGGTAACGCGCCATGGCCCAGAGCGGGAAGAATTTCGCATAGCCGTGATAGCGCAGATAGAACACGCGCGGGAAACCGCCGCCCGTATACGTATCCTCGGGCCACAATCCGTCTTCACGCTGGTTCTTCGCCAGCCAGTCAACGCCGCGCGCGACTGCCGGATGCTCGTTCTCGCCCGCCGCCTGCAACGCCAGAATGGCCCAGGCCGTCTGTGAAGACGCCGAAGGCGCTTTCTCATAGCCGCGATAATCGAGCTTGTAGCTGTCGCAGCTTTCGCCCCAGCCGCCATCCTCGTTCTGGATCGAGACCAGCCAGTCGACCGCCTTGCGCATCACCGGCGCCTGATGATCGACACCCGCCGCGTGAAGCGCACACATGGCCGACCATGTGCCGTACACATAATTGACGCCCCAGCGGCCGAACCACGACCCGTCTTCTTCCTGATCGCGGATGATGTAATCGACCCCGCGGCGCATGACCTCGCTGCTCTCGACCGTCTCGCCAAGCTGGGCGAGCATCGACACGCACCGTGCGGACACGTCCACCGTCGGCGGATCGAGCAGCGCACCGTGATCGGCGAACGGGATTTCGTTGAGATAATAATATTCGTTATCGGCGTCGAACGCGCCCCAGCCGCCGTTCTTCGATTGCAGGCCATGCACCCATTCGCGTGCGCGCTCGATGCCCTCGTCGAAATCGACGCCCTCCGCCTTCGCCCTGTGACGAATGCGGTCCATGCCCAGCACGACGACCGCCGTGTCGTCCACATCGGGATAATGCGCATTGGCATACTGGAACGCCCAGCCGCCCGGACGCGTGTGCGGACGCGCTTCGGCCCAGTCACCCTTCACGTCCAGGATCTGGTGCGGCTTCAGCCATTTCAGTGCCTCAAGGGCCGCCGTCTCGGCCTCTTCGCCACCGGCTTCCAGCAGCGCATGGCTTGCAAGCGAGGTGTCCCAGATCGGCGACAGGCAAGGCTGGCAATAGGCTTCCTCGTCCTTGATGACGAGCAGCTTTTCGATGGACTGGCGCGCAATGACGACGTTCGGATGATCGGCCGGGTAGCCGAGCACGTCATACATTTCGAGCGCGTTGACCATTGCCGGGAAGATCGCGCCGAGTCCGTCCTCGCCGTTCAGCCGCTCATCGACGAACGCCACCGCCTTCGCGATCGCGCGCTCGCGCGAGGCTTTCGGGAAATAGGGCGTAACGACCTTCAGCACCTTGTCGAGATTGATGAAGAACGACTTCCAGTACCATTTCTGGTGGGCGCCGCCGAACCTCCATGTCTTCACCTGGAACGGCGGCTCGACGAACAGTTCCGCAATGCCGACACCGAGCGCGTTCTTCGCCTGCGGCTTCTTCGCCATCAGCACGAAGAGCGGCACCATCACGGTGCGCGCCCAGTAGGACACCTTGTCGAGATGGACGGGAAACCATTTCGGCAGCAGCATGATCTCGACCGGCATGGTCGGCACGGCCTTCCACGGCACCTGCCCGTACAGCGCCAGAAGGATGCGCGTGAAGACATTGCTTTGCGCCGCGCCGCCGCGCGCCAGCAGCGCCTCGCGCGCGCGTTTCATATGCGGCGCGTTAATGTCGTCGCCGATCATCTTCAGCGCGAAATAGGCTTTCACCGTCGCGGAAACATCGAGCGCGCCCGCATGAAACAGTGGCCAGCCGCCATGCTCGCCCTGGATGCGGCGCAGATAGACGGCGATCTTGCGTTCCAGCTCGGCGTCGACCGGCTCGCCGCGGAAATGGCGCATCAGCACATATTCGGCGGGGATCGTCGCGTCCGCTTCAAGCTCGAAACAGAAATGCCCGTCCGCCTGACGATGATCGAGAAGCCCTGTCGTTGCCGAAGCAATGCGCTTGTCGAGTTCGTCCAGCGGAATTCCGGTCAAGTTTCTGAGCGGCGACGCATCATTCAATCAATCACCTCCGGAGGCACCCGCCGAATGCGGGCCGCCTCGCCAAGTCCATACAATCAGGCGGCCGAACGGTTCGCGCCTGCCGTTTCGAGCACCGCGCGCGCCGCGGCATTGCCGGAGCGGATCGCGCCTTCCATGCAGGCGGGAAGGCCCGTGGCCGTCCAGTCGCCCGCGAGGAACAGGTTCGGATATTGCGTCTTCGGGCCGGGGCGGCGGCTTGTCTCGCTCGGAATGGCCGCGAAGGTCGCGCGACGCTCGCGGTTGACCTGCCATGGCGGCAGCTCTTCCGGCAGGCCGGTGATCTTGGAGACTTCCGCCCACACCTTGCGCGCCAGATCCTCGCGGTCGTGGTGCATCCATTCGTCGGCGGCCGAGATCGTCACCGACAGATGGTCGTCGTAGGAGAACAGCCATTCGGTGATCGAATTGACGACACCCAGATACATCGGGTGCCCCTTCGGCGGCGCGATCTTGAAATGCAGGTTCACGATCGCCTTGAACTTCTCCGGCGTGATGAGGCCCGGCACATAGGAGCGCGCAACGACCGGCGGCGCGGCCAGGATGACGATGTCCTCCGGCGCGACCACGATCTTCTCGTCGCCGAAATCGAGCGCCGCGGCGCGCTCGCCCTCATAATCGATGCCGCGAAGCGTGCGTCCATACTGGAAGCTGGCACCGCGCGGTTCGAGATAGGCGATGGCCGGATCGATGTAGGCCGAGGACATGCCCTGATGCGCGATGATCGGCTTGCACGCCGCGCCGCCGCCGCCGAACGTCTCCTTGAAGAGCGTAATGGCAACCTGTGCATCGGCCTCGGCGGGCTCGACATTCAGCGCCGCAAGCATGACAGGGCGCCACAGGCGCTCATAGAGCGTGGTCTTGGTGTCCATCACATCGCCGACGAGGCGCGACTGGTTGAGCGCGCGCAGCAGGCCGAGCGGGGCGAGGTAATCGGTCGCCTTGGTGCCCGGCACGCGGCGGCTGGAATCCAGGATCCACCACGGCACGCGGCTCGAATTGGGGCGCAGGGTCCAGCGCTCGCCGGATTTGAGATCGGCGAACGGGATCTCCGCCTCGCAGACCGTCATCTCCTTCAGGCCGTCGATCTTCGTCAGATAGCGGACCGCCTGGTGATTGCCCGAGAGCAGAAGATGCGAGCCGTTGTCGACGACGATGTTGAGAACGGTGTCCATGAACGAGCGGCAGCGCCCGCCCGCCGCCTTCGCGGCTTCATAGAAAACGATCTTGCCGTAGCCGGCATCGGCCAGTTCGACGGCAGCCGCCAGACCTCCAAGACCCGCACCGACAATATGAACCGTGCCCGACATCAGACCACTCCATATCTCAGATAGGCGCCGATCAGGCCGAGCTTGTTCACTCCGACCCGCTTGCGCGGCGCGGCCCAACCTTGGGCCAATAAACGTTTCAAAACACCATGATAGGCCACGCCCATGAGGCGCGGCGCCTTGACCGCCGCCCGTGGCGCCGAACCCATGATCCGGTCCGCCTCGCGGAAATGAAGTTCGGCGCGCGCGGCCACCGCACGGCATACCGCGTCGAGAGCCGGATCGGCAAGAACCGCAACCGGATTCTGTAGATCGGCCTTTATACCAGCTTTTTCCAGTTCTTCGCGGGGAAGATAAAGGCGGCCGATGGACGCGTCCTCGTCGAGGTCACGCAGGATATTGGTCAGCTGCAGCGCGCGGCCGAGGTGATGGGCGAGTTCCGTCCCCGCCGCCTCGTCCAGGCCGAAGATCGGCGTCGAAAGGCGGCCGACGGCGCTCGCCACGCGATCCACATAAAGATCGAGTGTTTTCCAGTCCGGCGCGACGACGCCCGCGCCCACATCCATTTCCATCCCGTCGATGACGGCGATGAAATCCTCCTCGCGCGGCCCGTAACGCTCGACATGCGGGCGCAGGAACTCGGCAAGGCCCGCAGGCTTGCCGGCATAGAGCGCGTGCACGTCCTGCCGCCAGCGTTCCAGACCGGCATGGCGCTCTTCGTCGGTTCCGCCCTCGTCGGCGATGTCGTCCACTTCGCGGCAGAAATCGTAGATCGCGTACATCGCGTCCCGTTTTTCGGCGGGAAGGATCTTCATGGCCGTGTAGAAGCTCGACCCGGAGGCCTTGGCCGCGCTCGTCGCCGGTTCCGCCGTCGCGCTCATCGGGCCGCCCCCCAGATGGAGCCGGCCCTGGCCGCGCCGAACAGGCGGCCGAACAGGGTCGCGCCCGCGGCCCCGAGGGCCGTCAGCAGGAAACCAGCCTTCGAGAAATGCACCTTCTCGCTCAGCGGATCGCGGGTCTTCAGGCCGGTGTTGAGGATGACCGCAAGGCGATGAATGGCAGAGATTTCGAGCGCAAGGCGGGTGTCGGCAAGCGCGGGGATCAGCGCCCTGCCCTCGTCCAGCAGGTCATCGCAGCGCGCGGCCAGTTCGCGGATCACCGCGAGCAGTTCCGGGCTTGCCTTGTCCTTGCCGAGATCCTCATAGCGCGCGCCGTGCTTCTTCATCAGATCGTCCGGCAGATAGACGCGGTCGACGTTCTTGTAGTCCTTCCCGCAGTCCTGCAGATGATTGATGATCTGAAGCGCCGCGCAGATCGCGTCCGACGGAGCCCACGTCGTCGCGGGATTTTCACCGTGCACGTCGAGCACGAAGCGGCCGACGGGCATGGCCGACAGCGCGCAATAGGCCATCAGTTCGGAGAAATCCGCATAGCGGTTCTTGCGCGCATCCAGCCGGAACGCGTCGAGCAGATCGAGCGCGTGGCGCGGCGACAGATTGCGCGCGGCAAGCTGCTCCTTCAGCGGTGCGGCTTCCGGGTCGGGCGGGCCCTCGCCCGTCAGCGCGGCGGCGAGGCCGTCAAGCAGCGCGATCTTCCGGTCCGGCGGCAGCGCGGCATTGTCGGCCACATCGTCACCTGCACGCACGAATTTGTAGAAGGCCAGGATCGGCGGACGATTCTCGGCACGGATCAAGTGCGAGGCGACCGGGAAGTTCTCGTCCTTGTGGCCCTTGCCGGACAGCGTGTCGGTCGCGCTCGTCATGCGCCTGTCCCCGCGGCCGCCTGATAGCGGCCCTTCCAGGCGCCGCCGCGCCCGAGCCAGTGCTGAACGGCCGAATCGAACGTGAAGGCGAGATAGACGAGCGCGATGAACGGCAGCGCCACGCCCCAGAGCGGCGCGCGGCGGTACAGACGCAGGATCGGCTGGAAAGACAGCGCCATCACCGCCCACACAAACGCGCCGATGATCCCCGCCCAGCCTTCCACGGCAATGGCAAGATAGGGCGGAACGAGATAGGTCACGATCATGCCGAGCGTGGTGCCAAGCAGAAGCAGCGGCGAATAATCGAGCTGGGAATAGGCCGAGCGCGAGACCATGCGCCGTATGTGATTGAAGTCGTCGTAGGGACGAATGCTCTCGACCGCTTCCGTGAGCCCGAGAAAGATCGGTCCCTGCGATTTCAGCAGCGCGCCCATCGCGCAATCGTCGATCAGCGCGCCGCGAATGGCACCAACGCCACCCGCCGCGTGCAGCGCATCATACTTCACCAGCATGCAGCCGCCGGCCGCCGCCGCCCGTTTGCTGGTCGAGCTGTTCACCCAGGCGAACGGATAAAGCTTCTGGAAGAAATACACGAAGGCCGGGATCAGCATCTTCTCCGAGAAGCTGTCGCAGCGGAGTTTCACCATCAGGCTCGTCAATACGGTGCCCTTGGCGTTCGCACCGCGCACAAGGCGCTCCAGCGCCTGGGGATCGCGATAGGCAATGTCCGCATCGGTGAAGAGAATGTAGGCGGGCGCGCCGCGCTCCTCGATGTGCCGCACGCCGGTCGCCATGGCGTTGAGCTTGCCGGTCCATCCAGCCGGCGGCTCGGTGCCGCGGATGATGGTGAGCTTGTCGGCAAGGTCGAGCTTCACCGCCTCGTTCATCGCCGCATCGCCGGTGCCGTCGCTCGAGCCGTCGTCGATCAGCACCACCGAGAAATCGCCGGGATAGGTCTGCGTCAGCAGCGAGCCGACCGATTGCGCGATGACATCGGCCTCGTCGCGCGCCGGAACCACCGCGATCACACGCGGCCAGGCGGCAGGCGCCGGAATATGCTCAGGCGCAAAGCGCGTGTCGCGCTCGGCCGCGCGCCAGAATCCGCCACGCGCCACAATGAGATAGATCCAGATCGCTCCCGACAGGAGCGCAAGGGAAAGCGCGGCGGTCACGCGGAACCTTTCCGGCGCGAATTCGTGCGCACTTTCATCGGCGTCGTACGGGCGTCAGGCCCGCTCCTTCTTGGTCTGCGGCGCCTTGCGCAGAACCTCGAACACCTTGTTGACGATGCCCTTCGAATCCAGGCCGGAATCCGAATACATACGGTCGGGCTTGCCGTGATCGGTGTATTCGTCCGCCATGACGAGCGAGCGCACCTTGAGGCCGTCGTCGAGCGCGCCCTTGTCCGACAAAAGATGCATGACCATGCTGCCGAAGCCGCCGACCGAACCTTCTTCGAGGGTGATCAGAAGCTGATGCTCGCGCGCCAGCTTGAGGATCATCTCCTCGTCGAGCGGCTTTGCGAACCGCGCATCGGCGACCGTCGTCGACAGGCCCTTGGCCTCGAGTTCCTCGGCGGCCTTCAGCGCCTCGGCGAGGCGCGTGCCGAAGGACAGCAGCGCGACCTGCGTGCCGCCGTCCTTGACGATGCGGCCTTTGCCGATCTCGAGCGGAATGCCGTCCTGCGGCATTTCCACGCCGACGCCTTCGCCGCGCGGATAGCGGAACGCGATCGGGCCTTTGTCATAGGCCGCCGCCGTCGCCACCATATGGACAAGCTCGGCCTCGTCGGCCGCCGCCATGATGACCATTTCCGGAAGGCAGGCGAGGAAGGCGACGTCGAACGCGCCCGCATGGGTCGCTCCGTCCGCACCGACATAGCCCGCGCGGTCGATGGCGAAGCGCACCGGCAGTTTCTGGATGGCGACATCGTGGACGAGCTGGTCGTAACCACGCTGCAGGAAGGTCGAATAGATGGCGCAGAACGGCTTGTAGCCCTCGGTCGCAAGACCGGCCGCGAACGTCACCGCGTGCTGTTCGGCGATGCCGACATCGAAGGTGCGTTCGGGGAAGCTCTTGCCGAAAATGCCGACGCCCGTGCCGTCCGGCATCGCGGCCGTGATGGCGACGATCTTGTCGTCCTTGCGGCCTTCCTTGACGAGGCTTTCGCCGAACACTTTCGTGTAGCTCGGGAAGTTGGCCGCGGCCTTCTTCTGCTGGCCGGTGACCGGATCGAACTGCACGACGCCGTGATATTTGTCGTCGGACGCTTCGGCGGGCGCGTAGCCCTTGCCCTTCTGCGTAATGACGTGAATGAGAACCGGCCCGTCCGCGTTGTCGCGCACGTTCTGCAGCACCGGCAGAAGATGGTTGAGATCGTGCCCGTCGATGGGGCCGACATAATACAGCCCAAGCTCTTCGAACAGGGTGCCGCCGCCCGCGAGGAAGCCGCGTGCATACTCTTCCGCCTGGGCGGCGCGGTTGATGACGAATTGCGGCAGGTTCTTGGAGAGCTGCTTGGCCGTCTCGCGAATGGTCTGGTAGGTCTTGCCGCTCATCAGGCGCGACAGATAGGCCGACATCGCGCCGACCGGCGGGGCGATCGACATTTCGTTGTCGTTGAGAATGACGATGAGTTTGGAGCGCAGCGCGCCCGCATTGTTCAGCGCCTCATAGGCCATGCCCGCCGACATCGAGCCGTCGCCGATCACGGCGATGACATTGTTGTCTTTCTTGGCGAGATCGCGCGCGACCGCCATGCCGAGGCCGGCCGAGATCGAGGTCGAGGAGTGCCCGGCGCCGAAGGCGTCGAATTCGCTTTCCGCGCGCTTGGTGAAGCCCGAAAGGCCCTCCGGCTGGCGCAGCGTGCGGATCTTCTCGCGGCGGCCGCAGAGGATCTTGTGCGGATAGGTCTGATGGCCGACGTCCCAGATCACGCGGTCGTCCGGCGTGTTGAAGACGTAGTGGAGCGCGACCGTCAGCTCGACGACGCCAAGCCCGGCGCCGAGATGCCCGCCGGTCACCGAGACCGCATCGATCGTTTCCTGGCGCAGTTCGTCGGCCACCTGCCGCAGCTGGCTCTCGGAGAGGTTCCGGAGATCCTGCGGCGTGTTGATCGTGTCGAGAATCGGCGTCTCAGGCATAGGCGTTTCTTCCACAAACAAAGGCCAAGCAACGGAATTCTAGGCCCGGAATGACGAGACAATAACCTGTCCCAATAGGCAAGATTTGAGGCGAATTTCGGAGTTCTGTCCTGGAGACAGGGTGAACGGCGTAGCTTCTCTGCAACAGCCAGGTTTTGGCCCGACATGCTGCCCAGACATCAAATCCGTCCGCTTTGCCTCCGGGCCGCTCCCCTTGCGCCTTCTTGTTGGTCGTGCCGGATGTGATCTGCGTTCGGCCTGGCTGGCAGGCGGATGCCACATTTTGGCACATGCCACAATTCAAAAAACACCGCCCATGGCAAACCAAGGGTTGGTCTAGACCTTGAGACCGTCACACGCAAGGCAACCACCCGGAGCGCCGGATGGCCGGAAAGAAGGCGGATCAGCCGCCTCGCGGGGTAGCAATGCGTTGGAGGGCGCAGAGTTCCGGGCATGCGGCGCCGTAACGCCGTCGCCGGGGCAGCCCCCGCCCTGCTCGCCAAGCAAAAGCCTCGCCCGAAGACCGGACGAGGCTCTCTCTGCTGTCCCCGGAAGGGCCGGCCGAGAACAGTTGGCCTTAGTTACTGGAACAGGCTGTCGAACTTGATGCTCAGGCGCCCGCGCACGACATCGGTGGTCATCTCCGAATCGATGCCCGGATCATCGTCGAACACAACGTCTTCGCCGCTGAAGTCGTAGTGCAGATATTCAACGCCGAAGGTGATGTTGTCGGTGATGGCGTATTCGATGCCGCCGCCGGCCACCCAGCCGAAATAATCGACATCATCTTCGAAGGTGTCGAAACCGTAGTTCACGCCGGTGAACGCCGCGCCGCCGGTGCCGTAGATCAGGAAACGGTCGAGACCGAAACCGAGACGTCCGCGGATCGACGCCAGAAAATCGGTTTCCGCGAAGAAGTCACCGACCGTGACCTCCTGGTCGGTGTATGAACCGTCCGCCTCAAGGCCGAACACGATGGAATTGACCTGCCAGTTGTAACCGACATGGCCACCGATCACGAAACCTTCGACGTCCTCAAAAACCGTGGTTCCGAGCAGTTCCGACTCGCCCCAGGCCCAGCCGCCGTGAATACCGACATAAGCGCCGCTCCAATCATAGACAGGATCGACGACCACCGCTTCCTGCGGAGGAGGATAGGAAGGCATGTCCGCGGCAAGCGCAGTCACCGTCATTGCCAGCAGCGACGCACCTGAAATCAGCATCTTGTTCATGGCAAAATCCCTCTGAGAGACCCGAGAGAAAAGCTTAGGCCGGTTCTGCAAGGCAGTGGTGATGGAAAAGCAACACACGGTTGCAAAATAAACATTTCTTTTATGTGGATAGATGGCAGCCTTCCCCGCGTACATACTACGCCCGACGATCGCGTGCACTGACAATACGCGTAATTACATCACCGGAATGCGCGGCATGCAAGACACTGAATCTACGAAATTTTTAGTCAAAAGCCGCAGGTAAACCTTAAGAAGGCATTATCCTACGCGTATGTGCAATTGCGCTGGATTCCCGCGTCGAGGCAGGTTCATCTACGCGCGCCGGCTGAAGCCCGCTGGCACGGAAAGTCATCGGGGTTATTGTGCCCCCCAGCCCGCCTCGGTGACTTTCCACCCCCGATACCACATCACCGGCAGGGGCGGCGCCTTTTGGACTGCAAGGGTTAGCGAGAGCTTTCAGCGTTTCATTACAAGACCGGCTGCCTGCCACGCATCCCGGACCGGGCTGAGGCCATCTCATCGCGCGGGCGGGTTGTCCGACGGTCAATCCGGCAGGGGTATGTGCTCGTCGCGGTCATCGGCCGGGAGGTCGAAGCGTCCCTTGCCCCAGTTCTGCGCGCGCCATTCGGCCTTGGCTGCTTCGATGCGCTCCTGCGATGAGGCAACGAAATTCCACCACAGATAACGTGGTCCCTCGAGCGTCGCACCGCCGAGGATCATCACCCGCGCGCCCTGGCCCCCGGCCGCGACCGTGATCCTGTCGCCCGGGCGGAAAACCATCATCTGGGGAGCTTCAAAATCCTGCCCGGCGACGGAGATCGAACCTTCGACGATGTAAATACCTCTGTCTTCGTGATCGTCCGGCAGCGGCAGGCGGCTGCCGGCCTCAAGCTTCACATCCGCATAGAAGGTTTCGGAGAACATCTGCGCAGGCGCGTTCGCACCGTAGGCATTCCCGAGGATCAGCCGGACCGAGACGCCACGGTCCTCGATCACCGGCAGCGTGTCCTTGCCGTGATGCTCGAATGTCGGGGCCACGTCCTCGTGGCTTTCGGGAAGGGCCAGCCAGGTCTGGATTCCGAACAGGCTGTTCGGGCCGCTTCGCGCTGCGGCGGACGTGCGCTCCGAATGGGACACACCGCGCCCGGCGACCATCCAGTTCAGCGCCCCGGGACGGATGATCTGGTCGGCCCCGGTGCTGTCGCGATGATGGAAGTCGCCACGAAAGAGATAGGTGACAGTGCCAAGGCCGATATGCGGGTGGGGCCGGACATCGATCCCCTGCCCGGTCAGGAGTTCGGCCGGGCCGGCCTGGTCGAAGAAGATGAACGGCCCCACCATCTGCCGCTTCGGCGCGGGCAAAGCGCGCCGCACCTCGAAGCCGCCGAGGTCGCGGGCGCGCGGCACGATGAGGGTTTCGATCGCGTCCATGCCCAATGCGTCGGGACAGCCCGGCTCCAGTGCTGGGTTCCAACTCATGCGCGTCTCCTCATCTGGGCCGGCGGGTTGGGCGCGAGCGCCCACGAGCTGCCCGATCTGCCGCGCATCGGTCCTCGCAGCTAGCCCCGAAGGACGGAAAGCTCTGTCGCGGAAAGCGGAACACGCAGACGCAACCTGCCGCGATCATGTTGCCGCGGCACCGCATCGGCCATCATATCTTTTGGGGGGAGAAATGGCGCGCCCGAAAGGATTCGAACCTCTGACCCTCAGATTCGTAGTCTGATGCTCTATCCAGCTGAGCTACGGGCGCGCAGGGCGGAAGCGATGTTCCGTCCGGAGCGGTGTGAATAATGAGTCGGCGCGGGCATTGCAAGCCGTTCGGGCAGCTTTTCAGGCAATTGAACGCTGCGCCGCCCGCTCCCGAAGATCGATCACCCGGTCGGCGATGGCGATGCGGAACGTCGCGCCGATCGTGCCCTCGACGAGATTGATCTGCCCGCCATGCGCGCGCACGATTTCGGCCGCGATGGCAAGCCCGAGCCCGGTTCCCCCGGCCCGCGTCGATCCCTTGAAGGCGGAGAACAGGTTCTCGCGCGCCCGTTCGGACACGCCGGGGCCGGTGTCCGACAGTTCCAGAATGACCATCGTGCCTTCCCGGCGCCCGACAATGCGGATCTGGTCGCGCGCGGGATCGAGTTCGCGGCCCTGGCTTTCCAGCGCCTGGCGCGCGTTGCGGCCGAGGTTGAGAAGCACCCGGAACAATTGATCGGGATCGGCGTCGATCGACAGGCCGCGCTCGATCGCCTCCGTCCACCCGATTTTCGCGCCGTCCAGATCGAGGGTCTGGCGCACGCTTTCGACGATCTCCGAGACCTCGACGTCGCGGCGCTGCGGCTCGGGCTCCTTGGCGGCTCCGTAAGCGAGGGTCTGGGTGCAATAGGCCACGGCCCGCTCCAGCGTCGAAACGAGCTTGCCGGAGAGCCGCCGCACGAAGGGATCGGGCGAATCGGCCAGCCGCTCGGAGGCAAGCTGTGCCGAGGCCAGCAGATTGCGCAGATCGTGGTTGATCTTGGCGACGGCGAGACCGAGCGCTGCCAGACGCGCCTTGCTTTGAAGCTCCGCGTGCAGTTCGCGCTGCATGGCGGCAAGTTCGGTCTCGGCAAGGCCGATCTCGTCGTCGCGGCCGGACGGAACGATGATTGCGCCGGCGTCTTGCGGATCGCGCCCGAAGGCCACGATGCGTCCCGTCAGGCGCGCCACCGGGCGCACGATCATACGGTCGAGCAGCAGATACAGAAGAACGCCGGTCAGCGCCGCCAGAAGGAGCGACAACCCCAGCATGTTTCGCGAGAACCGCAGCAGGGCCGCATAAAGCGGGGCCTCGTCGGCGACGACTTCGAGATATTGCCCGCCCATCGGCGCCTCGCCCACAAGGCGCATCACGCCCGTCCCGCCCGAAAACAGAACGCCGAAGGCATTGGTGAGCGCGGAAAAACCCTGTCGCTCGCGCAGATCCACACTGCGCGACACCTCCGGCGGCGGATCGGAGAGCGCGAGCAGACGCCGTGTCTCGCCGGTCTTCAGCACGACAAGCCGCGCGCCGACGCTGCGCAGCAGCCGCCGCGCCAGATCTTCCGGCAACATGCCTTCCGGGGCCGCATCGAGGATGAGCGCGACCGAATGGGCACGGGCAACCCGGTCAGTCACCCAGCGCTCATAAAAGCTCGCGAGCGAGGGCACATAGACAAGCACGACCGCCAGCATGACGAAGGCGCTCGTCAGCCGGAGCAGTTTCGCCGAAAATCGCCGGCGCACGGTCGGGCGTGCCGTTTCGTCTGCCATGTCTCTCATGCCACCGTTCACGAAAATGTGGGGTGGTTTGCGGGGCACGTCAAATTACATCGCGGTAGGGAATGGCAGTTTCGGGGCAGTTTGCGTTGACTTTCGACCCGGCTTTTCCCTATAAGCGCGGCCAACAGGCGTCCGTGCTCGCGCGGGCGCCGTTATTGTCTTGAAAACCTGGGCTTTGGCCCCTTGAAACGACGCCGCGGCCCGGCCGCGACAGAGGTGACCCCGTGAAACGGACCTATCAGCCCTCGAAGCTGGTGCGCAAGCGCCGCCACGGCTTCCGCTCCCGCATGGCCACTGTCGGCGGCCGCAAGGTTATTGCGTCGCGCCGCCGGCACGGCCGCAAGAAGCTCTCGGCCTGAGTTTTCGGCCGTGACGGATCAGGAGCCCTCCGTGGGTCGGCTCCTCAAGCGCGGCGACTTTCTGGCCGCTGCACGAGGCAAGCGCGCCTCCACTTCCCTGTTCACGCTTCAGGCGGTCGCCCGCGCCACGGGCGCCGGTGAGCTGCCGCGCGTCGGCCTCACCGTCAGCCGCAAGGCCGGCGGGGCCGTCGAGCGCAACCGCATGCGCCGGCGCCTGCGCCAGGCGGTGCGACAGATCGCGCCCGTGTCTGCCCGCCCGGGACATGACTATGTGATCATCGCGCGTCATCAGGTTCTCGGGGCGCCGTTCCCCACGCTCGTCAACGAACTCAAATCCGCCTTCCGGCGGGTGCATCAGGTCAAATCCGGCTGAGCCGGATCGAAAGGGCCGCAATGTCGGAAAACCGCAATCTTCTCTTCGCGATCCTTATGTCGATCGGCGTGCTCGGCCTGTGGGAATTCATGTACGCCCAGCCGCAGCGCGAAGCGCAGCAGAAGCTGGCCGAGCAGCAGCGCATCGAGCAGAGCCAGCAGGCTCCGGCGACGACCGCCCCCGGAGCGGCCCCCGGCACCACGACCACAACAGGCGCTCCGCCCGTTCCCGGTTCCAGCGCGCCGACCGCGCCCGGCGCCACCATCCAGACAGGCCTGACGCGCGATCAGGCGCTCGCCGCCTCGCCGCGGGTCGCCATCGACACGCCGCGCCTCAAGGGCTCGATCAATCTGAAGGGCGGCCGCGTCGACGACGTCGCGCTGAAGGATTACCGCGAAACCGTCGAGGAGAATTCGCCGAATATCGTGCTGCTGTCGCCGCAGGGCGGCCCCTCGCCCTTCTATGCCGAATATGGCTGGGTCGCGGGCGCCGGCACGACGGCCGCCACCCCCGGCCCCGACACAGTATGGACGCAGGAAGGCACCGGCACGCTCGGCGTCGCAACGCCTGTCACGCTCGTGTGGGACAACGGCCAGGGCCTCACCTTCCGCCGCACCATCTCGGTCGATGAGAACTACCTCTTCACGATCGCCGACAAAGTCGACAATGCAGGCACCGCACCGGTATCGCTGCACCCGTTCGGCCTCGTCTCCCGCCATGGCATCCCGCCGACTGCCGGTTATTACATCCTGCATGAAGGCCTGATCGGCTATCTCGGCGATGACGGGCTTCAGGAAGTCCATTACAGCGACATTCTCGAAGAGAAGCTGCAGAACTTCACCGCCAGCGGCGGCTGGCTCGGCATCACCGACAAATACTGGGCCGCGGCCGTCGTTCCGGCGCGCAACGAAACCTTCACCGCGCGCTTTGCGGCGACCGAAGGCCCCACCCCGACCTTCCAGTCCGATTTCCTCCTCCCGGCCCGCGAGATCGCGGCGGGCGGTTCGGGCGAGGCGACGAGCCAGCTCTTTGCCGGTGCCAAGGAAGTGCGCGTGCTCGACAAATATCAGGACGAGCAGAGCATTCCGCGCTTCGAACTCCTGATCGACTGGGGCTGGTTCTATTTCATCACCAAGCCGCTGTTCTGGGTGATCGACTTCTTCTTCAACCTCGTCGGCAATTTCGGCGTGTCGATCCTCATCACCACCGTTCTCATCAAGCTCGTCTTCTATCCGCTCGCCAACAAGAGCTACGAGTCGATGTCGAAGATGAAGAAGATCCAGCCCGAACTGACGGCGATGCGCGATCGCTTCAAGGACGACCGCGCGGGCCAGCAGCGGGCCATGATGGATCTGTACAAGAAAGAGAAGATCAATCCGGCCGCCGGCTGTCTTCCGATCCTGATCCAGATCCCGGTCTTCTTCGCGCTCTACAAGGTGCTGTTCGTCACCATCGAAATGCGCCACGCGCCGTTCTTCGGATGGATCCAGGACCTTTCGGCCCCCGATCCGACGACGATCTTCAATCTGTTCGGCCTCATTCCGTGGGATCCGTCGACGCTTCCGGTCATCGGGCCGTTCCTCATGCTCGGCGTCTGGCCGCTCATCATGGGCGTCACGATGTTCCTGCAGATGCGCCTGAACCCGATCCCGCCCGATCCCACACAGGCGATGATCTTCACCTGGATGCCGCTGTTCTTCACCTTCCTTCTGGCGAGCTTCCCGGCGGGCCTCGTGATCTACTGGTCGTGGAACAACTTCCTGTCGATCCTCCAGCAGGCAACGATCATGAAGCGCCAGGGCGTGAAGATCGAGCTCTGGGACAATCTGCGGGATCTGTTCAAACGAAAGCCCAAAGCTCAGGAATAACAACCAAAGGCCGCCCTCTCCGGGCGGCCTTTTTGTTTGGGGCCTGTCTTTACTCGGTCCGGATCGGCCGCGCGGATGCACGATCCCTGTGACTCCAAGGGCAGGGTCATCGACAGGACACAGCCGCGAGCCCAGTATTCCCCCACACAGGAGAGAATCACATGGGCATCGAAAGTCTTCTTGTATTTCTGCTCGTCGGCGCCATCGCCGGCTGGCTCGCCGGACTGCTCGTGAAAGGCTACGGTTTCGGCCTTGTCGGCAACATCGTCGTCGGCATCATCGGCGCGCTGATCGCCGGCTGGCTGTTTCCCTATCTCGGGTTTTCGCTCGGCGGCGGCATCCTCGGCGCGATCGTCCATGCAACGCTCGGCGCGGTGATCCTGCTGTTCTTGCTGCGCCTCGTCCGCAACTGACACCCCCAAACAAAAAGACCCCGCCGAAGCGGGGTCTTTTTTCAGTGCAGGCGTTTGGCGATCAGGCCGAAACGCCCGAGGACGGCAGCACCACGACGCGCGTTCCCGTCGGTACGCGCCGGTACAGGTCGATGATGTCCTGATTGAGAAAGCGCACGCAGCCGGACGAGACCATCGTGCCGATGGTCCACGGCTCGGTCGTGCCGTGCAGGCGGTAAAGCGTGTCGCGGCCGTTCCTGTAGATGTAGAGGGCGCGCGGGCCGAGCGGGTTTTCCGGGCCGCCCGGCAGTCCGCCGGCATGTTGCGCGTAGCGGTCCGGCTCGCGGGCGATCATGTCCCGCGTCGGCGTCCAGCGCGGCCATTCGGCCTTGCGGCCGATCACGGCCTCGCCCTGGAAATTGAAGCCCTCTTCCTTGCCGACGCCGACGCCGTAGCGCAGCGCCCGTCCGCCTTCCATGACCAGATAAGCGTGACGCTCGTTCGGATCGACGACGATCGTGCCCGCCGGATAGGGCGTCGAATAGGAGACTTCCTGCCGGTAGAATTTGCGGTCCACACGGCGCAGATCGACCGCCGGAATCGGGAACGGCTCATCCACCACCGCGCCATACATGGCGGCGGCCTGCGGGTCGGCCGAAAACACGCTGGCGACATTCGGCGAGGTCCGCGCGGCGGTACACCCGGCCAGTCCAAGCGATGACACTCCAAACAAAAACACGCGGCGGGTTGCGGACACGATGGCTCCATGAAATTTCGAGATTGGCCGCACTCATCGGCAATCGGCGCGGCGCTGTCTATCGGTGATAAGTCACACTCGCTGACCAAATCGTGCGTTCGCCGGGGAAGAGCACAATCGGTCATCACAAACGCGCTATCAGCCTTCCCGTGGCTGGCAAGCAGTCACGCCCATGCTCTCGGAGAGACCCTCGCCGCGCACACCGAACCCGACACATTCCCGAATTTGCTAGATTGCGGGAATCCCCTTTAAGTGCATTTTCTGGAATTTGTATTGGCCTGCAATGAATTACGGGGCCGCAGTGGGGATTTTCGCCCGGAACTTCCGGGACAGTGGGTTTGGCGGGGGCTCATGATCGGACACGAATTTCGGACAGGCAAACGCGGGATCGGCCCGCGCTGCGGGTGGGCTGTTCGAACGGCGACGGGCGTGTCCCTGGCCTTCGGCATACCCAGCATCGCCGCAGCTCAGATGCTCCAAGTTCTCAACGGCCAGACACGCACGGTGCCGGGAGATTATCCTTCGGGCACGTATACGAGCGTCAGCATTTCCACAAACGGCACCCTCGACAACCAGGGCACCCTCGCGAGCACCGGCCTTATCGCCATCTTCGGCACCCTCGATAACCTCGGCGCGCTCACCAGCAACGACACGCTCAGCAATCTGGGCCTCATCTCCAACGGTGGAACCCTCGAAAACGCCGGCAACCTCATCAATACCGGAACCATCGACAACAACGGCCTCATCACCAACGACGGCACCTTCGACAACAACGGCGCGTTCACCAACGACGGCACCCTCACCAACAACAGCACCCTCATCAACTTCGACGCCCTCACCAATAACGACACACTGCTCAGCAACGACGATCTCTACAATTTCGGAACACTCACCAACAACGAAACCCTGACGAACGACGGCACCCTTGCCAACGACGGCACCCTCGACAATTACGGCACGCTCACCAACGAAGGCACGCTCACCAGCACCGGCACGCTCACCAACAACGACACCCTCATCAACACCAACACGGGCACACTGAACATTGGTGATGGCGGGACCTCCGGCGAACTGATCGGCAACGTGACGAATGACGGGACCCTGACGTTCGATCGCAGCAATGCCTCGTCCTATGGCGGCCTCGTCAGCGGCGCCGGCAGCCTGATCAAGGCAGGCGGCGGCGTACTGACACTTTCGGGAACGCACACCTATAGCGGGGCGACCACCGTCGAAGCGGGCACGCTTCTGGTGAACGGCAGCATCGCGGCTTCGGCGATGACGACGGTCGAGGACGGTGGCACGCTTGGCGGCTCGGGCGCTCTGGGCGCCGTGACGGTCGAGAGCGGCGGCACGTTCGCTCCGGGAAATTCGATCGGAGAGAATTCGGCGATTTCGCTGCTGCTGGCGTCCGGTTCGGTCTACGACGTCGAGATCGACGACGGCGGTTTCGCTCCAGGCGTGAACAACGACCATACGCAGGTCTCGGGAACCGCCACCCTCGCCGACGGCGCCGTCATCCAGGTGAAGTCCTTCCCGGCCGGTGACGACGGCTCGACCTACACGCCCGGCCGCTACACGATCCTGACCGCGGGCACGCTCGACGTGCAGGGCGATCTGGTCGTCAACGAGAGTTTCGCCTTTCTCGATTTCGACTACGGCTTCGACTCCAGTTTGTTGTGGCTCGACAGCACGCTCGCGGCATCGACCTTCTGCCTGGCGGGCCAGACGCAGAACCAGTGCGCCACGGGAGAGGGCGTCTTTGCCCTCGGCTCCGGCAACAGCGTCTACGACCAGATCCTCACCATGACCGAGGCCGAAGCCGCCGCGGCGCTCGATGCCCTCTCGGGCGAGCTTCATGCCTCCGCGCAAAGCGCGTTCGTCGGGAATTCCGCCTTCATCCGCGATGCCGCTTTGAACCGCACACGCGCGGCGTTCGACCAGTATGGCGGCAACGACACCGCCATCCTGTCCTACGCGCCGGGAGCGCCGGTCGGTCCGGCGCATGACCGCTACACGGTTTGGGCGCAGGCCTTCGGCAGCTTCGGGAAGACCGACGGCGACGGCAATGCCGCCGATCTCGACAGCCACGAATACGGCTTCGTCGCAGGCACCGACGGCTTTGTGTCCGAGGACTGGCGGCTCGGCCTGCTGGCCGGCTACAGCCGAACCAGCTTCGAGGCCGACGGGCGCGCCTCCTCCGGCGAGGCAGACAATGCCCATCTCGGCATCTATGGCGGCACCGAGTTCGGCCGCCTTGGCCTGCGCTTCGGCCTCGCCAACAGCTGGCACTTGGTCGAGACCGACCGCACCGCACTCGGCGCGGCTTTGGAGGCCGATTACGCCGCCCGCACCCTGCAGGCTTTCGGCGAACTCGGCTATCGTTTCGAGGCCCGTCGCGCCTGGTTCGAGCCCTATCTCAACGCCGCCTGGGTCGGCCATCACACCGATGCCTTCACCGAGAGCGGCGGCGGCGCGGCACTCGCCGTCTCGGAAAACGAAAGCGACACCGGTTTCACCACATTGGGTCTGCGCGGCGCCGCGGACGTCATGCTCGGCCCGGTGGCGGCGACGGCCCGCGCCGCACTCGGCTGGCGCCACGCCTTCGGCGACGTCGCGCCCGGGAGCGTGCACGCTTTCGCGGGCGGCACGGCCTTCACCGTGTCCGGCACGCCGATCGCCGAAGACGCGGCCGTAGTCGAGGCCGGGCTTGACCTTGCGATCACCGAAACGACGAGCTTCGGGCTCTCCTACACCGGCCAGTTCGCCGAGGAGGCCCACAACCAGTCCGGACGGGCTCGCATCAGCGTCCGCTTCTGAGGCCCGGCAAACACACCCAGCCTCATCCTGAGGAGCCGCCGAAGGCGGCGTCTCGAAGGATGGGCCACAAGCTCGGAACCCGCCGCGATCCTTCCCTGCGGGCTCGCCTCAGGAAGAGGCCGCGAAGAGAAAATAATCCTTGACTTCGGACAAGGATTATGATCCTATATCCCCACTTTCGATCACGGAGGGCGCTTCATGAGGCGTCGTTGAGCGGATCGGAAGTGCGGTGGCCGGAAATGCGGGAAGACGTAGCCCGCAGGAACGGAGGCTGAAGAGTGTGGAAGCCGGCGGAAAACCAACCGCCAAGGGAGCGTCTGGCCCCATCGCGTGCCAG
>LNFM01000361.1_pt1 | contig 120477 bp, 116 predicted proteins | sample 596031 | NCBI WGS metagenome assembly LNFM01 (sample SAMN04254537, study PRJNA301005) | activated carbon metagenome | isolation source: dual media filters at the Ann Arbor, Michigan drinking water treatment plant | place: USA: Ann Arbor | reverse complement strand
TGACGTCCGGATGATATGCGCGCGCTAGCTTGCGATAGGCTTTCTTGATCTCATCGGCTGTGGCTGTCCGCTCCACGCCGAGGGTCTTGTAGTAATCTTTGAATTCCATGGCTTATGCCGTCTCCTAATCCGATGTTCAGAACGTAGTCTCCAAATACCTCATTGGCATTGGGCCGCTTGCCACGTGCGATACGATCCTGTCAGGTTGCGCACGAGAAAGCCGTAGTGGCTCAGAATGCGCGCGGCGATATAGGAGCGCTGACCGCTCTGGCAATAGGCAATAATCTCGCGGTCGCGCGGCAGCTCGCTCAGGCGCTGGCGCAACTCATCCAGTGGAATGTGAACCGAACCGGGAATGAACCCCTGCGCCCGTTCATCGGAGCGGCGAACATCCAGCAGCAGCGTGATGCTGGAATTGAGCGAAGCAATCTCGTTCCATTGCGCGAGCGCCACATCACCGGCAAGCGCGTTTTGGGCGGCCATGCCGGCCAGATTGACGGGGTCTTTGGCCGATCCGTACGGCGGTGCATAAGCCAGTTCCAGTTCTGCCAGGTCGTGAACGGTCATTCCGGCCTTGAGCGCGGTGGCTAGGACGTCGATGCGTTTGTCTACGCCTTCATGGCCGACAGCTTGAGCGCCGAGCAGTTTTCCTGTGTCGGGCGAAAAGAGGACTTTCAGCGCGATGGGTTCGGCGCCGGGGTAGTAGCCTGCGTGAGAACCGGGGTGAAGATGAATCGCCTGGAATGGGATGGCGGCGCGTCGAAGGGATTTCTCATTCGCACCGGTGCACGCGGCGGTGAGAGTGAACAACCGCAGAATGGCGGTACCCCAGGTATGTTCGTATCGGGTCGGGCGCCCGAGAATATTGTCGGCGGCAATGCGACCTTGGCGATTCGCTGGGCCAGCCATCGCATCGCCCACGGCCCAGATATGCCGGTCACTGGTTTGGAGATGCTCATTGACCCGGATGCCGCCCAGCTTGCCGATCTCCAAACCGGCGTCCTTTGCCAGGCTCACCTCTGGTGTGACCCCCAACCCGAGTACGACCGAATCGGCGGGCAATCGGTGCCCGCTCTTCAGTACCACGATGGAAGCGCGAGCGGGCTCCCCCTCTGAAGACGGCTCAAACGATACCACGGGATTGTTCAGATGCAGAACCACGCCATTGGCACGCAATTCCGCGTGCAGCCAGGCAGCCATTTCCGGGTCGAGGGGTGTCATCACCTGGGACAGCGCTTCCACCACCGTCACATGGAACCCGCGGTGTCGTAACTGTTCGGCCATTTCAAGTCCGATGTAACCGCCGCCGACTACGACGGCGCGGCAGCGTTGGCAATCTTTCGACCACGCCATGATTCGTTCCACGTCGGGGATATCTCGCACCACGAAGTGGTTCGGATGCTCGATTCCCGGAAGGGGTGGTTTCAGTGGCGAGGCGCCCGTGGAAAGGATCAGCGCATCGTAGGCTTCTTCGTATTCGCGACCAGTGTCTACCTCACGCACCCGGATACGCCGGACTGCGCGGTCGATACGAATGACCTTGGTCTTGATACGCACATCCAGATTGAAGCGCGCCTTGAGGCTGTCCGGCGTTTGTACCAGCAGGCTATCTTGCTCGGCGATTTCACCACCGACAAAATAGGGCAGCCCGCAGTTGGCAAACGACACATGCGGACCGCGCTCGAATACGATGATCTCGCAGTCTTCGCACAGCCGCCGCGCTCTTGCTGCCGCACTAGCTCCTCCTGCTACTCCACCGACGACGATGAGGCGTTTATTGCTCATTATCTCCTCGTTCAGCATCAGCTGCTTGCCCGCTCGGTCGTACTATGCCAGCTGTGCAACACCCGCATGTAGTTGGCTCGCTCAAAAGCCGTCGGATCCGGACAGCGCATAAGATTCATGCTGCCCTGCATCTGGCTCAACGAATGATATTCGTGCTCTTCCATCCAGCGGATCATTTCCTCTCGAATCGTGTTGAGACGCTCCGGTCCATGCTGGAGGAGTGCCGACACCAGTTGTACCGCATGGGCTCCGGCCATGATGGCTTTGATGGCATCCACGGCAGTATGGACGCCGCCGGTGACCGCCAGCGAGGCGCGAATGTGTCCGGACAGCACCGCGAGCCAGCGCAGCCGGAGCAAGAGTTCGGATGAATCGGACAGCTGCAACCGTGGGATCACCTCCAACGTCTCCACATCGATATCGGGCTGATAGAAGCGATTGAAGAGCACGAGTCCGTCTGCGCCCAGTCCGTCGAGCTGTGAGGCCATGTGCGCGAAGGAGCCGAAAAAGGGGGAGAGCTTGACGGCGACCGGGATCGTGACGGAAGCCTTGACCTTGCGCAGGATGTCCAGAGCCCGTTGCTCGACGGCATGCCCCTGTTCCAGCGGGTTGGTGGCGACGACGTAGAAGTTGAGTTCGAGCGCATCTGCGCCTGCCTGTTGGATCATGCGCGCATAGTCCAGCCAGCCGGTCGCCGTGGTGCCGTTCAGGGAACCGATGACCGGCACATGGACGGCGGCTTTGATCCGGCGAATCTGCTCCAGATAGAACTCTGGCCCGACCGAGACTCCAGAACGATCAGGAAAGTACGAGGGCGCTTCCGCGAAGGAGTCAGTATGCGCCTCGATGTGACGGAGCGTCTGCGCGCGCTCCCCGGTGATCTGTTCTTCAAAGAGCGAGTGCATGACGATCGCCGCCGCACCGGCGTCTTCCAAGCGTTTCACCATGTCCAGGTCATCGACCAGGGGCGATGCGCCGGGCATCAGCGGATGCGGCAGCGACAAACCGAGGTACGTCGTGGACAAATCCATACTTATACTCCCTCTTTAGGAGGACGCTGGGCGCTCGCAACGATGGAGGGCATCACGGTGGCCAGCTGTTGGTAAAGCGCGGTGCGGTAGGCATTGTGTCGTTGAGCCGCAGCCGCCAACTCGCGAAAGCGCTCCGGGTCCTGATGTTCGACGATCCGAAACCTCGTCTCGTTGCGCATGAACTGGGTCAGATCCGAGCGGCTTGGAACCGAGTCCAGCTGCAAGGCGGGCACTCCTTGCTCGATCCGGCGCGGGTCGAATCGGTACAGCGGCCAATAGCCTGATTCCACTGCGAGCTTTTGTTGGTCGATACCAAATTTCAGATCGTAGCCATGGGCGATGCAGGGGCTGTACGCGATAAGGAGCGATGGGCCTGGATACGATTCCGCTTCCTGAAACGCGCGCACGGTCTGGGTGTCTTTGCCCCCAAAGGCGATCCGCGCCACATAGGCTGTCCCATACGTCATGGCCAGTAAGCCCAGATCCTTCTTCGGCGTCGCCTTACCGGAGGCCGCGAACTTCGCGGCTGCGCCCATCGGCGTGGCCTTCGACTGCTGCCCTCCCGTGTTGGAGTACACCTCAGTATCGAGCACAAGGATGTTGACGTCCTGCCCCATCGCGAGTACGTGGTCCAGGCCTCCGTAGCCGATGTCGTACGCCCATCCATCGCCGCCGACGATCCAAACGCTCTTTCGCGCCAGATAGTCCGCCAGCGTCGCAAGCCGACGCGCCTCCGAAGACGCCAGCGAGGCCAGCGTCTGTTTCAATACCACGATGCGCTGCCGCTGGGCTGCAAGGCCGCTCTCGCTATGCTGGTCGGTCTGCAGGAGTTCATCGACTAGCGTCGTCCCAAGCTGTGGAGCAAGCTGCCTGAGCAAGGCCCGCGCCTGCTCACTGTGCTGGTCAAGTGCCAGTCGAAAGCCAAACCCGAATTCCGCATTGTCTTCGAAGAGGGAATTCGACCAAGCCGGACCGCGTCCGTCTCGATTGACGCTATACGGGGTCGTCGGCAGATTGCCCCCGTAGATCGATGAGCAGCCGGTGGCATTCGCGATCAAGGTCCGGTCACCGAAGAGCTGGGTCAACAGTTTGAGGTAGGGTGTCTCGCCACAGCCCGGACAGGCACTCGAATATTCAAACAGGGGTTCAAGAAACTGAATGCCTTTCACATCCGGTTTGACGATCGTCCGGTCGGCCTCGGGAAGCTGGAGAAAGAAGGCGTAGTTGTTTCGTTCGGCCTCGCGCAATGGACGTTGTGCCTGCATATCGATCGCTTTGTGCTTCGGATTGGATTTGTCTTTGGCGGGGCAGACCATCACGCAGAGGTGGCAGCCGGTGCAATCCTCGGGAGCGACCTGGATCGTATAACTGAACCCGGGAAACTCATGGGCTTTGTAGGCCACGGCCTTGAAGGTCGAGGGCGCTTTGGTTAAGGCTACGGGCGCATAGACCTTGGCGCGAATCGCTGCATGGGGACAGACCATTGCGCACTTGTTGCACTGGATGCAGACGGCGGGATCCCAGACCGGCATCTCCTGAGCCAGGTTGCGCTTGTCCCATTTGGACGTGCCCACGGGCCACGTTCCGTCCACGGGAAAGGCGCTGACCGGTAGCCAATCACCCTTGCCGGCCAGCAGGAGCGATGTGACCGTTTTGACGAAATCCGGTGCCTCATCGGGGACCAGTGGCGGCAAGGAGCGAGTTGCCGTGACGCGGTCGGGCAGAGGGACTTCGTGCAAATGCGCGAGGGCCTGATCCACAGCGGCCAGATTCTTCTGCACCGTGTCAACTCCCCATTTGCCGTAGGTCTCCTGGATCGTCTGTTTGATCTCGGCGAGCGCTCGCTCAATCGGGAGGATCGCGGAAAGGGAAAAGAAACACATTTGCATGATCGTATTGATGCGTCGGCCCAGTCCTGCGTCGGCGGCGACGCGATAGGCATCGATCACATAGAACCGGAGTTGCTTGTCGAGGATCTGGGTCTGGGCTTCACGCGGAAGCTGATCCCAGACCCTGTCAGCGGAAGCAGGGGCGTTCAACAAGAAGATGCCGCTAGGCGCTGCGTACTCCAGAACATCATAACGTCGAATGAGTGAGGCCGAGCGGATCGGACGGGGGCTCATCCGGAGATGCGAGATCGTCATCGCGCCGGCTTTGCGCGAGTCGTAGACGAAGTAACCTTGCACCCAGCGGTCCGTCCCTTCACCGATAATCTTGATCGAGTTCTTGTTGGCGCCGACCGTTCCGTCGGAGCCAAGTCCGAAAAATACGGCTCGGAGCACTTCAGGCGGTTCAATGTCGAATGCTGGATCGACGGGCAACGAAGTCTGGCTGACGTCATCCGTGATGCCGACCGTGAAATGGCGCGTCGGACGGGCCTTGGCGAGTTCATCGAAGACGGCCTTCACCATGGCCGGCGTGAATTCTTTCGAGGAGAGCCCATACCGGCCACCGATGACGGTCGGCTCTTCCGTCAAGCGGCGCAGTCCCTCAGCACGCCCCTCGTGCAAAGCGGCGACCACGTCGAGATAGAGCGGCTCACCCACCGAACCAGGCTCTTTCGTCCGATCCAGCACGGCGAGGGACCGGGTGGTCGATGGAAGCACGGCCAGGAATCGCTGAACGTCGAACGGACGATAGAGGCGGACCTTCAGCACGCCCACGCGTTCGCTACGTTCAAGCAGCCAGTCAACCGTCTCATGAACGGTCTCAGCTCCTGAGCCCATCAGCACGATGACGCGTTCGGCTTCGGGATGGCCAGCGTAGTCGAACAGGTGATACGGGCGGCCGGTGAGTGCCGCGAATTGGTCCATCACGGCCTGCACACGGTTGGGACAGGCGGCGTAAAAAGGCTGGCAGGCTTCGCGTGCCTGGAAGAAGGTATCTGGATTCTGCGCCGTGCCGCGCAGGACCGGCCGGTCCGGGGTCAAGGCTCGCTCCCTGTGCGCCTGGATGAGGTTCTCATCGATCATGGCGAGGAGGTCTGCATCGGTCAGTTCCTCGATCTTGGCGATTTCATGGGACGTGCGGAAGCCGTCGAAGGAATGGATGAAAGGAATCCTGGTAGCCAGGGTCGCGGCTTGGGCGACACACGCCAGGTCATGCGCCTCCTGCACGGAGCCGGAGGTCAGCAGGGCGAATCCAGTCTGGCGGCAGGCCATCACATCAGAATGATCGCCGAAGATGGACAGAGCGTGGGTGGCAACGGTGCGGGTGGCGACATGCATGCAGAAGGCTGTGAGTTCTCCGGCGATCTTGAACAGGTTGGGCATCATCAATAGCAAACCCTGCGAGGCCGTGAAGGTCGTGGTCAAGGCGCCTGCCTGCAGGGCGCCGTGGACCGCCCCGGCGGCTCCGCCTTCCGACTGCATCTGCGCAATGGTGGGAATCGTTCCCCAGAGATTCGGCTTCTGTTGCGTCGCCCACTCATCGGCCAGCTCGCCCATCGTGGAGGCGGGCGTAATCGGATAGATGGCGATCACCTCGTTCGTCCGATAGGCGACCGAGGCCACGGCTTCATTGCCGTCGATCGTAAGTACTCGTCGTGAGTCCATCGTGAAGGCTCCTCACTTATTGGATGACGTTTGAACACTCATACGATGATGGTGATCGCAACGTCCCGCACTCCGGGCAGCCGCCGGACTGCTTCCTCGCAGCGTTCCTGGAATTCCATCCCCAGCGGGCAAAGCGGGGTCGTGAGGACCACGGTGAATGCAACCCGTTCCCCTTCGATCCGAATGTCCCGAATCATGTTGAGACTGACCAGGTCCTCACCCAGTTCAGGATCCTGAACTGTTCGCAGTACGCCCAACACCTCCTCGTTCGTGACCATTGGTCTGCCCGCCTTCTTATAAAGAGTGCTCAGCCGTCGCTGCGAGCACCCGCTGGATGTGCTTGGTGAGGATCTCCGGAAGGCCCGGCAGATCGATCTGCATGAAGCCGCGGACCATGGTCGAAATCGCGACATCGCGCGGGAGTCCCCGCGTCATGAGATATTCCACCGCTTCTTCAGCGATCGGACCGACAGCCGCTTCATGTGACAACTGACTCCGTGGCGCCGAGTCAGCGAGCAATTCTGGAATCGCATGCATCTTGGCGTGCTCGGAGAGCAGCATGCCGCGGCAGTCCAGATGGCCCCGACTCTCGTTGTGCTGACCGACTAACTCACCCCGCAAATACATCGTGGACCGGTCTCTCGCGACAGCCCGTGAGATCGCGTCGGCTCGGGTGCCCTGCCCCGTCAGCTCCGCATAAGTCCCCATATCGATAAGGGACTCCTTGAGGCCCACGATGATGCTGTTGAACTGGGCCCGTGCACCCGCTCCACGAAGGAGGACACGCGGATAGCCCTGCACCGACCGTACGGGACGGAGCAGAATGTAGTTGCTGACGAACGTCGCGCCCTCCTCCACGATGACGCCGGTCCGTGGTCGGACATGGAACCCTTCGGCCCAGTTGTGGATCATCGTCTCCGCGAGCGTCGCTCCCTTCTTGAGGAACACCTCGGTCACACCGATGTGCAGCCCCGTTTCAACACGTGGATGGAGGGTACAGCCCGTAATCAGCTGGGCGGCGGCGCCTTCTTCAATCAGGATTACATTGTGGACGTTCTGGCTGATATTGTTTTCCTGCACGAGCAGACAGGCCTGGATTGGTTCTGTGACGCGCTGGCCCGCAAAGACCCGTAAGAAGAAGCCGCCCGTTTGAGCCAGTTCCACCGCTGCCGTGTACTTGTCCTGATCGACCTCGACCGCCTGCCACCAATAGTCCCGCAACCAGTCGTAGGATTTGAGCGCCTCGGTCACGGTCATGAGTTCGATCTGGCCTTGATAGCGCCGCTGGATGCGTTCGTAGATGGCGGAGTAGTCGACTTGAAAATACGATGCCGCCCTGCCGGTCTCCTCGCTGTCGATGCCCGCCAGCAACGCGGCTTCCCGCATCTGCTGCTCCAGCGAACGCAGCGCCTCGACCCGTTGGCGTTGCTGCTCGACAGGCTGACTGAATGTCGTCAGGTCCAGGTCGGGGCCATAGGGTGACGGCCGTGCCTGGGCCTGAATTGCGCGAGCCCGGAGCGACTCTTCCCTCGTGGCTACTGGACCGGAATGTGTGAGCGACAGATCGGACATTTCCCGTACCCGTGTTTACGAATCTCCTCCAGCAACTGGAGTCCTTCGCCTTCTCCGACGAGCGTGCCGCCGTAGAGCACATGCCCCACATCAGCCCGCAGATAATTGAGAATGTGGCCGGTATGCGTGATGATGAGTGCCGCTGGGGCCACAGCCTCGGCACTTGGCTGTTTCACCAGGCAGGCGAGCGCTTGCCCCACCACCGCGATGCTATCCAGATCAACCCCGGCGTCCGGTTCATCGACCAACGCGAGGGCCGGCTGCTGGGCCATGAGTTGCAGCAGCTCGGCTTTCTTGATCTCGCCGCCCGAAAACCCCACGTTCACATCGCGCGTGAGCAAACTAGAGCAGCCAAGCTGGTCGGCCAGTTCCGTAACCCGTTTGCCGTCTTTCCCCTCTGCCGATACTTCGGCGAGTTGTCCCAATGGAATGCCACGGACACTTGGAGGGCGCTGCTGCATGAGGCCGATCCCCAGACGCGCCCGTTCGTCGACAGCGAGATGGGTCACATTTTGACCTTGGAACAGAATACGGCCCTTGGTGACGCGATAGCGGCTCAGTCCCATGATGGCCATCAGCAACGACGACTTACCTGATCCATTCGGCCCGAAGAGCACATGCGTCTCGCCCGGTCTGATCCGTAGGCTGACATCGTGGAGGATCGGTTGTCCGCCGACCTCGATACTCACCTCATCAAGCTGGAGAATGTCGCTCGTGTCCAAATTGCACTCGTCTTCTCGTGCAAATCATCTGCCTGCTTATGCTGCAGGACTTGGTCCGGTTTCCGCCTGCTTAAGAATGCCTTCGACAGATCCACGCAGACGATCCAGAATTCCCGCGTTGTCGGTGCCTCGGATATCGACCGGCACGAAGTGTTTCTCGTTGAAACCGGTAGCACGAATAAGTTTCTTGAAGAGCTTCTCCTGGGCCTGCGGAGCGCAGGCACCCACGAGCAAGTAGTCGTCCGGCTTGGACGTTTTCATCGCCTCCTCCAAAATGGCGTTTCCCCCCTGGCCGCATAACTGCGGGCTCAGCACGGTGTACTTCACGTCCAAGTCCGATTCGACCTCGAACGGGAGCTTATTCATGTCGGAATCTTTGAATGAATCACAGAGCCCTTTGCAGTTGCACAACAACACTTTGATTTCCATTGGCGGTCTCCTTTCACAAAAGATATCCGCTGACCGGCTTCCAACAGGCAGCGACTCCCGCTCCTGATATGAACGCTGGCGGCTTACTCGCCTATTTCCTCAGCGCCGCCTGGTTCTCCTCTGCCTGCTCGCAAGCCATACACATGGCGGCCGCGGGGACCGCCTCTAGCCTGGATTGGGGGACGGCCCCTCCGCATCGCTCGCAGCGACCATACTGCCCTGACCCCAGCTTGAAGAGCGCCCGATCGATCGCCTCGATCTCGGCCTTCGCTCGCCCGTCCAGACGATCGAGCAGCCGAACCATAGTCTCCTCCTGCCCCCGCTCCTCCACTTCGCTTTCAATATCGCTTTGGAGCCAGCGCAGATCCTCTTCGGTCTTGGCCACTTCCCGAAACAACTCACGCCTTTGGGTAATCAGCTTCTTTCGAATATTGTCGACTCGTAGCATTGCTCTACCCCTCCTCACGATGACCGTGTCAGCTACAACATTTATCCATCTTCTCTTTCATGGCTTCTTTCCCTGCCGTGACCGCGGCTTCAACATCCGCGCGTTTCTCCGCCACGAAATGCTTGCCCTGCTCAATGAGCTCATCAAGCGCGGCTCGCGCTTCTTTAGCCTTCTCAATCACTTCTTCTTCTGTCTTTCTGGCATACCCCTTTAGCTCCCGACGTGTTTCCTCGCCCGACCTCGGAGCGAGAAGGATACCCGCGATCATCCCTCCGATCGCTCCGCCGAGAAATGCGAGGACAACGGTTTCTGGTGAACACTTAGCGTCCTGATTTGGCATGACGAATCCTCCATAGATTAGGAACGTTCTGTTCGTTGAGAGAGCCAAGTCCGTGCCACGGAAGTTACAAGTGTGGCGGGAATTGTTGTGATATGACGAGATCTTGCTGAACGATACGAAGGAGAGACCTTTCGCCTGTGGCGTTCTAGGTCACACCATGCAATACCCCTGTCGCAGAATGCGACAGGGATCCATGAGTCGTAGTGAAGCGGAGCTAGCCGATGGGATTGAATGGAGCTAAGCTTCGAATGTATCTCAGCACATCCCGAATCTCCTGATCCGATAATCGATCGGCCCAGCCGTGCATTGGACTGAAGAGCACTCCCTGCTTGACCGCAAGATACAGTTCCATATCGGTCTTCGTGCGCGATTTCGGCGCCTGAAAATTCGCCGGTGGCACGATTAATTCCTTGATCTCAGGCCCAAGCCCATCACCGGTGGTGCCGTGGCATCCGGCACAGTGTTGTTGAAAGATTCTCTCTCCGTTCTTCGTGTTTCCATAATGGCTCTGAGCCAGAGCCCACGAAGCAGTCAACGCCACCATGACGAGGCTAACCACAATACGTAAGGACATGTGCGCTCCCTTCTTTCAAGAACGGACGACGACACTCGACGCTCAATGCTGGTGTTGCTGGCCTCCGCTGGATCCTCCACTCCCGTGATCCCCCCCGTCATGCCCTCCTTGTCCACCACCGGCCTGACCGCCTCCATGACTGCCACCACCTCCCATGCCACCCATCATTCCGCCCATACCGCCTCTACCTCCCATCATCCCTCCCATGCCACCTCCGTGTTGCCCGTCACCCGCGCTCTTCATTTGTTCATGAACGGCACGGTCTTTTTCCCGTTGGTCAGGAGTCAACAGAGCCGTAGCGGTGCGCTTGCTTTTGATGGCCGCGAACTGACAGGCCGCTTCCGCTTTTTTCAGTTGCTCGACTTTGGCCTGAATTGCATTGAGATCGGCCTTCTCATCTTCCATCAGCGCCTGCAGGTCGAGTTTTGCAATTTTGACATCGGCCTCCAACCTAGCTTCTGAACGTTTGAAATCCAGCTGTATGGCCTTGACCTTGCTGACTTGTTCTGGCGTCAGCCCGATCTCTTTCGCATGTTTCAGAAGATGCTTCAGGTAGTGCCCGCTATGATCCTCCTGGTCTTCCTGATCGTGGCCACCATGCCCCATTTTTCCATGGCCCTCATCGGCAAAGACGGGAAACACTGCCAACGCGACAAGCAAGGCAGCTCCCCCAAGACCTGCAACCCAACGTCCTTTCAACTTCGTCATGATCGTACCTCCGAGGTTTGATTCTTTGACAAGATGTTCGCCCTTCTCCTCTACTGGGTGAGAGCCCTTGTCCTCAAGATTGGATTCAGGAAAGGGTGATTGCGATTCTGATGCCGTCGGCACGTTTGAAGATCTATGCTACGGATATTTGTTGAAACAGCGGCTTGAGGTGACTTGAGGCAGCTAGACCACGCGAGGGTGATGCCGATGTGGTGCAGGAATACTCAGGGTACTATTTTGAGATGGGGCAAAACGCGACAACTGATAAGAGGAAAGAGCTGGCGCACCCGCCGTTAGTGGGTGCGCCATTAGTGTGTCACGGACTTTGGGACGCTGGTTACTGCTTCACTATGACTCCGCAGGCGATTCTCGGTCCGCCTGGTGCATCCTTCGTCGGGGGATCAGGGAGATATTTGTCGGGGAGCTCGTGGATAACAAAAGCACTCCCGTCCTGATCGAACAGCGTCGTCAATCCAGATCCCAAGGTAACCCGGCTCGTCACGGTATAGAGGGACCCCTTTCGATTATCATCAACGGATAGATTCTGAAGATCGCCAAGATGATAGGGGTGATTGCCCAGACCAGGATTGACGGATGCTTCAGGATTCACTTGCGGGTCGACGTTGCCGTCGTAATGCCCTTTGGCAGCGGCAAACGGTTCGCAGCTTCCTACTTCGTGGATATGGATTCCGTGTAAGCCAGGAGTCAGTTTGCTCTCAGGAGTACCCTGAATTTTCACCTTGATCCGTACGCGCCCTTCGTATTCTTCGTAGAGGTTGGCCTCTCCGGTGATGCCAGGTCCCGCAATCGCCGCTTTTGCCCTGAGCTTGGTGTCGTGCTTCCCTGTGTGATAGGAAGAACAGCCCCCCAACAGCAGCCCGATGACCAACCCTGTTCCCACCGTTCTTACTGTACTCATACGGCCCTCCCCTCAGATAATTTCCTTCAGCGCTCACATGATCAAGATATCCTAGGCCATGATAGCTGCCGAGACCAAGCGGTTCAATCTCTTATCTTTCGGCTGAGCGGGTTTGATCATCGTTCACACGCTTCGCCTTTGCACTCATTCATTCCGCCACTCCGCCCACGATGCCCCATTCCTTCTCTTCCACCCATATTTCCTGGTCCCATACCTTCTCGATGCCCCATCATGCCCGGTCCGTGGCTCCCGGCGAATGTACGCTCATACTGGATGAGGGCCCAAATATCGTTGTCGGACAGTACCGAACCGAATCCGATCATGCCGGTGCCGGGCGAGCCATGTTTAATGACCCAGAAGAGTTCGCCTTCGGTGCGATGTCGCCAAAATCCGTGGTGCTGAAAATTACGAGGCGCGGGATTCAGCTTGGCACCCCCCGGTCCTTTTCCGTCTCCGCCCGCACCATGACAGGTGAAGCAGGTACCTTTGCCGTGGTACACCGCTTTGCCCTGCTCAATGACTTCCGGAGAATTCGAGAGAGGGCTCGTGAGGGCGCGAGCTTCAGCCAACTTATCGGCAGGCACTCTCGGTTGCATCATGTGGCGCTCTGCCGCACCGGCAGGCACCGCACAGCACAGTGCAACGACCATGAACATCGACAGACTCGTCTTCATCCTCTTGTTCCTTTCGTCGGTGGTGCCAACTACCTTCCGACATTACAGATCCAGTTCCACCATCTTGCGGTGGAATCGAACGATCACATTCGGATCGGGCGTCAGCCTGATCTGCGCTTCGTCCTTTCCTTTGTAGGGGAGAAGGTTCAGGACATAGCGCAAGCTTTCCAGTCGCGCAACCTGCTTGTCGTTCGCCTGCACGATGATCCAGGGGCTAAAGGTCGAGTGCGTTTTGCTGAACATTTCTTCTTTGCAGCGGGTATACGCGTCCCACAGCTCCTGCGCCTTCTCATCGACCGGGCTGAGCTTCCACTGCTTCAAGGGATTCTGCCGCCTCGCTTCGAACCGCCTGGCCTGTTCGTCCTTGGAGATGGAGAACCAGAACTTGATGATGGTCACACCGTCTTCATAGAGCATGTGTTCGAATTCGGGAACCTGCTGGAGAAATCGCTGGTGTTCCTTTTTTGTACAGAATCCCATCACCGGTTCGACCACGGCACGGTTGTACCAACTCCGGTCGAAGAAGACGATTTCACCCCTGTTGGGCAGTTGGTGAATATAGCGCTGGAAATACCATTGGCCCCGTTCCGCGTCGGTCGGCTTCGGCAGCGCCACGACGCGCATCGCGCGAGGATTCAGATGCTCGGTGAACCGGCGGATCGTACCGCCCTTCCCAGCCGCATCTCGTCCTTCGACCAAAATTGCGATACGCTCCCCACTGCTCTGAACCCACCGTTGCAGCCTGACCAATTCAACCTGCCACTGTCGTAATTCCTGTTCGTACAGCAGAGTCTTGCGCACTTCTTCGACGTCGACGGCTTTGTTTGCGAGGAGCTTCAGAAACCCTTTCCTTGTGTTGGCCCTTCGGAGATCATCCGCAGTCAAGGCGTAGCCCGGCTCGCCGATACGTCCGAGCCCCTGGGCGATCAAGGCGCTGTGTTGGAGCTTGTACCCGTCTCCCTCTCGCGGCACCCTCGTGGGAATCGTCTCCAGCCCATTCATATCTTCGTCGACATTTGCCGGATCTCTCCGCTCTTTCCGTTCTTTAGACTTCCCGACCGATAGGCCATCAGCTGCCATGCGAGGTCTCCTTCATTTCGTCTTCGATCAGAACATCACGTTTCGATCGCGCTCGGCCACAGCCTTGATGTAATCGGGCATCCCTTTGATAGAGGCCCCAGCTACTAAATCCCCTCCGCCAACCTGTCTGGCCACTGCACAGGCACCGCACACCCAGATCGGTACACCAGCCGCCTGGACAGCGGCAAGCAGTTCTTTCAACGGAGTCAGGTTTACACCGGTGATATGATCAGCGACACCTTTCCGACCCAAGGTGACGGCTTCGTTCCATAGCCAGAGCACGACATCATGCCCCTGCTCTTTCGCCGTCTTCGCCGCCATGAACGGCAACGTCGCCATTGTGGGATCATCGGTTCCTCGACTACCTGAAATAATGAACGTTGCCATGAGTGACTCCTTTACTCCCTACTACTGGTCTACTCCCTGGTTATTGACCCACGACGATTCTGCCACCTAGATCTGCATCGGCTCGATGGAGGGGGCAGTAGAATCGATAGGTCACCGTCTCTCCCTCGGCAGCGATCGCATCGCTCGCCATCCGGTCTCTGTCGATCACGGTCTGCTCGGTCCCCTCTGGCGCAATAGTAATCCGAACCGGCCTGGTGATCCGAACACCGCTCTCCTCTACCGACTCAAACAAACCCGGGGCTTCGAACACATGGGTCCGTACAGTTGGATTATCAAACCGAAAAATCAACGGCTCCCTGAAATCCGTGCTGCGGTGAATGGCGATTTCACTGGGAAGCCACACCGCTTGCTGATCTTCGACATCACGTGCCACAAAGGCAATCTCCTTCGCCCATCCGGTGAGCGGCATGACAAGCGAACCTGTACTGACCGCCAATCCAAGATATATGACCGCGAGATGAGCGGAGCGTCTCCTGACCCAGTTCATGTGGGGTCTCCTTCATCCACTGCAGAACCGGCACAGCCGCTCACATCAGCGTGACCTATCACAAAAACAGCTCCGCCAGTCCTGGCTCACTTCGGCAGATCTTCGCCGGCCAGGACTGGAGCTCTTGCCCTCTCACAGGGGAGATGCCCGCCTCCACACCGCAGTGGGCTTGTTTCAGAGCGGGACAGGGATGCGACTCAGCCACCTCCGATATCCCCTCGGGTTTCAATGACAAACAGTTCTCCTTTCACTTCAGGATGGATGTCGCACCACAGGGCATGACGCACACTATCGGCCCCACCGGTTGCTGGATCGAAGTTCGAGGGCGCCGTCGCGAAACGCAGTGTCATCGTCTTTCCCGCGTCGACATGGAACGACTTGAACTGCTTTCCCCGCACTTCAAGACCACCTTCCACCTTCACCGGAATGTTCTTGAACAACGTTGACGCTAACCCATGCGTGACAGAATCCTGGTTTCGGACGACGATGATCGTCTCCTGCGACGGCATCGTGATCCCGACCGTTTCATAGCCGTGCTGACGGTCCTTGATGGTGATCTCCACCTTGGAGGGCGGCGCTCCCATCCCCGCAGCCTGTGCATAGGCGATATCCTGGCCACCGGCCAATACCGCCCATGCAGCGACCGCAAACAGAACGGCTGACTTCACCACTCCATATCGACTCACTCTCATAATCTGCCTCCTTTTTTACACGTACACATGGACCTTCCTTATTTATCCTTCGCTAAACTCCGGATGTAGTGGATGAGTTGCCAGACTTGCTCATCCGGCAATGTGCCAAAGGGCATCATGCCTGTTCCCGGAGAACCATTCTTGATGATCCAGAACAGTTGCCCATCGGGTAGGTCTTTCATCATTGCGCCACAGGTAAAATTTCGTGGTGGCGGCATCAGGGCTGCACCCATCACCCCTTTGCCATCGCCTTGCTCACCATGGCACATGACACAGGCGACCGGCTGCGCCGTTCTCAGGAAGAGCTCTTTGCCCGCCTGGATTGAACCGGCAGAAGCTGGAACTGGATTCGCTTTGCTCAGGGAGTCGCCCGGGGCCTTGGCTGTCTTTCTCGATTGCACGCACGCACTGCCCTGACCACCTCCTGGTGCAGCGGCGATATCCGGCACACCCTTGAATGTCACTTTCAAATAGGCAATCACATCCGCCACGCCCTGTTGACCGATCGTCAAATTCCAATAAGGCATGTTCGGCGATTTACCGACGGCCGGTCCGCCATGATTGATGACGTTGTAGAGGTATTCGATCGGGAGCTTTTCGAATGGAATGTTGGCATGTATCGCCGGTTTGGGTTCCAGGCCGGAAGCTGCCGGTCCGTCGCCTTTGCCCGTCGCACCGTGACACTGCGAACAATACTCTTTATAAACCACCTTCCCTCGATCCACGCTCGCCATCTCGAATTCATGGCTCGTCCAGGGCTCGTAATACGTGAAGTCCATCACGCCCTGCACCATCAGGAACCCGATCACCGCGCGGAGTTGTGGCTCCGTTGCATCGGCCAAGAACTCGCCGCTGTGCGGCGTGAAGTCTTGCGGATTCTGTCCGAATCGGAAGAGCCAGTCCATGTTGTACCGTTGGCCGGCATTCTGCAGGGCCGCGCTCTGCGGCCCCCCGATCAATCGACCGTTTTCCTCGATCGTGTGGCAGCCGAGGCAGGCGTGGGCTTTAAAGGCCGCCGCACCAAACTTCACGTCGAATTTGGTGACTTTCGAGAGATCGAACGCGCCAATGGTGACACGCGGATCTTTGTTATATTCGGCAAAGTAGTCCGCAAGTGCGTTCGCCTCCGACTCTGTGACCATCGGGTGCTTGGACGGAACGGTGGTCAGGTCCCACATATATCCCTTCGCATAGAGCGGAGCTTCCTTACCGGTCAACCAACGAATGAGCCACGACCGTTGGTACTTACTGCCGGCCCACATCAAGTCAGGCGCGTGAAGCTTGAAGCGCGAATCCGGCTGACCTTCCAGCCGGTGACATTGCACACAGGTCTGTTGGATCAGCTCCTTGGCGCGCGTGTGATCGCTCCCGAACGACAATTGCGGGGACGACATGAGTCCTAACCACGCGAGCGCAGCGCTTCCAATGAACACCCGGATTCTCACATTCAACATCGCTGCTCCTTTCACGAAGGCTTCTCCGCACGAGGATGGGGATTAAGTTCGATCGCTACGCCGGCAGGAACCGCGAGGGATTGATGCACGGTGCAGCCATGCGCGACCTTCAACAGACGTTCTTTTTGTTCTGCGCTGATGCGATGGGGTAGATGGATTCCGATCTCGATACGACCGACACGGTGTGGAACTTCGGCCATCGTCCATTCTGCATCGACCGTCAAGCCGTCTCGAGCAATGCCGTGCCGCCCACAGAATTGCCCGACGAAGTACGCCACACAACTCGCGACGGACCCGACAAAGAGTTCGACCGGACCCATTCCGGCATCCTGCCCTCCATCCTCCGCCGACTGGTCGGTGATGACTCGATGTTTGCCGCTCACAATGTCGTAGCGTGTTCCTCCATGAAAGGTAGCCGTAAGCTTCATCTCGCTCCTGTCAACCGCTCAATAGGGTACATCTGCCGGCTTGCCCCCCTTCGGCCAGTCGTGGACCTTGTCGGGAAAATCCGGTCGTGGCTGCGTATTGAGATAGGCCGCAGCATCGATGGCTTCGTCGTCCGTCACCGTCCAGCCCCAGCCTCGCGGCATGTTGGCTTTGATAAATGAGGCGGCCACACTCACCCGCGCCATGCCTGCACCAATGTTGTACGAACGAGGCCCCCACACAGGCGGTGCCGCCATGGTTCCTTGCCCGTCGGAACCATGGCAGAAGACACACTTTTTCTCATAGACCTTTTTGCCGTTGAGAGGGTCAGGCTGATGGGTCGAGATGAGGCGTGGGATTCCTCGCCATGGGACCTCAACGCCGGGCGGCATATTCTGTGATAACCATGTGATGTACGCGACAATGGCCGTGAGCTTCACACTGTCGGGGGGCAGAGGTTTTCCGTTCATACTGCGTTCGAAACACTCGTTGATTCGATCGGCCAGCGTCATCTGTCGGCCGGCTCGTTCACGATACTGTGGGTAGAGAGTGGCGATACCGACGAAGGATGCAGAATTCGGGTTGAGTCCCGCATCTAAATGACAATTGGTGCAGTTGAGCGCGTTTCCAACATACCGTTTCCCATATTCCTGCGTGTCAACAATCATCTTGTAGCCCAGGCGAATCTGCTCGCCCCTCAGATCACCTGGAATCGTTTCAGGTGACGGTGGGACAAACAGCGCATCGACTCGCGACCCCGTGCTCCTACGAACAGCCCCCTCCTCACCCTCTGCCACTCGTGGAGGTGGGACACAACCGATCGTCCCCACCAGCATACTCACCAACACAACGCCTGCAATGACCGGTCGGCTCACAGCGTTCGCCTCATTTCTTCATACCGGACGCCCGAGAGCAGGTGCTAATTCCGAACAACGTAAACAGCGGACAATACCCCACCGCTCCCGTGAGCAGCAGTATGGCCCCCACCGCAAGTGCTGTTCCCGCTACTGCAGTCGAAAGCCCAGCAAAGATGCCGATCATGATGGCCAGCAGCCCTGCTCCAATTCGTATAGGTCTCTCAATCCCTCCAACATTACACGTCATAGCATTACCTCCTCATCGAAAATGGAGTTGATCTTTTTTCGCTGACACACTCGTATGAGACAACTCCCACCCATTGGATTCAACTTTATGGTTGCCCACTGGACTCGACCCCGAATGTGCGCACATAGGCCAGAACATCCCAAATTTCCTCATCGGAGAGCGCATGTTTCCACGCACCCATGGCGGTGTTGGGTTTTCCTCCGTGAATTCGTCGAAACAAGGTCCCGTCGAGCCGACTCTGAACGGCGAGTGAAGTCAGATCCGCCGGAGGTGGAACAAGTTTAATTCCGAGTGCACCTTTCCCGTCGATTCCGTGGCAGCGGATGCATGTGTTCACGTAGATTTCGCGTCCACTGACTGGATCACCGCCCTTTGCCGTGACAGCAAGCTCTTTCACTCCAAGATTGCTGAACCCCAGCCCAAACAGACCGACTAACATTGCGCACCAGACTACCAGTCGTCGTGTGATATGCATTTGCACTCCCTTCGAGGGCCAAACCTTGCGATCAATGTGCCATTGTCTCTCAACGGGCCTAGAGAGGTTTATCATTATATATCAATTATTTAGATGGTTTTTCTAGGATGGTGCGGGGAATAGGGGCCTGAACTGACGACAAATACCCCATGACCTCCTCGCCCACTGGCGCAAGATGCTACAGCCTTCACAACAGAGTGTGACCTGTGCATCAGTTTGCGGACAGGGTTCCTCGTCCAGGCATGAGGGCTCGCCACAATACACGGTGGTCAATTTCTGAACCGGTTGAAAAACGAGAAATTGTTCCCATTTATGATCAATCATTCTACGTTTGTACTCGTCGCCAGACAGATAGTTGATAGCGGCTATTCTTAACGATTCAAGGGCAGCCTGTGCCTCGCATCCATGGCTAAACTTCCACCTCGGGCGATCCACAACCTCCCTGATCTCTTCGAGCATCGATGCCGCCAACAGCCAGAGGCACTTGCCTATGCACTTCTTCGTGACAACCTCGAGATTGAGAGTCAGCTGACCTATGCTCAGCTCGAAGGGACCGTACATTCGCTAGCCGGCCATCTCACACAGGTGGCTCGACTGGGAACCAGAGCCCTTCTGCTCTACCCTCAGGGACTCGATGCCGCATGCGCTTTTTGGGCATGTGTCTGTGCCGGGCTTGTACCGGTTCCTGCTCCGGCTCCCGACCCCATCAGGCGGAAACATGCTCTGCCCAGACTGCGCAGCATTATCGAGGATGCCCGAGTATCGCTGGTCCTCACGACTTCAAGTATCACGGCTTTGTCTTCGGAGCTTACGATCGCCAACGAAACGGGTCCGATCACGTGGGTCGCAACCAATCAACCCAACACGTCAGTCGATTCGGTTGAGTGGCCGCGGCCTCACAGGAACCCTCTTGCCTACCTGCAATATACGTCAGGATCGACGGCCACTCCTCGCGGTGTCATGATCAGCCAGGGAAATGTACTCGCTCACTGCAGGGCCTTGAGTCTGGCCGGAGACGTGTCGGACAGCAGCCGGTCGCTCTGCTGGTTGCCCTATTTCCATGACTATGGATTACTGCACGGAATCATCGCGCCGTTCTACGCCGGCATTCCTGCCTATCTGATGTCACCTGTCACGTTCCTCCGGCGGCCATTACGTTGGCTCGATGCGGTGTCTCGATTTGAGATTACCCACAGCGGGGGACCGAATTTTTCCTATGAGGCTTGTCTCAGGGCTGTGCGGCAACAGACGGAGTGGCGAGCTGACTTGAGCACGTGGCTGGTCGCCAGTTGCGGCGCCGAACCGATCCATCCAGATACGGTTGAGCAATTTATCAACACCTTTGGCCGATATGGCTTCCGGCGAACGACGTTTGCCCCGGCGTATGGACTCGCTGAAGCCACGCTCTTGGTGACGGTGAAGCGGACCGGAGCCGAGCCGAGACTCTTGCATGTTGAGGCCGACGCATTGGCCGACTCGATCATCAAAGAGGCTCCCGCCTCAGAACAGGGAACGCGGACATTGGTCGGATGCGGGGAGCCTCTTGAAGAGACGCATGTACGGATTGTGAATCCTGTGACTCACACCGAGTGCCCATCAGGCGTGGTGGGAGAGGTGTGGCTGGCCGGAACCGGGATCGGTGCTGGATACTGGGGCAAACCAGAAGAAACGGACGCCACATTTAACGCCGCTCTTGCTGGATCAGGTGAGGGTCCCTATTTACGGACCGGCGATCTGGGATTTACCCACCGCGGAGAGCTGTTCCTGACCGGACGCCTCAAAGATCTGATCATCGTGCGTGGGCGGAACTATTATCCTCACGATCTGGAGTGGTCGGCCCAGCAAGCACACCCCGGCTTGCGACGAGGATATGGAGCAGCCTTCTCGATCGAGGACAACACCGGAGAGCGTGTGGTGCTGGTCCATGAGATCGAGAAGCAGGTGCCTGAATCGGACCTGGCAAAGGTGATGGGTTCCATCCGTCGCGCGTTGGCTGACGAATATGAACTCGAAATCCACACAGTGGTGCTGATCAAGTCCGGCACAATCCCACGAACCTCCAGCGGGAAAATTCAACGAGGCGCCTGCAAGGCCGCCTTTGAGGCCGGCCAGCTCGCTGTCGTCGGATCAAGTACGCTGGAGTCTGATCGGAACGCTGATACCGATGGGGTATCGAGCGAGAGTCCACAAACCAGCATCGAAACAAGGCTGGCCGATATCTGGCGAGAGGTGCTTGGAGGACCCCTTCCGCACCGTCACGCGAACTTCTTCTCACTCGGCGGCAATTCGCTCCTTGCCGCACAGGTTGTTGCGCGTATCCTCGACGTCTTCTACGTTGAACTCCCCCTCAGCGTGCTGTTCGAATGTCCGACCTTGTCTGCACTGGCCGCTCGTATCGATGAACTGAGCACGAGTCCGGATGACGCAGAAGGCGGCAGGGCGCGGACTCCGCTCATTCCGCTTCGCCCGACATCCACAAGGGAGGGCAGAATTCCTCTCAGCCCTTCTCAGCAGCGACTCTGGTTCTTGGAGCAAGTTCATCCTGGGAGCGCGATCAATCATATTTCCATGAGCGTGCGCATCCGTGGACCGGTCCACCCCGAGGTATTGGAGCGGTCGGTGCGGGAAATAGCTCGTCGCCACGAGATTCTTCGAACTCGTTTCGGATCGGAGCGAGGGAACGGATTCGCGGAAGTATCCGCTGAAGCGATCGTCACAATAGGACGGCAAGATTTCCAAGCATTGGACCCTACGGAACAAGACATTCAGGTGCGGCAATTCCTACGAGCGGATAGGAGCCGACCATTCGACTCGCGGCAAGGACCACTATTCAGAGTGACCCTGCTGTCGCTTCAGCACAATGTGCATGTCCTGGCGCTGACATTCCACCGCCTCGTCGCCGACGGGTGGTCTCTCCGTATCTTCTGGAAGGAGCTGGCCCTTCTATGGGAAGCCGGTGGTGATGTTCAAAAGGCTCTACTGCCCACATTGACCGTTCAGTATGCGGACTATGTCGATTGGCAGAGATCCAGGCTGGATCAAGGCCTTCGTGAAGTCCATCGAGCCTACTGGATCCGGCAATTGACCGGCGCCCGGCCGCCCGCTGAACTACCGGTCGATCGTCAGCGGCCGCGGGTGCGCACGTTCGAGGGAGGCGTGCGATCACGATCGCTTCCTCCAGAACTTTCAGCCAGTCTCGATCATTTCTGCCAGCGTCAGAACCTCACGATCTTCATGGTGCTGTACGCCGTCTTTGCGACGTGGCTCCATCGTTACACACACGAGACAGATATCGTCATTGGATCGATCGTGGCCGGTAGGCGTCGGAGAGAGCTCGAAGACCTGATGGGGTATTGCGTCAATACGGTAGCGTTGCGGTCCGAAGTATCGGATGGACTCACAGGACACGAGTTGTTGAAGCAGATACGCCGTGTAGTGGTGCAGGCCTATGACCACCAAGAACTTCCGTTTGAAGAGGTGATCGAGGCGCTGTCGTTACAGCGTGAGCGGTCACTGTCTCCACTCTTCAACGTGATGATGGTGCATGAAGACGATCCCTTGTCCACGTTCACCGTCAGGGATCTTGAGGTCACTCACCTCCCTTGGGAGCCGACGGCATCGGAGTTCGACCTCGTGTTGATGGTCGTGAATAAGGCTCACGGCCTGGAACTGGCGTTTCTCCATGACTCGACGATTTTTGACGATTCGACGGTGGACCGAATGCTGGGACAACTCGAGATCTTGCTTGAGGAATTTCTCAAGAAGCCTGAGGCCCGTCTTGATCAACTGTCATTACTCACCGCCGAGGAGCGACGGAACATTCAGTTGACATGGGACGAACCGCCCACCCAGACCTCCAGTATCCATACACTCATCGAGGCACAGGTGGAACGGACTCCCCTGGCACTCGCCGTCACGTGTGGAGACCAGTCCATCAGCTACCAAGAGCTGAACCGACGAGCGAATCGAGTCGCTCGCGCGCTAAGGAAATTGGGGGTCGGTGCAGATCTCCCGGTGGGGCTCTGTGTCGAGCGCTCCGTAGATGCCCTGGTGGGCCTCTTGGGCATTCTCAAAGCAGGGGGCGGTTATGTTCCCCTGGATCCGTCCTTCCCCGGTCACCGCCTCCAGCTCATGCTGGAGGACTCGCACGTTTCCATCGTCGTCACACAGGCGCATCTCCATAACCATATACAGAGCTATGGCGGCCAGATCTGTGATGTAGAAACCCTGTCTACACCCACAGGAAGCGGAGCGGAGGAGGAGAACCTCGCTCTTTCGGTCTCCCCGGATCAGCTCGCCTATATCATCTACACCTCGGGTTCGACAGGGAGGCCCAAGGGTGTGGCCGTGACACACCGCAGTCTGGTGACCTCTCTGCATGCCAGACTTCAGTACTATCCGGACCCGGTATCCCGATTCCTACTGACCTTCTCTCTGGCCTTTGATGGGTCTGTGACAGGTATATTTTGGACGTTGCTGCAGGGGGGGGAACTCGTCATTCCATCGGAGACCGCCCATCGCGACCCAACGGAGCTTGCTTCGCTCATCGAGCACCATCGCATCTCACACATCGTGTGGGTCCCTTCTTTGTACCACGCCGTGCTGGGCGAGACGTTAAGTGCTCAGCTGGAATCGCTTCGTGTCAGCATTACGGCCGGAGAAAGCCTGACCCTTGAACTCGTGCGACGACATTACGAACTCCTGCCCCATGCCACGCTGTACAACGAATATGGACCGACGGAAGCCACGGTCTGGTGTAGCGTATATCAAACGACCCGGGAAGAAGCTGCAGCCCACGTTCCGATCGGCAAACCCATCGCCCACATGCAGCTTTATGTGCTGGATGCGAGTCTGCAACTGATGCCGATCGGTGTGCCGGGAGAACTTTATATCGCGGGAGAGTGCCTGGCCCGCGGCTATGTCAACCAGCCGCAATTGACCCAAGAGCGGTTTCTTGCGAATCCCTACGTGCCCGGCACCAGATTGTATCGGACCGGTGACCTGGCTCGGTATCGCGCCGATGGCAATGTGGAGTTTCTTGGACGGATGGACCAGCAGGTTAAACTGCGTGGCTATCGGATCGAGCTCGGAGAGATTGAGTATGTGCTGAGTAACTTCCCCGGCGTGCGTCAAGCGGCAGTGCTGCTTCGGCAGGATAAACGGGACCAGTACCGGTTGGTCGGCTATGTCGCCAGCGAGTCGTCGCTGAACGAAAGGCTCGAAGAAGTTCGGCGTTTTCTCACAGCTCGATTGCCACACTACATGGTGCCATCCATCATTCTGTGGCTTGAGACGATGCCGCTCAGTGCCACCGGAAAAGTGAATCGACATGCTCTTCCCGCTCCGGAAACCACAACAGGTGAAGTGGCTCCCAGGGTGGCTCCGAGAAATCAGGTCGAAGAGTCCCTGGCTGAGCTGTGGAAATCCGTGCTTCAAGTCCCAGAGGCCGGTATTCACGACCATTTCTTCGAGCAGGGAGGTCATTCGCTCTTGGCGACTCAGCTCGTCTCTCGGATACGCGAGCTCTTTGAGGTTGATGTTTCACTGCCGGCGCTTTTTGAGCGACCGACAATTGCGGCATTGGCCGAAGAAGTGGCGCGGTTGCGCCAGAAGGACCAGCAGGCTTCTGTGATGCCACCGATCACTCCGGTGCCTAGAGATCAGCCACTCCCCCTTTCCTATTCTCAGCAACGTATGTGGCTGATGTATCAGCTGGCTCCTGAGAGCACGGCGTATAACATGCCGTTTGCGTCACGGCAAATGGGACGGCTCAACAAATCAGCTCTCCGGAGCACGGTCGATGCCATCTGTAACCGCCATGAGGCATTTCGAACGACGTTCATGATGAAGGGTGAGGGACCAGTCCAAATGATCCACCCCTTTCGCCCTCCCCATTGGGTCGAAGTCGATCTTACCCAGCGGCCTCGCGAGGAACGACAACAGCAAGCGGCCCAGCTCGTGGAGCAGGAAGCGAACCAGCGGTTCGATCTTGAGCAAGGCCCGCTGGCACGATTCCTCTTGATCGAAATCGAGCCTGAGGACCATGTGTTGGTGCTCACGATGCACCATATCATCGGAGACCAGTGGTCATTCGGAGTCATCGGCCATGAGTTTGCCTTCTTCTACAACGCGTTTTGCCGAGGAGACATTCCGTCGGCAAAACCGATCCCTCTTCAGTATGCCGACTACGCCGTGTGGCAACGACGTTGTCTGACCGATGACTGGCTGAGCACACAATCGGACTATTGGCAGAAGAAGCTGGCCGGACTGTCAAAGCTTTCGTTGCCGACCGATTATCCACGGCCCGTCGTACAAACGTTTAACGGCTCACATCGCATGCTGGAATTGCCCACCTCGTTGATTGAACGACTGAAACAATTCAGCGCGGAACACAATGCGACGGTGTTCATGACCCTGTTGGCGTGCTTTCAGATTCTCTTGCGTCGCTATTCCGGCCAAACTGATGTGGCCGTCGGCTCTCCCATCGCCAACCGAACTCAATCCGCGGTCGAGTCGATCATCGGCTCGTTTGTCAATACGCTCGTGCTTCGTACCGATCTCTCCGGCGATCCGACGTTCATCGAGTTGATGGCACGGGTGCGTGAAACGGCATTAGAAGCCTATGCCAATCAGGACTTCCCGTTCGACAAATTAGTCGAGATGATGCACTCCTCTCGTGACCAGAGCTCTGCCCCCGTGGTGCAGGTCCTCTTCAATGTCCCGAATGCTCCAATAGGGGAGATCAACGTCCAAGGGTTGAGTTGGGTGCCATTCGAGGTGGAGACGCAAGCCGCACAATTCGACTTAAGTTTGACGATCGAGACAGAGTTCTCCCGGAGAGCTTATTTGACGTTCAACACCAATCTCTTCGAGCCTCAGACTGCTGAGCGGATGCTCGGACAGTATAAGCTCCTACTCCAGAGCGCATTGGCAAATCCCCAGCGTAAACTGTCCGAACTCCCGACACTGACGGCGCCCGAGCAACAACAGATGTTGCAGGATTGGAACCGCACGCAAAGAGAGTATCCACAGTCTGAATGTTTTCCCCAGCTGTTTGAAGCTCAGGTCAAGCGGACGCCCGATGCCGTTGCGTTGTCGATGGGATCGAAGGCACTGCGGTACGGTGAGCTTAATGCCAAGGCCAATCAACTGGCAGGCTACCTGCGAACCCTGGGCGCCAAGCCTGGTGTCACGGTGGGTATTAGTCTCGATCGATCCTTGGAGATGGTCATTGCATTGCTGGCCGTCCTGAAAACCGGTGCGGCCTATGTCCCTCTCGACCCTGAGTTTCCACGGGATCGACTCAGGTATATGGCCAAGAATGCCTCCCTCGCCGTCGTGCTCACATCCGCATCACTCGCCGCTCGATTTGATGCGCAGGTCTGCCGCTTGCTGTGTCTAGACCGCGAGGAGGACCGCATCGCGCAGGAAGCAGACCACGATCTAGGTCCGATCGCCACGCCTCAAGACCTGGCGTATATTCTGTATACGTCTGGCTCCACGGGACAGCCCAAAGGCGTGGAAATTCCGCACCGCGCCCTGGTGAACTTCTTGAGTTCGATACAGCAAGATCCGGGATGTACCGCTCACGATGTCATGCTATCGGTGACCACAATCTCCTTTGATATTTTCGGCTTGGAATTGTATGTGCCGTTGCTGGCCGGAGCCCGTGTCGAGATCGCCAGTCGAGCGGTCGCGATGGACGGACGACAATTACGTGATCTCTGTGAAACCGTTCACCCGACGATCATGCAAGCGACGCCTGCCACATGGCGCATGCTGGTTGAGGTGGGATGGCGCGGCAGTAGCAGACTGACGGTACTCTGTGGAGGGGAGGCCCTTCCTCCCGATCTTGCGGCATCACTGCTGGAGCGTTGCGGCGCCTTGTGGAACATGTATGGTCCGACTGAAACCACGATTTGGTCTACGATCGAACGAATCGAACGGACTGATCGGGAGATCACTATTGGGAAACCAATCGCCAACACAGACGTGTACATCTTGGATCAATTCCTGCAGCCGGCCCCAATCGGAGTTTCGGGTGAGCTCTATATCGGAGGCCATGGGCTTGCCCGGGGCTATCGGGAGCGGCCTGACTTAACAGCGGAGCGGTTCATCCCTCATCCATTTTCTCCAGAGCCCCTCGCAAGACTCTATCGAACGGGAGACTTGGCACGGTATCGCCCAGATGGACGCATCGTACATCTCGGTCGATCGGATCACCAGGTCAAGATTAGAGGCTATCGGATTGAATTGGGTGAGATCGAGACCGCGTTGAGCCGTCATCAAGCTGTCCGTCAGGCAGCAGTCATCGCGCGGGAGGACCGGCAAGGTGCAAAGCAGTTGGTGGCGTATCTGGTCTGCCAAGAGGGCTCTGCTCCAAGCCAGCAGGAACTTCGCTTATTTCTTCGGTCCGAGATCCCGGATTATATGGTCCCCTCCATCTTCGTCTTTCTGAAGGCCATGCCCTTGACGGCCAATAACAAGGTCGACCGGAAAGCATTACCATCTGCCGTCTCCTCGGTCTCAGATGAATTGGTTCACAGTGGCCCTCGTGATCAGGCAGAAGTTCAACTCACGGCCTTGTGGCGGCAAGTACTGGAAGTCCCCCAAATTGGGATCCACGACAACTTCTTTGACCTCGGCGGCCACTCACTCAAAGCCGCCCATCTCTTCTTTCTTCTCGAACACGTGTATGGAAGACGCCTTCCGCTCGCGACGCTGTTTCAAGCACCGACTATTGCAGAACTTGCGTCGGTGCTTTCACAGGAGAACTGGACCCCGCCATGGCAATCGCTTGTCGCCATTCAGCCGAATGGGGCTGCAGTACCGATCTTCATGGTACCCGGAGTAGGGGGTAATGTCTTGGTCTTTGCTCAGCTGGCAAAGCTGCTGGGGCCGAATCAACCCTCCTACGGGTTACAGGCACGAGGACTAGACGGAAAAGAGGCGCCGTTTACATCTGTGCCGGAGATGGCGCGTCACTATGTTGCACAGATCCGTCGCTTTCGCCCAAATGGGCCGTATACCGTCCTTGGGAGCTGCACCGGTGGACTGATCGCGTATGAAATGGCTCAGCAACTGGTCGGGCAGGGACAGGCCGTCACACTTGTGGTGATGGACACATGGCATCCATCCACATATCGCCCACATCGTTATAGGTTGCCGATGACGTTTGGGCTGCCCCTGTTTCTGCTCTGGAGGACAATGCGTACTATTCCCAGACTCGTTCGTTTTCCGGTCAAAGACAGGGTTTCATTTCTCCAACGTAAATGCAAGAAACTCATGTCGTTATCGCAACCCAATGCCGCTAAAGATGAGCTATTTGTCGAATTCCAAGTCGAACGAGTGACCCGAGCCACGCTCCAGGCTGTGGCTCGCTACGACGTTCGCAAATACCCTGGGCATATTCTCAATATCGTGGCATCAAAGCGGTATGTCGCTCAGTCGGTAACGGATACCAGACATGTCTGGCCAGACTTTGGGGGTGAAGGGAGCAAGACTGTGCAGGTTGCAGCCATCAATTCAGGGCAGCTCCTTGTCACACCACATGTGGAAGAAGTGACGAAGCATCTCCAGGCCTTCCTTGGCGAGGATACTCAAAACGAGCCAGCGCCTTTGGCCAACGTTATTTAGGTGTGTACTTCTCATCTCCTTTCCTGGTGAAAGTGAGGTTACTCGTCGATGCGATTTGGGCGATTTTTCCGCTTTATCGTGCAACGGTCGAGTTCCATGGCCTGGCTCATGCTCGGTGTTGGTGTCCTGTCAGGGCTTTTGAGCGCCGGAGTCTTGGCACTCATCAATTATGTCGTTCATCATCCCGCTGACCATCCTCTTCTTATCCTGCTGGGGTTTGTCGGCCTTGTCGCCGGCAAGATTGTGTCAGACGTAGGATCCCACATTCTGCTCGTCCGCTTCTCGCAAGACACAATCTTGGACCTCTCGTTGTCCCTCTGCGCAAAGATCCTGCGGGCTCCGTTACGTCGTTCCGAACAACGAGGGGCCGCCAATATTCTCGTCACCTTGACGGATGACGTCAGTTGGGTCACCTGGGCAATCCAATGTTTCCCGAATTTTCTCATGAGTGCAGCACTCGTGTTGGGCTGTGGAATCTTCCTTGCTTGGTTGTCGTGGAGTGTATTTCTCGCGGCGCTCGGAGTCAGCATCGTGAGTATCATCGGACATCAGTGGTTACACACCAGTGTCCGGGACATCATTGCCGCCTCCCGGGATGCAAGAGCCGATTTATTCCAACGTTTTCGCTCACTCACTGACGGACTGAAAGAGCTGTTGATGCATCGAGCGCGGCGACAGGAGTTTGTCGATGAGGAAGTGCGCGGTGCGGCAGAACGCTATAGAAAGACGAATCTGGAATCGACGCGGACACAAGCCCTGCTTGGAGCCTGGAATGCGGTCTCCCTCTACTCTCTCATCGGTTTCATCATATTCCTATTTCCATCTTTTGGACTCATTTCTTCAGAGGCACTGACTGGATACATCGTCGCCATGATCTATATGATGGGTCCCATTTCAAGCATCATTGGTATTATTCCGACTCTCGAGCGAGGCCAAGTGGCATTGGAAAATATTGAACGATTGGGCATCTCGCTGGATGTTGGTATAGAGGACGTCCCGACGAGAGAAGTGGTAGGTCTAGGACCTGAGAGCTCTCCCATCGTGCAATGGACCGATGTCGTGTTTTCTTACGGAGAGGACAATGGCGCCGAAACGCCCTTCATGCTGGGTCCTATCAGTCTCGAGTTACGTCCCGGCGAATTGGTGTTCATCATTGGGGGGAATGGGAGCGGGAAATCCACACTCGTGAAAGTGCTTTCGGGTTTATATCAGCCGTTAAGGGGAGACGTGAGACTGGCCGGTATGATGATCACGGATGCCAATCGAGAGTGGTATCGCGAACACTTCTCTGTTGTCTTTTCAGATTTTCACCTCTTCCGGCGACTCCTTGGCCAATCCGACTCTCAGGTTGAAAGGCTTGCCCCTCACTATTTGCGATTACTGCAATTGGATCAGAAAGTCACTCTACACAATCGAACGTTCTCGACCCTCGACCTCTCGCAAGGACAACGGAAGCGATTGGCACTTGTGACCGCTTACCTGGAAGATCGCGCGATCTACCTATTCGACGAATGGGCAGCGGATCAAGATCCTCAGTACAAAGAAGTGTTTTACAAGACATTGCTTCCGGATCTACGTGCGCGAGGGAAGACGGTTATCGTGATTACTCACGATGATAGGTATTTCCACCTCGGCGACCAGGTTATTAAATTGGATGACGGGAAGGTTGTGGAGTATGTGAAGCCCGGAGACACAGGGGTGACGACATGACGTCGGGAAGTATGTATTCGGGACTGCAACATGCTGACCTCGTTCCAATCACTTGAGCGCCTTGCCGATACAGGTCGGCAGAATCACATCCGCCTTGTATCGAACACCATTCACCTGTGGGGGATCGAGCTCGATGGGTCGCAGCAGTGTTTGAAGCGATGCACCGGCTGGTTGGATGAAGTCGAACGGCATCGAGCGGCGCGCTTTGTTCGGGAAGATACCCGGCAGCGTTATGTGCTGGCTCACGGAGGCCTGAGAGCAGTGTTGAGCAGGTACCTTGGAGTCACCCCGGATGCGGTCTCCTTGGATCGCAGTGCAACAGGCAAGCCCTCCCTGACGAGAGAACTACGAGATCGGTCGTCGATCACGTTTAATTTGTCTCATGCCCATGGCCGTGCGCTCATCGCGGTCGCACAAGCGCAAGAAGTCGGAGTGGATCTTGAATGCGTTCGTTCGGAAATCGAGGTTGTGAAATTATCCAAGCGCTATTTTACTTATTCCGAACACGCGGCGATCATGCAGGCTCCTGAGGAACAGCGAGCCATGAGATTCTTCCGCCACTGGGTTGCGAAAGAGGCGCTGCTCAAGGCACAAGGTATCGGCCTCCGGGGACTGTCCGACTGCGAGGTCTGCATTGAGGGGGACGGAGTCGATATGGAGGTTCGGGCCCGATTGGGTGCGCAGTTCACGGATACGTTGCAGGTTCGCCTGCTCCATTGTGAAACGGGATGGGAAGCAGCGGTGGCTGCCCAGAGCGTAGACTCGGTTATACAGTTTGATCTCGAGCAGCAGTAATCTCTCTCCGTTGACTGTGACCTCACAACTCACCTTCCTGCTTACAAACACAAGGCTCAGTGGCAAGTAGTTCTGCAGTGCTAGTGAATGACCGGCTCCAAGGTCACTGTGGCTTTCATCGAGTTGGAAATCAGACAATTCCGCTCGGCTTTTTCAATCAGCTCCTTGGCTTTGCCCGCATCCTCCCCAGAATTCATAGTGATGGAAGGCCTGATCGTGATGGTGGTGAATTGAAATTTCCCCTCCACCAACTCCAATCGACCTTCCGCCGTGCTCTCATAGGCAGAGAAGGCGAGTCCGGCTCGCTCCGCCACTGCGAGAAACGTCGTCATCAAACAGACATTGGCGGAGGCCACGAAGAGATCTTCGGGAGACCAGATGCCGTCATGCCCCTTGAACTCCGGCGGTGTTGCCACCTGCACATCAGGCTTCCCCGCACATGTGATCACGCCCTTGCGCTGTTCCGTCCACTTCACTGCGGTCTGATACAGATACACTTTGCTCTTTTGTTCCATTCCTCCTCCAAGGCTCTAGTTTTGAGTCCATACCCATCAGTTACGGCTTTATGTACACCCAACCTTGTTCCTGTCGCTCCATGAGCCGGACCATCGCCGGCACGGTATCGCCCACTTCGCTGATCAAATCTTCTCTCGCCACCTTCATGATCTTCATCGTATTGGAACAGGCCGTGTAGTTCACACCGTAGGTGCGTTTCAAGTCAGTCAACTCGTCAGCGAATGTCGTACCTTTCTTTACAAGAAGCGGAAGACCGGCTCCATGCACAACGAGTTCCACCGTGAGCTTCTGCGGCCCCAATTCGTTGTAGAGATGCTTGATGTTGTTCAAAGCGGCGCGTTGCACCTTTTCATCGCCGGAGTTGAGGTGCATCACAACCCGGTGTAATTGCTGCGCTCCACCGCTTGCCTCAGGCTCGGCCCCCCAGGTTGATTGGTGGGGCCATGATGTTGCGAGAAAAACGGCTGCCACTGCGAGATGTTTCCACATGGATCTCTCCTTCTTTCACGGCTTCATGACGGAGCGCCCGACATCTACCTCATCAGATGTGTCACCGCCCAGATGAAGAACAGGCCGTAGACGCAACCGAAGAACCAGGGAAAACTGACGGCGCGATGGGCCCACCACTGCCGATGCTGGCGGAACGCCCAGTTTGGCTTGAAGACAGGGGGCTCGTTTCTCAGATCTTCGATAGGTTGCTGCGTTTCGTGGAGTCTGTACAATGCCGTGATGAGTTTCTGCCCCTGCCATTCCTGTGTCAGCTCGATGCCTCTCAACCGCCATTCCCACAAGGCATTCTGACCTGACAATCGTCCAAGCACGATCGCCATCTGAAGACACATGAGCACCCCAAAGACACAGAGCAGGATAATCATGACAGTGAGGGATAAAGGCAGCAATTCCCGTGACACAATCAGACCAATCACCGCCACGAAAATGGAGTTGGCCGTGAGATAGTCGGACAGCATCGAATGATAATCCCGGACTCCGGAAGTCCAGAGCGTGATGAGATGATCGTAGCTCTCATCAATTGCAGATTCTCGTTCCATCGTTATCAAGTCACCATGTGCCGAAAATCAACGTGGACGTCCTTTCATTCCTCGCCCACGAAGCCGTTCACCCAATCGCCGACCGCATGCGTCATCGCTACGACACACAGGGCGATGAGGAGATGTTCGCCAATCACCTTCCAGGGCGCAATGGTCTGCGCCCGTGCGATGAAGAAACTCAGGACTGTGAGCAAGAATAGTCCCCAGACTATGCTGATGACCATCGCCTGATCGAGCGGACTGATTACGACCGGGACGACGAAGGTGGCCGAGACCACAAATTTCGCAGCGAATGTGGCGAGCGTGGCTTCCCAGACCTGGCTCACTGGGACGCTGTTCTTCGACTCTTCGGACACATGGATACCGAGTGCATCTGACATGGCATCGGCGATGGCAATCGTCAAGATTCCACTGATCACGATGGCGCGCGAATGCGTTCCGGAATGGAGTCCCACCATCAGCCCGAGCGTGGTAATGACCCCCGACGTCAACCCGAAACTGATCCCTGTTTTCCAGGATGTCTTCATGCTGGTTCATCGGCTCAATCAGCGAGGGAAGGTCAGAACATAAGCCAGAACATCGCGGATGGCCTCATCTGATAATTTATATTTCCAGGCATCCATGGCTGTGTTCGGCCGTCCCTCATGGATGCTCTTCAAGAGGCGGGAATCCGGCTTCACGAGCACGTCGCTCGATGTCAGATCCGCCACTGGGGGATCAAACTGGATAACCCCATCCCCTTTCCCCCGCGAACCGTGACAGGCTAAGCAATACTTCTCATAGAGCTTTTTACCTCTCGCGAGATTGCGCTCACCCGCGGCGGGGTCGGATGTCGAAGCCACAAGCCAACAGGCCGTCGTCAACACGTAAAGGACAGAGAGGCCAGGGCCTTTCACGACATTCCCTTTCTCTTTGGTCTTGCAAGCACCCCATTAACGACGGCATTCCGGCGAGTGCCGAACACATTCCCGAAGCCACGAGGCCATCTGATCCAGCAGCGCCGCGACCGCTCGATTGGCGGCTTGGACACCCCCATAGGGATTCTCGCTCGTGGCATTCTCTATGACCTCAAAAACCCGCGTGCTCAGAATCGTCGACTCTTTCAGGTCGACCAGCTGCGCCCGGACCATCACCCTCATGCGACTAGGTTGTTGGAGAAACTCCTGGTGTAACAGAAATCCGTGCGTATCAAGACGATAGTCTCCGCGGAGCGAACTCGGCAGTGGAATCACAGCGCGCCATGCATCATTTTGATTGAGCGCCTGAACCATCAACGGAGTGAACATGCGCACCGGCGTATCGGCCCATTGATTCAGCGCATAGTACTCCAGTTCGTACGGCCGCTTGATGTACACCATGCGCTGCGTCTCAAATCCTGGCTCGGCTTGAGGCTGACTCACCAGCAGCACCGGACCGTCAAGCTTGCCGGATCGGCCTTCCCTGGGCCATCCATCAAGGCTCAACAGATAGGTATGGATCTCCGAAGAGTCCGTCCGGGGCGAGAGACAACCAGCCGCCGTCAGCGCCAACAGCCCACACACCATATGTACCAGTCGATAGTTCATCATCTCGTGGCTGCGTCGTACCTCCTGATACTACTCCCCCGGTCCCCGCGGGGGCGTCTTTCGTCCGAACATCAGCGAACTCGGCTCTCGCTCCAACTCCCGCGCCACACGGGTCAGGGTACTCGTGAGCTGCCTGAGCTCCGTGACCAATAAGCCGGCTTCGGGCAGAGTTCGTCGCGTGAACTGTTGCAGTTCCGGTTTGGCCTCATTGACGACCGTTCCAACGGTCTTACTGGTCTTGGCAAGCTCCTCTGTCGCCGCCTCCAAAGCAGTCACACTCTTGTTGATTCCAGTCAGTAAGGTAGGAACCTGTGCGTTCAACGACGCTGTCAGCTTGACCAGGTTGTCGGCACTTCTGGCCGCACCGTTCAAACTTTGCTCAATCTGAGCCTTGTGAGTGGCAATGGTCTGGGCTACATCCGAGACATCCTTGATCGTCCGCTTCAGCAGTATGCGATTGTCTTCATCGAGAACCTTTGCTGCTCCTTTCGCCGCGGAATCAAGATCAACCAACAGTTGAGCCAGACCTTCCTCCGAGAGTAAGCGGGAAACTGCTTCATCCAAGCGAAAAAAGAGTGAGGGACCGGTCTTGATGACCGGATAGGCTTGTCCATCCTGGGCCTGCAACGAAGGCGCATCCCGACTCCCTCCGGTCAAATTGATGGTGGCGAGCCCGGTCAGCCCCTGGGTTTCCAGTACGGCGATTGTGTCGCTCTTGATCGGCGTCCCGCGCACAATGTCCATCGTCAGCAGCACTTCCTCCGGATTATTAGGATTCAAGGCAATAGCCTTGACCCGGCCCACATCAACACCACGATATTTGACGGTGGAGTCGACGCTCAATCCTGCGACCGACTCCTTCATATGGGCCTCGTATCGGTCGTATGTACCACGGTAGTCGGTCTTCCCTAGCCATAAAATGCCGACTAGGACAGCCGCTCCAAGAAACGCGACGAACGACCCGACCAAGATATAGTTGACTTTTGGTTCCATCTCTTTGCGCCTTTATTCGTCTCTATCTCGCCGCTCGAATTTCAGAGACGAACCGTGTTCCTCTGACAATGGGCTTCACGTGTGCAGCCCATGGTGGTTCCACGCCGCTTGTTCGCTTGCCGCCCTTCCCCGTGGACCACGGAAGTATTCACGGATAATGGGATCGTCTGATCGGGACAACTCCTGCATGGTTCCGATACCCAGGACCGTTCCGCGACCGAGCACTGCCACACGATTGGCGATCCGCCACAGTGAATCCAGATCATGTGTCACCATCACCACTGTCAGCCCCAAGAGACTTTTCAATGAGAGTACGAGGTCATCAAATCCTGCAGCGATGATCGGATCGAGCCCAGCGGTCGGCTCGTCGAGAAACAACAATTCCGGATCCATCACAATCGCTCGAGCCAGCGCAGCTCTTCTTCGCATCCCTCCGCTGAGTTCGTTGGAATACTTCACGGCACTCTCCGACGGTAATCCCACCATGGCAATCTTGGCAGCGACAATATCACGGATTAGCGCCTCACTCAGCGTCGTATGCTCGCGCAGGGGCACGGCAACATTTTCCGCCAGCGTGAGCGAGCTGAACAACGCGCCATGCTGGAACATCACACCGAACCGCCGGTGAATCGGTCGGCCGTTGCCTTCTTCGAGCTGCCGACTGTCTACCCCAAGAATTCGAATCGTTCCGGCCGAGGGCGTGATCAGACCGATGATCTCTCGTAATAACGTGGTCTTGCCGCACCCATTGCCACCAGCAATTGCGAAAATTTCTCCCCGGTGAATAGAGAGAGTGACGTCTTCATGCACGACGGCCTGTCCGAACTTCGTCGCGACGTGGCTCACGTCGATCACCGGTATCTCAATGTTCGTAACCGACGGCATCAGAAACTACCTCTTATCACGTTGCTCGCAGATCGCTGAAAACTTAGAGACCCAGGATGTTAAAAGACCGTCCAGCAAGGCGAGGACGCCGCTGGCGGACTTTTTCAACATCCTGCTAGAGATCCCACCAATTGAGCAAGATACTGCAGAGTGCGTCGAAGACGATTACGAGAAAAATCCCCTGCACGACACTGATGGTGGTGTGTCGGCCAACGTCGGCGACACCACCTCTGATCTGAAATCCTTGATAACAGCCCACCAAGGCGATGATCGCCGCGAAGAATGGCGCCTTCCCTAATCCGATCAGCAAGTGTCGCACAGGAACCGCTTCCTCGAATCGAGCGACAAACTCGACGAAACTCACATTGAGTTCCCCCAACGCGATCAACATGCCGCCGAATACGCCCACGACATCCGCATACACCGTCAACAGAGGGAGGGCGATGACCAAGCCAAACGCTCGCGGCAGCACGAGCAAGTTCATGGGCGAAATACCCAGCGTCCGCACCGCGTCCAATTCTTCCGTGACCTTCATCGTGCCGATCTCGGCAGCATAGGCCGATCCCGACCTCCCGGCAATGAGGATCGCCACAATCAACGGCGCGATTTCTCGCAACAGGGAGATACCGACCAGATCCACGATGAAAATGTTCGTGCCGAACTTACGGAGTTGTTCTGCGCCCTGATAGGCAATCACGACACCGACCAGAAACGTCAGTAGGCCAGTGATCGGCAAGGCCCGCACACCATCCACTTCCACAATCCGCAAGAGCGCCCGCCACCGAATGGAGCGTGGCCGTATCAGTGCTCGACCGAATGCGATGGTGCTTTCTCCGACAAATGCGAGCGCACGAATCGTGGACACCTGCCGGGACTGCATAGCACGCGTGAGACGTTCCACCCAGCTCATCCCGCGACCCGCACCGCTTCCCTCGGGTCGAGACCACTCGACTTCTACTTTCCTGAGCAACTCGTCGAATTCAGGTTTCAACCCTTGGAGTGCAGTCTGCTGCCCCTTGTGCCGCACGCCGTCGATGCAGCGCTGCAGTATGAGCGCGCCGCCCGTATCCATGGCCGTCACTTCGCCGACGTCGTAGAGGACGGTAGGGGTCTCAGGCCATCGAAGCGCTCGGCCTCGCTGCTCCAGCCGGGACAAATTTGGAAGAGTCCAAGACCCCCGGCAGCGAATCACATTGTCCTCGACAGAGATCGTTGCCTGTTGTTCCACCGGCTTCACTCCGTCAGTCGCTTCGACTCGTCACGCCGTCACACATCACGCTTCATGAGGGCCGCGTCGCCTGAAGACCACAAGAAGGCCCTCACGTCCGCTCACGGCTTCCCCATAATAGTTTTCAGTTCAGCCCCTGTGATCACCTCTCGTTCCAACAACAGTGTGGCCCCCTGTTGCAGAGCGGCTTTGTTCTCCTCCAGCAAGGACTTCACCCGTCCGTACTGCTCGTCAATGATCCGTCGCACTTCACAATCGATTTCACGCGCAGTCTCTTCGGAGTAGTCCCCTCGTTCCGACGCAACCGGAAGTTGGAGGAATTGGGGCTGTCGTTCTCGCTCCAAGGTGATAGTACCGAGCTTCTCGCTCATTCCATAAGCCTTCACCATGCTTTTTGCAATGTCGGTGGCCTTGACCAGATCATTCTGGGCTCCCGTGGAGGCTTCCCCAAAAATTGTTTCTTCAGCGATCCGCCCGCCGAGTAGCACGGCAACTTTATTCTCCAATTCCGATTTCGTCATCAGAAACCGGTCTTCGGTCGGAAGTTGCAAGGTATAGCCGAGGGCCGCCACGCCGCGCGGAATGATCGAGATCTTCTGTACCTGATCCATCCCTGGCAAGGACATGGCGACGAGGGCATGGCCCGTCTCATGGTAAGCCACCCGCTCCTTCTCCATCTTATTCAGGACGCGATTCTTCTTCTCCAAGCCGGCAATGACTCGCTCGACCGCCTCCTGTAATTCAGAAAACCCGACCTGATCCTTGCCGCGCCGCACCGCCAGCAACGCCGCCTCATTGATGATGTTGGCCAAATCTGCTCCAGAGAACCCGGGCGTCATCGCGGCGATGTTTTCGAGATCCGCGTCGGGACCCAGCGTGACCTGTTTAGCATGCACACGAAGAATGGCAAGGCGACCGATCTTGTCCGGACGGTCCACCACCACATGACGATCGAATCGGCCGGCCCGCAGCAACGCAGGATCAAGAATCTCGGGGCGATTGGTCGCGGCCATCAGAATGACGCCGATGCGAGGATCAAAGCCGTCCATCTCGACCAGCAGCTGATTGAGCGTTTGCTCCCGCTCCTCATGCCCCATAGGCCCCGCGCCCCGGGCTTTTCCGAGCGCATCCAACTCATCGATGAAAATAATGCAGGGGGCTTTCAGCTTGGCCTGATCGAAGAGATCACGGACCCGGGCCGCCCCGACCCCGACGAACATTTCAACGAACTCCGAGCCGCTGATGCTGAAGAACGTCACCCCAGCCTCACCGGCCACCGCACGAGCCAGCAATGTCTTTCCCGTTCCCGGCGGACCGACAAGCAGAATACCCTTAGGAATCTTTCCGCCCAGTTTGGTAAACTTTCCGGGAGTCTTGAGAAACTCAATGACTTCCTGCAGTTCTTCTTTGGCTTCGTCCACACCAGCGACATCTGCGAACGTCACCTTCACGTCCTTCTCCACGTAGATCTTCGCTTTGGATTGCCCGACCTGCATGAAGCCGCCTTGGGCTTGGCCAAACCGGCGAATGATGAAGATCCAGATGCCCGCGAAGAGGGCGACCGGGATCACCCAGGACAGAAGGTCGCGCCAAAACGTGGATTCAATGACCCCGGTAAAGGTGACGCCATATTGATTGAGTTCGCGGACCAGGTCCGGATCGTCAACGCGCACGGTCGTAAAGGCTTTCTGCTCCTTGGATTCGCCTTCGGCCTTCAACTTGCCGGTCAGTATGTGGCTGGTCACGGAGACTTCCGCCACTTTCCCGGTCACCACAAAATTCTTAAACTGACTGTAGGGGAGCTCTTCGACCTTATTCAGGGCAAGGATGAAATCATGTACGAGCACCACGGCCATGATGGCGAGGAGCACGTACCAAATGGAAAAGGAGGTTGTTTTATTCATCGCTCACGCTCCTCTTCAGCGATACGAGGCTCTCGGACGGAAAACCGCTAAAACGTGAAATAAGCTCCGGCTCCAAATGATTCGGTCTTCTGCGAATAGAAGAATTGCCCATAGGGATTATAACCATGATAGTAGTTGAAGAGAATCCGGATGCGCTTAAAAGAGCTGACCCGGGATATATCGAAGCCCATGAGTAGATTCGTGTTGATGTGCCAGTCCTGGGCCTCGACGGACTTGAAGTCCGCCGTCAGAACGGGCCAAAAGAGGATCGGATTGGACAGCGCACCGAACATGTAGGATCGCCCCCATGGCGCAGGTGTCCGCGCCTCGAATCCCCATTGTGCGGTATTGCGGTCGATCGTGGCCGGCTGGCGACTGACCATTACCGCACCGCCCCCATACAGGCGCAACCATCTAAGGAAATCATACGACACAATCATGTCGACTTCTTCATACTGGAGACCGATGTTTTGGAATCCAGGGTTAGCCCCCAGAAACTCATCACCGATGTGGCTACTCTGATGGTAAAAGCGCAGGCGTGCGGACCAGTTTCCGTAGCGCCAGGTCAGTGGGACGCCGACGTTGAAGTCGATATTGATGAGTTCAGAATTCGGTGTATCCAAGTTAAATTGCGCAAAAATGCCGGTCAGCAAGCTGATCTGCCATCCATTACATCCCGTACGTCTCGTATAAAACCCGAAATTTTCACCGACGCCGATCGAACCAATGTTCGCATTGGTCCGTTCAAATCGGGACTGGGTCGATTGCCACAGGGCAAAGAACTGAGGTTGTTTCGGGTCGGCCAAAAGAGGACGAAACAGATCGTCTTGAGGAAACCATTCACTGTCTATTTCCCCTCCATCAGGTTGCTGATACCGACAATCAAGAATCTCAAGAGCCTTTGTATCCTCGCGTTTCTTATCGTCTGATTCGCTCGCAAAGGCTTGTCCTGCGAACAGAAGCATAAGTGAAAGTATTCCGACAACCCATTGACCACAAGACACTCTCCGGCCCATTCCTCTCCTCCACTGTGATGTTTTTGAAAGAGGCACACTGTACGCTGTTCACAGCCCCTTTCGATAGCATATTTAGTGAGGAAATTCATGTGTTTTGGTGGGTGGTTGGCTGGGCTCACAAGGCTTTCTCAAAAACTGTTGTACGAGACAGACCCCTTTTGTGTTTATCAAGCTACTTTCTGACAGACTTCCTGCTCCCACTCCACTTCCACTCTCGGATCTCCGGCATGTCTTCACCCTGTTCGGCGATATATTGTTTGTGTTCGATGCGTTTGTCACGAAGAGCCTGCTTGGCATAGTCGGCCCGCGAGCCCCGTAGTGGGATCCGGTCGATGACATCGGCGACCAGATGAAACCGGTCCAGATCATTCATCACCACCATATCGAACGGGGTCGACGTGGTCCCTTCTTCTTTGTACCCGCGCACATGCAGGTTCTTGTGATTCGTCCGTCGGTAGGTGAGCCGGTGGATCAGCCACGGGTAGCCGTGGAACGCGAAGATGACCGGCTTGTCCGTCGTGAACAAGGCATCGAAGTCCTTGTCGGACAATCCGTTCGGATGTTCTGCGGATGGTTGCAGCTTCATGAGATCCACCACGTTGACCACTCGCACTTTCACATCCGGCAAGTACCGCCGCATCAAAGAGACGGCCGCCAGCGTTTCCAGCGTGGGCACATCGCCGCAACAGGCCATGACCACGTCCGGTTCACTATTCCGATCGTTACTCGCCCATTCCCAAATGCCGATGCCGGCTGTGCAATGCTTCACCGCAGCATCCATGTTGAGCCATTGCGGCGCCGACTGCTTGCCGGCCACGATGACGTTCACATGGTTGCGACTGCGCAGACAGTGGTCGGTGACAGACAGCAACGTATTGGCATCGGGTGGCAAATAGACCCGGATCACTTCGGCTTTCTTGTTGACCACGTGATCGATAAACCCAGGATCTTGATGGCTGAAACCATTGTGATCCTGCCGCCAGACATGGGAAGACAACAAATAATTCAGTGAGGCAATCGGTCGTCGCCACGGGATGTGGTTGCAGACCTTGAGCCATTTGGCATGTTGATTGAACATCGAGTCGATGATGTGGATGAACGCTTCGTAACAGGAGAAGAAGCCATGTCGGCCGCTCAAGAGATACCCTTCCAGCCACCCCTGGCACTGGTGCTCACTGAGCATCTCCATCACCCGGCCGTCCGGTGCTAGGTGGTCGTCGTAGGGCTGGCGTTCTGCCATCCAGGCACGGTTGGTGACGTCCAAGACGTCTTGCCAACGGTTGGAATTGTTCTCATCCGGACTGAAGAGGCGGAAGTTCCGGTGCTCCATATTGATCTTCATCGTGTCCCGTAGAAACGCTCCCATGATGCGGGTCGCCTCGGCGTCGACGGCACCAGGCCTGTTCACAGCGACAGCGTACCGACGAAAATCCGGCAGCCGTAAGTCTTTCAACAGCAGCCCACCGTTTGCGTGAGGATTGGCGCTCATACGCCGATCACTCTTGGGCGCCAGTTCGCCAAGTTCGGGCTTGAATCGCCCGGACTTGTCAAACAGTTCCTGAGGCTTGTAGCTCTTCATCCACTGTTCAAGAATCTTCACATGTGCCGGCTTGTCCATGTCGCCCATAGGGACCTGGTGCGAACGCCAATAATCCTCAGTCCGCTTGCCGTCGATCTGTGGAGGACAGGTCCAGCCTTTGGGTGTTCGGAGCACAATCATGGGCCAGACTGGGCGTTTTGGGGTGCCCTCTTTGCGCGAAACAGTTTTGATTCGTTGGATATCTTGCATAACGGCATCAAGCGTCTCCGCCATGAGCCGGTGCATCTTCGACGGATCGTGGCCCTCGACGAAATAGGGACTGTAGCCGTAGCCGCGGAACAGATGATCCAACTCGTCACGACTGATGCGGGCCAAGACTGTTGGGCTCGCAATCTTATAGCCGTTCAGATGGAGAATCGGCAGGACGACCCCGTCGGTGACCGGATTCAGAAACTTGTTGGAATGCCAGCTCGTGGCGAGCGGTCCGGTTTCCGCTTCCCCATCGCCGACCACGCAGGCTGCGATCAGATCCGGATTGTCGAACACCGCGCCATAGGCATGCGAGAGGGAGTAGCCTAATTCACCGCCCTCATGAATAGAACCCGGCGTTTCCGGCGCGACGTGGCTGGGAATACCGCCGGGAAACGAGAACTGCTTGAACAACCGCTTCATGCCCTGCTCGTCCTGTGAGATGTTTGGATAGACTTCGCTATAGGTGCCCTCGAGATACGCGTTGGCAACAAGCCCTGGTCCTCCATGACCAGGACCCGCGATGTAGATCATGTTGAGGTCGTGTTGTGTGATGATCCGGTTCAGATGCACATAGATGAAATTCAGGCCCGGGGTCGTGCCCCAATGACCGAGCAACCGAGGCTTGATGTGGGCACGGGTCAACGGCCTTTTCAGTAACGGATTGTCATAGAGATAGATCTGGCCGACTGACAGATAGTTGGCCGCCCGCCAGTAGGCATCCACCCGCTTGAGTAGTTCCGCGTCTCGCGTTGTCGTCTTCGTTCGTGACATGAGTTCCTCGTTCATCGTTTCAGTTCGCCGATCAATTCACTGACTGACCGCGCGATCTCGCTCTCTTCATCGGTATGCATGACGCGTACGGTCACCTTGCCGCCTTCTTTGGAAATCACCGCTTCACTAACGTCGTTGCGCACTGTATCAAGCGCGAGGCCGAGAAATTCCAAGCCGGCGCAGATGCGTGCGCGAATGATCGGAGAATTCTCCCCAATTCCTGCAGTGAAGACTACTGTGTCCAAGCCACCCAGTGTCGCAACCAGCGCACCGATCCATTTCCTGGCCTGATAACAAAATAACTCGATCGCCTCGGCGGCTCGTGGATCATCCTGCTCTTGTTTGAGGAGGTCTCGCATGTCGGCACTGATCTCCGATACGCCGAGGAGGCCCGATTCGGTGTTGACCATGCGATGAAATTGCTCCACCGTCATGCCTTCTGTCCGAGCCAAGTAAGAGATCAGCCCTGGATCGAGATCTCCGGACCGACGGCTCATGACCAGGCCCGAGGTAGGGGTGAAACTCATCGTCGTATCAACCGCCTTTCCGTCCTTCACCGCAGCCATACTCGCACCATTTCCAAGATGAGCGAGGATGACGCGACCGTTGGCTTCACCGGGCTTTCCGATTCTAGACAACTCCTTCATGAGGAAGGCATAGGACAACCCATGAAATCCGTATCGTTGGAGGCCGAGCTTTTCATAGCGCCTGGGGATCGGAAGGAGTCGGGCCACGTACGGCATATCACGGTGAAATGCCGTGTCGAAGCAGGCGACTTGCGGGAGATGGGGGTACCGGCTTCCACATGCCTCGATCAACTGGATCTCCGCCGGCAGATGTTCAGGATCATAAGGACTCAGCCGTCGTAGTTCTTGTGTAACGTCCGGCGTGATGCGTTGGGGCACACGATAGTGCGGGCCGCCATGTACGACGCGGTGCCCGATCGCCGCCAGTGCGTTATCCGTAAGCCGGTCCTTGATGCAGGCTATCAGCGGCTCGATGCAGGCCGCATGATCAGGAACCTTGAGCCTCTGACTTTCAGCGGTGCCGGTCCCCTCACAGGTCCACGTCAGCGTCCCTTCCGGTGATCCGATGCGGTCGATTGAGCCTGACAGGTCACGGACAAGAGTGCCCATGACGCGAAAGAGCGCAAACTTGAGCGTGGACGATCCCCCATTGATCGCCAAGATTGAACCGCTATGCAAAGCTGAGGCGGACTCCGTCATGATGGTTCCATCTCAATGGATCTACCCTCAGCCCCGACGGACATATTCTCCAACCAGTCTGTAGGCATTGTGAAGATATTGGGCCATCATTCTCTGAGTATTGAAGAACCCACCGTTCAATGCAATGGCCTGCCGCATGATTTCGATAAAATGTTCACGCTCCTTGTAGAAACAAGGCAACACTTTTTGTTCCAGCTTGTCGTACAGTGCTGCGGCATGACAGTCATCCATGCCCCCCATTGGCTCGAGGCAGGATTCGATCCGATCACCGATCGACCAGCCGGTCACGTCTTCCACATGTCCTTCGATCCACCAGCCGTCGAGCACGCTCAGACTCGGCACTCCATTGACCGCCGCCTTCATGCCACTGGTTCCTGAAGCCTCCATCGGAGGAAGCGGCGTGTTGAGCCACACATCGACACCGGCGCAGAGGAGCTTCGCCAGCGTCATGTCATAATTCGTGAGATAGGCCACTCGAACTTTTCCCCGCAAGGCATCACGGAGCTCATGGATCCGGTGAATCAGGTTCTTCCCATCCTGATCACGTGGATGGGCCTTGCCGCTAAAGATGATTTGCAGCGGACCTACTCGTTGAACAATCGCGGCTAGCCGTTCGATGTCCTGAAAGATCAAGGTTCCCCGTTTGTATGCCGCTGCTCGCCTGGCAAACCCCAATGTCAACACGTCCCGGTCGAATCCCGCGTTGGTCTCGTGATTCACATGTTCGACCAACAGCCGTTTCGCCTCCTGATGGGCCTTCCAAATCTCCTCACCAGGAACACTGATCGCATATCGAAGCGAGAGCTGATCGCGCCGCCAGTCCGGAAGATATCGATCGTAGAGCGTTTGAAACGAGGGTGCGGCCCACGTGACGGCGTGGACTCCATTGGTGATCGAGTGAATCGGATAGCCGGGGAAAAGGTTGTGGGATACCTCCCCATGCTTCATCGCTACGCCATTGACGAACCGTGAGCCATGCAGTGCCAGTTCCGTCATATTCAAACTCTGGTCGTGGCCGCAGGCTTTGAGCCAGGCGCAGCGCCGGTCGCCGAGCACTCGATGTGCGAGATCAGGAGGAAATTGATCGTGACCGGCCGGCACCGGGGTATGCGTCGTAAACACACATTGCTCACGGACGGCATCAATGAGATCAGCGGGAATCGACGCTTCTTGGGCGCGGGAAGCCAGTTTCTCCTCCAGCAGAGCAAGCACAAGCAACGCCGCGTGCCCTTCATTCATATGGAACCGGCGAATGTGGCTGTAGCCGAGCGCCTGCAACAGGCGGTGCCCTCCGAATCCCAGCACCAGCTCCTGACAAAGCCGATAGTACTCGTCGCCGCCGTAGAGCAGGTCGGTTAGAGTCCGATCCCATGGCTGATTCTCGGGAAGATCCGTATCGAGCAGGTAGACGGATACTTCACCACCCGACTCGCCTCGTACACGAAACTGCCAGGCCGCGACATGCACCGTACGATTCTCGATGTCGACTGTGACACGCTGCGGCACCGGCTTGCAGAAATCGTTGATCGGCCAGGCGACCGGTTCTTCACGCTGCCAGCCCTGTTCGTCCAGCCGTTGATGAAAATAGCCGCGCCGATGCAAGAGCGTCACCGCTACCATGGGGATCTCCAGATCCGCGGCCGATCGAATTGTATCCCCTGCCAACACCCCTAGACCGCCGGCATAGGTCGGCATACTGGGATCCAAGCCGATCTCCATCGAGAAATAGGCGACCAGTACGTTGTCAGGCCCGTCTGTCATGATGTCTGCACCACGTGCTTGATAAGTCGCAGTTCGTCGCGCACCAGCCGCGGTAGCAGAAAGTGCTTCCGCACATGCTCGCGCCCGGCCCGACCGAACTCTCCCCGTTCGCCCGGTCGCTTGAGTAGGTCGAGGACCCGCTCCGCACAACCTTCCACGCTCTCGACGAGGTTCTTGTGATAGGGCTCAGGAAACTGCATCGGAATGCCTCCGGCGTTTCCCGCAACCACCGGTTTTTCCTTCCAGAGGGCTTCGGACACGACGAGTCCGAATCCTTCCCGCAACGATTTTTGGATGACCACATCACAGCCGCGCTGAAAGGCGTTGACCTCCATGCTACCCACTCCTGAGAGGTTCGTAAAGACGAAGAGGTCTGGGTCATTCGCAGCCTGCTCTTCAACGCGATCCAGGATCTCCCACCCTTCCGGATCATCGCCCGCCATCGCGCCGATCAGGACCAATTGAACAGTAGGAACTTCTTCTTTGATTAGACGATAGGCACGCACTACTCCCAATGGATCCTTCCACGGATCGAATCGTGACACCTGCGCAAGCACCGGCCTCGTCGGATCGACGCCGGAATCGGCAATCACGCGTCGACACAAGTCCTCCGACAACTCCATGTTCTTCGTGGCCAGGGGATCAATGGCCGGAGCGATGATGGCCACGTGCTTCGCAGCCAGGCCGGGCAGCAGGAATTCCGCCATCGTGAAGACGACCGCATCGTACTCTTCGATCAACGGTCGCAGGAACAGGCTGACATCCTTGTCCGGAGCTGAGCTGTCGATATGACATCGCCAGATCCACTTGGCGTTGCGCGGCCCTGTAAAATGCCTGATTGCAGCCGGTTGCGGATCGTGCACGATATAGACATCGTAGTCGTTCCCCAACGCCTTTGCGCTTCGCTCATTCACGCGCAGGTACAGTTCCTGCTCGGGCTTCCGCAGATCGTAGTGCCCACCCTGCAGGGCATTGTGAAACGATTTGGTGATGGCAAAGAATTCCGGCTCACCGTGAATCAACCGCCAGTCGGCTTGAATGCCGAGCGCCTGCAGCATAGGCACATAGCGAGCCAACAGTTCCGCCACACCGCCACCGGCTGCCGTCGAGTTCAGGTGACAGACCTTAACCCCCGCAAGCTCTTTCCCGAGGACGAGAAGTTCTTCGTACAACTCATCACTCATCAGCGCGCGATAGCGATCGACATTCGCTTGAATCGCCCCGCAGCGCCGCCCGATTCCCACTTTAGGTAACATGGTCTTACCTTCCATCGTCTGAACTTCTCCTTATTTCGTTCCTTCTGTTATGCCCACACTTTTCTGAGCGACGCGAGTGTCAGCCGAAAGCTGACGTTGAAGTAGTTTCGATCCAGCGATCGGAATCGGTCCGGTCTGGACTACACTGCGGTGCGTCCAAGCTCAGCAGTTTCAGGAGCCGTTTCAATCATGTGATCGGCTCATGTTTCTCTGGAGACCTTTGCTCAAGCACATAGCCAATTGCCACCAGAGGAGCGGCCATGGCCACGTACAGCCCGCCGATTTCAATGAAGTAGCGTGGGATCGTATGGCCCGTAAACGGCAGCAAGGCCACGAGGTCGAGTCCCCAGTTCACCAACATCCACACGACACTCGTGATGACCCCTTCACGGAGAAATCCGCCCCTGACTCTTTGGAAGTACAAGGCTGACAGAATGCCGCCGACGAGCGCTCCTTCCACAATCATGATCGTCTTGAAGAAGACCGGGTCGGTCTGCCTGAGCGACAACAACGGAATGGCCGTCACGTAGGGAATGACCCATAAGATGAGCCCATATCCGATCTTCTTCAGCATCATCCTTCATCCCCGCCCAAAAAAAAGGACTCCAGGGACACCTCACTGTTTCTACTGCTGGCACTATGAAGTATTCGCGTGATCCATTTGTCAGCAGCATCATGGCTTCTGGGACCGTTCCGCACTCAGCATAAGAAGTTCGATTTCTTCCGTAATCTCTTCTTGCCGAAGAATATTACGTTTCAATTCTAATTCTGATATTTCTTTTTCAAGCCGCTGTATCGCGCCTTCCAGATGGGATACCCGAGCCCGGTTCTCCGCCAAAAGAGCACTATAAAAGATCTTATGCAAGAAGGAATAGAAGTAGAGATCAATTAACTCAGCTAGAAATACAGGCGGGGGCAGATTCAGGAGCGGGGGATCCGCGAAATGAGCTGTCTTGCCAGGAGGCAGCTCGAACGGTTGGAGGGTTTGACTAAACGCACCGTCTGTTTCTGAGGCATGCGAAACGACCGTGATTGTTAAAGGTCGGGCTGATGGTTCTTGTCTCTGCAACTCATGGATGTGATCCATCACCCGAATCAATACCGACTGGACTTCTTCCGCAACAGACGCTCCCTCGACGGATATCGGTACATATTGACCGGCCGAAATCCGCGCTGTCATCTTCTGCCCCACCGTCAGGAGAACTGGACCTTGATCTCCCATGAGCTGCAACCGTTCTTGAACATGTGCAAGCAACTGCTCATTGAAATCACCGCAAAACCCTCGTTCCGAACCGATCACGACATAGAGTGGCCTGCCGTCGTCCGTGGGTGACAGCGCTCCAGGGTAAAACATGAGGAAATCGGCACCAGCCTCCTGCATGCTTGTCACCACGCGGTCCTGCGCAGCCAACAGCCGGGTCAGCTTCTGTATCTCCATCAGCGCGAGGTTTTTCATGGCGCTCATGATAGCGCTGATCTCACCGAGTGAACGGATCTGATCCTCGATGCCGCGTCGTTTGCTCATGTCGCCATATGCTGATCGAGCCAATGGCTCACAGTTTCGGTCCATTCCTTCTCACGACTCTCCAACGTGAGATCGCTCTCTTCCACACGCTCCGCGAGATACCCGAGTAAGGCAGGAATCGATGCCACAGGAACCTTGTCGAAGAGACCATGCTGAAATCCCGTCAACCAGGCCAGATGAAACTCGACAGGCATGGGAGCCAGCCTATCCTGCTTCAGCAATTCCCGCAGAACACGGCCCCGTGTAAGCTTTGCTTCCATCGACGCCTCAAGACGCGATCCGAATCGGGTGAAGACCTCCAACTCGAGGAATTGCAGATAATCCAACTTCATGCGTCCCGCCTTTTCTTTGATTCGGTGATGCTGTCCCTTCCCCCCGACACGTGACACGGATTTCGTCACATCGATGGCGGGAAGAACGCCTGACGCAAAGAGGCGTTTATCGAGATAGATCTGTCCGTCGGTAATCGAGATCAGATTCGTGGGAATATAGGCTGCAATTTCTCCCTCCTTCGTCTCGACGATCGGCAAGGCCGTCATGCTGCCGCCTCCATGCGCCGGGGCAAGACAGGTTGATCGCTCAAGCAGACGTGAGTGGAGAAAGAAAATATCGCCGGGATAAGCCTCGCGTCCTGGTGGACGCCGGAGGAGCAGCGAGAGCTCGCGATAAGCTTCTGCGTGCATCGTCAGATCGTCGTACACCACCAGCGTGTCGTGCCCCTGCCACATCCAGGTTTCCGCCACAGCACATCCCGCAAACGGAGCCAGGAACTTGAGGCCAGGCAGCGACGTCGCCTCTGCGACTACAAGCACGGAATGCTTCAAAGCATCGTACTGCCGGAGGGTTTCGATCGTGTCAACGACACTCGACCGCTTCTGACCAACCAGGACATAGACACAGCGCACCCCTTGGCCCCGTTGACTGATGACCGCATCGATGGCTAAGGAGCTTTTTCCCAGCCCATTGTCGCCGATGATCAATTGGCGCTGGCCCTTGCCGATGGGAATCAGCGTATCCACGATCTTGCTTCCCGTATACAGCGGTTTATGGACGAAGTCGCGCGCTGTAATCGGCGGCGAAAGAATGTCCAGCGGACGAGTGGCTGAACATTCCGGATGGTCCAATCCGTCGAGTGGATTTCCTAAGGGGTCGATGACTCGACCAATCAGAGCCTCCCCGGTCGGGATGCCCATGCGCCGACCGGACAGATGCGCGATCGTACCGGCAGTCAGTCGGTCGGTCTGTTCGAGCAGAATAGCGCCGACGATGTGCGCTTCGAGCTGAAACACCATGGCGCGGCTGCCATCTTCGAGATCAAGGATTTCATCCATCGCTGCCGATGGCAAACCCTCGATCCAAGCGATGCCATCCCCGACCGACACGACAATCCCTTGTTCGGAGACCCGCAGGCTGAACCGATAGTCACGGAGCCACGCGGCCTGACCTGCCAGCACCTGATTCGATGCGATTGATTGACTAAGCATGGCGCGACGATTCGGCAAAAAAGCTCATTTCGTCCTGCACATTGGCGCGAAGGACCCAGGATCCAAAACTGATCCGTAAGCCGGCGATAAGATTTCTGTCTTCGAGAAACTCGCAGGGCACCTCGCGTCCCATCAGCGTTCGGCAGGCGTCTCCGAGGACCTTCCGGTGGGTGCTGTCGAGTGGATACCCGCTCGTAATCCTCATCGCAAGCCCTGTCGTGGCCGGCACAGACCGGATGGCCCGAATCTTGTCCTGGTGCAGACGGGGAAGATCCTCCATCACCAGGTCGATAATTCGTCGTTCCAACTCCACCCCTCCTAGGCGTGACAGGAGTCGACTCACGAATGCTGCCCCTTGTGCGATGGCGGAAGCCTCGGTCTGTTGCGTAAAATCTTTCAACCGCCGTTGTTCGACCGCAGCGGCTTTTTGTCGCTCCTGATCGAGTTCTGTACGAAGCCCGTCCAGCTGCCGATTCCGTTCGGCGCTGATTTCGTCACGCAGCTTTGCGCGAGCCTTGTCTTTTTCCTGCTCCCACTCTGCGAGACGATTCTCGTATTGGCCTCGTAACGTCTCCGCATCGCTCCGCATCTGTTCTGCATCCGCCTGCGTCTTTTGAATGGCAGTCTTGCGCTGGGCGATGACTTTCAACACGGGTTTATACAGAAATCGGTTAAGGAGCCAGATCAGGACCAGAAAGTTGATCAGTTCGAGTATGAACGTCGTCCAATCCAGTTCCACAGGTCACCCTCCACAGTTCCCCGCGCGGACAGCGGTAGAACGCGTGTGCCAGCCATCGGTCATGGCTTCAGCATGTATTCGAGCAACGGATTTCTAAAGAGAATAATCAAGACGATCACCAGACAGTAAATCGCCAACGACTCAATCATGGCGAGGCCAATAAACAGCGCTCGGGTAATCGAGCGTTCTGCTTCCGGCTGCCTCGCCAGCGCTTCCAATGCCTGGCTGATGGCGCGCCCCATGGCCATCGCCGGAATCATGGTTCCGATCGCAATAGCCAAAGCGGCAACGACTGTCGAGGCAAGGGCAAACCAGCTGATGTCACGCATGGTCACTCCTGTGCTTGAGGTTTTCTAGATTCTTGTGAGTGAATAGCACCGGCAATATAGATCAAGGCGAGCATACCGAAGATATAGGCCTGGATCAGCGCTTCGATGATGTGCAAGATCAACAATGGAATCGGCACCAAAAAACCCGCTACGAGCAGCACCAACAGTGCCGCCATTTCGAGACTCATGATGTTGCCGAACAGCCGGATGGCAAGGGCCAGGGTACGGGTGAGCTCACTCATGAGGTGAAACGGGAGCATGATCGGCATGGGAGCCAAATAGTGACGCAGATACGCTCGGATCCCCTCTGAGCGGATGCCGAACCAGTGCACAGAAAGAAACACGATGACAGCCAGCGCTGTAGTCGTCGACAGGTCCCCGGTCGGAGCGTGGACACCGGGGATCAGACCGGACAGATTAGCCACCATGATGAACAGCCAGAGCGTGGCAATGAAAGGGAGCAGTCGCGTCGTCTGTGCGGGCAGCACGGCTCCAATCGCCTCATCCGCCGCACCAAGCAACCCTTCCAATACAACTTGGACCGGCCCAGGATCGAGGCTCAGCCGCCTCGTTCCGATCCAAGATCCCACGACGAGAGCGAACATGATGCCCCATGTAGTGAGGACCGGTTCCGCTAACACGACCGGTCCAAGCTGCACCCCCGCCCCTGTCAACAGATCGGACGATCCCATCCGTTATTCCCTCACGTTCAAATAGACGCTCATGGCGCCGATACCCACACCGAGAACAATCAGGCTCAGCGTCCAGCGCATCGAATACCCGGGAACCAAACCATCCAGCCATTGACCGACATAGGCACCGACGATCACGGGCACGACCAACAGCAACCCCAAGGTCCCCAGATACACGGTCTGTCTCAGCAGAGTAGGTCTGTCTTCTTCCGCTTGCTTCATGCGGCGAATCTGCTTGGTCACCTCCTCCTTCAAGTGATTCTCGCTTTTCATGACGCGGCATACTCCCCACGGCCCATTCTCCAGAGTCGCTTGAACATTTCCTCCTCCAATCGACGCAGGCTATCTTTGATACGGTGCAGCGCGGCCTCTTCCGTCACCAACTGTTCTTCGAGTGCCTGGCTGATCTGGGCATAGTCGTCGTCGCGTATGTATCGCCTGGCGCTCAGGTAGAGGTTGTTGTCGGCACAATAGAGCAGGCCTCGTGGCACAGCCAGAAAATGCCAGCGGGCGTCCGTGGTCCGATAACGCGCGAGTCCGAACGTAAGCACCGTCATCATCCGTGCATGACCGGCAAGAATCCCGAAGAGCCCTGAGTCGTCCTGCCCCACGAAGCTCGCCACCTGATCAATCCGCTCGTAGTGCGTGGCGTCCTGCAGATGGAGGACGAAAGACTTCATGCTTGCGCACCTTTCATCGAGCCACGCATGTAGCAGCGATCTTCCGGCACGTCGTCGAACTCTCCGAGCAGGAACGCCTCGCAATCGAGGAGCGTGTCGGCCAAGGGCACCGATACCCCTTGGATACCGGTCAGTTCCGCAGTGACATGGAACGGCTGAGTCAGATACCGCTGGAGTTTCCTGGCCCGAACCACGATACGCCGGTCCGTCTCGGACAGTTCTCCGATGCCGAGCATGGTGAGGATATCTTCGAGTTCCCGATACCTCGCAAGATGCTCTCTCACTCCTTCGGCAATTCGATAGTGCCGATCTCCGAGAAAGTGACGATCCATCAGTTTGCTCGTGGATTGCAGCGGGTCCACGGCCGGATAGATGCCTTGGCTGGCCTGAGCGCGCGTCAGGATCACGAGCGTGTCCAGGTGATTCAGAATGCCGCTCACGGCTGGATCAGTCATGTCGTCGGCTGGAACGTAGACGGCTTGTACGGAGGTGATCGCACCCTTCGTGGTGGAGATAATGCGCTCTTCCAATTCCGCGACTTCCGTCATCAAGGTCGGCTGGTATCCCACTGTCGCTGGCATTCGCCCAAGCAGACCGGAGATTTCACTGCCCGCCTGAATGAAGCGAAACGCGTTGTCCATCAAAAACAGCACATCCTTCTGGAGCGTATCGCGAAAATATTCTGCATAGGTCACGGCAGCCAGCCCTACCCGGAACCGAACCCCAGGGGACTCGTCCATCTGACCAAAGATCAGCGTCGTCTGCGGCATGACTCCGGCTTTCTGCATCTCATGCCAGAGTTCGTGCCCTTCCCGAATCCGTTCACCGACCCCAGCGAACACGGACACGCCGCGGTGCAGCGCGACAATGGCGTGCATAAACTCCGTGAGAAGTACGGTCTTGCCAATCCCAGCACCCCCAAACAATCCAGTTTTACCGCCTCTGATGAAGGGAAAGAGCAGATCCATCACCTTAATGCCGGTTTCCAGAATTCCACTCACGGGTTTCGTTTCGTGGAGCGCCGCCGGCTTGGCCAGAATGTTGCGAAACTCAAGGGTCGCGAGAGGCGGTCCCCCGTCCAAGGGTTCCCCAAAAACGTTCAAGACCCGACCGAGGCAATCGGGAGCGACGGGAACGTGCACGGGCGCTCCCGTATCGAACACAGGCATGCCACGACGCAGTCCGCTTGTTCGATGCAAGGTGATGGCGCGCACGTGGCGCTCGTCGAGATGTTGATAGACCTCGAAAATGTATGTCTCATGGTCCATCGCTGAGCACAATGCTTGGTGCAGGGGAGGGAGCCGATCGCATGAGATGTCGACGACAGGGCCACGCACCTTGGCGATGACTCCAATCGCGTCATGATCGTCGTGAAGCGTTCCTGCTGGTCTTAGTCCCACCTTGCACTCACAATCATTACAACCTAGTCGCTGCGGCTGATCAGTCCTTACTGAAACTGTCTCCGAAACCGCCACATGCCGAAGCCGAACAGCGATACGCCCAACGCCAGCATCGACAGGGTCTGACTCCATAACATCTCGAGCCCTATGCCTTTCAACAGAATGCCGGTCGCGATTTCGATGAAATATCGAAGCGGGGACAGTGCCATCAGATAGCGCACCCAGGCGGGCATCGTCTCCAGCGGCGTGAAAATCCCGGACAGTAACAGCATGGGGGCAACCACGAGCAACGTCATCATCCCCACCTGCGCCTGATTTTTCGTGACGGTCGATGCAAACACCCCTATCCCCGCTGTGGCCACGATGAAGAGAGCCGTCAAGAGGAACAGCAGTGCGATGCTTCCTCTGATCGGCACGCCGAATACGGGGAGCATGACTCCAAACAAGGCCACCGCTGTTGCGCCAAGAATCACCAATGTCATTGCCACGACTTTAGGTAACATAAATTGCGCCGGGGTCAGCGGCGACACCAGAAGTTGCTCCACCGTGCCACGCTCCTTCTCTCGTACCAACGCCGCCGCCGGCAGCAACACCGCAAAAATCGTGATCATCCGCAACAGGTGCGAGATGGATTCGAACCATGTTTCGTTCTGGTCTTGATTGAACCAGACACGATGGTCGCTCAAGATCATCGGCACGGTCGTCGAAGACGAACCCGTCTGGCCATTTCGCGTCATGATCAGTTCTTGGCTGAACTGTCCCACGATACGAGCGGCATAGCCGGCGGCCGAAAGCCCTTGCGGCGAGTTTGTCGTGTCGACGAGCAATTGCACCGCGGTCGACTCGCCCGATACCAACGCCTCATGAAAGCGGGTGGGAATATCCAACACCATCATGGACCCACCTCGGTCCAGCCTCACAAATCCTTCGTTCGGGTGGGTCAGTTCGCCGTCGAAACGGAAATACGGGGAATGAAATCGAGAGATCAATTCGCGCGATGAAACGCTTCGATCGGCATCGGATACCAGCAGCCCGGCATTCTTCAATTGTGTCTGAATGCCATTTCCGGTGACATACACAGATAACGTGAACGAATAAATGAGAAATGCCATGAGTGGGATATCACGGAACAACTGCAGCAGTTCTTTGCGGGTCATGACTGCGATCCGTCGACACCAGACCGTGAGGCGATCGGACACTCTCATACGCTCGGCCTCTTGGTGAACAACCGATAACCGATGGCTCCAAGCGCCGCCGCGTAGACGGCGAGAGCCAGAACATCCGGCCACAAGACCGCGGGACCGACATTCTTGAGGAACGTTCCTCTGACGATGTTGGTGTAGTACATGCCGGGAAACAGATGTGCCTGGAACTGCGCGGCTTGACTGAGGGAGGATACCGGCACGATCAGCCCGGAGAAGAGGATCGTGGGGACCGTACTCACCACCACCGTGATGATCAGCGCGGCCTGCTGCGTGCTCACCAGGAAAGACACGGTGAGGCCGATCCCGGTACTCGTCAGTATGAACAGGATAGACGACGCGAAAAACAACAGCAGGCTGCCCTTAAACGGCACGGCAAACAGGAGAACAGCCATCAGCCACAAGACCACGACATTGATCAAGGAGATCATGACGTATGGGATGAGCTTACCGACCAGAAACTCCATCCGGCTGACCGTGGCGCTATAGATGTTGTAGATCGAGCCGGTTTCTTTCTCGCGAACCACGCCGAGCGCAGTCAAAAGAGGAGAGGATACCATGAGCGAAAACATGATGAGCGCGGGCACAGTCGACCAAGTGCTGCGGACCTCTTCATTGTATAGATACCGCACTTCGAGCCCAAGCGGACGCGTACGCCGGAGCGCCTCATCGTGTGACAGACCTCGGGTCCGCGCCAGGTGATCTGTCAGCAGATCCACGTTGTAGGCGTTGTTGATCGCAATGGTATAGCCCTTCGTAATATCCGCGCGAAGGGGGAATGTACCGTCGATGAGAGTCTGGACATTGGCCGACTGTCCCGACAGGAGACGCTCCTGGAATTTCTCCGGCACAATAATCACAGCCCTGGCTTTCCCGCTTTTCAACCAGGCATCGGCTTCTCCTTCGCCTGCGAGTTCTCCTTGAAAGCTGAAATACCGCGACTGGTAAAAGCGGTACAGATAGTCCCGGCTCAGTGAACTGTGATCCCGATCCACCACCACGAAGGAGATGTTTTCCACGTCCAGGACAAGGCCATAGCCGAACACAAACATCCAGACTGCCGGCATGCAGAAGGCCAGAAGCAGAAATATCCGGTCGCGAGTCACCTCGCGCCACTCCTTGAAGGCCACGGCTGCGACACGGCGAACATTCATGCCGCCGCCCCTTTCACCGTCGCTTGTTCCTGCCGTTCCAACACCATCACTCGGTACACGAACACGTCCTCGAGGCTGAGGGGACGGATAGTTACGTCTTGGATATGTACGCCGTCGAATGACAAGGCCGTGCGAAGCCGCACTTCATCCTGAGGGGGATCGAGTGAAAGTAAGTGGATTTTCGTTCCAAAAAGCGTGGCACCGGAGAATCCTGCCTGCGTCGCCCGACGCAGAGCCGGCCCCGGTTGATCCGTCGCCACTTCGAGGAGTTGTCCGGCTTCTTTCTCAACCTGGCGCTTCATGTCGCCCGGAGACCCTTCCGCCACGATCCGGCCTGCATACATCAGCGCAAGGTGGTCGCAATGTTCAGCTTCGCTCATATAATGGGTGGTCACGAGAATCGCGACTCCTTCTTCCCGCGCCAGCCTCGACAGGATGTCCCAGAAATGCCGCCGGCCGATCGGATCGACGCCGGAGGTTGGTTCATCGAGAAACAATACGCGAGGCTGGTGAACAAGGGCACATCCGAGCGCTAACCGTTGGCGCACTCCCATCGGCAGTCGACCGGTGCGGCTCGACTCGTATCCCTTCAAGCCGGCCATCGAAACGATCCATTTGAGCCGCTGGTCAGTTGCGTTTCCGTCCAGTCCGTAGATCCCGGCAAACAGACGAATGTTTTCCACGACGGTCAGGTCCAGATATAGTGAAAAGGCTTGGGACATATAACCGATCCGCTCCTTGATGGCACCGCCCGCAGTCTTCATATCCGCCCCCGCCACCCAGCCTTCTCCTCCGGTCGGCGGCGTGATGCCGGTCAGCATCTTAATAACGGTCGTCTTTCCTGCACCGTTGGCCCCGAGCAAGCCGAATATTTCTCCTGGTTTGATCTGAAAACTGACACGGTCTACCGCACGAAACGTTCCGAAATCGCGGATGAGACCCTTCGCTTCGATCGCTAGCGTACCATTCGACGTAACAGGTGCGGCGGGAGGCATCTCGATGGCTGTCGGCTGTTCACTCTGGCGAAGCAACAGCGCAACAAAGACATCTTCAAGCTCCGGCTCATTGACTCGAAGTTGCATGGGCTTGATATCGCCCAGGATCGATGCGATTGATTGCATCGCGGCAGCCGGAACAGTGTCATCCGTGAAGACATGAAGGAGGGGACCCAGAGTCTCGACCTGCTTGTACCGCATCTTGAGCCGAGCAATCGCATCCAGTTGAGGCGTTGCTTCAAACCTCACCATTGAACCAGGGGCCAGCATTTGAACTTCCGCCGGCGTTCCTGATGCCAACCCCTTGCCGCTCGACAGAAACGACAGTCGGTGAAACCGGGCAGCTTCGTCCATGTAGGCCGTGGAGACAAGCGCGGTCATCCCTTTCTCTTGGAGCAATTCAGCCAGGATGGCCCAGAAATCCCGGCGTGACACAGGATCAACGCCCGTGGTCGGTTCATCCAAGATCGCCAGCTCCGGATCGTGGATAAGGGTACAGATCAGCCCCAGCTTCTGTTTCATCCCTCCAGACAGATTCTTCATCGCCCGGTCGCGAAACTTGTCGAGCCGCGTCATGGCCAGCAGACGTGTTTTGCGTTCAGCCAATTGCTGTTCGGGGACCAATCGAAGGCGGGCGAAGAAATCGATGTTCTCTTCGACGGAGAGGTCGGGGTACAAATTCAGCCCCAACCCTTGCGGCAGAAAGCCGATTCGGTGCTTCACTCGCTCCGCAGCTCGTTCCGAATCGACCTGCGTTCCGAAGACCTCGACCGTTCCTTCGTCATAAGTCAGCACACCTGCGATCGCCTTCATGAGGCTGCTCTTGCCGGCCCCGTCCGGCCCGATCACGCCGTAGATCTCACCTTTCCGGATCTCCAGATCAACTCCGTCGACTGCCACCTCTTTCTTGTAGCGCTTCACGAATCCGGACACGTTGACGATCGTGTCCAAGGGCTGAGGGCTGGGGACTGAGGACTGAGTTGAAGATGAATGTATAGAAGGCCCGTAATGCTGTTGCATCTCGGTCCTCAGTCCTCGTTGCTCAGTCCTGTCATTTCGGTTTCCCCCAGGCGACATCGTCGCGCCAACGGATAATCGCATCAGCCGGCAATCCTGGTGTCAGGCGGTGATCCGGGTTCGCAGCCAAGTAGAGCTTGACCGCGTAGATCAGCTTCACTCGTTCATCGGGGGTCTGTACTTCTTTCGGAGTAAACTCAGCCTTCGACGCGATGTAGCGCACGGTCGCGTCGAACGGCTGATCCGGAAAGGCATCGGTATAGATGCGGGCCGCGAGATTGAGTCGTATTTTGCCTATCTGCACCTCCGGAACATAAACTTTGAGATACAGACGATCCAGATCGACCAATTCCAGAAGTGGTGCGCCGGCTGCGAGGACTTCCCCTACATCGACCATCCTCGTCGTCACGGTTCCGTTCGTCGGAGCCGTGATCGTCAGATCTTTCAGCACGCTTTCGACTTCATCGAGAACGGCATAGGCTTGATCGCGCTGACTCTCCAACGCGGAGACATCGGATTCTTTGGCACGGATCCGCTTCCATCCTAACTCGGCCTGTGCAAGTTCCTTCTGAGCCTGGATGAGCGCTGATCGTGAAGAGGCAATGTCTTTCTGGGCGACTTCCCATCGCATGGTGGCTTGATCCCGCTGCTGGATCGAGGCTTCATCTTTCTCCGCGAGATCCCGGAAACGTTGGGCGTCGCCGCGCGCTTCTCGTTCTACGGAAAGGGCCTTGTCCACTGTATCCCTCGCTTTCGCCACCTGTGCCTCAGCTCGTTCAATCGCAAGCGGCACATCCAGGTTCAAGATGGCCAAGGTCGTATGAGCCGCCTGCACCTGCGCTTCCAACGCCTCGGCTGCGTACTTTGCCTGCTGAACGCGAGCGGCGGTCTGGCTATCATCCAGTCGAATAAGCACCTGGCCTTGCGTCACCGTCGCACCTTCCCTGACGAGCAATTCCTGGACACGTCCTGGAAACTTGCTCGCGACAGTGACGTGATCGCCCTCGATTCGGCCGTTCGCTTGAATCAGACCGTCAGGGAGTCCTTGGTTCAAGACCCACCGGTCGAGCGCAACGTAGCCGCTTCCGCCGAGGACGACGGCCAGGGCAGCAAGGGTGATCGGTTTTCGTAGAGTCGTCATCGATCGCACTCGACCTAGAACAGCTTCTCGATCTCGCCCTTGGCCCGCGCCAGATTGATACGGGAGGCATTGAAGCGGAACAGCGCTTCGATCTGATTATCACGAGCCCGCGCCACCGACGTCTGGGCATTCGTCACTTCGATATTGGTCGTCAGGCCGGCCGCAAACCGATCTTTTGCAAAGATCAGTTCTTTCAAGGCAAGTTCCATCCCCCTCGCAGCTACGCCGACCTGTTGCGTGGATGACTCCAGTGTCAACAGGGCATTCCGCACCTCCAAGGTAACTTGATCCGAGACGTCCTTCATGCGAATCGATTCTTGTCGAACGCGGCTGCGGTTTTCGGAGATCCGGCTTTCCCGCTGGCCGCCATCGAAAATCGGGACCGAAAGCGTCAGACCGATTGAACGCGTGGACAACGCATCTTCGGGCTTCAAGCCAATCCAACCGTAATCACCGTTCAACGAAAGTGAGGGTATCCGCTCGCTGGTTACGGAACTGAGGCTCAGCGACGCCAATCGCTGGCGATTCTCTTGAGCCCTCAACTCCAACCGCTGCTCGCGTGCGGTCAGGAGAGCTTGTTCGGGGGCTTGAGTTGTGACCGGCACGAACTTGAGTTCATCCGTGAGAACCAATCTGATATCGAAGGCAATGCCCAATGCGCGGATCAGATTGAGTCGCGCACTCTCCTGTTCATTCTGCGAGACGAGCAACCGTTGTGTGTTGTTCTCCAATTGAACTTCCTGGCGCGTGACATCCAACCCTGTTGCCACGCCCGCCGCCTTCCGATCTCTCGCTAATTTCAGCAATTGCCGGCTGAGCTCGTTATCCGCCTCCCGTGCCTTGACCGCTTCGTCCGCCCGCAATGCCTCGATGTACATCAGCCCTACGGTTGCCATGACGTCGCGCTTCGTCACTTCCGCTTCCAGATCCGCGACATCAATGCCCGATTTCGCCGCCCGCCATCGTTGAATGAGGCTGAGGCTGAAAATGTTCTGCACAAGGGTGGCACGCGCGTCATACACCTCAAATGGTTCGGTCACACTTCGGGTGAGGCCAAGAGCGGCAAGCCGGTCAGCGGGAAGCCCGAAGGCAGCCAGGTTGACGGTTTGGTTTCTGCCGTTGAGGTAGCCACCGACATTCGGCAATAGAGCACCCAAGCTCGTATTGGCATGTGCCTGGGCGGCGGCGATACGTTCTTTCAGCAACCGCACATTGACGTTGTTGTCGATCGCGGCTTGAATCGCATCTCGGAGACTCAGCTTGAGTTCCGGAGGGTTTCTCTCTGACTCCTCCGCAGAAACAAGTTCTGTGGCCGTGCCGCAGATGACTGCAGCGAGGACGAGAGAAACAACGCGCCATACGACGAGGCGGTGTTTTCGTATGCTTTGGGAGACCCGCATAGACGTATTCCAAGCTCCAAGTGGCGAGGCTTGCAAGGAGGGAGCCGGTGGGAAGGGAAATCAGCTATAACGACTTTCGATCAGAAAATTCACAAGTTGAACAACCTCAGTCGTGAGGAAGGCCTGCAGACAGGGGAAATTTGCGACAGAGGGAACACAACCACTGTTGCAGAAGGCGCCACGCCACTGCATAGCACTATGACGATCAACGCCTTCCCTTTCCCCCGATTCGCTCAGGGAAGAATGATGAACGCAACACGCTGGCGAAAGAGACTCGTGCGAGCAAGGCGATTACTTCCAGCTGCGATACGGATCGTCGATTACAGCACCGCATTCAAGGCAGCGCACATTACCTGTTACTTTGCTGCCTCTGGTCAGGATAGTATCGATGAACCGCGTGCGCGAAGGTCCTAGCCGGTGCGATGCAGACACACTCATGACCATGTCACCCCAGTGCCTGGACAAACATGGGTGTACAGTTAGACTTCGCACTGGTGATCGCCCTTGGATGCCGCTGTTCAATCGTGAGAAATGGTGGTCAGAGTGTGGCGCGGAACTGATGCGTGTGGATCAGGAGCATCTGCCGATTGGGCACGCCGACCTTTTCGAAAATGTTCGTCAGATGGTGACGCACCGTACTGTCGGCAATCGACAACCGGAAGGCGATCTCTTTATTGGAGAGGCCCTGACAGAGCAATCGGATCACCTCGTGTTCGCGCTCGGTCACGACGTCAGGCCACGGAGGCAGCTGTGTTTCCAAAGCACCCTTCTGCTCGGACCTCTTTTTCCGATCTCCTCCACACTCCGTCTCATGGCGTTCGACTTGGCCGCGGTTCTTCCTGGGAGGATACAGAGCCTCGATTGTGGCCAACACAACTTCCGGGGGTTGAACCGTCAGGATCACGCCATCAACCCCGTATGCAAAGGCTTCGCGCATACCTTCCTGCACCTCGAATCCACCCAGCAACACAATCTTGCTGTTCGGAGCTGACCCCCGAATCCGTTTGATCAGGCCGACAGCGTCTCGTTCGTTCTCCAGATCGAGGATGAACACGTCTGGCTGCTGCTCTAACCGTAGCGCGTCAGGCATCATCTGTGGACGCAGGTGGATCAGGAACCGGGGGGGGTCTGCACGCTCGAACATGTTCTGTAATCCGAGCCATATGAGATGCTGACAGCTGATCACTGCCATAGTGAGTGGCAGAATCGTCTTGATGACGCTGTTCATGAAGTCCCCTTAATCAAGGTGCAAACAGACCTATGCCCTTCTCACCAAAGATTGGGGCTGCGGGGAGTCTGCGTTCAGGCCAATTCCTCGCTGCTTGAGGCAGCAAGGATCGTTTGCTTACTTCTTTTTCGCCGGCTGGTGGGCCTCTTCGGCATGCACCAGCGACTCCTCTGCATGCTTCAGCGCTTCCTTGGCATGCTCAAGCGCTTCCTTGGCGTGGGCATTCTCACTTCCTTTGATGGCTTCCTCCAGATGCTTGATCGCTTCCTTTTCGTGAGCAATCCCTTCCTTTGCGTGTTTGATGACTTCCGTGACGTGCCCGTCCTTGCCCGCGAGGGCCGAACTCGTGACGCCTCCTGCGAGCGCACCACACACCGCACCTGCAAGCATGACAGTTTTGATCCAGCTCATAACCCCTCCTCATAATGGTAAGTCAGATGAATGTGTCCTGGAGCTCTGCGTGGCATCGTCGAGCAACGGACCGTTTTGTAGAATCGTTCACGATCGAGATTCGCCTACCGCCTCGGGTTATCACTTGATGCCCTGATAGGGATCAGCAAAGATCGCGCCACATTCCAGACAACGAACCTGGCCTGTTCGCTTCCCCATCTTTGTCAGGACATCATCGATGAGCCGCCCGTGTGTGCAGGTCGGCGCCGGGGCGGCGTCCCCCGAGAACTCAAGGGTCTGGGTTTCTATGTGAGGCTTCATGGGCACCTCCGTCTTCTGTTGTCGTTTCATATCATCTTCATCTTCTGATGAGGCTTATCCTCAGAGCCCCACGACCTCGTCCGCTGGACAGCGCCTCCGCTGTGGCTATAGGGCGGTCAGGACCCGCTCACAGGAGTGCGTCATCTTAAAATAAGCATGATGGCATGTTCGTCAAAAGAAGACTGGTCAATAGTGAACATCTCACCCACCGAGTCCGGCCGCCATAACATCAATTGCAAATTTTCCATGCGGTAGCGTAACTGCATTCCAACTGACCCACTACCCGGCGACCTCCACACGTGAACTCGCCATTGACCTGGGCCATGTGGCAAACGATGCCTGGCATCCAAGGGGGAAACTTGCGACAGACTGAAAACCGCTACTGTCGTAGAAAGCAACAGTTCGGGGATAGGTGTGTGGAGTTGGAGGAGAAGTGTGCGCGCCCCTTTGACCGTCCTTCACTATGCGAGGGAACAGTGACCGGGCGAGCCGACATCGAGGCTCTTGTCGACGGCCTGGTAAATTGCCCGAGGCAGATGTTTATGCGCCGTTCCCTTTTCGAGCAACAGGCAGGCACCGGCATCCAAGAACGCTTCTCGATTCCCATTTCCGACGTAAAATGAGAGACCAATGACTGGCATGTGAGGATGCTTTCGCATGATGGATTCTGTCGCTTCGATACCGTTCATTCTTGGCATGTTAATGTCCATCACCACAACATCGGGCTTGAGCACGTCTGTCAGCTTCACCGCCTCTTCCCCATCCGTGGCCTCACCCACCAATTCAATGTCGAGATGATGGCTCAGATACTTCCGTAATCCTTGCCGGACGAGGAAGTGGTCGTCCACCAGGAGTACGCGAATAGATTTTATCTTCGTCCGGTCAGCGACGGAACTCGGCGCATAAGAGACTGCACATGTCGGCATACGGCACTCCTATTGGTTCATCTGGTGCTTTCCTCAGAAAAGGCATCCGCCTACACTTGAAGAAAGTGATACGACACCGGAACAAGAATGCTTCATTCGGCCAAGTCAGTTATCTCTGACCGCGATATGGATCGTCGATCTCAGCGCCACATTCAAGACAACGAACCTTGCCTGTGCGTTTGCCACCTCTGGTCAAAATATCATCAATAAGACGCTGATGAGCGCATGCACTGTTGAGGGTGGTTGTGCCGCTTTCTTCCTCCATGGACTGAAGCACCTGGATGTACATGGACACCTCCGTTCCCCCCGGGAATTATCTCAACTCCTGTAGATGAGCGGACTCCTCCTGTACTCGTATACTCAGGCTCTAGCTCGACTCAGAACGACGGACCTGTACCCTGTAAGTCCTGTCGGCTTCCATCGTCACCTGCACTTCTCCCCTTCTACTCAAGTCATCGATGGCGAGAAACATCTGATTCCAAGTCAAATCAGGACAGAGGTCCATCATTTCTTCCAGCGGACAGTCCTTACCCACTTGCTCCAAGGTGATCTTGACTCGACCAATGAGTGTTGTCGTGTCCATGGAGTTTCCTCCTTGTGTTTCGACATGACACTCTAGAACAAATAGGACTTCTTATGAACTAGTAAGTGACCTAGTTTTCGATGAGATTCTTGCCGGGCATGTAGTCGGAGAGATCCTATCGGCTACTTAAGCGTTTATCTCACCATGTGCACCCGGACTGCATGGGATGACTAAACGGCTCTTTCAGGCCTCAACGAGGTGTGTGTGGCTGCACGGAATCGCTCCCAGCTGCCGATATGGGCAGATTCAGGGGGAGTGTCACAGATAGCCTCAACCGAACTGCTCTGCAGCAATGAGCAGAGATGGAACTGTGGTTTTATCTTTTGAGGAGGCTGGAGAGGTTACGGTTGATCACTCGCGAGGCCCTGCGTGATGGCGTAGCGCATCAATTCCGCCGTCGTGTGCAGGTTCAGCTGCTTCATGAGGCAGGTCTTGTGGAATTCTACCGTTTTCACGGACACATGGAGCAGTGAGGCGATCGCTTTCGTTCCCTTACCTTCGCCGATTAACTGCAAGACTTCACGCTGCCTCGGAGTGAGTGCTACTGCGGAACCTTTGAGCGCCGGTGCCTCTTCTCGCTCCATCGTCTGCGCAAGCACCGGCTTGGTGATCGAGGGCGTCAAATATTGCTGCCCCTTCAGCACGGCCTCAATCGCCAGCGGCAGCTCCATGGGGGCCGACCGCTTCAGGAGGTAGCCGCTCGCGCCGACATGGAACGCTTCCGTCACATAGCTTGGGCTCGTGTGCATGGTCAGGAAAATAAGCTTGGCCGGGTGATGGAGCTTCCGAATCTGACGCGCAGCGTCGATGCCGTTGAGCAACGGCATGCTGATATCCAGAAGGATCAGGTCGGGCTCCAAGTGCTGAACCGCCTCTACCAATGCCCGGCCGTCTTCCACCGCCCCGACGACATCACAGGTCTCTTCAACCAGTCGGCGCAGACCGGCAAGCATTAAGCTGTGGTCGTCGGCTAAGAGCACCCGCGGCCTCCGCGTCACCTCATCCATGATCGTGGCTCACACCTGGATTGGCACACGTTGCTCGCTCGAGGTCCTTGCGTCATGGAGCCACCTCCTGTCGGACATCGGAAAGCGGCACCCATGCATGTACTTCTGTCCCATCGCCTCGCCCCGTGCGGATGCAGAACGTGCCCTCTGCCAAACGAATCCGTTCCTCCATGCTGAGAAGTCCCAGCCCCCGACTGGAGGCTTCCTTCCCCTCAAATCCTTTCCCATCGTCAAGGATGCAGACCCCGACTCCGTTAGAGGTCCCAAGCAGTCGCACCACGACTGTCGAGGCCTGGGCATGCTTCAGCACGTTTTGGAGAGATTCCTGCGTCACACGATAGAGGCAGGTAGCCATCTCGATGGGGATCGCTTTCGGTACGTTTCGCGCGACATATCGAACGGCAAGCGCCGTGCGCTGTGCGAATTCGTGGGTATAATCCTGAATTGCCGCTTCGAGGCCCAAATGTTCCAGGCTGGAGGGGTGGAGCCGATAGGCGAAGTTGTGAACGTCATCCGCAAGCCGTTCGGCTGCTTCTCGAAGACTCCGACAGTACGGCAACAGGTCCGGCTTAGACTGACACAATCGTTCGAGCGAGCCGGCATCGACCGCCAGACTCGCAAGACGTTGCGTGACATCGTCATGCAGGTCGCGCGCAATGCGTTGTCGTTCGAGTTCTTGCGCCGTGAGCAGTTTCGAGGTCAGCTTCTCCAGTTTCGTCTGATGCCGACGCAATTCCTCCTCGGCTCGCTTGCGTCTGCTGATGTCGATCTGGAAACCGATGAGCTCAACCGGCACGCCAGCCTGATCGCGAAGGATGCGCACCTCATCGTGCAACCAGCGATACCTCCCGTCCCGATGGCGAAATCGGTATTCATAGACATGCCGCTCCTGTTCAAGCGCGGTTGAAAGATTGGCAAGCACCTGAGCACGATCGTCGGGATGAAGACGGGTGACCCAAAAGTCCGAATGTTCCACAAAATCCTGTGGGCTGTAGCCGAGTTGCTCGGCGACGTTCTCGCTGATGAAGGTCGTGCTGAAGTCACCGGTGGTTCGGCGTGCATAGAGTACCATCGGGGTGGATTGTAATAGTAGCTGTTGTCTCGCCTGCACAGTGCACAAGGCCGCCGTGCGTTCAGCGACTCGCTGTTCGAGCAGATCGTTGAGCTCGCGCAGTGCTCCCTCGGCTTGTTTGCGTTCGGTGATGTCACTGCCGATCGTCAGCAAACATCGTTTTCCGTTGAGGGTGATCAGATCGGTTGAGATGAGGAAGTGACGCAAGTCTTTATTCTTCATCCGCATCGACACTTCGGCATTCCTGACCGAACCTTCCGATCGAAGTCGAGCGATCAACCTGGCCCGTTCTTGAGGATCAGGCCAGATCCCCAACATCAGCGTCGTCTTCCCAATCACCTCGTGCCGCTGAAATCCATAGATGTGGAGGCAGGCGTCGTTGATATCGAGACAGCGCCCGGTGTCCAGTTCCGTGATGCCGATCGGGTGGGGACTTAAACGAAAGGCCTTGTCGAAGAGGTCTTCCTTCGGCTTCATCTTGCCGGAGTGCGGGCGCGTGCTGGTTCGCCCACGCACAGCTCGTCGGCTCGGACTGTTCTTTGTGGATTTGGAGGGCATAGGCCAGCCTCCAATTCTAGGCCTGGAGTCACGGCCGAACAAGAGCGTGGACGCTCATCATGAAAAACAACTCCCGTTCCTAGTAGGGGAATCGACCAAACCAAGGCCAATCCCTAGCTTCTCCGCAGTCGCGTCCCGATCGCAGCTGCCTCTTTCCAATTCTAAGCGCTATACGAGGCTGGAACTACCCGTGACCGTTCGCGGCGAGGGACGGCAGCTCTCCGTTTCCTAGCGTCGCGCGATTACCCTCGGAACTTGATCCTCGTGGCCTCCCCATCACATGGTAGTACAGGACTGGAATCATGACGAGGGTCAACAATGTCGACGCGCCAACACCGAAGAGCAACGAGACGGCCAACCCCTGAAAGATGGGATCGAGAATGATGACGAAGGCCCCTACCATCAATGCCGCCGCAGTCAGCACGATAGGACGCGTTCGAATCGCGCCCGCCTGAATGACGGCTTCTGACAACGCAACCCCCGCCCGTTCTTGCAGCTGAATGAAATCGACCAGGAGGATGGAGTTTCTCACAATGATGCCGGCCAGCGCGATGAAGCCGATCATGGACGTGGCGGTGAAGTACGATCCGGTCAACCAATGCCCGGGCAGAATGCCGATCAGCGTGAGCGGAATAGGAGCCATGATAATCAACGGAGTCATGAACGATTGGAACTGCCCGACGATCAGGAGATAGATCAGCAACATAGCCACGGCAAACGCGATCCCCATGTCGCGGAATGTTTCATACGTGATGTGCCATTCGCCATCCCACTTCATGGCGATCTTCTCTTCCGACCACGGCTGCGAGGCATAGGACTGCTCGATCTGATATCCTTCTGCCGGTCGAAACTCTTCCAGCTTTTTCCCTACTCCGAGGACACCGTACACGGGACTTTCCGCTTGCTCTGCTCCTGGACCGCCGACATCCGCGACCACATAGACGACCGGCTTTTGGTTCTTGTGATAAATTGCTTTGTCTTGGACTGTTTGCTCAATCTTGAGCAATTCTGACAGTTGGACGATGCTGCCGCCACTCGTCCGCAGCCCGATCTCGCCCAGATGCTCTAGGCCGGTTCGCTCGGCAAGCGGCAGGCGGAGCACGATGTGCACCGGACTCTTTTCTTGAGGAATATGGACCAGCCCGACCTTCGCCCCCTGGAGCGCCATACGCAGTGTGTTCACAATTTCCTCGGATGGAATACCGGCGAGGGCCGCTTTCGCTCGATCGACCGCGAAGACGTATTTCACTTGATCCGCCTCAATGTAGTCATCCACATCGACCACTCCTGGTGTGGATTCGAACAGCGTTCGAATCTCGCGAGCTACAGCGAGTTGCCTGCCGTAATCGGGACCGTAAATTTCCGCCACCAGAACTGATTGGACAGGCGGCCCCGGCGGCACTTCGACAATCTTGACGTTAGCTCCGTATTCACGAGCGATCTGTTGCACCGGTGGGCGAATCCGTTGAGCGATCTCATGACTTTGGGCGGCTCGCTCATGCTTCGCGACCAGATTGAGCTGAATGTCGGCCTCATGAGGTTGCTCCCGTAGATAATAGTGACGGACCAGTCCGCTGAAGTTAAAAGGCGACGCCGTGCCGACATAGGCCTGATAATCCCGCACTTCCGGTATAGTCTTCACGTATCGTCCCAGCGCCTGCGTGACCCGTGCGGTCTCTTCAAGTGTCGTCCCTTCCGGCATGTCGATCACCAGTTGGAGTTCACTCTTGTTGTCGAAGGGGAGCATTTTCACCACGACATGACGGGTGTAGAACAACAGGGTCGACGCCACGAGCAACAGTCCAACAATCCCTAGAAAGGCATACGCGAGCATCGGATGGGCCAGTAACGGAGAAAGGACTCGTCGATAGATTCGGGCCGTTATTCCATATTCGTCGCCTTCATGATCGACACCCGAAACGACGACTCCCGGGCGATAGCAGGTCTGGCAAAACCAAGGAATCACGACGAACGCGACCAGCAGCGAGAAGAACATCGCAATGGAGGCGTTGACTGGAATCGGTCTCATATATGGTCCCATCAACCCGGACACGAACGCCATGGGCAGGAGGGCGGCGATGACGGTAAATGTCGCCAGGATCGTGGGATTCCCAACTTCGTCGACGGCATGGATCGAGGCTTCGTCATGGGGCCTGAGACGCATCTTCAGATGCCGGTAGGTATTCTCGACCACCACGATCGCGTCATCCACGAGGATGCCGATTGAAAAGATGAGGGCAAAGAGCGTCACGCGGTTGATTGTGTAGCCGATGATCATTGAGGTGAACAACGTCAAGGCGAGAGTGAGAGGGATCGCAATGGACACGACAAGGGCCGGTCGCGGTCCCAAGGCAACTCCAAGGAAGCCGACCACCGCGATGACGGCGATGAGCAAATGCCACAAGAGTTCATTCGCCTTCTCCTGTGCCGTTTCTCCGTAATCACGGGTGACCGTCACCCGCACGTCCGATGGAATAGTCACGCCTTTCATGTCCTCGACTTTGCGGATCACGTCCATCGCAACGGTCACGGCGTTCATGCCGGCCTGCTTGGCGATGGCCACGGTGACGGCTGGTGATTCGTAAGGGGTAAAGGGTGAAGGGTTAGGGGTGTTGTCCTGATTTTTCACCTTACCCCTGACGCCTGACGCCTCACCTGTTCCGAACCAGACATAACTCGTCGCTTCCGCCGGACCGTCTGTCACGTCCGCCACTTGGCGTAGGTATACTGGGCGCTGCTCACTGACACCGACCACCAAGCTTTCCAGATCTTCGCGTGATCGGATGAATCGGCCGGTCTCCACGAGCAAACTTTGATTGCGGCTCTCGAAGCGGCCGGTCGACAAGGCCCGATTTTCTCCGCGCACGACGGTCGCGACCTGCAACGGCGTCAGTCCATAGGCTTTCAATCTGGTCGGATCGATCTGGATGCGCAGCTCGCGAGGTCGTCCGCCGACGATGAAACCGGCCGACGTGCCGGAGACCTTCTTGGCCTCCTCTAGCACCTGTTCGGCGAGGCGATGGAGCTCGAATTCCCCGTATCGCTCACTCGAGAGCGTCAGCGTGACAATCGGCACGTCGTTGACGTCCTTGGGCTTGACAAGAAAAGGCTCGGCGCCCGGCGGCAACAGGTCTTGATTCGACATCAACTTGTCGTAGAGATCGACCAGGCTCTGTTCCATCGGCTGACCGACGTAAAACCGGACAATGATCAGCGCGCCGCCGGGACGCGAGATCGAGTAGACATACTCGACGCCTTTGATCTCGGAGAGTTTGCGCTCGAATGGTTTCGTCAGTTGTTCTTCAACGACCTTGGCGGACGCGCCGGGAAACGGCAGCCAGACATCGGCCATCGGAACCACGATCTGCGGTTCCTCCTCACGAGGCGTGACAACCACGGCAAATGCGCCCAGCAACAACACGCCAAGGATGATGAGCGGCGTGAGCTTACTATGGATAAAGAGGGCCGCGATGCGGCCTGAAAGGCCTGGTCGGTAGTCTGTCATTGGTCAACCGTCGTTCGTATCTCGTGAAGCGTGTCTCGCAATCCATCCTGCGCTTCACGTTTCACGAGGGACACTTCACGGAGTTTTTCCAGCCGGCGAGGCCACCATCTCGACGATCTGCACGGCGGCCCCATCAACTCCTCTGCTTCCGTCGACCAAGACTCGTTCGCCTATATTGAGCCCTGAAAGGATTTCCACCTGTTGCTCGAAACGCCGCCCGAGTTTGACCCAACGGAGGCGGGCGGTCTGATCCGATCCAACAACATAGAGGCTGCTGAATTCACCCCGCTCGACAACGGCTGCCGAAGGGACAAGAATGGTTTGAGTCAAGCCCTTGTCGAGCTGGAACCGGCCGAACATGCCGGTCTTGAGTCCGGGTGTTTTCGGCAAATCCACCTTGACCATAAAGGTGTGAGTTTGCGGGTCGCCGGCAGGGAGAATTTGGCTGACGAGGCCGGTCAAGGCTTGGCCTCCCAAGGCATCAATGACGACCGGAATCTTGTCCCCGCGAGAAACCGACTTCAGATCTCCTTCCGCCACCGTGGCTTCCAGCCGAAGGCGCTGAGGATCTTCCATTTTAAGCAGCGGCTGACCCGGCGAGGCCAATTCCCCCGCCTCCACTTTCTTTTCTGTGATGACTCCTTCAAATGGAGCTCTTACCATCGTGTAGCTTAGTTGAGCCTCCACCGCTCTGCGATTGGCCTCGGCCACTCGATAGGCTCGGGTTGCATTCTCCATCTCTTGTTTTGACACGGCATCTTGGGCATACAGCTGGTTCATCCGGTCGAGGTGCGCCTTTGCATTCTCGACCTCCGCGTGCGCGCGGGCCAGGTCCGCCTGAAGATCTCGGCTGTCCAGCTGGATCAGGAGCTGACCCTTGGAGACTCGCGAGCCTTCTCGAACGAGCAGCTTGTCGATCGTTCCTTGGATGCGACTAGAGAGAGTGGCTTGGAAAATGGGAGCGACCTGACCGGTCACTTCAACACGGATCGGCACCGAGGTAGATTGGGCCTCGACAACTACAACTTGAATGGTCTTCTGTGGAGCAGCTGAAACCACCGTGGTGGCCGGCTCTTCTTTGGATCCGCAGCCGGTCAACAACAGCAGTGCGACGAGGATCTGTTTCACTGGACTGAACCTTACTTGGGCGATGTTATGCTCCGGACTCAGAATTCACCCGTGGCCGCTCGAGCATGGTCCTCACACCGATCCTCGGGGTGAGCATTCGCGCCCCTCTCATCTTCCCATGTCCCACGCCTGGCCCCCAACTGTCGAAGCAGACATTCCGCTGTCGCCAGCAGCTCTTCAAGACTACGATCCGGTTTCGCACCATAGTGTCCGCGATCAAAGATGGGAACTTGAAGGCTGACTTCTGCGCGATACCGGCGCTCCGGGGAATACATAATTCGATGCATTGGGGGCTCAGGATACTGACAGGGCTTGAGCAGATCCAACGACTGAAAGAATACGCGGCAGAGACGACGAAGATCCCCCACCAGCTCTCGCAACTCGGAATCGTCACCGGTCGGTAGATGCGCAGGATCTTGAAAAGCAGCATAGAGGTTGAGCTGAAATCCAATTTGCACAATCCTGTCCGATCCATCCTTGACATAGAAAGGGTCATGGTCGAAGCACACCTTCCGCGTGGCAATCATGTCGCGCAAGGCCTCCTCGCTGGAGAAGGCACCTTCCAATACCAAGGGAATGGTCATGACTCTCTCACCTCCACTTACTCTCCTCAACGTACACTTTTCCCACGGATCCGCTTATTCTTGCACGCCGAGCTTGCGTAACAGCGCCATCATCGGACACCAGCCGGTAAAGGCCGATTGGATGAGATTCACCGCTACGAACGCGGCGAAATAATTCCAGTACGGATGGACCGTCACGCCTAGGATCACCGCGGCGAGCACAAAGACACCGGCAATCAATCGCAAACGTTCATTGAGTTTCATAGCACCCTCCTTTCCTCTTGTCTATGTGAGGCAGGGACGGAGCAAAGGATTCAGAGCGGAAAGTCCGTCATGTTAGCCGCTCTATTCTCGCTTGGTGATGCCGATTGCATCGAGAATTGCCTTCTCGAAGAAGGGCTCGCTGACGCCCCGTTTCATTTTCATCAGAAAGTACTTTTCCAGCGCGATCTTGGCCAGGTGGACCCATTTGCCTTTCTTTGCCCATGTGACGTTGCGCGGGGCCATCTGGGGCAGGGCCACGAACGCCATCCCTGTATCGCCCATGTCCGCCAGACAGATCGCATTCCAGGTCGCAGTTTCCTTCTTGGTATTGTTCTCAATATCGGCCTTGATATTGTGAACCGCTGCCGACACCATGGATTCGATCATGTATCCCGTCTTCGGCGCACCGGTCGGGACCGGTGTCTGCTCGACCGGCGGAATGGCGACACAGACCCCCACTGAGTAAATGTTCCTGTACTTTGGATTGGCCTGATAGGCATCGATGTTGACGAACCCTTTGGGATTGCAGAGGCCCGGAGTCCCAGCCACCGCATCGACACCAGCAAACGGCGGGATCATCATCGAATACCGGAAAGGGACCTCCTGACCGTCCTCCAGGAGCATTTTCCCGGGCTGGACTTCCCTGATCGCCGTATTGTGGATCGGCTTAATCGAGTGTTCGGCGAACTCATCCTCCATCAACCGCCGGGATTTCCCCACGCCGGCGAGACCCATGTGGCCGATGTAAGGCTCCGGCGTAACAAAATAGATCGGGACTTTCTTGCGGAGTTTTTTCTTCCGCAAATCCGCATCCAGGATAAATGCCATCTCGTAGGCCGGACCAAAGCACGAGGCGCCTTGCGCGGCGCCGACTACAATAGGACCTGGATCCTTCAGAAAGCTCTGATAGGCGCCCCACGCTTGTTCTGCGTGGTCCACATTACAGACTGACTGCGTATAGCCGCTTGGGCCGAGGCCTGGTACAGCAGGAAAGTTCAGCTTGGGCCCCGTCGCGACGATGAGATAATCGTACGGCACCTCGCCTTTCGCAGTAATGACGCGGTTCTGTTCTGGTTCGATGCGATCAGCCGTGGCATGAACGAATTCGATTCCCTTCTTGGCCAACACAGGTCCCAACTCAAAGCTGATGTCTTTGCGTGTGCGCCAGCCGACCGCGACCCAGGGATTCGACGGCACGAAGTGAAATGAACCGACATTGGAAATGACGGTCACCCTATGCTTCTTGTCCAACAGCGCCCGCGCCTCATAGGCAGCAGGCAAACCGCCGATCGATGCACCGATAATCGCCACACGTGCCATCTCTCACCTCCCGTGCTTCTGACAAGTGCTAAGTTCTGAGTGCTGAGCCCGATTCTCACTTAGCACTCAGAACTCGCGTATTCCTAGTGCCGTCCTCCTCCACTGCCACGCTCGGCTCGCTCATGCTGCGGTTTCTCGGGGCGCTCTGTCTGTATATGTTCCCTGGCCCGTTCACGCTCGCGCGTCCGTTCCTGCTCCTTCAGTTGATCCTTTTCCTTCAGCTGGTCTTTGGTCTGCAGCTTGTCCCTATCTTGAAGCTGCTGCTGCTTGAGCTGATCGCGGTCACGGTCGAGATCTTGCGCCGAGGCGACGGACGCATAACTAAATGGCAACAGCATGGCTGCTGCGACCATGATGGACAATATCTTTCTGGGCTGCATGGAGTACCTCCTTGTACACATGACCGGAACGACATTGCTCTCGGCTATGACGGATTTTCCGCCTTTCGAGGCTTGTGCCATCCGGCCATGACAGGAGCTCTCATTGGGTGTGAGTCACCACATGGGAAATGGATTCACTCTCGCTTCGCTTTCTTCTCTTCTGCCCTACTGCTGATTGCTGAGCACTGACAGCTACTCGCTCGCTTTGAATCTGTACATGTCATGACAGGCCGTGCAGCGGGCCGTCATGCTCGACAGCCGTCGTAAGATCTGTTGGGGTGTCTCGTTCTGTACAATCGCATCGGCCAGAGCATCCATGTCCTTGTGGATCGACATGCCCATCTGCTTAAACGGCAGCGGCAGCTTAGCCATGATGGCCGGCTCCGTATCCGCCGCCATGTGCATCCCGACCTCTCGGGCCGCTGCTTCCATCTGCTTCAGATCAGGCTTCGGCTCTCCCAGTTCCCTGACGACGCCGTCCACGGCTTTCAAAAGGTGTCGCATTTCCGCAAGGATGTGATCGCGTTCAGCGGCTGCCAGCAGTATTTCCGTGCGCCCGTCACTTCCCTTTGCCGTCAAACCCTTGATGAAGAACCACCCCAGAACCGCGATTGTCATGATCCAGAGAACAACGACCACCATGCACCAGCGCGATTTCATGTCTGTTGCTATGCCTCCCTCTTCATTGTCGAAGCAATGCCCATCTTCTCTTTACACACATGGGCCAGCTCTTCGACCAGTCAGTCCGTGTAGATTGCAAGGAGGGAACCACGGGGAGGGTCAAGAGAACCTACTATTCAGCCTTGGAAATTCACTGGTTCTGCGGAACGATACGAGCAACGATCGACAATAGTCGCCCTTTGCGACAGGAGCCGCCGAACCTTGGTCCCAGAAGGCGACAGTCTGAGTGAGGTTTAATGCCCACCTAACCTTATTCTCATGGACACATAGTAGCCTAACTCTAGTTTGATCGCGCCGGCTTCGCCCCATAGCTTTCAGTCGGCAAACGGCTTTTTTCTTCAACCAAACTTGTAGGGGGAGGAATAGATATGAGAAACGGAAGTATGGCTGTCATAGCCGGTATGGTGTTCAGTCTCATGGTGATCGGTCCGCTTCATGCTGCAGACCAACCGGGAGAGCCTCCTGCTCGTACAGATGAAACCAAGATATCGGACGGCGTGATTGGCATCTCGCTCCACATTGGGGCTGAGCGCGTTGGAGATCCGGCGTCGTTATACGTCGGCAGAGTGTATCCTGAAGGGCCGGCCCATAAGGCCGGACTCAAGCACGGAGATGAGTTGGTGACCGTCGACGGAGTAGCGGTTTCAGGAAAGACGTATGAGCAGGTGGTGAAGATGGTCCGAGGAGAAGCGGGGGCCAACGTGAAGTTAGGGGTCAAGCGAGAGGGCAGTCTTCAGGAGACTTCCGTAACGCGGGTAGCCGGTACCAAGCTGACGAAGGGCCCAGCGGATCACGGCACCTACAAGGAAAGGCCAATACCTTAGGCTACTTGAGTCCACATCTTCTCGGCGGCCTTCTCGATCAATTCGAGGGCCGCCGAGGATGAAGAATTCCACCCACGAAGTGATCCGCTTCCACCGCGACGCATCAAAGACAACACCATCCGCGATCGGTTGACGACTTCATTCATCCGCAACTCGCCGGAGACCTGTAGCGAACCCACATCCATCAACCTCACAAAATGTGGTCACTCGCTTAGGCTTCTTTATGCTTAGGTCCCGTTATGCTATCTTTCTACCCATGAAGGCTATATTTACGACGGCGGCCGGTGCTCTTACTGGGAGGCGAGACGCCTGCCATAGGGCAGTCACAAGCGGAAGGGACGCGCTGATGGGACAGACGGTTGGGGTGCTGAGTTTTGTCATTTGTTTGAACATGGCCGCAAACTCCATGGCGCTGTCAGCCGACACTGGCGAGCAGGACTTCGCCAAGGGAGAAAGTCTGTTAAAGCAGAAACAATATGCCGAAGCACGCGTGATGTTGGAGGCAGGGCTCATCAAGAATTCGTCGAATGTGCAGGCTCATTTCAACCTGGCCGAGGCCTGTCGAGGATTAGCCGCCTGGGACTGCGCGGAAGAACATTACGAGACTGTGTTGCATCTGGATGCGAAATCCAGAACCAGTGGGACGAGGGAACCACGGTTTAGCAAAATGAAGGTGTGGCAGTCGCTGGAGGAAGTGACAGCATGGCGCTTGCTGGAGAAAGCGAAGAGTCTGCTAGCCGGTGGGCAGGCTCAGCCAGACAGGATGAAGCAGGCGGAGGAGGCCCTGGATGCCGCTCATGAGCTGGGCCTCACTACCGAGCAACAGGCCGTCTATCAACAGTTAGAAGCGAAATTCCCTGGGCGACGTTCGACCATCTCACCGGACAGTTTGAAACCAGATGGATCAGCAGTAGAGACATTCCCGACCGACCCCCGCGACGTCCCAATGGCGCTGGTGCCGGCGGGGGAATTCACGATGGGGAGTACGCTGAAAGCTGACGAAAAGCCCGTGCATCGCGTCTATCTTGACGCGTTCTATATGGACAAGTACCACGTGACGGTAGGGCAGTACGCCAAGTATCTGGAGGCGACGGGCACGGAAGCGCCGCCGGAATGGGAGATCATGAACCAACCTCGCCATCAGAAACGTCCGGTCGTGAACGTCAGCTGGTCGGATGCAGCTACGTTCTGCAAATGGGCCGGCAAGCGTCTGCCGACCGAGGCGGAGTGGGAAAAGGCGGCGCGGGGGACAGATGGCCGTCTCTACCCCTGGGGGAACGAGGCTCCCACCAGGCTCCACGCGAATTTCGGCAAGAAGGAATGGGCGAACCATATGGCGTTGGTTCCAGTGGGGATGTTCGAAATGGGCAAGAGCCCCTACGGTATCTATGACATGGCCGGCAATGCCTGGGAATGGGTCAACGACTGGTATGACCATGACTATTACAAGAAGAGCCCAACGAAGAATCCTCAAGGACCGGCAACGGGTAAGTCGAAAGTCGTGCGGGGCGGAAACTGGCTCTATGTTCAGGAGTTTCTGGGATCGTCCTTCCGTTACAATGCCGAACCGTCTCGTCGGCACCTCGGCTATGGGTTTCGTTGCGCAAAGACCCCATAGTTCTTTAGTGCCGGTGGATCACGGTTTCTAGAAAACAAAGCCAAGACCATAGAACTGTTTGAGTGCTCGTCGGGTCGGCTGCCTCAAAGATCGATCCGAAGGCCGCCGAGGATGAGCAACGGTTGACCAAGCGTTTTGAGACCTCCCGTTTGCGTAGCGATGTAGCGACGATCGGTGAGATTCTCGCCGGTGAAGAAGACCTCCGCCCATGGGGCAATACGTTTCCTCAGTGACGCGTCCAACACAACGAAATCCGCAATCGGTTGGCGATTTAGATCATCCGCGAACTGTCGTGACAGATATCGACCTTGAAGCGTCAGTTGCACAACGCTTGGCCGGCCGATCGTGAATCCTGCCGTCACTTGGTGTTGAGAGACATTGGGGATGCGCAGACCCTCACGGGACGGATTGCCCGGAAAACTGGTGATGATCGAATCCACAAACGAGTATCCGACAGTCATGTGCAGCAGGTCGTCCAGGCGGCTCCGCAGTTCGATGTCGGTGCCCACCGATCGACCTTCTCCGACGTTTTGTCTCATGACGGATGTTGGCCCTTGGGTTATGAACAGAATTTGGTCCTTGATGATGTCGTAATGGCCGGTGGCACGGAAATCGAGGAGGCCATGTTCGAGAAGCTCCATTTCAATCTTCATGTCACCTCCGGTGAGCCGTTCCGGCTCCAGACGGTCATTGCTCAGAAACGTAAATCCGGACGAACTGAAGTCTCGGTACAATTCATTCAACGTCGGCGCGCGGAAGGCTTGATACACCGAGCCACCGATGCGTACGCGGTCATTGACGCGGTACAGGACACTGAATTTTGGATTCATCATGCTGGCAGCATTCTCCTGTGCCTGGGTCATCGGTTCTCCTCCGGTCGCTCGTGACCCGTCAAAATTCTTCCACCAATCCCAGCGTGCGCCGGCTGTCAGCGTCAAGGCCTGGAAGGGCTCGACGATCCATTCGCCGAACGTGCCGATACCGACTTGTTTGCCTCGCGTCACTAGAGGTGTCTGGAAGGGGGCGAGTACCTCTTCCGATTGCGCCAGGATTGCGCGGGCATCGCCGCCGATCACAATTCGTGAGAACGAGAAGAGGGGCGCACTCCACTGCGCCATACCCCCGATATCATTTGAGGGAATCGCCTGCAGTCGATCGAGTTGGTCGAATTGTCGAACGAACGGGGAGGGCAGAACCAGTCCACTTTGATGGCGAAACGTTTGCCATTGAGCAAAGGTCTTCGCCTCCCACACTCCCCAGGCGCCCTGGTCTCCCTTCAATCCGAACGAGACGGTGCCGATAGTGCGCGCACCTTGACTGAACGAAGTTCCGAAGGATCGCTCTTCTGTATAGTAGGTGCCTGACAACGTAGCCGTGATGTGAGTTGTAAGTGCATGAGAAACCGTACCCGTAAATTGGTGGTGCTCCGAACCGACGGTCGTGTCCGCAGGGCCTCGTTGGTAGGAAGGGACGGTGAGAAAGCCTGTCGTATCGACATGTCGATAGCTCAGCGTCACTCCAGTCCGGTCGTTGCTATATTGTGCGCGAACTGACTGGGTGTTGGTCCCGAGCGAGCCTCCGCTTAGGTCACCACCCGCCCCGGTCTTCGGCCGTCCTGACTGCGAGATGATATTGATGATTCCACCCATCGCCCAGGTTCCATAGAGATTCGATCCGCCACCAGGAATAATTTCGACCCGCTCGATGTGGTCCGGTACCAGTCCCCAGTTGATCCATCCGCCAAAGCCGTCGTTCAACGGCACCCCGTCGAGCAGTACAAGTGCTCGTCTGGTTCCCAGGCCTCGGATGCTCACGAATTGTGCGGTCGGATGGTTATAGCGGCTACCAAGCAGGCTCGGCTGGACGGTAGGCACAGAGCGCAATAGATCATCGATCTGCGTGCCACTGTGAAACGGTGTGCGGTGGATCTCTTCTTTCGTCAAGATCGTCGCGGCGGCAGAGAGGCGCGACGGCGCCGTCGGAATTCTGGTCGCGGCCACGACCACCTCTCCCACCTCAAGTATGTCCTCCTCCCTTGCCGAGGAGGTATCGGCGAAGGAACACCAGAGCACAAACGCCATCACCGTTGTGGCATACGGACGGAATCGTTGTTCAGAGAGGGCGAGCATGTTCCGGGCAGGATAGAAGTGGTCACGGCACGCTGTAAACAGGAGGGTGACGCTCGAGCTGGTGAGGATTTTATGACCGCGCCAGCAGCGCCGCCGCAACGACTACGGCCAGCGCGATGAGCAATGACAGACGCGGCAACCAGCGAGCAGATTTGAAGATGACCCGCTCTCCGGTCGTTCGCTGGGATTCTGCGATAGCGCTGACCCGACTGACCTGAGGACCGAACACAAGGTCATGGAGAAGGGTGAGGAACAACAACAAGGCGACCAAGATCAGTTTCACGGTCACGATTCCCGGCCACGAGGCCGGTGCCATCACACTGATGCCACGGTGTGAGAGTAGCATGGGCCCGGTCATCAACAGAATCGCCATCGCGATCCAGACGATGGGGCGAAACCGTAGCGCGGCAGACCGAAACATCGCCATGAATTCCGGCGCAGCTTTTCGCCCCCTGACCAAGGGAGCCAAAACCAGAGAGAGAAAAATCATCCCCCCAACCCAGCTCATGGCGGCAAGGATATGCAGGACAACCAGTGTGGAATACATAGAGCGTTATCTTAATCGATCCGGGGTGGAAAAATCGTCCTGCCGCCTTAGTAAAGCCGGGCTACGACTCCATACCCCGTACCGACGGTTTGGCCGAGTGGGAAAAAGCCGCCGGAGGAGAGAAAGGGAATCTCTTTCCCTGGGGGCACCAAGCTCCGGTAGTGGGGTTGGCAGGCTTTCCGGGAAAGCAGCTCGTCCTCACGTACAAAGACGATACACAGGGAGAGATGATCGAACACCACATCTTCTCTCTCGGCCACAACGAAGGACGGGGCGTCCGGGTGAAGGTTCCACTCCTCTCGGAAGAGCGGCCCATGCCGACGCTTAAGAAAATGCTGGAGACTTATCAGGCTGGGTGAGATCAGAGCGCGGTCAGCGCACTGATTCCTAAAGCAGCCACACCCGAATCAGAAAAATAACGTCTCATCGCTTGAAAAATCCTCGCCCGCGCTTGTGAGGACATGCTCGAAGAGCACGGACTATTGGAACAGGCCGGACACTAATCTCACAGCCCACCTACCCCTGCACTAAAACGGACCACACTACACACCATACCTGCTAGGCCAGTGCAGGGACAGCGATGAGCATTGACAAGCAGTCGGGTGCGCGTAAGAATCCGCCATCCAGGTTGTTACCTGCAGAGACGGGAGCGAGTAAGCCATTGCAATTCGCTGTATTGGCTTACTATTGCTAGGAGGACAACAGAGAGTTACTTAATCCAGTTACAATGTCCTTCGGGGGGGGTATTCAAGTCTTTTACGAATATTTACGGCCCATGCTAACGAAGCGTGCCATTATCATCACGGATCTGACTCGGTTTAAAACAGGGAAACCGGATATATGTATAGCAGGGATTGACCGGGAGACAGGAGAGTGCATCCGACCGATGCCGTACCTACCGTTCACGGAATGCACCAGGCTGGGGATACTGCCAGGCGGCATTCTTGTCGGAGAATTTGCCTTTGCGACAAATCGAACGGCCCCGCATACTGAGGACTGCAATTACTCGAACTTAAAGTTCGCTGGTCCTTCTTCCGGCGAAGAGTTCAGAATGGCACTAGAAAAGAACTGCTTTTCGAGCCTTGACAATGGGTTTGAGATTTCTCTCCCCGCAGGAGAAAAAGTCATTCCTCCAGATCGTGAGGTTCAACGTTCCATCATCACATTACAAGTTGAGCCGGATGAAATAGAGGTTGTCGAAGACCAGTATCAACCCGGTAAAATCAAGCTGCACTTTACCGATGCATCTGGTCGAGAGTATCGGTATCTCCCCATCACCGACCTGGGCTTCTACGACTACGCGCAGCGGCACCGAGAAAGCAGCGCACTCGATGGATTGAACCAGCAAATCTCTACACAGCAGGCAATCTTCTTACGCATCGGATTGAGCCGAAAGTATAGGAGCCCTCAAGGCAAGGATGGATTTTGGGTGCAGGTGAACGGAATTTACACCTTTCCCGACGTTCTGCGTTACATCCGTTCATATTCCGCGATGGAGACTGGAAGGTCATGAGTCCAACGGACAGACTGGTTTTCACAATTGGGCATTCCACTCACCACGCAGAAGCGTTTCTGTCTTTGCTACGCCAGCATGGGGTAGAGACGGTTACGGACGTTCGCTCTGTGCCATTCAGCCGTTTCAATCCTCAGTTCAATCGCGAAAATCTGGAGCGATACCTTCAGGAGAACGGCGTCTCTTACGTATTTCTCGGGAAGGAATTAGGTGCACGGACGGACGACCAGTCCTGTTATGAACACGGGCAGGTACAATATTCCCGACTGGCCCGGACGCCGTTGTTTCAAATTGGACTAGACCGAGTGCAGCAGGAGACGCAACGCTGTCGTATCGCCCTGATGTGCGCCGAGAAAGAACCGCTGGAATGTCACCGGACTCTGCTCGTGGCCAAGGCACTTGTGGAGAATGGAACAGCAGTGTCGCACATCCACGCGAATGGCCGACTGGAAACCTACGAAGCCGCGATGGAACGTCTACTTGATATCACGGGTGTCCCTAGGGAAGACCTGTTTCGTTCGCGGCAGGAATTGCTGGTCGAAGCACTGGCACGTCAGGAACAACACATCGCCTACGTGGACGAGTCGCAGTCTGTACTGATGGTACGGAAGGATTCACTGTGAGGGTGTTCACCATTGGATTCACTAAGAAATCGGCCAGGAAGTTCTTCGAAACTCTGCGGTGTTCAGGGGCGAGACGGGTCGTAGACGTTCGCCTCAACAACATGTCTCAGCTCGCCGGCTTTACTAAACGGGATGATCTCGAGTTCTTCTTGAAGGAACTTTGCGGCCTAGATTATGTGCATCTGACGGATCTCGCACCGACACAGGAAATGCTCGATGAATACAAGAAACGCAAGGGAGATTGGGCCACTTACCAGAAGCGTTTCCTCGACTTGATGGAACAACGTCATGTAGAAGACCGCATCCCCAAAGAAATCATTGCAGATGGGTGTCTGCTTTGCAGCGAGGACAAGCCACACCATTGCCACCGACGTTTGGTAGTGGAATATTTCGATCGGCATTGGGGTGATATTACTGCTTCGCATTTGGCATGATGAGGCCCAGTAGCACATACTACACCCTGAATCACTCACCGATGACAGATGCTTGTCTACCGGTGTATCCACCGACTTGAGAGTGCCCATTACTTGTTTTCAAACGACAGATCGAGCGAGACTGTCTCATGGGGTTTCACGGTGATGCCCCGCTCTTGGCTGCCGAGGATCGGCCAGGCAATCATTACCTCGGCCCCACCGAATTCCATGGTGCTCACGAGGTCGGCCCCGCTCATGTACGGTTCGTGTTTCCACTCATGGCCCGGCACACTGAAGAGCTGCACCTGTTCGCTGAACGCGCCCAGGACCTGGATGACGACCAGATCGCCGACGTGCGCGGCAATGATCACTGCCTAAGTACTTCGACACTAACTACTGGGAAACTGGCGCATGACGGTGCACTGTCAAAGCATTGAGCCTGCTTAACAGCTTGCGTCCTCGACCTTTCATGGACGGACTTCCTGTTCTCGTGAGAGACAAGATCAGTCGCCGGATTGGAGCCCGAAGCCGATGCTCCTGTATGGCCAAGTCTGTCAAGCCCTGCATCGCGAAGGTCTTCACGATTCGGCTGTCGTCTTCCAGATAGCCTCGAAGAATCGCCATGACAATCACGAGGTCCCTCCTCGACAACTTCAAGCGTGGAAGCACTTGGGCTAAGTGCCACCTGAGCTCCTGCTGTGTTGTCCTTGCCGCCAACTTTATGAGCTGAACTTTGAAAGGCTGGAGCCACTCAGGATTCGTCACGGTGAGTTTTTCTAGCGCATCGGCGGCACGCATGCGAACCACCTCGTCGTCATGATGCATACCGTCTATGAGGACAGGAAACAGCGCCGGCTGCCGGCGTATGATCGCCACCACCTGATTGGAGCGACCAACGGATCGCCGATCGCCGCCCCGGAGTTCATCCAAGATGGTGAGTTGGGTGCTCATAGGCAGAGGGGCTTCACTTTTCGGCAATCAGGCTGGTCAATTCCCACTGGTCCGAGACATCAGAGACATTCGGCGCTAGCCAAGGCTGATCCTCTACGCCGTCTTGCTCTTCAGCATGTGCGGTTGCATCGGACCGTTCGTATCACGTGATCCAGCTGAGCGTGGTCTTCTCCGGAACCGGATGTTGTAGATTAGGCACACCAGCCAATTGATCCAAACGATATCTCTTCAGCCGCCGGTACCACACGGCCAATGTGTCTGATTCTAAGTTCAATAACATACTTCCCTTCTGGCCGAACCCCTGTTCCTGCAATGCCAGAACTTCCCGGTCCTGCCTCAAAATGGTCCTTAAGGTACGGCGGACCTGCCATCCCACGGGTAGCCCGTGCAAGAAGTTCCACCCGACGCAAATGTCGAACCGGCTTCGTTCATCAGTGAGCGGTGTGGCCACCAACATGACGGACGCGAATCGTTTGCCGATCTCCCATCGTTCCAGATGGATGCCGGGCAGCACGAAATCGACCGTGGTCGTGGCTGAGCCCAGCCTCGGAGACAAGGCGCGAAAGATAAATGTGTCCGGCAGTACAACATTCTGCGAGACCGTGCGAAACCCCAACGGCAGGCGCGTGAACACCTTTTCTTTTTTCCTCGCCGCCTCGCGCCGCCGGAAATAGTTGTTATGCACGAACGGGACATGGGCGGGATCCATAAGGCTATCCACTGCGAAATCCCACCGGACTTTCGCCTCGGCGGACCCGCGCACGGACACCATCGGGCTGCCATCGGTCGGAACCGGCAACGACGGTGGTGGAGACGAGGGTTTCGGGCACTGCTCATTGCCAATATAGACCCACACCCACCCGTCTTGTTCCTCGGCTGGAAAGGTCTTCACGCAGGCCGAGGTCAACGATGGATGTGGCACGTTGCCGATGGCCGGTACTTCGATGCACTCGCCGGAAGCGATGAAGCGCCACCCGTGAAAAGGGCACCGCAAGGTATCCCCTTCTTGCCGCGCCGACGAGAGCGGCACGCCCTTATGGGGACAGCGATCTTCCAACGCATGCACGCGACCCTGCCCATCCCGAAACAGCGCCAATGGCTGATTGCAGAGCACGGATGCGACGGGCCGGCCGGCCTTGATCGCGGTGCTTTCCCCGGCAATGTACCAGAAACCTTCGAGCATGCAGTTCTGTGGCCTCAGCCGCCGAGCGTGTCGAGGGTTTCTTTGAGACTCTTGCGGATGCAGGTGAAAATCGGCGTATCGCGCAGTGTGTAGCGCGAGCCCTCTGTTTCGCGTAGCGCCATCACGAGATCCAGAAAGTCTTCCGGTTTATCGCTTTCAAATGCCACCACCCATTCCTGGTCATCCAACCCAAATGAATAGGCCGTGTTCAGCTTCACCGAGGGAAACCGATGACCGACTTCGATATGTTCATCCATCATGCCCTGTCGCGCCGCCTTCGTGAGCAGGAACCATTCGCGCGTCTTGAGAAACGGATACACGAAGTTATATTTGCTCTTCCCCGGCACCACCGTCAGCCGTTTCCCTTCCTGCCCCGCGTGCGAATGGTGGTCGACATAGACAGACCGTTTGGTCAGCGCTAGGTAAGAATATGGGGTGGAGAGATACTGCCCGAGGCCAGAGGCGAGAATCTTGGCGCTCATGTCTTGGAAGAGGTCCAGGTCATAGCTGATGCGCCAGAGCATAAAGTCGCAATCTCCTCGGATACCGATGGTGGAATACGGCACCACCAGGACTTTGCCGGCGTAGTCCTCCACGGCACGCAGAAACTCCTGTTTGCCCTGGGTCCGCACATCTTCTGATAGGCGCCGCCATGCCGGATCCACTTTATAAAACACAAAGTTGACGTACTGGCGTTTGGTTGCCTGGAGCGCCGGGGCTTGTTCAGGGATGGACATTGAAACTCCTTTGTAACATCCAGAAAAGAAGGCCTACTTACTCATTCATCAGTAGCCGCCACCTCGTCTTACCCGCACTGATTCATGAGCATTTCTGCTGCAATCGAGAATCCGCCGTTCCGATCCTCTTCGCTCGTATCTCGCGAAGCGTATCGCGCAAACAAAGAGGAGCACCTTCCCCTTCCGTCCGCGCTTCACGCTTCACGAAATACGCTTCCCGCGAACAGGCTTCTGCGGCTTAGGGATAGAGCGACGGCACTTCCTGCACCATCACGCCGTTTAGAATCCGATTGCCCCATAAATGCCGGCCGTCCAGAAATTGTTCACCGTGTTGGTTTGATTGGAGGCCAGGTGGAATCGGCTGTCGAGACCCAGCCACAACTCTTTCCACACACGAAACTCAGCACCCCCGCCGAACTGAACCCCGATGTCCAAATAATTGACCTGACTCGACGTCGGGCTGATGACGTGGAAATCCAACCCGGCCGGAATGACCCAGGGTTGGAAATCAGTCCCCTGCCTGAACTTCACCTTGGGCGCTACACTCGCAGTCAACATGGTCATCTGCACCTTGGCTGGAGTAAGATCCCCAACTAGGGCTTCCCCATTCACAACGCTGCTAGAAGCCCACCGTTTGAATTCCAATCCGATCTCGCCCACCAGCGCGACACCCGGTATCACTCCCCACAAATCTTTAGTGATCATGAGCTCTGTTCCGCCGCCGATGTAATAGCCGCCGGTCCCGGTATTCCCTTTGGTATGGACGTCGGTGATCAACTCGCCGGCACGGTCGCTCAACATTTCGCCATAGCCCCCCCGAAAGAAGACACGATTTCCCGTGGAGGTCTTATCTTCGGCCAAGGCCGTCCCGCCTCCACAAAGGGCGGATGCGGCAATGAGCGACAGCGCGACCGTCCACACTGCGATGTTCCTGCTGTGCTTGCAAACCTGCATGACTCTCTCCTTTTTGGTGATGAATTGCGACGTATGACCCTCCTCCCTCTCGATGAGACTCCTGGGTTTTGTGTTGCAGTACTGGCCATAGGCATGTGGGTCGTCTTCGAGACGTAGCTTCAACTCGGCATCGGTGAGCCCGTTGAGGAACGTCCGAAGCTCTGGAGACTGATAAAGAGCCAGGATCGCCGGCGCCTTTTCGCAGATCGTGAAGAAACTGACGCTTCCTCCCTGCTTGTGACCCGGAACATACTTCCGATTGATATCGGGACGGAGCTGCTCAACCTCATCCAGACATGGCGTCACGATCGATGGAGAGAAAAACTGTTTGAGGCCGATGAACTCATCCTGCTTCCGATAGACGTCATGGGCGAGTTATCGATCTGTTCTCTCGACGATCTCCGCAAGCTTCTCCTCCATAAAGATCACTGGGCTGTTCATCCGCTATTCTCCTTTCGGTCTATCCAGAAGCGAACAGACTCTCCCAATTGTTTCCGCACGAACCCGTCCTGAATAGAAAACGAGGGGGCCACTCTCACCTGTGACCCCCTCATCGCTGACACGCGGCGGTCGGGACAACCGCCCGTTTTCGAGCGAACGGAGTTAACTACCGACAGAGCGCATCACTAGCTGACTCCAACAGAGCCAGACCTCTGTCTATGCTTCTGACGACCGCAACGTTCGTGCCATGCTTGTTCGCGATCTCTACAACGAATTATTCGCGTGTGAAGAGAGACGATGGGAGTTTCACATCGAGTATCAGCGTCTTTTGGGGGTGCCCCACGCAATCCATCAGTTTGGACAATCGCAAGGGAGATCTCGCTCGATCGTTTAGATATCATCCACTTATGCTGTCCACGACGATAGACGTCCATCCGCGAAAGAAAGGGCGAAAAGGAACACACGAAGAACAACCTTCATCTGCAGCTCTGTCCGGCCAAATGCCAGAAGCTGATGCGCAGGTTCTAGACAGTTCCGGCAGGCATCCGGACCGTTATCCAGAGTTTCAATGGAGTAGACTATTGAGATAGGTGGAGAGCTATGACCTGAAGAAAGAGCTGGACGAGGACAACCAACAAGCTAGTCGATGCTATAGGCACGAAGTTTGTTATAGAGACTCGCTCGGCTGATCTTGAGCAACTTGGCGGCTTTCAATCGGTTTCCTGCAGTCTTCTCCAGCGCGTCGACGATCCGTGTGCGCTCGGCCTGGGCAACCACTCCCCGCGACGTTGAGCGTAAACTCTCGTGCTCGTCAGCGATGCCAACGTCTAGGAGATCATCGCACCGGAGCCACGGCCCGGCGGTCGTTACCACGGCCCGTTCGACGTAATGCTGCAGTTGTCGGACATTGCCGGGCCACGGGGCATCGCGCAACGTCCTCATCGTTCGCTCGGCGACCTGCCGAATCGGTTGATGATGTCGAGCGCACGAAGCGGCGATGAAGTGCTGGACTAACAGCGGGATGTCTTCTCGCCGTTCCTGGAGAGCCGGCAAATAGAGAGGCAACACGGCCAGTCGATAGTACAGATCCTGCCGAAATGTCTTGGCCTTCACTAGTTCGGCCAGATCTTTGTTCGAGGCAGAGAGGACCCGCGCATGAATCTTCAGCGACCTGGTTCCACCAACGGGCTTGATCTCGCCCTCTTGCAGAACGCGGAGCAGCTTCGCTTGAAAGGTCGGCGTGGTATCGGCGATCTCGTCGAGGAAGATGGTCCCGCCGTCTGCCTCTTCGAAGAGCCCACGCTTATTGGCGACCGCCCCGGTGAAGGCACCCTTCACGTGCCCGAACAGTTCACTCTCGAGCAGTGTTTCTGGCAGGGATCCGCAATCGACGACGACGAACGGCCGATCTTTCCGGCTGCTGAGCGTATGAATCGTTCTCGCCAGGATTTCTTTACCCGTTCCGCTCTCCCCTTGTATGAGGACGGTCGCCGAACTGTCCGCCACAAGACGAGTCATGTCGAACAGCTGCCGCATGGCCGGACTTCGACCGATCAAATCCCCCAGACCATCGCCTCCCGCGTGACCGGTGGAGTTCTCTGGCGTTGCTCGACTATGCGACTTCTGTGTGGGATTAAAGAGCACCAGCATTGAGGCTACCGTTCCCTGCGCATCCGCTAAGGGAAAGGCTTGTTGCATCCCGCAGGCCGTGCCGTCTCCTCCGCTGGAACAAGATACGCTCTGGACCTCGGGTGCCTCAAATACCCTTAGAGCCGGACAGGTCCCGCAAGGGTCGGTCCGATGCGCAAACGCTTCATAGCATTTGGCATGAGATCGGCGAGGTGTTTGAGTCTGGTCGACAGCCCAGGCTGCCTCGTTCGCGTAGACGACATTGAATGTGGGGTCCATCACGGCCACGCGGTCCGAGAGTCCCTCTGCTAATTGCTTGATCGCTTCGATTCGCGCGGCAATGATGGGATCCGCCGGTGGCGACCCGTCAAGGTGTTCTGCGCCACACAAAGCGGACTCATTTCTGGGGATGAAGAGCATAAGGCATATGCCGTCAGCTATCAGCTCCGGGCTTATGATCGAGTAATTGTTGCACACAATGCTTGAGGTCAGCAACACGGACGGGTTTGTCAAAGTACGCGTTCGCTCCCGCTTTCAGTACCTGTGCTTTCAATACCGGATCGCCGAATCCCGTGATGACGACGATGGGGCACCTGGGTGCCACAGTCCTCAGCCGGCTGATGTAGTCATCTCCTCCTGCCGGCATCCGTAGATCCGTCAAAATCAGATCCGGCACGGACTGCAGCACGGCCAGAAATGCTTCGTCCCCATCCCGCGCTTCACGTAGTTGATATCCTGTTCCGCAAAATTCATCGCACAGCAGACTGCGCATTTCTCGGTCATCCTCGACGATCAGCAACACAGCGGCTTTTCCCTTCGTCATACGCGACATCCTCTCCGGCCCCCATCCGGTCTTTCGCACGCTCTTAGGTTGGCTAACTGGCAAGAGGTATGCCATGAGAAGGGAAGGCAAAGGAGGGGGTAATTCCAAGAAAATCAAGCCCAGATGAGGAATAAAGATGCCTCGCCTGATGAGAAAAACCACAGTCAAGGGTGGATCAGCTGTTGCGAGATGCTACAGCGGGCTCATAGCAGTCAGCTATCAGTCCTCAGCTTTCAGCTTCTGAGCCAGAACCGTCAGCATGCGCTTGACCTCTATCAGTTTTCCAATGATTCTCTTGTACTCTTCTGGAGATAAGAACCGAAAGGTCTCTCGCAAGCAGAAGGTGATATTCGAGTTCGCTGGCTGATCCTAGTCCAATTCGTAAGAACCGTCTCAACTCAGCCTCGCCTTCTCTGCCCCAACCTTCTGCGATGTTTGCTGGAATAGAGACAGAAGCCCGTCGCGGCTGGGCTGTAATCCTGTACAACTCCTCCCGTGGAAATCCAGCGATGATGCGATAGGCATCCAACACAAGCTCATGTGCCTTTTCCCACACTTTCAGTTTCCGAAATTCTCGCATGGCTTGTTCAGCTATCAGCTGTTAGCTTTCAGGTATCAGCTTTCGGCATTCACCTATCTCGCCGGAAGTGTTCTACTATAAGAGCTGATCGCTGACGACTGAGTGCTATTAGCTCTTGGGCAGCAAGATCGTGAAGACCGCGCCCTTCTCGTCTCCACTCTCAACAACGATAGAACCTTGATGCTCTTCGATGATGCCCTTGACCACGGTTAGCCCCAATCCTGTCCCCTGACCGAATTCTTTCGTCGTAAAGAACGGCTCGAAGACTCTCTCGATTACATCCCTGGGAATGCCCTGGCCCGTATCGGCTATCGTGAGTTTCACCATTTGGTTCTCCGGCGCCAGGCCGATTCGTAGCGTTCCGCCGTCCGGCATGGCATGTACGGCGTTCATCACGAGATTGATGAAGACCTGGCTCATCTGATCCGGATCGGCCAGCGCCATCGGACAGTCGTCGGCCAACGCCAGCTCCACCTGGATCTGATTTCGTGCGAGACGTTCATGAAACAACTCCATGCCGGCTTCTATCGTTCCTCGAAGGTCCAGGGGGCGCCGCTCCGGGGCTTTGCGTCGCGCGAACGTCAGCAACTGATTCATCACCTTCGTAATCCGCTCAACCTGCGTGACAATAGTTTGAAGTCCTTTTTTCACTGGCTCTTCCGTCACACGGTCCATCAGATATTCGGCACGGCCGAGAATGACGTTCATCGGTGTCCCGATCTCGTGGGCCATGCCGGAGGCTAGCGTACCGAGTTCGGCGATCCGCTCGGTCTTACGCAATTGCTCTTGTAGCCGCTTCCGCTCGCCGATGTCTCGGAGCATGACGAGGATGGCTGGCCCTTCTTCATCCGTGAACCGCGCCGCGCTGACCTCGACATCGATGGATGTTCCATCCAGTCTGACGATTCTCTCCTCGACCACCGGAACGAGCGACCTGCCTTCCAGTAACTGGTGAACCCGCTCTTGCACGGTGGCATGATAGTCAGGATGAAACAGATCGAGGGAAGACTTTCCTAGTAGCTCGTCGGCCTTCACCGCTCCGTATAGTTTGATCGCTTGATCGTTCGCAAAAATGACGCGGTCCCCACGATTCACAAGGATCGCATAGGGGGAGACGGCTATGAGGCGCCTGTACCGTTCTTCGCTCTGCCGTAGCAAGAGTTCGGCACGCTTGCGTTCTGTCACGTCGGTGACAAACCCTTCGAGGTAGCTGAGGGTGCCATCCGGTGCGTAAATCCCTTCTCCCCGCTCCCAGACCCATTTGACCTCGCCCGATTTGACCAGGATTCGGTAGGTCAGCTCGAAAGGACGGCGTTGTTCCAAGGCAACCTGAACCTCCTGCCACACACGCTCGCGGTCATCGGGATGCAGATTCTCGCCGTACGAGATGCTGTGTTGAACGAGATATTCATCGACGGTGTACCCTGTTAAATCAGCTATTCCCTCACTCACATACTCGAATGTCCAGTCGCGTTCATTTTTCGATCGATACACGAACCCCGGAAGATTACCGATCAGCGTAGTGAGTTTCCGCTGGCTCTCTCGGAGGTCTTCTTCGACCCGCTTGCGCTCGCTGATGTCTCTGAGTATGACGGTGTAGAATGTCTTTCGCTCCAAGGTGATATGCGAAATGGAGGCTTCAATCGGAAATTCTTCTCCGTTTGCGCGAAGCCCCATCACCGTTCCGAGTGTGCCCATCTTTCTCGTCGTCGCACCGGATTGTCCGAAGGATTGAATGTGGTGGCGATGGGTCTCGCGAAACCGCGCCGGCAAGAATCTCTCAAGCGACTCACCGATCGCTGCTCTCACGGAACAGCCGAAGAGATGTTCGGCCGCCCGGTTGAACAACACGACTTTCTGATTCTCATCCACGGTGATGATTGCGTCCATCGCGGATTCAATGATGCCCTCCAGCCTGAGTTGGCTGACCAGAAGCTGCGATTCCGCCGCCTCTCGGCCGACGGTCTCGCGTACCGCCTCCCGATCCGCGTAGTAGCGTGCCTCTTGCGCATTCATCATCAACCCCTCAGCATGGGCCTGTTCAACCAACGCAGATTTCAACTCGCGCAGAGTTCGTTTATATCGGATCAACCCTATGGCGATGGCCCAGATGACCATCGTACCCAAGGCACGGTTGAGCAATGCATACGGAATCATGAGACCAGCCGGTTTCAGCAGGACATCAGCCGCTGTGAGCACCGTGGCCACAACAGAAAAGTAGAGCGGATCCTTTGCCCTCGAAGATGGATACGTCAGGAGTAAGGGGATGAGATAGAGGATCGACACCGCCATACCCACCGGCGTCAACAGGTCTAGGATAAAAATTCCTACCGTGAGGAGAGGGATCATCCAAGACACAGTGCGCACGACAAGACGGTCGACATCCTTCATGTGATCGATCTCGGTCTGGAGCGGGAGTGTCAGTTTACAATCTTGCCGTGATGATCAGAACGTGGCAATTACTCCTCTAAGTGAGGCTTGCCCTCGATTTCGGCGAGTTTACGATACAGTGTCTTGCGATCGATGCCAAGGGCATGAGCGGCCTGGTATTTGTTGCCACCGGTTTTTTCGAGGATCTTCTTAATGTACTCTTTTTCAAGCTCATGCAGGGGCAACGCCTGCTCAGCCGCTTCGTCCAGGACGCGCCGGTCGCCGCGTGCTCCTTGCACCGGTGCGGGTAGATCATCCGGCGAGATCTTCTCCCCCCGGCTGAGCGTCACAGCCCGTTCGATGACATTCTCCAGTTCACGCACGTTCCCGGGCCAGACATAATCCATCAACATCGCCAAAGTGGCCTCGCTGACACCCTTGACTTCCTTCCCTCGAGTCTCGCCGCACTTCTTGAGAAAGGCCTCGACCAGGAGCGGAATATCTTCGCGACGTTCCCGTAACGGCGGCAACTTCAGCTCAATGACGTTGAGTCGGTAGTACAAATCTTCTCGAAAGCGCTTATTTTTAACCTCGTCAGTGAGGTTCAGATTCGTGGCTGCGATGATGCGCACATCCACCGAGATCGGCTTGTTCGCTCCCACGCGCCGGATTTCCTTTTCCTGAATCGCGCGAAGAATTTTGGCCTGAAGCATGAGCGGCAGCTCACTGATCTCGTCGAGAAACAGCGTGCCTTTCTGCGCTTCTTCAAACAGCCCCCGCTTATCCATCTTCGCATCGGTAAAGGCACCTCGCATATGCCCGAACAGTTCGCTCTCCAAGAGTTGCTCTGGAATCGCCGCACAGTTCACCGGAATAAAGGGAGCATCCTTTCTGTCACTATTGTAGTGAATAGCTTTAGCAACCAATTCTTTGCCAGTCCCGCTTTCTCCCGTAATCAGGACGTTGGTCGGACTATCGGCCACCCGGCGAATCAAATCGAACACCGCCTGGATCGCCTTGCTCTTACCTAAGATGTGATGAAAACTGTATTCCTTGTGGACTTCTTTTCTGAGCCGTCTGACCTCCCGCCGGAGTGCCGCTTCTCGAATGACCCGTTCGACGACGCGGATCAGCTCGTCTTTCTTGACCGGCTTGGTGAGGTAATCGTTCGCCCCGTGTTTCATGGCTTCGACCGCCGTCTCCACCGACCCAAAGGCGGTCATGAGAATCACGTTGATATCCGGATGGTCTCGTTTGATCTGAGTTAGCAATTCGAGCCCCTGCATCCCTTTCATGCGAAGATCCGTGAGAACGACCGCATGGTCTTCTTCGGTCAACCGTTTCAGAGCCTCCTCTCCGCTTCCAGCCGTCGTGACCTGATGACCCCGGTCTTTCAGCATGTCATAAGCCAATTCCCGCATATCTGCATCATCATCGACGACGAGGATCGCGCCCCATTCTTCGGTCATTCCGTTCTCTCCTTAGGATTAGCAAGCATCGACTGCCCCAAGGTACCACAGCAAGCCAGAGCATCTGGGGCATTATGCAACAGATTGTCTCTGTTTGGTGCATCGAACGACTAGGTGTGCAAAGGCAGGACCATAAAAGAGGAGGGCGAGCGACGGAGCGATCAGGCCTACTGCACTAACTTGACCACACTGCTCACCGCCGGGTAGTCAGCATCCCGCGGGGCACGACTTAAGAACTGAAAGATTTTGTCCAAAGATGCGGAGCCATCTCTGTCGGCAATGGAGCGATAGGGTTGTTTGCGTGCTGGAGAAGCAGTGTACCGACTTCGGTTCTTGGCGGAGGATCTATATCAACAAAATAGTAGCCGTTGCCCGGCAGAACGATAGTCTGTACGTTATATGCTGATTGGGATACGCTTGCTCGTACTCAGGAGGGGTTTCGACTTCGATTCAGGGCGTCAACCAGCCCAACCAGTTCCTCCTGTACCTTCTTATCCAACTCCACAAATTGGACACCCATGCCTGGAAACAGAAGGTACCGCTCCGGCTTGTTGCGGACCCAGGCAACCTTTGCTTTCGCTTTCAGCTTGTCCCACGGCCGATCGGGAAGCGCAAATTCGACCGTCAACTCAGTGCCAGGACTGAGAGGAGCACCACTCTCAATAAAGAGCCCGCCGCCGCCGATTCCCCCAGTGAGACTATCGAACTGCTTTCCTTCTGGTGTCGTACACCGGACCTTTAGGGCGAGAGGCGCACGGGGCTGCGCGCGACAATGGGCATACCGGCCATCTTCACCACTGACAACCACGTGCTCGATGATTGCACCCCAGGACATGCTACCCAATAATTGGCCGGAGGTGTCGTGCACGTTGATTGTTTCTCGCCCAGAATCAATAATGAGAGACTTCCCTCGATGCCCCGTAGTGGAAACGACAGGAAACGTCATACATCCCTTTTCCGGGTGGTGTAAGCCAGGAGTGGAATTATGCTGCGTGCCCTATGTTCTGGGTTGATTTCACTAACTCATGAATTCGATCGCGGACATTCTCCGCTATTTCCGTGAACCGGATCCCCATTCCAGGACTGAAAGTATATTGATCAGCTTTTGGACAAACCCAGGCGACGGTTCCTTTTGCCGGCATCCATTCTTCGGATTTCTCTGGAAACGAGAACTCCATAGCCAGTCTGGTCCCTACAGGAAGAGGGGTCTGGCTTTCGATAAATAGTCCTCCCCCGCCAATACCACCGGCGCGACTCTCACATCGTGGTCCTTCTGGGCTGTTGTAACGCACCCGGAACGCGAGCGAAATCCGAGGCTCTGACCGGACTTCTTTTTGAGCACCCACAACATCCACCTTGCGGTAGGCGAGTATTTGATCAATGACGAAGTCCCAGGGCAGGGAGCCAATTGCCTCCCCCTTAACACCCAACAAGGCAACCATTTCACGGGCCGCGTCAAGTTCAATGACTTTGCCTTTGTGGCGAAGGCTCAAAGAGACAGGGTATTTCACAGGCCCTCCATCCGAAACACGCACGAAACAAGTATAGCGCGGCGTTTCTGATTGTCGAGGAAAATGAGGGGGTTAGGAGAAGGGAGGGAAGGAGCTAACGGACAGAGGAGGGAATATCAATTCCCCCCCTCTACGAATGATTAGCTAGACCTATCACTCGATAGTAGAAATAGTCATTTTTTATGCGGTCTTAGCGTCTTTTTCCTGTTCAAATATACGCATCGGCGGGTTTTTGCCCAAGATTGCATCTTCCGTAATCACCACCTCGACGATCTGTTTCTGAGAGGGGGCATCATACATGACGTCAAGCATCACCTCTTCCAGGATCGCCCGAAGGCCTCTGGCCCCAGTCTTCTGCGCATAGGCTTTACGCGCTAGGGCCCCCAACGCCGCTTCGGTGAATCGGAGCTTGACCTTTTCGAACGATAACAGCTTCTCGTACTGCTTGGTCAACGCATTGCGCGGTTCAGTAAGTATGCGGATCAAGGCTCGCTCGTCCAACTCCTCTAACGTGGCGACGACGGGTAATCGTCCCACGAATTCGGGTATCAGACCGTATTTCAGAAAATCTTCTGGCTGTACCTTAGACAGTAGATCCCCCAAACGAATGTCGCTTCTTCCTCGGATGTCAGCTCCAAATCCCATAGCTTTTCGATTCAGACGCTGTTCGATGATCTGTTCTAAACCAACAAACGCTCCACCACAGATAAACAAAATGTTGCTGGTATTGACCTGAATAAATTCCTGATGCGGATGCTTTCTCCCCCCCTGCGGTGGGACATTCGCGACCGTGCCTTCGATCAACTTCAATAGGGCTTGTTGAACCCCTTCGCCAGACACGTCACGCGTAATAGACGGACTATCGCTCTTCCGGCTGATCTTATCGATTTCATCGATGTACACAATTCCGCGCTCAGCTCGTTCCACATCGTAATCCGCAGCTTGCAGGAGCTTCAGAATGATATTCTCGACATCTTCCCCCACATAACCCGCTTCGGTCAGCGTCGTGGCATCAGCCAGGGTAAACGGGACGTCAAGATATTTGGCCAAGGTCTGGGCCAAGAGGGTCTTCCCCGTGCCGGTCGGACCCACCATGAGGATATTGCCCTTTTGGAGCTCGATATCATCAACCTCTTTTTCCTTTGAGGATATGCGCTTGTAATGATTGTGTACGGCCACAGAGAGAATGCGTTTAGCCCGCTCCTGCCCGATGACATATTGATCGAGGTGATGCTTGATCTCCGCTGGTTTCTTGAGTTTAGACGAAATTTCTTCTTTGGCTTCTTCCCAGTCCTCCGCAATGATGTCATTACAAAGATTGACGCACTCATCACAGATATACACCGTCGGTCCGGCGATGAGTTTTCTTACCTCATCACGGCTTTTTCCACAGAAAGAACAGCGCAAGTGTCGGTCCATCTTTTCCTGCTTGGCCATGTACCCTCCTGCGTTACTTGCCTTTGATTCCGTCGCCGGATTCTACTGCTTTCATAAGTTTGGGTGGTCGTGTAATGACCTCGTCTATGAGGCCGTACCGCTTCGCTTCTTCGCCGGACATGAAATAGTCCCGTTCCGTGTCATGCGCGATCTTCTCAATCGGCTGGCCAGTGTGTTTGGCCATGATTTCATTGAGACGTTCACGAATCTTGAGAATTTCCCTGGCATGGATGTCTATTTCCGTCGCTTGTCCTTGGAACCCACCCAACGGTTGATGGATCATCACCCGAGCATTGGGCAGGGAAAACCGCTTGCCTTTGGTTCCGGCGGTCAATAGGAGCGCACCCATACTGGCAGCCTGACCGAGGCAGATGGTGTTGATCGGGGGTTTCACATATTGCATGGTATCGTATATGCCCAATCCGGCAGTCACACTGCCTCCCGGCGAGTTGACGTAGAGATTAATATCTTTCTCGGGATCTTCCGATTCAAGAAAGAGAAGCTGCGCAATCACCAAGTTGGCGAACACATCGTCGATTGGGGCTCCAAGAAAAATGATGCGATCTTTGAGAAGGCGTGAGTAGATGTCATAGGCTCGTTCGCCTCGATTGGTTTGTTCGACTACGATCGGAACCAACATATTGCTCAATTCCTTTCCCGGGCAACTCCGTACCCAACAACCGCCACGCCTATCCTTGAATGACCGCTTGACGATAGACAACATCCAGCGCCTTATCGGCCAAGATCCTCGCGCGTAGTTCCTCAATAGAATCCTGGCCACCTGCCTGGATCATTTTCACGAGATCGGCCATTGGTACCCTGAGCTCCGTGGCTAGTCGAGTCACTTCATTGTTCAGATCGTCCTGGTTCACCGACAAGCCTTCTTTCTCCGCGATGGCCTCAAGAATCAACCCTGCTTTCACACGACGATTCGCCTCCTCACGGTGCTCTTCGCGAATCTTCTTCAATTCTTCCGCATCTGGCGCAGGAGGGGAATCGGTGACGTTGCCACGCTGTCGTGCTTGTAATTTCTGCTGCACAATCGTGCTGAGCTCTCGTTCTACGAGTGTATCAGGGAGATCAAAATGATGGGTCTCGATAAGGCGTTTGAGAAGAGTATCTTTGTAGGACTCTTCAATATCCCTCTTGAGCGCCTTTTCCATTTGGCCACGCAACTTTTCCCTTAACTCGTGGAGCGACGCGTATGGTCCGCAGTCCTTGGCGAATTCATCGTCAAGGGTAGGGAGCTTTTTCTGTTTAACTCCCTTTATAACGAGGTGGAAGCTAACAGCTTTTCCCGCGACCCGTTGATCCGGATGGGTCACCGGATAGGTCTGAGGAATTTCTACCATATCCCCTGCCTGTCTTCCGATCAGATGAGTGTCGATTTCAATCCCCAGCAAAGCGGCTTTTGATCCCACTTTATGGAGCTGGCCTTCCTTCTTTGTACCTTCGAGAGGAGCACCATCCAGAAATCCTTCGAGATCGACGATGGCATAATCCCCTTCGGATAAAACCGTACCAGCTTGAGCCTCGTCCAGGCGAGCCTGTTGTTCACGCAATACTTCCAGAGCACGGTCTATCTGCTCCTCTGCAACCGTGCGCTTGTCGGCCTGGAGCGAAATGGGACTGGGGGACTTATAGTCGCGAAGTTCGATCGTCGGTTTGATTTCGACGGTCGCCGTGAACGTAAAAGGGGCGTCTTTTTTGATTTTGACCCGATCCAGAGGGGGAATATCCACCACTACTGGACTGATCCCGGCCTGTTTGATGGCCCGACCATAGAAATCCGGCACGAGCTTTCGAATGACATCTTCTTCGATCGTTTTCGCGTACCGCTTCTCTAAAATAGCCACCGGGGCTTTCCCTGGTCGAAACCCTGGAATCTGAACCTGACGGTTGAGTTCCAAATAGGCTCGTGAAAATTGTTGTGTCACCTCATCGGCCGGCACCTCGATTTTCAAGGCGCGTTTCATCGGTCCTAACTCAGTCACTTCCATCTTCATCGTCGAAATGGGACTCCCTACTCCATAAGTGTTCGTTATAGTGGTGCGAGAGGGGGGACTTGAACCCCCACGGTTGCCCACGAGATCCTAAGTCTCGCGCGTCTGCCAGTTCCGCCACTCTCGCATGGTAGAGGATACCGCGGAGCTGCCACTCTCTAACTATAGATTAACTAACCAAGAGTGGCTAAGACTGCAAAAACACGCGATGTCGTATAGCGTTGTACCGTTGGACACCTGTAATGTCAACCCATACGACCGAGGGTACCCTACTCCTCTGTATGGACGGTCCAGCTTGGCTATTTCCTGATCTGCTCTATCCCCGTTACTCACCAAAAACTTCACCCATACATTCACTGTGGTACACCTCAAGGCGACCGCCCTGCTACCGCGATTGCCTCCTCATTTCGAATAGCATCGACGAGGGCCGGTCACCTTGCTGGTCATGAACACGCATGCTAAGATGCTGTCCCTTTACACTTCTCGATGCGGAGAGGTGCGAGAGTGGACGAATCGACATGCTTGGAAAGCATGCGTCCCGGCAACGGGACCGTGGGTTCGAATCCCACCCTCTCCGCCATACCGCATTTTGTGTGTACCGCCTGCTCTTTATCGCTGTATCGTAATTTCCGCGGGCGGATAGACACCTGAAGCTTGGGCGGGGCTGGAAGGTCTCGATCGAGAATAGGGGCTGGGCCCTGTGCAATAGAACCCTGTGAACCCCGCCAGATCCGGAAGGAAGCAACGGTAAGCAGTCAGTTCTATGTGCCGCAGGATCACCTAGCCCCACTCTGATCGAAAAAATCGGTGTATTAAGGGACATCCTGGCGTCCCTGAATTTCGGGTTTTCTTAATACTGAACGTTGGGGGAGCAACGCGACAATTGGATTACCAAGTCTCCGCGCGCAAATATCGGCCCGGCACGTTTGACGATGTGATCGGTCAGCCCCATGTCGTCCAAACGTTGATGAACGCAGTCTCGACGAAGCGAGTCGCGCACGCGTATCTCTTTTCCGGCACGCGAGGTGTGGGGAAAACGACCGTTGCACGAATCCTCGCGAAGGCACTCAACTGTGAACGAGGACCGACAAGTCATCCCTGCGACACCTGCGAAAATTGCCGTGAAATTGCACAGGGGAACTCGGTTGATGTCATCGAAATCGACGGCGCGTCGAACACCAGCGTGGATGATGTGCGAGAGATCCGCGAGAACGTTCGATTCACGCCGTTTCGTGGTCAGTTTCGAGTCTACCTTATCGATGAAGTCCACATGCTCTCTAACTCGGCGTTTAATGCTCTCTTGAAGACGCTCGAAGAACCACCAGCACATGTCGTGTTCATCTTTGCGACAACGGAGATTCACAAAATCCCCGCAACGATTCTCTCGCGATGCCAGCATTACAACTTTCGTCGGATCGCCAGGACCGAAATCATCGAACGACTTCGGCACGTAGCAGCGCAAGATCAGCTGTCGCTTGAGGAACGGAGCTTCGTCGCCCTGGCTCGCGCCAGTGAAGGGAGTATGCGTGACGCCTTGAGTTTGCTTGATCAGGCCATTGCCTACGGCGGCAAAACCATCAGCCACGCGGATCTCGAACTGCTCTTGGGAGCCGTACCTCAAGAACTGGTGCAGGAACTTCTCCGAGCGATTTTGGCCCAAGACAGCCCTGCTGCTCTTGCCAGTCTGGCTAACCTGCTGGACCGGGGGCATGACTTGCGGGCGTTCTGCGCGGAAGTCGTCGAACACATCCGTAATCTGCTGGTGGCAGCAGTCGTTCCCAGTACGGCCGAGCTGCGTAGTTTGATTGAAACCTCGGAAGATGATCTGAACCAGCTGTCCATGGATGCCAAGATACTGACTCCGGAACGGTTTCAGGAACTGCTGGCAATCTTCATCCAAGCGGAAGATTCTTTACGATTCAGCAGCCACCCTCGTTTCGTGGTGGAGACTGCGGCTGTTCGAGCTACTCGCCTGCTTCGCCAACGAGAGGGTACGGAGGCCCGCTCAGCACAGCCAGCGTCGTCTCCCAGCCAGAAACCTCCAGCTAGACCGGAAGAACGCAAGAGCGGGCCACCAACTCCTCAGACTTTACGCCAGGGCGCACCCTCAGCGTCACGGCCCATCCCTAAACCCGCTCACACGCCTAGGGGGGAAACGGACGAAGGGTCAACGGTCTCACCCAAACCATCTCACAATCCACCGGCCGCTGTGACGACAACCACCCCAGCCACCGTGCCTCCCATAGCCGTCAGTCCACAACCAACGTTGCAGTGGGACTTAGTCCAAGAAGAGGTTGGCGCTTCATTTCCCAATATCGCACCGTTTCTCGAGGCCGGCAGGTTTGTTGGAATGGAGGGCGGCTTCGTCACTATAGGATTTGCCAAGCAGGCAACCGTGGCCAGAGCGAGATTGGAGAAGGAAGAAAATCTTCTAGTGTTATCAAAGCTGTGCGAGCGTCAGTTGGGGTCTCCCATACGTGTCCGTATCATCGAGCTGACGGAGACCCATCCACCAGGACCGACCATGGCCCAAATACGAGCAGCCAAGGAACAAGAACAACGGCTGGTGTTGTTCGAACGTGCGAAAGCGAACCCGACGGTGAAGCAGGCCCTCGAGATATTCGGCGTCGAATTGGCCGAGGTTCGTCCTATAGCTCAGCAGGAGGCAAGCGAATGAAAAATCCTTTCGGCAATATGGGCAACATTCTTAAGCAAGCTCAGGCCATGCAGGAACAAATGGCCAAGATTCAGGAACAAGCTGCGTCAAAAACCGCCAGTGGGACAGCCGGCGGTGGGATTGTCACCGTCACGGCGAACGGGGCGATGCAGATTGTCAGTGTGGCGATCGACCCCGAGATCGTCAAGAGCGGCGATGTCGATATGCTCCAAGACCTTGTGGTGGCCGCGACGAACGATGCGCTCAGCAAAGCCAAGGAATTGATGGAAGGCGAAATGAAAGCGCTGACCGGCGGGATGAAAATTCCAGGCCTGTTTTAGCGATGGCCGTCGATCAACAGGGCTTGTTGGCGAGATTGATCAAGGAACTGGTTCGTCTCCCAGGAATCGGTCACAAGAGTGCCCAGCGATTGGCCTTTCATCTCATGAAGGCCGAGCGAGAGGATGCCTTGCGGCTGGCGGATGCCATTCGTGCGGTGAAGGATGGGTTGGCGTTTTGCCGACAATGTCGCAATATCGCCGAAGCAGACTTGTGCGAGTTTTGCCTTGACCCGAAACGTGATCAAACCAAGATCTTCGTCGTTGAAGAACCCAGTACGCTGTATGCCGTCGAACGGGCAGGCGCCTATCGCGGGCTGTATCACGTCTTGTTGGGAGCGCTTTCCCCACTCGACGGCATCGGCCCGGGCGACATCAAAGCTGAGGAGCTGGTTGAGCGCGTGAAACACGGTGGGGTTGAGGAAATCATTCTCGCAACGAACCCAACCATTGAAGGAGAAGCCACCGCGATCTATCTGACCCGATTGATTAAGCCCTTCGGCGTCCGCGTTTCCCGAATTGCATATGGAATTCCAGTAGGCATGGATATTGAGTATGCGGACGAAGTGACGTTGTTGAAATCGATTGAAGGACGGCGCGATTTGTAGACCTAACAGACCCCTTCCGGCCCTCGTTGACCCCCCTTCAACGAGGTTGCTATAGTCATCGTTGACGTATCCAGAATCACCGCTATGAAAGCACGTTCTCCGCATAAAGACGCTCCTTCAACCAAATCGCCACGCGCGGTGCCTGCCGAATCGTCGGCGAATAAACGGAAGACACCTCCCAAGAAAGCAAAATATCCTGACATTCGCCGTGATCTTGAACGGCAACGGACGGCAATCCTGAATGAGGCCGGGGACGTTCTGACGCACCGGGAGAACCTCGAAGCATTCCCCGATGTCAGTGATCAAGCGTCCGCCGAGGTCGATCAGAACTTTTCAATGCGAATTCGCGACCGCGAACGGAAGTTGCTCAAGAAGATCGATGAAGCGCTGGAACGGATGAATGTAGCGACCTACGGGATCTGCGAGCGCTGCAGTGGAGATATCCCTTACAAACGGCTCAAAGCCCGCCCTGTCACCACCCTCTGTATCGAGTGCAAGACCCTCCAAGAACAGGAAGAACAAGCTCGAGGCTGAATCCTTTTCTTCACACGAATCGAGAATACTCAAGATAATCCCGGTAGAACACGGAACTACCGCTTCAATGCCTTCACCCGTTCCTTGACGTGTGCTATGCGGGCTTCCTCTTCGGGTATCCCTTCCACGAGAGCAAGGTAGGTTTCGTACTCAGAGACAGCGCGTTTCGGGTTCGTGGCTGCACTCGCTTCGGCAAGATTGAACCGGGCCAGGGCATAGTTGGGACGCAGGGTCACCGCCTTTTCAAACAAGCGTAAGCCAGCCGCTGTGTCCCCTAACTTTACCTGGACCGTGCCAAGATTGTTCAGCACCTCCGGGATGTTAGGCCTAAGAGCCAGTGACTGCAGCAACTCCGCTTTTGCTTTCTCGAGTTGGCCTTTCACCAGCCATGCAACCCCAAGTTTGTGCCGAGCTTCGGCGAGCCAGACCTTATTTGTGAATCCACTGGAAATCGCCTTTTGGTACGCATCGGCGGCGATCTCATAGTTCTTGTCCCCGCAGTAGGCAAGCTGGGCAGTCTGACCACGAGCGAATTGCTGCAACGAAGCGAACGGTTCTTTATCCTCGGTCCCCTGGCTTTCCATGGTTTGCCCCCCCGTACCCCCTCCAAAATTGCGAAGCCGATCAAGAAACTCCCGTCGGTACGGAGAGAAGAGGCGCACATAGGGATCGATCGTGTAGGAGGCCTGGAGCAGGACCGGACGGTCGTGAGGACCGGTGACGAGATACTGGGTCGTGCTTTTCTCGTCTCCAGTTTCGAGGAGCGCACTGCTCTCCATATTCATTCGTGTTTCCAATTGGGCCACGTTCAAGTAGAACTCGACCGACGGCTTCAGCTGAGAGAGCGTGTGCCGAAGCACCGGATAGGGTTTGAGATCCAGTCCCTTCGAGAAGGTGAACAAAGCCCCCACCAGCACGTCATCTTCGTCGAAGAAATAGGATTCCTCCCCGTGCGAGGCACTTCCTTGCATAGGAATGACAAGCTCCTGCCCGCTCCCCCAACTCGTCGAGGTGTGCGTCACGGGGGGGTATTTTTTCAAGAAGTCGACCTTGCGCTCACAGAGCGCCGTTGACACGAGCAGAGCGAGATCACTTTTCGAGGGTGGGAGCGGGGGCTTCACAGGAGCCGCGGACCCGCCACACCCGATCACCAGACCCATAACCGCAAAGAGGCTGGCCAAAGATACGGACCTGAAGAAATTCGACGGGCAATCCCTGTCCTGCATACTACAAACAATACACGATTCAAGGGGGTCTTCGCGAAGAGGAAATCAAAAGGCCCGCTCTTTGAGAAGAGCGGGCCCTTTCTGTTTCTATAAACTGGGTAAACTAGCGACGTTGTGCGTCCACCATATTGTCTTCCGCTGTATAGCCGGAAAGATACGAGAATCCGCTTGCCAGCTTATAGATCGGACGATTGATCCCATAGTCGAACGCATGGCCGATCGGATTTGAGACAAATCCGAGCCAACGAAGGGGATGATCGTTGACAGCCGAACCAGCAGCGGGGTCCGAGTAGACCAACGCGGTACTGTCCAGAATGTTGTAGATACTGGTTGGAGGCGTATACTCCTTAGTCTCGACACCTCCGCCTTGTTGGTGTGTCGTGCTGCAACCGGTGGCAACCGTGGCCAGCATCATGATGCCCAGAATGGTCGATGTTGCTTTCATGTTATGACCTTTCTTGTTTCGGCTCCCATCTACAGGCTACTTAAACCAGATACGTCACAAAGATAATCAGAAGTGTAGCCCACACCCTCGTTTCTGTCCAGAATTCGAGGTGTTCGCTCGTTGCAGGAAAGGTCAACGTTTCTCAGTAGATGGGACGTCTTCCGGGAGGAGAGGATGGTGGGCGATACAAGTATCCAACCTGTGGCCTCTTCCGTGTGAATGTAAAAAGATCGGTTTTCGAATTTGCTCGCTGTTGCAACGGTTTCCCCATTTATCTCAGCAATTGCAAGGGGTTCGGAGTGTTCTGTTTGTTCTACTGTGTTCACTGGCTCTGGTGCTTTCTGATTGTTTCTGGCACAAAAGTAGCCACAGTACAAGTACGTATATTCGCAAGCGCGTCGGGTAACAACGCACGCACTCCAACTCCATCAGTTCTGGTGAAGAATTCGTCGATGCCGAGGCCGGTGAGGAGGTTCACCGTGACAGTTGCACCGTTCTTTTCTTGCACGGGATTGAGCCCGTCATAGACATAATTGGTCGTCGTCCCGTTCACCGTTCGTCCCGTACGGCGGCCAAAGGAGTCGTAGGTGAAGGACCATGTCAGACCAGGCCCACTGATCGTCGTCAGCTGATTTCTCGCATTCCAGGTGTAAGTGGTCGTCACTCCGGCATCGGTGGTCGTCGCGAGATTCCCGTTGAGATCATAGGTCTCGGTGCTGGTGCCAAATGCCGTCTGCCGGTTATTGACGTTGTAGCCAGCGATGGTGAGAGCCGGTGAGATGCTCGCAGGGTGAAGTCCTAATATGGCTTTCCTGGTATCCACTTGTATGACAGGTCTTCACATTCAATTAGCCAAGAAGCCCGCTCAAACTGAACTTCATGGATCACTTTGTCATCTTTTGACAATCGAATTTCATCGATTAGCCAGTCACCGTGAGGTCGGTGTAGCCGAGGGTGTGACGAATCTAGGTTCCCTTGCATTTCATATGCGTAGACCCCGAAGTAGCAAAGTTCGATGAGGCCATCATGATACGCTCCCAGGAGAATCACCTTTATCTGCAATCCACGATCGGCTTTCGTTTCTCCATCGGCTGGTTCAGTGATTATGACCTTTTCAACCCAACTATCATGCGGACATTTTGGATTTTTAAAGTCGTAATGCCATTCAGCTTCTGCAAATGATCTGGCCTGCGCAGGTAACTTGTCTTTGATTGTGTCAAGATAAGAAATATACTCATCACTGTCAAAAACATATCCACGGTCCGTTTCTAAGCACTTGATATATTGCATACCACTAATTCAACTCATCACAACCAAACGGGCAAACCAACGGGTCAAGTAGAGAGCCGGCGGCTCCAGCTCCGCCCTCACCGTTTGCTATGGCTTCACCAGCTCCAATCGCTGCCGCTGCAGCCCCGCAAATGCTACAGCTTTTCCCGATGTATTTGAGCCACCTACTTCCCTTGATATCGGCCGTCCCTTTAGGCGGAAACTTTCCACGAGCACGCAACTTATTGATCGAAATCCCCTTCAACGCATTCTCCAGTTCACTCGGAAGCCCTATCGGAATTCCTTTCCCATGCTTATTTATCCAACCATCCGGTCCATATATTCCAATCTCATTCCCCAATCCATCACAAATATGAATTTCAAACGATGATTCCCCTCGTAAGTTGAAGGAGTCGACCCTTCCACTGAATCCTCCGGGAAGGTTGAGGTCTTTAAGTCCCAGTGGGTCTATATTTGAGAGGGGATCATTCGCAACATAAGCATAAGGGTTGGTATTCCCACTGAAAAAGCCTATAGGATCTTCAGAAATAAATCTCTGCAATCTCGGGTGGTAGTATCGCGCCCGGTAGTACATGAGCCCAGTCCCATCATCTTCCCGCCCAGTGAACTTGTAGCTGCTGGTACTGGCCGCTCCAGTCTGGGTCGTGATGCCAAACGGCTCATAGGTGTACTGCGTCTGGAGTGTGCCTGTCCCGTCGCCTAACGCAACCGTTGAGCTGAGGGCATCAGAAAGGAGGGATCGGACTCCAACGCTGTCGGTTCTGGTGAAGAATTCGTCAATCCCCAAACCGGTGAGCAGATTGGCCGTGACAGTTACCCCGTTCTTTTCTTGGACAGGATTCAATCCATCATAGACGTAATTGGTCACGGTTCCATTCACCGTTCGTCCGGTTCTCCTTCCAAAGCTGTCATACGTAAAGCTGGCTGTGAAGCCAGTTCTACTGATACTCGTCAATTGATTCCTGGTATTCCAGGTATGCGTCGTCGTCACTCCAGCATCGGTACTGGTAGCCAGGTTCCCGTTCAAATCGTACGTCTCGGTGCTCGTACCGAGGGTCAGCTGCTGATTGTTCACGTTGTAGTTTGTCGTTGTTAATGCAGGTGGCAAGTTTGAACGGGCGAAAGTTCCGCCGGTCTTGATGCGATTGCCAGCCGCATCGTAGGTGTAGGTTAAATCGCCCAGCGTCGTCGTGCCTTGCTTGTAGGTGAGACTGGTCAGCTCGCTGGCTACGTTGTACCCATACGTGATGCTGTTGGTATTCGGATAAGTCACGCTGGTGCGCCGGTCCGCATCATCATAGCCGATCGTGACGGTGTTGGTCCCTTGCTGGACTTGCGTGAGCCGATTGGCATTATCGTAGGTATAGACGACTTGTGGTTGGCCGACGACGGTGTCGGACAGTTCGATCACGTCGGTCACGATTTGCTCGACCTGGGCCGCCACCTCAGGCCCCCAGGAAGCCAGCTTTTGTCGAGTTTCTGGACAAGCTGCGTCATACGGTGACGGGGAGAGAAAATGTGATGAGAATCTTTCTTGGCTATATCCATGTAGGCAGAGGACTGGCCCTGACAGTTACGTGATGTAGACCACACCCGGTAGATCCTTCAGATCCGCATCACCTGTGACCACCTCAGCGTCTTGGTCTTTGGCGGTGGCATACACGATCGCGTCAGCCATAGCTAACCCATGCCGCAAACTCACATCAGCGGCGAGCAGTGCGATCGATTCTGTCAGGTGAACGACCTCTGTGGCATTGAGCCGGCCCGCAAACAATAACGCTGTCTCTTCACCCTTTTCTCGTTTGATCTTCTTGTAGACCTCGTACAGAACGATGGTCGGCGTAATGAGCTGATACCGAGGGGTGAGATAGACCGCATAGCGGTCGGCCAGAGGACCATCGGTGAAGAATTCAATCCATCCGCTGGAATCCAATAAGACCTTCACACCCGGTCCTTCTTCTCTCGAAGATCTGTCGCGGACATACCCTTGAGTGCACCCTTCAGCGATTTCAGAGGCACTTCGGGCACCAGGGTAATGACGCCTCCCTTTTCCACCACCTGCAAGCGCTGGCTGGGAGTGAGATGAAGTTTGTCCCGAACTTCCTTCGGGATCACGACTTGGAACTTAGACGAGATCGTCGTTGTCGCCATACTACCTCCTTACGTTAATAGCATCGATCATGATACCGTCTTACGCCTATCCGGTCAACTCTTGCATTCGTCATTCATCATGACGTACATGTCTGTCATGCAGCATGACAGACACTGGAGGATTTATGAAAACTCAAATGATGCAGTTTCGGGTGAACGAAGAAGAGAAGGCGCTGATCGAGAAGTGTGCGAAGAAAGCCGGGATGACCGTCTCGGAGTACATCCGGGCCTGCATGCTGATGGAAATGGTCGTGGATGGGGAGATGCAAGCCTTGAGGATTGTCGGACGGACGATTGGGATGAAAGCGATGGATGCCCTGAGTCGCCGGCTGAAGGCTAAACCAGCGATGGATTAAGCGAGGCCTGCTGCCCCGCCGGCTACGCCCGGCGGGCAGACAGCCCCCGCTTAGTCAAACGGGGGCGCAAATTCCAGGCGACAAATCATGAGTCTTTCCAAGCAATTAAACAAAAACACTGCTCGTTCGAGAGTACTCCTATCGGGAAGTGAACCCGCTGCCGGACTCCAACAACAACACTGTCGGCGCTGCGGTAAAGCCTGGTGGCCCCGCCAACCACGCAAGCCAGTCCGTTGTCCCGGTTGCAAAAGCCCGTACTGGGACAAGCCTCGGAGGCTAAGGTCCGCCGTCACACGCATAAACGAATCCGTGAAGAAAGAGGCGCTGGCGACGACTCTAGATCAAAAACTGACCAAGGCCTTTCGACAAGAGGACGACCACCAAGGAGATTACAAAGACCGCTCCCTGGCACACGCACTAACCGTACTCAGGGAGATGAAAGCCGCCAGCCGCACCTGGCAGGAGATGGCCGACCGGCTGGAACGGGAATTCGGGACCAAGCTGGAGAAGGACCAACTGAAAGCCCTCGTCCGATAACTCAACAGAGTTCCCTGCCCCTACCACCAGTCCGGGCAGGGAACCATATCCCGGTTGCTGAGCGCAGCACCTTGCAGGAGGCAAACCTGGATGCGGCAGGAAGGTTGGCCCGCTGCTCCCAGCGAAGCGCAGCCACCATTGAATGGCTGGCGTTCTGACGCGAGCACGGAAACGGGGGCACGGGGGGTCGGAAGGCGCCCCCTCCTGGGGCTAAGGAAGGCGATGTTGCTGACGATCAAAGATGTATCCGCCTGGCTCAACATCAAACCCTCAACGCTCTACCTCTGGGCTGCTCAAGGTAGGATTCCCAGTCAGAGGATTCATGGCTTGGTCCGGTTTGAGCGAGAGAAAGTGACGGAATGGTTGGATTCGTTTGAGCGGAAATCAGTGGAATCAATGCCGCGAGCGTCACGGGCGAGTCACCGCGATCTGGATCGCATCATTGAAGCGGCCAAGCGAGACGCCTATACTCCGCCCCCGGGGAAACCATCGACAGCGAGCCCAAAGGGAAGGGAGGTAGACCGTGGGGCTCGTTAAACGAGGGAATGTCTGGTGGATGAATTTGATTTTTCAGGGTCAGCGGATACGCCGATCCACCGGGACGGCGAATCGAGCCTTGGCTGACTCGATCATGGCCAAGGTGAAGGTTCAGCTGATTGAGGGGCAGTATTTTGATCGCCTCGAAGAAAAGACTCGAACCTTCGATGAATTGATGGATCGTTTCGAGCGGGAGCATCTCGTGAAGTTGGCAAGCCAGCAGATATGTCAGGTCTTCGTGAAACGCTTCCGTGCGTCCTTCGGAGGTCGGACGTTAGCGGAGATCACGCCCCGACTGATCGTGGACTATAAGAGCACACGCTATGCGGCTGGGGTGCAAGCCGCCTCGATCAATCGAGAGCTCAGCTGCTTGAGAAAGGCCTTCAACCTCGCCAAGCGGGAGTGGGAATGGTGCCGCGAGAATCCCGTGAGCCGCGTGTCCCTCGAAAAGGGCGCGAACAAACGGGATCGTTGGCTGACAGAAGACGAAGAGGCGCGGTTGCTCAGCGCTTGTCCGTCGTGGTTGCGCGACCTCGTGGTGTTCGCGCTGCATACCGGGATGCGGTTGGGTGAGATCCTCTCGCTGACATGGAGCGCAGTGGATCTGGTTCGGAGAACGGCGCACGGTGCCGTTGAATCATACCGCGATGGCGCTCCTCACAGAGAAGGCCAAGGTGCGCCACCTGAAAACATGTCTCGTGTTTCCAAGTCAGGCTGGCACACGTCTCGATCCCAACCATCTGCGACGGGCCTTACGGCCTGCCATGGCCAAGGCTGGGATCGTGGATTGTCATTTCCATGACCTCCGGCACACCTTCGCGACGAGGCTAGTCCAATCCGGGATCGATCTGTACAAGGTGCAGCGATTGCTCGGGCACAAGTCTCCGATCATGACGCAACGGTATGCCCATCACTACCCGGAGAGCTTACGGGATGGGGTGGAAATCTTGGACCGCCAGAAGCGCTGTGACACAAAATCGACCACAGTGCTGAGGACCTCGGAAAGCGTTGTCTTGGAAGTGCTTGAAAAGATGGTGGGCGATACAGGTATCGAACCTGTGGCCTCTTCCGTGTGAAGGAAGCGCTCTACCACTGAGCTAATCGCCCGACCGGAAGCAAGTCAGAAAAGAGGGCAAACTCTAGCACTGCGCCCCCGGAGCAGTCAACGCGGAGCTACTCCTTCGCGAGTGATCGATCAGCTCATTGTATGATTTCAGGTAGTACTGTTCGCGGTGAGCCCTTCGATGAACTCAGGACAGGCCTGTCGAACCATGAACGAGTGACTCCCCGGAATTAAAGAGAGTCGGCACAAGTTTGCCATCGCTTATCTTGACAGAGGAAAAAATCGGTTCGTACAATGCCGCATTACTCACCGGTTGTGTGCTGTTCCCAATCACATGCGTGACGATGTTGTGATAATCGGCGGTGGTCTGGCTGGGTCCGAAGCTGCCTGGCAAGCGGCGAATCGCGGCGCCAAGGTCACGCTCTACGAGATGCGCCCGAAAGAGATGACGAAGGCGCACAAGACCGGTGGCTTGGCCGAACTCGTCTGCTCGAATTCGCTGGGATCTCTCGATCCCCTGAATGCGCCCGGCATCTTGAAAGAAGAGATGCGGCGGCTCAATTCGCTGATCATCGCCGCTGCTGAACAAGCCAAAGTTCCAGCCGGATCGGCACTGGCCGTTGATCGTGATCAGTTCTCCCAGCACATTACCCGCGCGCTGGAAAGCCATCCCAACATCAGAATTCTCCACGAAGAAATTGCGGAGATCCCGACGGATTGTCTCTGTATCATCGCAACAGGGCCGTTGACCTCCGACAAGCTGTCACAGGCCATTCGTGCTGCCACGAAGTCGCAGCACCTGTACTTCTTCGACGCCATCTCGCCGATTGTCGACGCAGACTCGATCAACATGGACGTGGTCTTCCGCGCCTCTCGTTATGACAAGGGCGGGGATGATTATTTAAATTGCCCCATGACGGCAGAACAGTACAATGCCTTCTACGATGCCATGATGGCCGCGGAAAAGGTGCAGCCGAAGGAATTTGAGAAGACGCCTTATTTTGAGGCCTGTGTGCCGATTGAAGTCCTCGCTGAACGTGGCCGCCAGACGATGCAGTTCGGGCCTATGAAACCGGTCGGCCTCAAGGATCCAAGAACTGGGGTGGAACCCGCTGCCGTCGTGCAATTGCGGACCGAAAATATTCATCGCACCTGCTACAACTTGGTCGGCTTTCAGACCAAACTGACCTATGGCGAACAGAAGCGCGTGTTTCGCATGATCCCAGGGCTCGAACAGGCTGAGTTCCTCCGGTATGGAAGCCTCCATCGCAATACGTTCATCAATTCTCCTCAGCTCCTTTTGAACACTCTGCAATTCAAGGCTCGCGGCACGCTCTTTTTTGCCGGGCAGCTCGTGGGCGTGGAAGGTTATACCGAATCGGCAGCCATGGGGGGCCTGGCCGGCATCAACGCCGCGCGGGCCTTGGCAGGCGAACCGCTGATCACGCCTCCCTCAACAACCGCGCATGGCTGCTTGATCGCACATGTCGCCTCATCGGATCCGCGCCATTTCCAGCCCATGAACACTAACTTCGGCCTGTTTCCTCCCTTGTCGAACCACCCCAAAGACAAAGAGAAGAAGCGTCGCTTGCTCAGCCAACGAGCCCTTGAGGATTTTGACTCGTGGAAGATGCAATCAAGGCTTTCGTAATGCACCTCCAGGTTGAACGCAATGCGTCACAGGAGACGATTCGCAGTTATCGATCCGACCTTCATCAGCTGGTGAGGTTCCTTCAACCAACCAAGGAAGACACCACGCCCATTCGCATCGATACGGTCACCAGTGACGATATTCGTGCCCACCTACACAGGTTGGATTATCAAGGCGAGAAAGCGTCATCGTTAGCTAGAAAACTGGCGTGCCTGCGAAGTTTTTTTCGGTTTCTCGTTCGTGAGGGGCAGCTTTCTAAGAACCCCACGGAAAACCTGAGGAGCCCTAAGCTACCCAAGCCGCTCCCCCGAGTATTGTCAAAGGACGAGGCGGCGGCGCTCATGGAGTTTCCCTCTGGGCAGTCGCCCCTCACCTTACGCGATCGTGCCCTGCTGGAAACACTGTACTCGACCGGTGCTCGGGTGAGCGAGGTCGTGGGCATCAATCTGGATGATCTGAACGAGACGGACGGAAGCGTGTGTTTGAGAGGGAAGGGCCGCAAGGAACGGATGGTTCCGATCGGGGATCTGGCGCTTCAAGCCATCCGGGAGTACCGCACGTCCTTGAAACCGCTGGCCCGCAGCGGTCAGCTGTCGGCTCCGATGTTTTTGAATCATCGTGGAGGCCGAATCACGACGAGGAGTGTCGCTCGGATGGTCTCTCGATATTCCAGCCGTCTCGTGAGTGGAGCGGTCAGTCCCCACGCCTTGCGGCACTCCTACGCGACGCATCTGCTCGACGAAGGCGCGGATCTCCGGTCGATTCAGGAAATGCTCGGCCACGCATCATTGAGCACGACACAAAAATATACGCATTTGGCGATGGATCAGCTTCTCGCGGTATACGATAGCGCCCACCCACGAGCACGGGTGGCGGCAAGCCCCTTGTCACGAAAGGACCGGAAATCGTCATGATCATTCGATCGACCACCATCCTCTGTGTCCGGCGCGATGGACGGGTCGCCATGGGTTGTGACGGCCAAGTGACCGTTGGAACCACGGTGATGAAGCACAACGCCAAGAAGCTCCGGCGTCTACATCATGACCAGATACTGGCAGGATTTGCCGGTGCCACGGCTGATGCGTTTACGCTGTTCGAGAAATTCGAGAGCAAATTGGAGGAGTATCGGGGCAATCTCACGAGAGCGGCGGTCGAGCTCGCGAAAGATTGGCGAACCGACCGGGCGCTTCGACGGTTGGAGGCGCTGCTTGCCGTCGCCGGCAGGGAACAGTCGTTCATCATTTCAGGAACCGGCGATGTCATAGAACCGGAAGACGGCATTTTAGCCATCGGTTCAGGTGGACCCTATGCCCTGGCGGCTGCCAGAGGACTGCTCCGCCATTCTCAACTCGAGGCCCCGGTAATCATCACCGAAGCCATGAACATCGCTGGTTCTATAGACATCTACACCAACCAACAGATTATTGTTGAAGAACTTCAAGGATAACTCACCATCATGAAGCCTCTCATAAGCGATACCGAACCGTTGAATCTCAACAGTCTTACTCCGCGCCAGATCGTCGAGGAACTGAATCGCTACGTCATCGGGCAAAAGGACGCGAAGCGGATGGTCGCCATCGCACTTCGCAACCGCTGGCGACGCCAGCAGGTGTCCCCCGACCTCCGCGACGAGGTCATGCCGAAAAACATCATTATGATTGGGCCGACCGGCGTAGGAAAAACCGAGATCGCCCGACGGCTCGCCAAGTTGGCCGAAGCCCCCTTCATTAAAGTGGAAGCATCGAAATTCACCGAGGTCGGCTACGTCGGGCGTGATGTGGAATCGATCATTCGTGACTTGACCGAACTGGCCATCAATATGGTCAAGACACAACGGTTGGCGTCCGTTCAGCACAAAGCGGAACAACAAGGCGAGGAACGATTGCTCGATCTTCTCCTGCCGCCACCGCCTCCTCGACCAGGCTTTGTAGACAGCACAAGCGAGCCGGCCGCCCAAGCCCCTCACGATTCCCACGAAGCGACGCGATCGAAGCTGCGCCTGCAGCTGCGAGAAGGGAAGCTGGATGAGCGAACGGTGGAGATGGAAGTCAAGGAACGAGGCCTTCCAATTGGCGTCATTTCCAACGCGGGTGGACTCGACGACATCGAGAGCAATCTGCGAGACATGCTGGGCGGCATGTTCCAAGGCAAGAAAAAGAAGCGGCTGATGAAAGTCCCCGAAGCGCTCAAACACCTGACACAGGAAGAAGCCCAGAAACTGATCGATATGGATGACGCCACGCGGGAAGCCATCACCAAGGTAGAACAGACTGGAATCGTGTTCCTCGACGAGATCGACAAAATTGCAGGCCGCGAGCGCAACACAGGACCGGATGTGTCCCGAGAAGGTGTCCAACGCGACCTACTCCCCATCGTGGAAGGCTGCACTGTCAGCACCAAACACGGCCCGGTCGTGACGGATCACATCCTCTTCATCGCTGCCGGTGCCTTTCATGTGGCGAAACCGTCCGATCTAATTCCGGAGCTCCAAGGGCGATTTCCGATCCGCGTCGAACTTAGTCCCTTGTCCAAAGACGATTTTGTCCGTATTCTCACAGAGCCGAAAGGGGCGTTGGTCCGGCAATATCAGGCCTTGCTGGCCACCGAAGGCCTCGCCATTGAGTTTACTAAAGACGGTCTGGAGGAGATCGCCGAAGTGGCGGTGCAAGTGAATGAACGGACTGAGAACATCGGTGCGCGTCGCCTGTTCACCATCATGGAGCGGTTGCTGGAGGACATTTCTTTCGAGGGACCAGGCTGGCCCGACAAACGAATCAGCATCACCGCGACCAATGTACGGGACCGATTGAAAGATATCGTGAAGGACCAGGATCTGAGCCGGTATATTTTATAGAGATTCGGTGTCGATCGCCGGGAGTTCTGCATGGACAAACTGATCAAGAAAGCCAACGTCCTCATCGAAGCCCTGCCGTACATTCGAACGTTTCGCGGGAAAACGGTGGTCGTAAAATACGGCGGCCATGCGATGACGGATTCATCCCTCAAAGAACGGTTCGCGCAAAATGTCGTGTTGCTGAAATACGTCGGGATCAACCCGGTCATTATCCACGGCGGCGGACCCCAAATCGACAAGATGCTCGACCGGCTTGGCATCCAAGCGAAATTCCGTCATGGTGTTCGAATCACCGACGAGGCCACGATGGAAATCGTGGAGATGGTCCTGGCAGGAAAGATCAATATGGAGATCACCGATCTGATCAACCGACACGGTGGCAGTGCGGTCGGTTTGAGCGGAAAGGACGGAGGGTTGATTCTCAGCAAGCCGTTGACGGCCAAGGCCTGGGCGGAAAGCCTCGATCGTGATTTGGAAGGAGAGGACGGCGAAGGGGACTTCGGGTTGGTGGGCGATATCGAAAAGGTCGATCCTGGTCTGCTGCGTAATCTGCAGGACGACCACTACATCCCGGTGATCGCGCCCATCGGAACGGATCGCGAAGGGAATACCTACAACATCAACGCCGATCTTGTTGCCGGAGCAGTAGCAGGGGCCCTGCGCGCGGAAAAGCTCGTCATGATGACCGACATCAAAGGCATTCGCGACGCCAACGGGCGCCACCTCTCCACCGTGTCTCGAAAAGATGTGCAACGGATGATGAAGAAGGGTACCATCACGGAGGGGATGATCCCGAAAGTTCACGCCTGCCTGGACGCGCTAGCTGAGGGGGTCGGGAAGGCACATATCATCGACGGGCGCATTCCACACGCTGTTCTGCTCGAAATCTTCACGCGCAAGGGGATCGGGACCGAGATCGTGGCCTAATCGTTCCGTTGACGGAAACCCACGTGCCCATTGCTCACAACCTCCTCAAAGAAGACCTTCGCCATCTGGTGGGTGAACGCCATCCCCTCTCTTCTCCGATTCGCCTCCAGGAAGCAGAAGCCTATCTGCACCGCCAATTCTCTGAAGCCGGCCTTACCGTCACAACGCAACCATTCCAGGCCTTGGGCGGCACCTACCACAATGTGATCGGAACGGCGCTTCCCGACACTGAGCCATTCCAATCCGCACCGCCGCTGATCCTCGCTGCGCACTTCGATACGGTCCAAGGGTCTCCCGGCGCCGATGATAATGCTAGCGCCCTCGCGATACTTCTACACGTTGCTCGCCGGATCCGAGCCATGAAATTGGCCAGACCGATCCATTTCATCGCCTTTAACTTGGAAGAAGAGAACTTGCTCGGCAGCTCCGCCTATACCGCGATTTTGAGAAAGAATCGTGAAACGATCCAAGGAGCGATCGTGTTGGAATGTGTCGGCTATGCGAGCCATCTAGCAGGCTCACAGAAGACTCCTCCTGGTGTCCCCATCGCGGTGCCCACGACCGGAAATTTTCTTGCCGTGATCGGGAACGAGCACTCACACATCTTGACCGGCTCCGTCGCGAAAGCCATGCAATCACATCTCCCGATTGTTCCACTGATTGTACCGGGCAACGGAGAGAAGCTCCCGGACACCAGACGCAGCGACCACACCTCATTCTGGGAGCAAGGGTATCCCGCCGTCATGCTTACCGACACTGCGAACTTTCGAAATCCTCACTACCATCGGCCGACCGACACCCTCGACACACTGAATCTGGACTTCATCGCTTCAGTGGCAGCTGGCCTCACAACGGCAGTCATGGATCTGGTCGGCCGGCCCTCTGCGTAGCATTCACTCGACGATTTGGTTAGACTCAGCGGCTGCTGAACCGGCGGGATGGACTAAGGTGGTCCCTCCCAAATAAGGACGTCATGAAGCCGATCCTTGATTCTCCAGAACTCGCAAGTCGCTTCAATGAAGATGAAGCGGTGTGGCGCCACTACCAACAGAGGGGCGATCTGCGCCGGTTGCGTGGTTCGTCGAGTCCATTTTCCGAGGAAGTTCTTGATCACCTCGACTGCCTCGAAGCGGAACGGGAGTGCCGTGAGAGACGGTATGTGGCAGGCCGATTCCATGAAGTTGCCTAAACCAAGACGGACTTGACTGATGCCGCTTTACAGCGTCAGGTTCATAAGTTCCCTTATCACTGCTCGTCGAAGATGTCTCTTCGTGACTCTCTTTCGGCGTCCTTCTCGTAGGTCTCAGCCAAGCCGCGGACTACGTCAGCGACTCGATGAAAACCATTGCCTGACAATGCCTTGGCTTTTCGTCGATAATCTGCTGCCATTTCCTTCTCCTCTACCCCATGAGAGAAGCGATGGACTCCGCGTTTGTTAAATAGACCAGTTGTGAATGCTCGCCGAATTTCTGGAACATCCTTTGCGTCAAGGGCCTCGGCGATTGACTTGTGAATCCAAAGACTTTCTTGGTCCTGCGGTGCATGTGCTAGTGCTTGCCCCACTTGAGACATAGCAACCCCCAAATGGCCGGACTCCCTACAGCGCTTCTTCACTTCGGCCAGCCAGGCTGCAAATTGATCGCCATTGAATGTCCCATCCGCTTGAGTACCTGGAAGGATGCGCCATCCATGCAGCAATGAATATGCATTCTGAGCTATTCGTTTCTGGGCCGTGCTGAGTTCGGGTTTTGGTTCATCAGTCTCCTTTTCTGAGCGGAACACGAGTGCAAGAACTTCACAGAAGAAAGCCGGCGATGACGCCAACTTCTGCTCAAGCACCTTCGCCTCGCCGCCATGCAGGCGATTTAATAAAGGCAGATAAGTCCATTCAATTGTGAAGAGATCATCGGAGTGGGCAGGTGTGTGTTTTTGCAGCCATTTGATCACTTCTACCGTATGGTGCTGGTCAAGTTGCTTCTGTTGATCCTCTATGCTTAAGGCGCCCAATAACGCCGATAAAGCGAGTGGCATTGGAATGGGAACTTTCTTGCGAGCTAGAACGTAAAGGCAGTTTACTGCGGAGGTCGGCTGCCCATTTGAGGCCAACTTCTCGGCAGCATACAACAGATCGGTAGCTTCCATACCCCATGGAATAAATTTTACTTCTTTCCAGTAGTTGTCGGCATCGTTGCCAAGGATGCGCTCCACACGATTCCAAGACTCCCGTTCAGAGGGAATTAGTAAAAGAAATGCCAATAGCTGATCCTTGTGCCAGCCCTTCGCCAGTTGCTGATCGACCCATGTCCATTTCTGGGTAAAGACCCGTCGCAATACGAAGCTGCCCCAAAAAAGACTTATCCTTCTATCACTCTGGTCGAGGAATGCCGGTAACAGAAAACCGTCAATGGTTGGATCTTCTATAGCACCTAGTGCCTCCCCAACCTTGCGTGGTGATTCGACGTCCTTTGCAAATCGCACGATCCCTTCCATGCCATTTGTCTTCAGGATTGCTGTGAGGACCTCCCGTCGGATCTCATCCAATCTTTGCTGCTGTCCCTGGTAGTCGTCTCCATCTTCAAAGAGGTCAAAGTCACGCTCAGTGAACAGTCGTCGATTCGCTAGCTCCAATGATGCCGGGGCCAACATTGTAGTCACTTCTTCAATCTTGGCGACCCGCTCGGGAACCATAGCCCACTGAGCGTCCGCAAACCTCCGGTGTTTCAACGCCAGGTCTTTCAACGCCTCCCAAAGGCGCACACGTTTCTCTTCTGCAAGAGCCACAATAGATGGTGAGGCCAGATATCCCAATATTTGCGAGTGCGCGGGTTCGGGTAGGTCCGCCAGACGATCTACCAGCTCGATTAGCTTATCTAGATCGTTTGCAGCAAGCCGGGTGCAGATCTCGGCATAAACTTGAACTTGGGTCCAATAGTGCGGGACTGAAACTGTTTCCTTCCATCCGGAAGGGATAAATGATCGCCAAACAGGCTTGCGAGTTCCAGATGTGCTTCCATGATAACTGGGAAGAAGAGTGAGCAATAGTTTCCAAGCTAAATCGGGATGCTCGCGAAGCAGTGACTCCAACGCGGCTTTTCGTGTCGGCAAATCAGCAAGAGTGTGTGAAATCCATGGAAGAAAGATATCGGTGAGAGAGTTGAGAGGACGATTCGCCCAAGTTCCGCCGGGATCTATCGACGCTAAATCACCGAGCAAAAGAGTGGCGCGTCCCAAATAGTCTGGATGCCACGCAAGGGTTTCTAATGCCCACAGAACGCCAGTAATGTAATTCCATCCTCCTATCCCGCCAGTGCCCTCCTGCCGAAACACGTCAATAAACGGACTTGTCGATAGATCCGCCACTGCTGCTTCGACAGCGTCGAGAAATTCGTCTGGCGCAGCTTCCGCAAGCAGTGGCATCTCATTATTAAGGCTTGCCCAGGTAACCCCATCCGCCTGGTGTAACAACTTCCGCACAACAAGTTTGGCAGTTCCTTCAGCATGGCCATGCGAAGTGCTAGCGAAAGTATTGCCTCTTGATCCGAGCAAGGCTAGCGATTCTGCTACCCCTTCTCGAATTGACCGTGAGTGCAAGAGTGACTTTCCATGAATGGCGGCTGCATAGCGTTCGCCTTTCGACAGCTCGAATTGCGGATCCTTTTCTCCTAATATTCCAACTGCCATCTTTTGAAAGTTTTTTAAATCTTCGTCGTTGATACGCGGACCAAGGGCAGCCCATGCCTCGCCGCGGGAAATCACCTTCCAGGATTCATTTCGTTGGATAAGGGGAGTGTCCGCGCGCAATGTCTCAACTCGGGCCGCCTCGGCCCACTCCCCGTAAGATTTTCCCAGCAAAATCTCCATTGCTTCTCTGTCTGCGGCACGATCCCCCTTCCATTTTCCAATCAGGGATGCCTGAGCCAACACCCGGGCGTTCTCCCAAGTGGCGTATGGTGGCAGTTCACCCAGTCCGCGAAGGAAGCGCTTCAATGAAGCCAGGCTCTGCGCCCCGGCGCTCGTCAATTCGGTGGCCCGCTCTCTGGAAAAGTTGCTATCAAGGAGAGTCTTCTCGAGTAGGCTATGAGAGGGACTCATTAAGGGAACGAGTTTTTCAGCGCCGTGCGCCCAAGCGCCAGAAACCGAGAAGATAATGCCGTGACCGCGTGCGCGCGCCGCAACATGTAGCTGTTCATTCGAATCCGCAAGATCCAGCCTTGGATTGGCCACAAGGATATGAGAAAACCGTAAACTGGAGAAGGTAAGCCAAGCGTCAGGATCAGAGATGAATAAACACTGGTTGCTATAGGCGCAACGTGTCTTTTCATCCAGTGACTCGAGGAATGCCGCCACAAAATCCTCTGCATCGTTTTCACTCTCTATAGCGAGAATCACTTGCTGAGTTTCGCGGCGGAATAGACGCTCTAGCTGCTGACACGCATTTTCTCGTCCTGCCAGGAAAATCTTGGGCGGCAAAGGGGGATCGTCCTGGCTCACCATCTGTGCAAGGTGCGACCAGTGCTCCGCTGGTGTTTGGAACCCAGAGAGGTTTTTGACTAGGCCAATACGCTGAAGTACCCACTTCCCTATAGCGGGAAACTCGCGCATCCACTCGCAGAGTTGCACTCCATCAATGACTTTAACTTCCTTCCAGCCATCTATTTGCCGGTCTTGAATCCACGCTGCCTGTGATGGCTGATCCCAATCCCTACTCCTTGGTGTCACAAAAACAAAGGTTGTCTCCGCCCGTTCTTTTGGAGGTGTTTTGTCTGTCCGCTTCTTATAATCTTTGGGTTCATCGCGCAATCGTGTGGGTGAATAATGGGGCATTGCATGGCTGAACCCTATGCCAATAGAGACGTTCTGCTGTTTGCAATTGCCTGCGA